>Ga0075426_10002660_pt1 | contig 12763 bp, 16 predicted proteins | sample SoiMethybrSBSTD5_FD_75304 | JGI IMG/M metagenome (GOLD analysis project Ga0075426, IMG submission 75304) | Bulk soil microbial communities from a Populus tree surrounding site in Tennessee, USA - Soil MetaG P. TD hybrid SBSTD5 | ecosystem: Environmental > Terrestrial > Soil > Tree plantation...
CAAGGCGTTCCGCCGCGAACGCTGCGCCGTCATTTTTGAGCAGCAGCGGATTGAGCGATTTGGTTTCGATCCGGAGTTACTGTACCTGGCGCGGCATCATGGGCTGCGAGCGGTGGAGATTCCCGTGCGCTGGGGACATTCTCCCGCGACGAAAGTAAGCATGCTGCGCGACAGCATCCAGATGTTCATTGACGTATTCACGATCCGGTGGAATTCGCTCAGGGGGCGTTACCCGCGGAAAGCATGACCCATCGCAATCTACTTTGTAGTACAAAGTACTTGACAGACCTTGCGCGCCTACCGTAATCTATCGGCCATGGCGAACCTTGGTCCACTTCGCTCTCCGCAACGCGAGCCTATCCCTATCGACGCTCGCGCCGCCGATCATCTTCGCTACATCCGTGAAACGATGGAGAGCGCCGCCGAATTTACCGCCGTGCCCGGCTGGGGCGGCGTGGCGATGGGCGTCACCGCACTGGTGGCCGCGTTTGCGGCTTCGCGCCAGACCACGCCTCGCGCCTGGTTGGCGGTCTGGTTGATAGAAGCCTTCGTCGCCGTGGCTATTGCCGCGCCTGCAGCAGCCACCAAAGCGCACCGTGCCAACTCCGCACTCTTCTCCGGACCTGGCCGCAAATTTCTTCTTAGTTTTGCGCCGCCAATTGTCGTCGGAGGCCTTTTGTCATTTGCCTTGTATCAGGCCGGCATCCTTGCGGCGCTGCCGGGCGTTTGGCTCTTGTTGTATGGGACTGCTATCGTCACAGGCGGAGCATTTTCTGTTCGCGTTGTGCCGGTGATGGGTTTGTGCCTGATGTCACTCGGCGCCGCCGGGCTTTTCGCTCCCGCAAAGTTGGGAGATGCATTCATGGCCGCGGGGTTTGGCGTGGTGCAGATTGCTTTTGGCTGGTGGATCGCCCGGCATCATGGAGGCTAGCAGGAAATTGCATGGCTAAGTCGTCTGCAGCGCGTCAAGAGCGTTTACAGCGGTCTCGCGAGCGGGATCCTTCGCTGGAGGCTATCCGGAATCCGGCGCAGGAAGCCGTGCCTGAGGATCTGGACCGGCTGATTCATGAAAGGATACGGCTGGGGATCGTCAGCGCGCTGGCGGTGAATCGTTCACTGACCTTCAACGAACTGAAAGCGCTGCTGAAGACCACGGACGGCAACCTGAGCGTTCATGCCCGCAAACTGGAAACAGCGGATTACATCGTGTGCACGAAATCATTCGCCGGCCGCTTGCCAAAAACGGAATACCGGTTGACGGCGGCGGGGCGGCGGGCGCTGGAGCGTTACCTGAATCATATGGAAGCGCTGATTCGCGCGACGCGCGAGGGCTAAACGCAAAATTTTTTGGCTGGATACTTTGTAGTACAGAGTAGTTTATATCGCTTACCGGCGGCGGAGAAAGAACATGCTCATGCCTCATCAGACCGTACAGCAAATTTCCATCGCGCAACCAATCGTTACCCACGCTCCGCGACTCCACGTAGCCATCATTTCGGACGGCAACGGCCGCTGGGCCACTTCCAAGAGACTGCCCCGCTCTGCCGGACATCGCGCCGGCGCTGAAACGGCCCACCGGATTATTGAAGCCGCTCCCCGCATGGGCATTCACACGCTGACGCTTTTCGCGCTTTCCTCCGCGAATTGGAAGCGTCCCGACTCCGAGGTCCAGGGGATTTTGCGGCTGCTTCACGAATACCTCCTTACAGAAACGACGCACTGCATTGACGAAGGCGTACGGCTCAGCATCATCGGGCGCCGGGATCGCTTGCCGGCCACGCTTCGGCAAGCCGTCGTGGATTCGGAAGCCGCCACCGCAAAAGGCACGCGGCTGCACCTGCGGCTCGCGGTGGATTATTCGGCTCGCGAGGCCATCTATCACGCCGCCTGTCGCTTTTACAAAGTCACCGAGCTTTCGCCCGAATCCTTCAGCACGGTTCTGGCAGAAGTTCTCCGCGGGGGATCGACGGAAGTCGATTTGCTGATTCGCACTGGCGGCGAACAGCGGCTTTCCGACTTTCTACTGTGGGAATGCGCGTTCGCGGAGTTTGTGTTTCTGCAAAAACGCTGGCCAGACTTTACCGCTGAGGATTTGGAAGCGGCGGTAACGGAATTCAACAGGCGCGAACGCACACGTGGAGCCTTGCCGGACGCCATCGCTGGCTAGTCCCGCAGGATCTGGCCAGTTGGAGTAGGAATCATGTTTGCACACAACCCCCTCCACGGATCCGGACAAGCGGGATTCCCGCATCCGGCTCTTGCCTTAGGTGATGACGCCCACGCGAAGGAGGGGATAGGGATGACAGACAGAAGGCAGTGGCAGCCAGCGGGTGAGGAGGCGCCGCATGCGATCCCAGAGGACGTGGCCGGTCTGGCTGCGCCGCGACAGCGCGCGATGCCAGAGCCGTCCTACTTGGAATCGAAAAAGAGCCAGCGCGGAGTTGTTCATGGGCACTCCGTAATACCGGATATGTGCATTCACTACACCTCGCCGGTTTAACCGGCGCACCAGGAGTTACTAATATGAAAGATTTTTCTCGTTCTTCAAACAACGTTTCGGCGGTTGTGGGGGTTCTTCTGTTGATGATACCAACTTATTTCGTTACGATGTCCGCCCTGCGGTACGACGCTCCTGGCTTGCAATTCTTCAATAGCCCCATTCTCATCCTCGGGACTTTGGCAATCGCATTCGCGCTGAACGCACGATCTATTCTTTCGCTGAAGCTCGAACGGGAGAAGCCGCCGGTATTGAAGATTGCTCTGTCGCTTCGGGTATGGAACCTCGTGGAAATCCTGATTGCATTGTTTCTCTTGGGTGCGTTGCTCACCTACGCGTTGGTAGAGAATTTTGAGCCACGCTAATCAGATAAGGGATGACGCCATGGAGAACGTATACAAACAACAGCCTGGATTGTTCCGATTGCGAGCCATTGCCATCTGGGAATGGTTGATGATATTGCCCGCCACGCTGCTGCTGGCCGCAGCGGCATTACGCATGCTTCAACCTCGTCAGTACGAACCCGCGCGCACAAGCTGGATCATCTTTGAATGGACGATGACGCACGTCTCGCGGCTTGTAGCCGCTGTCCCTTTTCATCGGGATGCCCGGAGTTGTGGTCGCAGCGGGTTGCGCCGCGCTCCTGCGAAACTGGCGTAAGGATCAGGCGTTGCGTAACGATGTAACAATGACAGTTGCGATCGTGCGACGCCATTTTGCATTCAGCTTACTGGCGGCTGTTGTGCTGCTTGCGGGAACAATCCTTGCGGCAGTGGCAGTTCACATGGTTACAGACTGAGCTCGTCCCCCAACAAGACAGCTTCCAGAGGGAGACGAATGCCAGTCTGCCACGTTACTCTCTGCTGCATTGAAGGAAAAACCCCGAACCGCAGCCAACTCTTGCTGGCCGGGGCTCGGGGTTAGCGATTTTTCCGTTATCCCTTGACGGGAATGGTTGCCGGCTTGGCAAGCTTGAACGTCAACTTACTCTTGGCGGCGAGTAGGGTTACGTCCTTGTTCGTTTTGGACTTGTCGGCGTTCTTGGCATTGCTTTTGGGCTGGCTCTTCGGTCCGGTGATCGAATTGGTGTCCAGCGCGTAGGATTTCCCATGGATTACGACCGAAGCGAGGGTCACCTTCAGTTCGTTCTTCTTGACTTTGACGATGCGGCAGGTTACTTGGGTGCCCTTGGGAATCACCGTCTTTCCATCTACCTTGATCGGCTCGGTGAGGCTTGCGGCAAAGGTGTCACCGACCTTGTTCTTGTCGGTGGCTAGCGTTTGCCTTGCCGCCGCGCTGATCGCCGTGCCTTTCGGCAAGGTGATCATTGTCGTCGGCTCCGCTGCTTTGGCTACGACAGCAGGTTTTGCTGCCGCAGGCTTTGCTGCCGCGGGTTTCCTGGGAGCGCTAGCTGTTTCGTTAGTGGCCTTGTCCGAGCAGCCGGCCACGGATAAAACGGCCGCCCCTGCCAAGACAAGCCAGAGGTTTCGATGGGCTTGAGAGTTGATCACTTCACACCTCCAAAGGGGCACCCTTAGGGGTGAAAGGGACGAGGTGGCTGGTTGGACCCATTCCCCCACTGAGAATTCAACTGCGAATCGGCGGGTACCCTGCTTTCGATAAATCGTACAGAATCCGATAGATGGAGTCTTTGGGCATTTGTGACAGGCGTTTCCTTCCCGGCACCGGCCCTTCGGCCAGTGGTCCGTGTGATCCGTGGGAAGACTGACCTCACCTGTTACGTTTTTGAGCTAACGCAATATCTGACCTCCCGCCAGTTTTTTGTAAGTGTCATTTAGGGCCTGCGGTCGGGTAGAGCGATGGCGCGGATCGGGCTTCGTATGATGCCGACGTTTCCATCGCCCTCCCTGGAATGCCGTACGGTGGGTTTCCCCAGTACGGCTTCAAGGCCGGTTTATCAGACCGGGCCTTCCCTTGCGACACAGACAGCGGTGTCGCGTGGTTGGCGTCCATCCTTCGGGCCCTCCGCTGCCATCGTCGGTTTCCTCGAGCTGTGTCGAGGGACGCTGCGCGTTTTGAGCACCACCGTTCCAGCGGCCTACACCGCTTTACCCCAGGGGCCCTCGCTCCAACCCGGCTTTGCTCTCCAGGTCTTCTTCGCTTATCTGGCCCCATCCGCCCCACTCGCCCTCTCGCTACATTTTCCCTGCCTGGCAGGTTATATGTGGTGTCTCTGCTGTGCCGCAACACTGCATCCTGCGCGGCCTAAGCTGGTGACGAGTGGTTCCAGGCTTTCGATAGCCAATCTTTCTTGACCTGCCACCCTCTCTCGACCCCGGGGAGATTGGTACCGCGGTGTTCCAGTCTCGCGGCCCAACACGCCCGCGAAACCTTATGAAAGTCGTGTCTGTAACTGCCTTGTTTTCAGCACGGGGACCGCGTCTTTCGAGCCTGTTGCATCTAAAGGACTTACTGCACATGTAAGCCGTTTGGAATCCACCACTTGCGGGCACTCCTGCAAGTGTTGATTCTGACTAAAGGGAGTTACGTTGTACTAAATTGTGCGGAACAGGCCTCTTTCTCCTTGGTCTTCAAGGTGCCCAAAGCGCTAGGCACACCAACAGGAGCAGACGGGCGGGGGAAATAACGCAAGTTTACCTACGAAATAGTGTATCAGGATAATAAAAGAAGTCAAGGAAATGATCGATGGCAGCCGGAAACTGAGGGTTTGCCGATACAGGCGTCCTTCGGCGGACTTGCCTGACATTTGGCCATTCCCCGTCGTCTATACCTCAGGAGCCAGGAATGGGAACAATGGGACTTGCGCTGCCGTGGAGGGCTAGAATCACTTCCGTGCCGCGCGAACGGGGGACGCGAGTGGAACCTTCCGAGCACTTCGTCGGCGGCCCCAACCTAGCCGCCGTGGATGAGCGGAGCGAGGATGCCGCACTGGCTGCTGCCTGCCGGTCCGGTGACCTGCGCGCCTACGAACGCCTCTACACTTTACATGGCGCGCGCATGAAGAATTTGGCGCGGAATCTTCTTGGCAATCCCAGTGACGCCGAAGACGCCGTGCAGGAGACGTTTCTGAAAGTGCATCGCAGTATCGCCGGTTTTCGCGGGCAATCGAGTTTTGTGACCTGGACCTACCGGATCCTGATTAACACCTGCTACGACGCACGCCGCAGCCGGTTGCGCAAGAAAGAAGTCGCGAATCAAGATTCCGAGGAGTCGCCCGGAATTGAGCCGCGCGCGCCTGGAGCACACCCAACACTCCGCATGGCGCTGGAGCGCGCACTAGCCAAGCTCACGCAACACCAGCGCGATGTTTTTCTCTTATACGAAGTCGAAGGATTTCGTCATTCGGAGATTGCAGGGATGCTAGAGATGACGGAGACGGCTTCAAAGAACACGCTTTTTCAGGCGAAAAAAAGCCTTCGCCAAATGCTGGAACCGCCGCGCGGTAGCGCAGCGGAGTCACGGTGAACCGCCATGAATGTCACTTGTAGCGATCGAGAGCGAATTTTTGAGGACGGCACGCCCGCCGAATGGGCGGCCTTGGAGGCGCATGCCGCTTCTTGCCCGTTGTGTGCGGAAGAGGTTCGTGCCTGGAAGTCTCTGAGTGTCGCGGCGAAGGAGCTACGCGATTATTCGGATAGTCCTTCGTTTTGGCCACGGATCGAACGCGCGCTGGCGGAAGAAGCGACGAAAAAGGCGCAACGCGCCGGGCTGCGCCGTTGGTTTTCGTTTTTGCCTAGCCTTTCGCTTACATGGCAAACGGCTTTGGCAGGAGCTTTTGTTCTGATTCTGACCGTATCTGCCGGCTGGGTTTATTTTCACCGATCCATTGTTGACCCAAATCCTGACCACCAGTCTCTGTTAAAGAGTAGTGCACTCAGAGAAGTGGAAAGCGCGGAAACGGCTTACGAGCGGGCGATCGACAAGCTCGCCACCGAGGCCAAACCACAACTTGACAATCCCGCGACGCCGTTGCTCGCAAATTACCACGAGAAATTGGTGGTGCTGGATAGCGCTATCGCGGACCTGCGGGCGCAAGCTGGATTGAATCCCTCGAACGCGCAACTGCGCTATCAACTGCTGGCCATGTACCAGGAGAAGCAGCACACGCTGGAGGAAGTCTTGGAGGCAAGACAACGATGAATTGCACCCAGTCCATTTTTCGGAGGGGAGTGCCACGTCTCACACTGGTTGCGGGCGTGCTCTCGGTGCTCCTCGCGGCTGAGCCGATGTTCGGCGCAAATGCTCAGGAACAGGTCACGAAAGATTTTCAGAAGAGCGTGACGCTGGGCGCCGGGCAGTCCGTGCGCGTCGAGCACAAATTTGGCGAGGTACGTCTCCACGCCGAGCCTGGCAGGGAGGTGAAGATTTCTGCGACGATTCGCGTGCAGGCCAACGCGCGCGACGAGGCTGAATCCTTCGCGCAAAAGATTCAGATTGATGTGCAGCAAACGGGCGAGGGCGTGCGCATCAAGACGAACTATCCCGACGAAGAAAAACATTTATTCATCCGCCTTGGCAAGAGCCCTTCTTACTCGGTCAACTACGACATCGCGATGCCGTCGGACGCTCCGCTGAATGTCCGAAACAGTTTCGGGAGTGTAGACGTCGGCCGCATTCACGGTGCAATGGACATTGAGAATAGCCATGGGTCGCTTTTGGTCCGCGATACCGGCGGAGCCCGGCTGTACAACTCTTTCGGGAGCATCGAGCTCGCGGGCGCCGCGGGAAATGTGACCATCAATGACAACAACGGTTCGGTGCAGGCTGCGGACGTGAAGGGCACACTTGAGGTTCACAACCGGTTTGGAAGCATCACCACGCGGAACATTCAAGGGCCGGCAACCATCAACGGAGGTAACGGCACGGTTTCGTTGATTGAAGCCGCCTCGGCGAACATCACGACTTCTTTCGGAAGTGTGGAGGCGCGCAACATTCGCGGCGACCTCCTGGTCCGTGATAACAATGGCAACGTCGAATTCTCGAACATTGGCGGTTCGGCCGACATCACCAACAGTTTTGGCAACGTCACTTTTTCCGACGTGCGCGGCCGCGTGAATTGCGTCACTAACAACGCGCGCGTAAACGGGAGATCGGCTCTGGGGGCTTCCGTGACGATTCGCGATTCCTTTGGCAACATCGAGCTGGACACCATCAGTGGGGCGCTTGACGCGGAAACCTCCAACGGCAAAGTGCAGGTGCGCGATGCGCGTGGGAGTGTGACGCTCAAGTCCTCTTTTGGCGCTATCGAGGCTTCCAACATCCCGAAGGGAATTCGCGCGGTTACCGGCAACGGCGGAATCACACTCACCGACATTGGCGGAGATGCGTTTGCAAAAACCAGTTTCGGCAGTGTGCTTGCCGAGGGCATTAATGGGAGTCTGACAGTGGAAAACAGCAATGGTTCCGTGACCACGCGAAACGTGAAAGGTGACGTCACAGTGAACACTTCATTCGCCGGCGTTACGCTGGACACTGTGGGGGGGCGAATTACCGTGGACAATCAGAACGGAGCAATTTCTGTGACGGCCATGCGACCGCCCAGCGGTTGCCGGGACATTTCGCTCAAGACGTCGTTCTCATCCATCCGCGTGCGCATTCCAGAAGGCTTGGGCTACAACCTCACGGCCAGGACGTCTTTTGGCCGAATTTCCTCTGAATTGCCGGTCACTTCGACGGGCAGCATCGGCGGCGATACGCTGAACGGCACTATCGGTTCCGGCGGCTGCCAGCTTCAGCTTACAGATTCGAACGGAAGCATTGAAATCGCCAAGGCCCCTTGATTGTATGCCGCATCATTTGGCGGCTCGTCGCGCGCGATCCATGGCGAACGCTTTCTTCAGGACGCGGGTCGCCGTTTCGGTGAGGTGAAATCTGGCGAGTTCCTCTTCACGCGCGAACGCGACATCGGTGACATCGCTGCCCGCGCGGGGCTCGCCGCCGAGGCGTTCGCAAAGATAATCAGCAATAACGAAGTGGAATCGCGGCTTTCGTTTCGCCTCCGCGCCAGTTGCCCCTTCCTCGGGGAAAATTCGGTCGAACACTTCGATTAGGTCGAGGACGCGAACCTCGATTCCAGTTTCTTCCAGCAATTCACGAACGACGCCTTCTTGCAGACTTTCGCCTAGCTCCAAAGTTCCGCCAGGAATAGACCATTCACCGAGCAACGGTTCGCTGCCGCGGCGGATCAGCAGCGTGCGACTCTGATCTATGACCACGCCCCCGATACCAACCACTGGGCGTTCGGGGTATTCTCTGGAAGAGGCCATTCGGATCATCCTCCACCTGCGGAGTGGTGATGCTCAAAGCAGTGCTAACGCCTACGGGAGTTGACTTCATACCCGCGGTATATAATACGCTGCACAGTGGCGGGCACCGTCGTCGTACCGCCACCTTACAAACGACTTTACGGAGGGTGGAGCCGTGATCCGTTGCCCTGAATGTTCCGCCGAGATCGATGTTGACGAAGACGAAGTCGAAGAAGGCGAGATTCTGAGCTGCCCTGAATGCGAATCCGAGCTCGAGGTTTCGCAGACCCATCCCGTCCACTTGAATCTCATCTCCGACGACCTGGACGAAGAGGACGAGGAAGACGAAGAGGATAAGACCGGGGAAAATGGCGACTTGATCGACGATGATGATGACGAGGAAGACGAAGAAGAAGACGAGGAGTAAGTGGCAAGTCTCATCCCGTCTGGCATCCTACCGCGGCCGTGCCGCCATCTAATTGTGTAAGGAGCAACAGAATGCACCGCCCGCAGTGGATTTCGATTCTCTGCACGGCAGCGCTTGTCGCTTCCTTCAGCGTAGCGTTTGGGAAGGCTCAGGAACCCGCCACACCGCCGACTGGTTCTGCAACCACTCCACAGGCTCCCACGACCTCAACCAGCAAGCCAGGCAACCAAAAATACAGCCACGTAAATGACTTCCTGATTCGGGGAACCGTGTTTACGGAGAAGGCGCTTTCTTTTCCGGGCGTGGAACTTCGTATCCGGAGGGCCGGAGAAAAGAAATTCCGATGGGAAAGTTACACGAACTCCCGTGGGGAATTTGCAGTCCGCGTGCCTCAGGGCTCAGACTATGAGATGGTAGTTCGCGCAAAGGGTTACTCAGAACAGACGCGCCCTATTGATGCAAAAACCGGCGAAATCGAGCAAAACATAGTGTTCCGTATGCAGCCAACTGCGGGGGGCAAGGGATGAATGCGCGGCAACGCATCTGCGGTCTGGCATTGATTCTCGCAGTGTTTGCGGGCGTTGGGATTGCTCAGGACAGGAAGCGTGAAGCTCAGCTCCGCACGGTCCGCGGTGTGGTGTCCGACAAGTCCGAGAGCCCTCTTTCCGGCAGTGTTGTATTTCTAAAGAATGTCCGCACGAATTCTGTCCGCAGCAGTTACACGGACGACACCGGGAGTTACCGTTTCAGCGGACTAGATCCGAATGCGGATTACGAACTCCACGCGGAAAAAGAGGGCGCCAAATCTCCGACTCGTACTGTGTCCAGCTTCGACAGTCGCAAGGACATCGTCCTGAATTTGAAAATCGACAAGAAAAAGAGCTGAATCTACTTTCCCTCGCGAGTCAGTTAGCCCGGAGCGTCATGCTGGGGCCCTTATGCCCACGAGCCGCGCTGAAGTGTGCAACTGGCTTAAGCCGTAAGTCATGAACCCTTTCTCGTGATGATATTCGAGTAAAACCATTTCTTCGCGCAGTGAATCTAAGTGAGGACCTGGCGCTGTGTCGTCATCCCTTTGTTGCGGGAATGCAAACCCTCTGGGAGACAATGGGTGAGGTCATGATCAAACAAATTGGGGTGCAGCGCCAAATCGTGCTTTTATTCATGATTGGACTATTGAGCCCCCCTCTGCCTGCGTTGGCACAGCCGCAAGAAACCCAACAGCCCATACCGGGTCCATCTGATCCGCAAACGCCAAAGGCGAAAGACAGGAAGGAATACAGACCTGGCGAGACAGTTGGAAAGAGCAAACTGGAAAAGGAAACAGGAACCGCCAATGATCGTATTTTCGAAGTGCTCCCGAACTACGGGACAGTTGAAAACGCTGGTGAACTCCCCCCGCTCACTTCCGGCCAGAGATTCAGATTGGCAACGGCGGGCGTTTTTGATTGGGGCGCCTATCCCTTCAACGGGATTCTGTCTGCAATTGCACAGGCAAAGAATGATCCAAAAGAGTGGGGACAAGGATGGGACGCCTACGGGAAACGTTACGGTGCGTCTTTTGCCGACAACAGCATCGGTACTTACATGACGACAGCGATCTTCCCAAGTTTTCTTCACGAAGATCCGCGCTACTACCAATTGGGAAGAGGGCGCTTTGTTCACCGCGCCTACCATGGCATCAACCGGCTTTTTGTGACTCGAACGGATTCAGGGCACGATCACTTCAACTATTCCGAATCAATCGGCAATGCCGTCGCTGCGGCAATTTCAAATATCTACCATGTGCCAGAGGACCGGACCGCTTCGCGCAATGCGGCCACTTTTGCTTTTCTGATCCCGTATGACGGAATGAGCAACGAACTGAAGGAATTCTGGCCTGATATTCGCCGCAAGGTGTTTCATAAGAACACGCCGTAGTTCAGCCTGAGCTGCTGCTGGCAAGAGCTTCTGTGCGGTATTGGCGCACCAGTAGGTAGTTTGGACACGCCTGTAAGAATGTCGCGCAACTGCCAGGGGACGTAGAGCGTCGAATCATCAGTCTAGGGTGGGGAATTTTTCATTTTTTGGAGATTTAACTGCGAACACGATGAAAATCGCTCGAAGAATTGTGTCCAGTGCTTTCTGTGCGATTTCTATCGCGCTGATTTTGTTCGCGTTCCCGACTGTGGCTCGGCAGTCACAGGGCACAAATTCAACCGCTTCCAGGGCCTCCTTCTCTGGCAGGATCACGGCCGTATCCGGAGAGGGGGCAACCAATGTACTTCCTGGAGTCACGGTAAAACTGACGGGGCCGTCCGCGGGACCAGCGCCGCAATCGACGGCCACCGATGCGGAAGGGCATTACGAGTTCACGCAACTTGCCGCGGGAACTTACACAATGGAAGCGAGTGCCGATGGTTTCAAAACTTGGTCCGCAACGATAACGCTCGGCGCAAACCAAGCCCTTGTCAAAGACATCGTTCTGCAGATCAGTTCCGTCAATCAGCAGGTTGAAGTTCAGGGAGAGGCCGCAGAAATTGCCACTCAGAACGTGGCGATCACTGCAACGGTAAACACCGATCAATTGGAGAGCCTGCCTTTGCCGACGCAGAAATTTACGGAAGCTTTGTCTTTGATACCAGGCGTGGTTCGAACCCACACGGGTAAGCTGACGTTCAAGGGCCAGGCAGAAAGCCAGGGAATGCTGGTAGTGGACTCCGCGGAAAACGTGGACCCTGTTTCCGGAAGCTTCTCGATCCCCATTCCCGTCGACATCATTCAATCCATGACTGTTTACAGTTTGCCGGAGAGTTCACAGTACGGAGGTTTCACAGGTGGTCTGACAACCATCGAAACGATGCCTCCCTCCGGCACATGGGAACACAAGCTGCGGGATTTTATCCCGGCGTTCCGCGGGAAAAACGATAGCCTCGTAGGACTCGCCAACTGGACGCCGCGACTTGAGTTCAGTGGCCCGCTTATCAAGAACAAGATGAATTTCTCGGAAGAGGTTACTTACGAATTGCGCAGACAGCCTGTGCGAGGGTTGTCGTTTCCGGTGAATGAGATCAAAACGCGAAGCTTTTCTTCCCTCACCAACGTTCAGGTGATTCTTTCCCCTCGGCACGTGTTGAATTTCAATGTCAACACCTTCCCAATGGAGCTCGACTTCGCCAACATCAATGCGTTGATCCCCCAAAGCGCGTCTACGAGCTATGGCCGAAGCGGAGTATCGGGCGGGTTCTCCGATTCGTATCAGTTTGTCTCTGGGGCAGTATTGAACACCATGGTTCGGTACACTTTTTTCGACAGTAACGCCCATGGGCAGGGCCCTGCCAACATGCAAATCTCGCCGGAAGGGTGGGGCGGCAATTACTTCAATCGTTGGAACCGTAAGGCAAACCAAGTAGAAGTCTTGCCCGCGTATCAACTTTCAGCGAAGTCTTGGCATGGCAGCCATGAAGTGAGATTTGGTGCCGACCTCCTATATCGTCAGTATGACGGTAGCAGCATTTCACATCCGATTGATTTGGTCGCGCAGGATGACTCAGTCGCTGAGCGGATTGATTTTCAGGGCGCGGGCCTGTTGAGCGCAACAGATACGGAAGTGGCTGAATTTATCCAGGATCG
>Ga0075426_10002661_pt1 | contig 12759 bp, 13 predicted proteins | sample SoiMethybrSBSTD5_FD_75304 | JGI IMG/M metagenome (GOLD analysis project Ga0075426, IMG submission 75304) | Bulk soil microbial communities from a Populus tree surrounding site in Tennessee, USA - Soil MetaG P. TD hybrid SBSTD5 | ecosystem: Environmental > Terrestrial > Soil > Tree plantation...
CTCCCGCTCGCCCAGGCCTCGGGAGACGGCGCTGTCGGCATCGACGCCTTCCACCAGGGCGGCTCGCCGACGCTCGGGTCGCTGGCGTTCCTGCCGCAGTGGGTGCAGCTCCTGACCGTGGAGATCGCGCTGATCGCGATCCTGGCCGCCGTCGCCGCAGCCCGCCGGCTCGGCCCGGTCGCCCCGGAGCAGGGCGGCACCACCCGCACGACGGTCGAGCTCGTCCGGTCGCTGGCGGGCATGCACCGCTCGGCCGGGCGCCTCGCGGCCGCGACCGCGCCGCTCGGGCAGGCCTACCGGGCACGGCTCGGCGGGCTGTCCGCGCCGGCCGAGGAGGCCCTCGCCCAGCTCGACTCCGCTGCGTCCCCGGGGGTCGCCGTGCGAGCATGCGTCCGCATCGAGGAGATCACGAGGAGGGTGACCGGTGGCGATCGCTGACTTCTTCGGGCGCGGCAGGGACGCGCTGCACCGCGTCGTCGTCGGCAACGACGAGACGATCGACGGCCTGCTCGTGGCGCTCGTGCTCGAGGGCCACGTCCTGCTCGAAGGGCCGCCGGGCACGGCCAAGACGCTCCTCGCGCGCTCGCTCGCCCGCATCGCCGGACTCGACTTCGCCCGCATCCAGTTCACGCCTGACCTGATGCCGGCCGACCTCACCGGCACGCTCGTCTACCGGCCGTCGGACGGCTCGTTTGAGCTGCGCCGCGGGCCGGTGTTCGCCTCGCTGATCCTCGCCGACGAGATCAATCGCACCCCGCCGAAGACCCAGGCCGCGCTGCTCGAGGCGATGGAGGAGGGGCGGGTGACGATCGAGGGCGAGACGCTCGACCTGCCGCGCCCCTTCGTCGTCTGCGCGACCCAGAACCCGATCGAGTTCGAGGGCACCTACCAGCTGCCCGAGGCGCAGCTCGACCGCTTCCTGCTGAAGCTGCTGCTCGACTATCCCGACCCCGCCGCCGAGACCGAGATCCTGCGCCGCTACCAGGCCGGCTTTCGGCCGCGCGAGCTCGACCGCGTCCTCGGCGGCGTCGAGCCGATCGTGTCGGCGGCCGAGGCGCTCGCGATGCAGGAGGAGGCGGCCGCGGTCGTCGTGCACGACGACGTGCTCGGCTACGTCGCCGAGGTCTCGGCGTGGCTGCGGGCGTCGCCCGACGTGATCGTCGGCCCCAGCCCGCGCGGCGCGATCGCGCTCGTGCTCGCCGCCAAGGTGATGGCCGCCGCCCGCGAGGCCGACTTCGTCACGCCCGACGACCTGCAGTCGCTCGCGCCCGCCGTGCTGCGCCACCGGATCGTGCTCTCGGCCGATGCCGAGCTCGGCGGCCGCTCGCCCGACGCGGTGATCGCGACCGCGCTGGCCGCGGTGCCTGTGCCGCGGTGATCACCCGCCGCGGCCTGGGCTTGTTCGCGCTCGCCGGGATGGCGACCCTGTTCGCGGCGCTCGCGGGCCAGGCGGTGCTCGGCTTCGTCATCGCAAACGCGCTCGCGGCCGGGGTCGTGATCGCCGACTGGCTGGCCGCCGATCCCGGCCCGATCGCACTGGAGCGGGAGGCGCCGCCGCCGCTCTCGATCGGCCGCGAGAACCCGGTGCCGTTCGCCCTCCGAAACGCCGGGCCGGCGCGGCGGGTGACCGTCGCCGACGCCGCCCCGGAGGGCGTGCGGCTCGAGCCGGTCCGGATCGACCTCGAGCTGGGCGCGGGGGAGACGCGCGAGCTCGCGGTGAACGCCGTCCCGCGCCGGCGCGGCCCGGTCCGCTTCGCGGCCGCCGACGTGCGCGTCTTCGGGCCGCTCGGCGTCGCATTCCGCGAGCGCAGCCACCGCGCCACCGCCGTCGAGGCGGTCGCGTGGCCTGACGTGCTCCAGCTGCGCGACGCGACGCTGCTTCCGCCCGGCAGGCGGCCGCACGGCGAGCGGCTGATCCGGGGAGAGGCGGCCGCGCGCGAGTTCGAGAGCCTGCGCGAGTACGTCCGTGGCGACGAGTACCGCCGCATCGCCTGGAAGGCGACCGCCCGCCGCGGCCGCCCGGTCGTCGCCGTCCACCAGCCGGAGCGAGGACAGACGCTGATCCTCGCGCTCGAGGCGGGCCGGCTCATGCACGGCGCGGGCGGGGCGGGGTTGGGGAAGATCGACCGGGCCGTGAACGCCTCGGTGATGCTCGCCGCCGTCGCCCGCGAGTTCGGCGACGCGGTGGGCCTGGTCGCGTTCTCGCACCGGCCCCTTGCCACGCTGGCGCCGTCGGCGCGGCCCGGGCAGCTGCGCCGGATCGTCGACGTGGTGGCGCCGCTCGAGCCCGACCTGGTCGAGCCGGACTGGCGCACCTGCCTCGCCGCGCTGATGCGCATGTCGCGCCGCCGGGCCGTCGTCGTCGTCTTCTCGGACGCGCTCTACGCCCAATCGGACGACCGCCTGGCCGCGCTGCTCGGCACCCTGGCCCGCCGCCACACGGTCGTCTTTGCGTCCATCCGCGACGCCGAGCTGACGGAGCTCGCCGCCCAGCCGGTGGTCGACGCGGGCACGCTGTACGAGCGCGGCGTCGCGACCCAGGTGATCGAGGACCGGGCGGCAGCGCTGGCCGGAATCCGCCGCAGCGGCGTGCACACGGTCGATTCGAGCCCCGAACGGCTCACCGAGGCGGTCACGGAGCGGTTCCGGGTGCTGCGGGCCGCCGGCGGGCCGTGACACACCTTTTACACGACGGACGCAGATCCGCCCCGGCCAGGTAGGCACCATGCAGAAATGGCACGGACCGGCCGCATCGGATCGCGCGTCGCGCTGGTCGTCGTCGTGCTGGTGGCGGCGGGATGGCGCGCCTCCGGCGTCGCCGACCAGCCGCCTCCGCTCGAGCTGCGCGTCGACGGCACCGTGCGACAGGCGGTGGCCGGATCGACGCTCGCAAACGCCGTCCGCGACCTCGGGCTGAAGCCGCGGGCGGGCGACCTGGTCGACGTCGCCGGCGTCACGCTCGCGGCGGGCCGCTACCCGGGCCACGTGGTCGTGAACGGCGTGCCTCTTTCCGGCGGGCACCCGCTGCGCTCCGGGGACGCCCTGCGGCTCGTGCCCGGGCCGGACCACACGGAGCCGGTGACGACGCGGCGCGTCCCCATCCCCGGCGGCGAGCCGGCCGATCCCGAGTACACCCTCGGCCGTGTGCCCGGCGACGAGGTCACCGTGCGCGGGAACATCTCGGGCAAGGTCGCCTCGAGCGCCTTCCGGCCGACCGGGCCGGCGCAGGTGCCGCAGGCGGTCGCGCTCACCTTCGACGACGGGCCGTGGGGGACGCAGACCATGCGGATCCTGGCGATCCTGCGCCGGTTCCATGCGCGGGCGACGTTCTTCACCGTGGGCGACCTGGCCGCCCGCTACCCCGGCATCATCAAGGCCGAAGACCGCCAGCGCGGCGTGATCGTCGAGGATCACTCGTGGAGCCACCCGCTGACGCCGCCGTTCGGCGAGCAGCGCCCCGGCGTCGTCCGTGCCGAGATCGACAAGGCCCGACAGACCCTGATCTCCGAAGGCGTGCATCCGACCCTGTTCCGGCCGCCGGGCGGGGGCTGGTCGGATCAGGTCGTCGCGATCGCGTCCAGCCTGGACTGCCGCGTCGTCCTGTGGTCGGTCGACCCGCGCGACTGGGCGCCGGGGCGCACCGCCAAGGGCATCGTCCGCTCCGTGCTCTCGCACGTCGAGCCGGGCTCGATCGTGATCATGCACGACGGCGGCGGCGACCGGACCGCCACCGTCCAGGCCCTGCCGCGAATCATCCGCGGCATCCGCAAGATGGGCCTGCGTCTCGTGACCGTGGAGGAGTAGGCAGAGGCCCACATGGGGGTACGATTCGGCGTGCACCCCATCGGGCGACTGGGAGGCACATGGCCGAGAATCGCGACTACTGGCTCGGGCACTGCGAGGGGTTCGACGTCCGCGCGGGCGAGCGGCACGTGGGAGTGGTGGAGTACGTCCGCTACGGCTCGGCCCACGACCATCCGGACGCGCTGTTCGCGCTGAGCGGCAAGTTCCGCACGCGCATGCTCGAGGTGCCGGTCGCGGACGTCGAGGCGCTCGACCCGGAGGACGAGACGCTCTGGATCAGCGAGACGCTCGCCGCGAGCGATGCGTTCGCCCCGGTCGGCATCGAGGCCTACCTGGCCGGCGTGGGCCGCTGGTGGTCGGGCCTGCGCGGCACCCGCCGCAGGCACGCCTAGACGCACCAGGCGGGGTCAGACCCCTTCTGGTGCGGACCCGCCAAAAGGGGTCAGACCCCTTCTGGCTGGTCATCGCACGGCCAGCCTCGGACTGACCCCGTCGAAACGCGGCTCAAGCCCGCTGCGCCCCGACGAGCATCGCCGGGACGCAGCCGGCACCGACCCGGCCCGGTCGCTCAGGCCTTGCTGTCGACCGCCTCGACGATCTGCTGGCCACCCTCGTTGAGCGCCTTGACGACGGCGTCGTAGTCGCCCTTGTCGATCGCCTTGTTCACCTTCTTCTGCGCATCCGCCACCGCGGCGTCGACCCGGTCGAGGTACTCGTCGTCGATCACGGCCACGATCGCCGAGGAGCCCGGCGGCAGCCAGTCGTTCTCGTCGACGGCCGACTCGATCTTCTTCTCGTCGTGATGCTTGGCGATCTTCCCTGCGGCCGCGCCGATGCCGGCACCCACGGCCGTCGCGGCCAGCAGCGGCGGCGCGAACAGCCCGACGACGAGGCCGGCGACTCCGCCCATCGTGGCGCCCCGGCCGACCTGCATGCCGCCGTGCTCGTCCACGTCCACGTCGCCGTTCGCCTCACGCGTGAGGACGACCGAGGCGATCACCCCGTAGTCGTCGAGCTCTTTGAGCGCGCGGTAGTCCTTCCTGGCAGCCGCTGTGTCCTCGCCGTACATCGCGACGTACAGCACGAGGTTCATGTCTGTGTAGGCCATGTTCGCTCCTCTCGAATGGCGCCCGCGAGAGTCGTGAACCTACGGCGACATCCCGGTCATGCCATCGTCCAGACCGGGTGACCGTTCACCGGGCCGCGTACTCGAAGCGCGGAAACGGCCAGTCGCGCTCGAGCCACTCCGTGACCGCGCGGTGGAGCGGCAGGTCGAGGTCGGCGCGGTCGGCGCGCACCCATGAGCTCACGTGCGCGACGTCGGTCGTCCCCTTGAGCGGGTAGATGTAGACGCAGCCGATGACGTCGCCGTCCCCGGGGTCGCGAACCGTGTAGGTGAAGCCGCGCCGCTCGGCGAAGTCGCGGGCGTGACGCTCGAGATCGGCGCGGTTCTCCGCAATGGTCATCTCGTGCGGCCACTTGCCGCCGACGAAGCCCGGCGTGGCCCGGATGTGCTCCATCGACGACGTCCACGCCGCATAGTCGCGCTCGTTGTGCTGCGGGCCGAGCGGCTCGAGCTCCATGCCGGGCGCGGTGAGCCGGTGGGGAGGCTCGAAGCCGGCGGGGATGAACTCGGGGTCGGTCACGGCGCCACGTTAGCCCAAGGGGACGCGGGCGCACGCGCGCCCGCGTCCCCTGCGGATCACATCGAGACGTTCTCGAGGTTCAGCTCGAGCGTCGGGTTGATGGTCGACCCGACGACGTTCTTGGTCGACAGGTAGTTGAGCGTCTCGTAGTGGGCGAAGATCAGCGGCACATCGTCGAAGACGATCTGGCGCAGCTGGGTGTAGAGCTGCTGGCGCTTCGCCTGATCGGTCTCGCGCGCCGCCTGGTCGATCAGCTTGTCCACGGCGGGGTTCGAGTACTGGCACGCGTTGATCGGCGCGCCGGTCTTGAGCACGAGGGAGTAGAAGTTGTCCGGATCGATCGTCCGCTCCTGGTACGCCGAGGTGATCTGGTAGGTGCCCTTGCTGAAGTGGTCGAACCACACCGACACGTCGACCTGCTGGATCTGCATGTTGATCCCGATCTTCTTCAGCTGCTGCTGGACGACCTCGCCCGTCTTCAGGAGCTCTGGGTACTGCGGCAGGCCGAGGTAGGTCACCGAGACCCCATTTTCGAGGCCCGCTTCCTTCATCTTCGCCTTGGCCTTGTCGAGGTCGGGGCCGTTCTTGTACGGATCCTTGCCGTCGTACCAGATCGATCCCGTCGGCACCTCCTCGGAGCCCGTCTGCCCGGCGCCGAAGTAGGCGACGGTGCGGATCTCGTTGCGGTCGAGCGCCCAGGCCACCGCCTGGCGCAGCGCCTTGTTGTTGAAGGGCGGCGCCTTCACGTTCATCGCGAGGTAGTCGGGGATCCCCGCCAGCGCCGAGGTGACGTAGTGGAAGCGCGGGTCGGTGCGCAGGGTCGTGAGCTGCTGGAGCGGGATCGCGTCCACCCAGTCGAGCTGGCCCGACGCGAGCGAGTCGATGCGGCTCTGGTCGACCGGCAGGAAGTGGAACTGGACGCCGTCGAGGAACGGATGCCCCTTGCGGAAGTAGCCGGGGAAGCGCTTCAGGGTGACGTGGTCGCCCTGCACCCATTCGACGAACTGGAACGCCCCCGTGCCGACCGGGTTGCGGGCCGGGTCCTTGCCGCCCTCGATCGCCTTCTGGTTGACGATCTCACCGTTGTTGGAGAGGTTGGTCAGGAAGGGGCCGAACGGGGTCTTCAGGTGGAAGACGACCTGGGTGGGGCTCGCCACCTCGACCGCGGCGATCGGCGTGTAGAGCGGCGCATAGCCGCTCGCCGTCTTCGGGTTGAGGATGCGCTCGAACGTGTACTTCACGTCCGCGGCGGTGAACTTCTCGCCGTTGTGGAAGGTCGCGTTCGGCACCAGGTCGAACACCCACGTCTTCGCGTCCTGCTGCGTCCACTTCGTCGCCAGCTCGCCGTAGAACTTCTGGTCGGGCCCGATGTCGATCAGCTTGTTGAAGATGTTGTCGTACACCTGCGCGCCGGTGTAGATCTGCGACACCGCCGGGTCGAGGCTGTCGGGCTCGCCGGTGAGCGCGGCCTGGAGGGTGCCGCCGCGCTTCTGCGCCACCGACGCGGCCGTCGTCGTCGTGCCGGCCGCACCGCCGCCGCACGCGGCGAGGATGCTGCCGAGCGCGGACGCGCCGACCGCAGCTGCGCTCAGCCTCCCGCCCCTGGAGAGCAGCTGCCGGCGCGTGATCTCGCCGGAGAGGAAGCTGCGCGCGAGCGCGTCGGCTTCCCTCCGCTCGGAATCGGATGTCATGTCACGGTCCCTTCTCGTTTGGGGTGACTGCGGGCGCCATTCAGTGCCGGCCCAAGAACTCGAGCAGCGCCTGGTTGAACTCCTGCGGGTGCTCCCAGCAGCACGCGTGGCCGCCGCGCGTGGTTCCCCACGCCGCCCCGGGCACGAGCTCGTGCAGCTGCTTCGAAAGGCTCACGGGGATCAGGATGTCCTCCTCGCCCGCGAGCACGAGCGTGGGGGTGCGCACCGAGCCGATGCGGTCGCGCGTGTCGTGGGTGCGGATCGATTCGAGCTGCGCCAGGTAGGCCTCGACCGGCATCGCCATCGTGGCCATCTCGCCCTCGAACTCCTTGAGCTCCTCCTCGCGCTCCTCGAAGAACGGCACCGTGAACGCCCACAGCGTGACGTCGCGCATGATGAACGGCACGCCGTTCACCGGCGCCATGTCGGCCCACATAGAGAACATCCGCCCGCAGAACGGGCCGGGCGCCGCATACGTGCAGGCGAACGTGACCGAGCGCAGGTCGTCGGGGTACGCGAGCGCGAACTCCTGGGCGATCATGCCGCCCATCGACACGCCGACCATGTCGACGTTCGTGATCTCGAGGCTGTCCATGAGCGCCTTCGTGTCTTGCGCGAACTGGCGGGTCGTGTACGGGCCGGCCGGCGCCGAGCTCGAGCCGACGCCACGGTTGTCGAACCGCAGCACCCGGTAGCCGGCACCGAGCAGGTCGTCCATCTGCAGCACCCAGGTCTCGAGGTCGTCGGCGAGGCCGTTGACCAGGACGACGGTGCGCTCGCCGTCGCCTTCCAGCCGGTAGTTGATGTCGATGCCGTTGACGGATGCGGTCGGCATTCACGCTCCTTTCTGTCGATGTTCCTGTGCGGTGACGTGACAGCTCGCCAGGTGGTCGGGGGTGAACGCCGTCATCGCCGGCGCCTCGGTGCGGCAGCGGTCGACGGCGAGCGGGCAGCGGGGGTGGAAGTGACAGCCGGGCGGCGGCGCGAGCGGGCTCGGGATCTCGCCCCGCACCACCGCCACGTCGCGGCGGCGGCCCGGGTCGGGCTGGGGGATGGCGGCGAGCACGGTGCGTGTGTACGGGTGCTTGGGCCGCGTGAGCACCTCGTCCGCCGGGCCCGACTCGACAATCCGCCCGAGGTACATGACGGCCACCCGGTCGGCGATGTGCTCGACGACCGCCATGTCGTGGGTGATGAACACGAGCGTGAGGCCGAGGTCGCGCTGGAGCTCGCAGATCAGGTTCAGGATCTGGGCCTGCACGAGCACGTCGAGGGCCGACACCGGCTCGTCGGCGATGATCAGGTCGGGGTTCAGGGCAAGGGCCGCCGCGATCGCGACGCGCTGGCGCTGCCCGCCGGAGAGCTCGTGCGGACGCGATTGGGCGTGCCGCTGCGACAGACCGACGCTGTCCAGCAGCTCGGCGACGCGGCGCTTGCGCGCCGGCGGGTCGCCGACGCGGAAGGCGTCGAGCGGCTCGCGCACGGTGCGCTCGACCGGCCAGCGGGGGTCGAGCGAGCTGTAGGGGTTCTGGAAGATCGGCTGCACCCGGCGGCGGAAGGCAGCCCGCCGGTCTCGGTCGGTTTCGGCGATGTCCCGGCCGTCGAAGAGCACGCTGCCCGCGCTGGGTTGCAGCATCCCGAGCAGGCACCGGCCGAGGGTCGTCTTGCCGGAGCCCGACTCGCCCACCAGGGCCAGCACCTGGCCGCGCTCGACGTCGAGGTCGACGTCGTCGACGGCGCGCAGCACCGCGGAGCGGCGCAGCAGCCCGCCGCCGATGCGGAAGTGGCGCGAGAGCGAGCGCGCCTGGATCAGCGGCGCGGCGGCGGCGCTCATCCGGGCGCCCCCTGTGCGGCGTACCAGCACGCCGTGGCATGACCGGGCTCGCTCAGCACCGGCGGAGGAACGGTCTCGCACGCCTCCATCCGCACCGGGCAGCGCGGCGCGAAGCGGCAGCCGGGCGGCGGATCGGCCAGGTCCGGGACGCCGCCCGCCGCGACCGGCAGCGCCCCGCGAGCGGCGGCCCGGGTGGGCAGGGCGGCCAGGAGCGCCTTCGTGTACGGGTGCTGCGGGGCGGCGAAGATCCGCTCGACCGGCGCCACCTCCATCAGCTGCCCGGCGTAGAGCACGCCGGCCCGGTCGCAGAGCTCCGCCACGACACCGAGGTCGTGCGCGATCAGCACCACCGTGGTGCGATGGCGGTCGCGCAGCTCGCGGATGAGGCCGAGGATCTGGGCCTGGATCGTCACGTCGAGCGCCGTCGTGGGCTCGTCGGCGATCAGGAGCGCCGGCTCGTTCGCGAGCGCCGTCGCGATCACGACGCGCTGCTGCATGCCGCCGCTGAGGCGGTGGGGCGGATCCCGATAGCGCTCCGTCGCCGCCGGGATGCCCACCTCGCCGAGCAGCCGGATGGCCTGCTCGCGGGCCGCGCGCCGGGTGACGGGCCGGTGGGCCCTGATCGTCTCGGCCACCTGCTCGCCGACCGGGTATGCCGGATCGAGCGCCGCCCGCGGGTCCTGGAACACCATGCTGATGCGATCGCCGCGCAGCTTGCGGCGGTCGGCCTCGCTCCTGGTCAGCACGTCCTCGCCCTCGAAGCGGATGGCGCCGCGCACGGCCGCCGTCGCCGGCAGGAGCCCCATGACGGCCATCGCAAGCGTCGTCTTGCCGCATCCGGATTCGCCCACGAGGCCGAAGATCTCGCCCTCGCTCACCTCGAGCGACACGTCGTTCACCGCCGACACCGGACCGAAGTCGACCGAGACGCCGTCGAGCGTGAGCAGCGGCCCGCTCACCGGCTCACCCCGTGCGGGTCGAAGTGCGCCCGCATCCCGTCCCCGATCAGCATGAACGCGAGCACCGCGATCGCGATCGCGAGGCCGGGGAAGATGTCCGCCCACGGCGCCTGCTGGAGCACCTGGTAGCCGTCGGCCAGCATGAGCCCGAGCGACGGCGTCGGCGGCTGCGCGCCGAGGCCGAGGAACGAGAGCGCGGCCTCGATCTGGATCGCGAATCCCATGAGCACGCTCGCCTGGACGAGGGACGGGCCGAGCGAGTTGGGCAGGACGTGGCGCACCATCACGCCCATCCGCGAGACACCGCGGGCGCCGGCGCCGGCGACGTACTCCTCGTTCACGACCCGGAGCACCGAGCTGCGCACCACCCGCGCCATGATCGGCAGGTAGATCACGGCGATCGCGAACAGGGCGACCCAGGTGCCGGGGCCGATGACCGAGATGAGCGAGAGCGCCAGGAGCAGCGCGGGCAGCGCGAGCAGGAGGTCGACGGGACGCATCAGCAGCGAGTCGACGGGACCGCCGAAGTAGCCGGCGATGAGCCCCAGCGGAACGCCGACGGCGAGCGCCAGGAGCACCGAGCCGATGGCGACCGCGAGCGACACGCGGTAGGCGAACAGCACGCGTGAGAAGACGTCGCGGCCGAGCGCATCCGAGCCGAAGGGGTGCGACAGGTCCGGCCCGGCCAGGATCCGGCTGGGATCGATCGCGTTCGGATCGTGCGGCGCGAGCACCGGCGCGAGCAGCGCGATCAGGACGAGCGCGGCCAGGATCGCCGCGCCGGCCCGGGTGCGGCGGTTGCCGCGGACGGTCACCGAGCGCACGGCGGTCGAGACGGCGCTCACCGCTCCACGACCTCGTCGATGCGCGGGTCGAGCCAGCCGTAGAGCAGGTCGGTGGCCAGGTTGACGAGGATGAACATCGTCGCGATCACGAGCACCGAGCCCTGCACGACGGTGTAGTTGCGCTGGTTGATCGCCGTGACCGTGAGCCGGCCGACGCCGGGCAGGCCGAAGAGCGTCTCGATCACGATGGCGCCGCCCAGCAGGACGCCGAACTGGATCCCGACGACGGTGACGATCGGCACCGAGGCGTTCCGGAGGGCGTGGCGGAACACGATCGCCCGCTCCGGCAGCCCCTTCGCGCGCAGGAAGGTCACGAACGGCGCGCCGAGCGTCTCCTCCATCGCCCCGCGGGTCGTGCGCAGGATGTAGGCGGCCTCGCCGACGGCCAGCGTCAGCACCGGCAGCGCCATGTAGCGCAGGTTCGCGACGGGGTCCGAGGTGAACGGGACGTACCCGGACGGGGGCAGCCACTCGAGCGTCGCCGCGAACAGGAGCACGAGCAGGGTGCCGAGCCAGAAGTCGGGGATGCTGACGCCGGCGATGACGAAGCCGTCGGTGAGCCGCCGCACGGGGCCGCGGCCGGTGGCCGCGAGCACCCCGAGCGGGAGGCCGACCGCGAGGGCGAGCGCCATCGCGAGCAGCGTCAGCTCGAGCGTGACCGGCAGCGCCTCGCCGAGCAGCTGCGAGAGCGGGGCGTGGCTGATGTAGTCCCGGCCCAGGTCGCCGTGCAGCAGGGCGCCCATCCAGGCGATGTACTGCGTCGGCAGCGGCTCGTCGAGATGCAGCTGATGGCGGATCGTGGCCACGTTCGCGGGGGTCGCTCGGAAGCCGAGCATCGTGCGCACCGGGTCGCCCGGCACGAGCCGGATCAGCAGGAACACGAACAGGCTCATCGCGAGCAGCGTCGGGATCGTCAGCAGCAGCCGCTCGAGCGCGTAGCGGGTGCGGGCGCTCACGTGCGCACCCGCCCGAGCAGCTTGCGGATCGCGTCCTCGGTCAGCGAGAAGTGCTCCCCCGCGAGGTCGGCGGCATCCTGCGGCCGGCGCTCGACGATCGCGCGGACGAGCTCGTCGTGCTGGCCGATCGCGCGCTCGCGGATGCTGGTCGAATACGGCTCCGCCTCGAAGCCGAGGCTGACCTGCGCGCGCAGGTGGCGGCTGAGGTTCGCGAGCAGCGGATTGCGCGTCGCCCGCGCGATCGCGGCGTGCAGCTCACTGTCGGCCACGCGCGACGCCTCCCGGTCGGAGCCGGCGTCGCGGTAGCGGTCGCGGGCGGCCTCGATCTCGGTCACGTGGTCGTCGTCCAGCCGCTCGGCCGCGGTTCGCGCGATCTGCTGCTCGACCAGCCGGCGCAGGTCGAACAGGAGCTCGAAGTGCTCCCAGCTCGGCGCGAGCGTCCGCTCCACCATCTCGGCCGTCCCGGGACCCCAATCCGCCTGCACGACCGCGCCGCCGTTGCGCCCGCGGTGGATCTTGACGTAGCCGGTCGCCGCGAGCCGGTGGAGGGCCTCGCGCACCGTGCTGCGGCTGACGCCCAGCATGCCCGCGAGCTCGCGTTCGGCGGGCAGCCGCTGGCCGGGCACGAACTCGCCGAGGGCGATCGCGGTCACGAGCCGCTCGGCGATCTGCTCGGCGGCGTTCTGCAGCCGCAGCGGGCTGAACGGAAGGCCGTCACCGGAGATGCCCTCGATCACGTCGGCGTGCCCCACGAATCGAGGAAGCGGGCGAGGGTGCGGGCCCCGGCGACGATGCTCGCGAGCTCGACCCGCTCGTCGGCCGCGTGCATGTTCTCGACGCGCGGGCCGTAGCAGAGCGCCGGGATGCCGGCCTGGTTGAGGTAGAAGCGCGCGTCGGTCGTGCCGGCGGTCGCCGTCACCGCCGGTGCCTCGCCGTGCGCGGAGCGGTGCGCATCGGCCAGCGCGAGCACGAGCGGATCGCCGGCGTCGAGGTCGTAGCCCTCGGCGCGGAAGCCGTTCCATCG
>Ga0075426_10002664_pt1 | contig 12756 bp, 10 predicted proteins | sample SoiMethybrSBSTD5_FD_75304 | JGI IMG/M metagenome (GOLD analysis project Ga0075426, IMG submission 75304) | Bulk soil microbial communities from a Populus tree surrounding site in Tennessee, USA - Soil MetaG P. TD hybrid SBSTD5 | ecosystem: Environmental > Terrestrial > Soil > Tree plantation...
CAGATCCAGGTCCTCGAAGGCCGGGAGCATGTGCGGCTGCGCCCCGGCATGTACATCGGCGGCACCGACGTGCAGAGCCTCCACCAGCTCGTCTACGAAGTGGTGGACAACGCCGTCGATGAAGCCCTGGCCGGCTTCGCCCACAAGGTCGTTGTCACCCTCTTCTCGGACGGCAGCTGCCAGGTGGATGACGACGGTCGCGGCATCCCGGTCGACATACACAAGAAAGAGAAGCTGTCCGCCCTCGAGCTGGTGATGACGCGCCTCAACGCCGGCGGCAAGTTCGGCGGCGGCGGCTACAAGGTCAGCTCCGGCCTCCACGGCGTTGGCGTGTCCGCGGTGAACTTTCTCAGCGAGCGCCAGAAGGTGTGGGTGCACCGGGGCGGCAAGGTGTACGAGCAGGAGTACGAGCGCGGCGTGCCCACCGCGCCGGTTCGGATCACGGGAAAGACCGACCGCACCGGGACGATAGTCCGCTTCTGGCCTGACCCGCAGATCTTCCCGGATGTGAACTTCGACCGCGGAGTCATCGAGCACCGCCTGAGGGAGATGGCCTACCTCAACAAGCGCCTGGAGATCGTGCTCACCGACGAAAAGGCCGGGGTCTCCAAGACCTTCTATTTCGAGGGCGGCATCGTCTCGTTCGTCCGCGCTCTCAATCGCGGGAAGGTCGTGGTCAACTCCTGGCCGTACTACGTCGAGCGGGAGATCGAAGGCACGCAGCTCGAGATCGCACTCCAGTACAACGACACGTTCGTCGAGAACGTGCTCGCGTTCGCGAACACGATCTACAACGCCGACGGCGGCACCCATCTCACCGGCTTCCGTTCCGCGTTGACCAGCGTGCTGAACCGCTACGCCCGCAAGGCCGGGATCCTCAAGGAGTCGGACCCCAACATCACCGGCGAGGACGTGCGTGAAGGCCTCACCGCGGTGATCAGCGTCAAGGTGCTGGAACCGCAATTTCAGAGCCAGACCAAGTCGAGGCTGAACAACGCGGAGGTGCAGGGCCACGTCTCGCTTGCGCTCTCCGAGGGCCTGACGCAGTACCTCGAGGAGAACCCGTCAGAGGGCCGGCGCATCGTCGAGAAGTCACTGACTGCAGCCCGTGCCAGGGAGGCCGCACGCAAGGCGCGCGACCTGGTGCAGCGCAAGAGCCTCCTCGAGTCGAGCACGCTGCCCGGCAAGCTGGCCGACTGCTCGGAACGGGACCCGAGCTTGACGGAGCTGTACATCGTCGAGGGCCTCTCCGCAGGGGGCACCGCGAAGGGCGGCCGCGACCGGCGGTTCCAGGCGATCCTGCCGATGCGTGGCAAGATCCTCAACGTCGAGAAGGCGCGCCTCGACAAGGTGCTGAGCTTCGAGGTCATCCGCGACCTGATCACCGCGATGGGAGCGGGCATCGGCGACAACTTCAACATCGAGAAGATGCGCTACCACCGCATCGTGTCCATGACCGATGCGGATGTCGACGGCAGCCACATCCGCACGCTGCTCCTCACCTTCTTCTTCAGGCACTTCCCTGAGGTGATCGACAAGGGGTACCTCTACATGGCCCAGCCCCCGCTCTACAAGGTGTCCAAGGGCAAGCAGGTCGCCTGGTGCCGATCCGAGGCCGAGCGCGAGCAGGCGCAGCGCCAGATGGGCAAGAACAGCGAGGTGCAGCGCATGAAGGGTCTCGGCGAGATGAACGCCGAGGAGCTGTGGGACACGACGATGAACCCCGCGACACGTGTGCTGCTGCGGGTGGCCGTGGAGGACGCTGCGCTCGCGAACGAGACCTTCGAGAAGCTGATGGGCCCGGACGTCGAGCCTCGCAAGAAGTTCATCCAGGCGCACGCAAAGAGCGTCCGCAACCTCGACATCTAGGACTCACTAGCGGATTGCGAATCGCGGTTGACGCCATGGGCGGCGACAACGCGCCCGAGCAGATCGTCCTGGGGGCGGCGATGGCGGCCCAGGAGTTCGCCGACGTGGAAATCGCGGTCGTTGGACTTCCCGCCGCGGTGCAGCCGTTGCTGGAGAGGCACCGGAGGCTGAACCTGGTGCCCTGCACCCAGGTGATCGGTATGGACGAGCACCCGGCGCAGGCTGTGCGGTCAAAGCCCGACTCGTCGATGAACGTGTGTGCGCGACTGTGCAAGGACGGCCGGGCGGACGGCTGGACCTCAGCCGGCAACTCCGGCGCGATCATGGCGGCGGCGCTTTTCATACAGGGCCGTATCAAGGGCGTTGAGCGGCCGGCCATCGGCTCGGTCATACCGAACAAGGACGGCCTCGCCTACTTCCTCGACGTCGGCGCGAACGTCGACTCCAAACCGGAGTATCTCGTGCAGTTCGCGACGATGGGGTCGATCTACGCCCGCGAGATGATGGGGCGTTCGGAGCCACGCGTCGGCCTGCTGAGCAACGGCGAGGAAGACGGCAAGGGCGACGAGCTGGTGCGGGAAACGGCCAAGCGTTTGCGCTCGAGCCTGCGCGGCTTCATCGGCAACGTCGAGCCGAAGGACATCTTCAACGCGAAAGCCGACGTGATAGTTGCGGACGGCTTCGTCGGCAACGTCGCGATCAAGATGGCCGAGGCAACCGCGGATTTTCTGTTCCGCAACCTGCGCGACGAGATTCCGAAAACGCTGACAGGCAAGGTCGGCGGTCTGCTCATCCGCGGCCGCGTGCGCGAGCTGCGCAGCAGGATCGATTGGCGGGAGTTCGGCGGCGCGCCGCTGCTGGGAATCGACGGGGTCGCGGTGGTCGCTCACGGCCGGTCTGACGCGCGCGCTGTTAAGAACGCCATCCGGGTGACGCGCGAAGCGGTCCAGAATCAGCTCGTCGGTAAGATTCGAGCCGAGGTGGGACGTTGAATTCAGTAAGTCACAACCTGGACGCGAAGCGCAAGGCAAACGGGCGGACGCGCGTCGTCGTGACCGGCATGGGGACGGTCAATCCGATCGGCAAGAACCTGGACGAGTACTGGCATTCGCTCATCGAGGGCCGCAGCGGCGCGAGCCTGTTCGAGCGCTTTCCAAGCGACAGGCTGACGACGAAGTTCGGCTGTCAGGTCAACACATTCGACCCCCAGGACTACATCGAAAAGAAGGCCGCCTCGCGCATGGCGCGGTTCACGCAGATGGCGGTCGCGGCTTCCGGCATGGCGATCGCCGACTCAGGAATGGACCTGTCGAAAGAGGAGGACTACCGCGTCGGCGTCTCGATGGGCACCGGCATCGGCGCGTTTGACGAGATGACGACGGGCGCCGCGGCGTTCCTGACGAAGGGCCGGCTCAATCCGCTGTACGCGCCGACCATCATCCCGAACATGGCGGGGGCGACGGTCGCCATGCAGTTTCGCGTGCGCGGGCCCAACACCACTGTGACAACGGCGTGCGCTGCATCCACGCAGTCGCTCGGCGAGGCGACCCGCGTGATCCAGCACGGCGACGCGGACGTGATGCTCGCGGGCGGCACCGAGGCCTCGCTCTGCGAGGTCGGGATCGCATCGTTCAACGCGATTCGCGCGCTCTCGACTCGCAACGACGCACCCGAAAAGGCGAGCCGCCCATTCGATCGCGACCGGGACGGATTCGTGCCGGGGGAAGGCGCCGGCACCCTCGTCCTCGAATCGCTCGAGCACGCGGTCAATCGGGGCGCGCGGATATACGGCGAGGTGCTGGGCTACGCGACGACCAACGACGCGTATCACCAGGTCGCGCCCGATGAAACGGGTCAGGCGCCCGCGAAGGCGGTGTCCCTCGCCATCAAGGACGCGGGCATCGAGCCTGCGGACATCGACTACGTCAACGCGCACGGGACATCGACGCAGCTCAACGATGCAGGCGAGACGAAGGCCCTGAAGATTGCGCTCGGCGACCACGCGTACAAGGTCGCGATCAGCAGCACCAAGTCGATGGTCGGGCACCTCCTCGGCGCGGCCGGGGCGGTCGAGGCCATCGCCACTCTGCTCACCATCAACCACGGCATGATCCACCCGACGATCAACTACGAGAACCCCGACCCTGCATGCGACCTCGACTACGTTCCCAACACCGCACGCCGCAAGGACGTGCGGATCGCGATCTCGAACGGGTTCGGCTTCGGCGGTCACAACGCGGTCGTGGTGCTCGGCAGGTACGAGGAGTAGGCATTGGCTGACGACACCACGAACACCTCGAACATCGGCACGGTGCTGACGCGAAACCTCCAGGAGGAGATGCAGACCTCCTACATGGAGTACGCGATGTCCGTCATCATCAGCCGCGCCTTGCCCGAGGTGCGTGACGGGCTGAAGCCGGTGCAGCGCCGAATCCTCTACGCGATGCAGCAGGCAGGCGCGACCTCCGCCAGCCGCTATCGCAAGTGCGCCGCATTCGTGGGTGACGTCCTCAAGCTCTACCACCCGCACGGCGACACCGCCGTGTACGACGCGCTCGTGCGCATGGCGCAGCCCTTCTCACTGCGCTATCCGCTGATCGACGGCCAGGGCAACTTCGGAAGCGTGGACGGGGACCCGCCGGCGGCGATGCGCTACACCGAGGCACGCCTCGCCGCGATCACCGGCGAGCTCATGGACGACATCGAGAAGCAGACGGTCGACATGGTTCCGAACTACGACGGCTCGGACCAGGAGCCGACGGTGCTGCCGGGCCGGCTTCCGAACCTGCTGATCAACGGCGCGACGGGAATCGCCGTCGGCATGACCACCAACATTCCGCCGCACAACCTGCGCGAGGTTTGCACTGCGGTGAAGCACCTCGTCGAGAACCCTGAGGCCACGGGCGAGGACCTGCTCGCCTTCGTCCAGGGCCCGGATTTTCCGACCGGCGGAATCATCATGGGCACCACCGGCATCAAACAGGCGTACTCCACCGGCCACGGCCGCATCGTCGTGCGCGCGCGACACACGTTCGAGGAGGCAAAGAACGGCCGCGAGCGGATCATCATCGATGAGCTGCCCTACGCCGTGAACAAGGCGGCGCTCGTGGCCAAGATCGCTGAGCTGGTGTCGGACCGCAAGCTCGAGGGCATCGCCGACCTTCGCGACGAGTCGGACCGCCAGGGGATGCGCATCGTCATCGAGCTGAAGCGCGAAGCCCAGGTCTTCACCGTCCTCAACAACCTGTACAAGCACACGCAGCTGCAGCAGTCGTTCGGCGTCATCATGCTGGCGATCGTCGACGGCCGGCCGGTGGTGCTGAGCCTCAAGCAGGCGCTCCAGCTCTTCATCGACCACCGGCGAGACGTCATCCTCCGGCGCACCCGCTTCGACCTCGAGAAGGCGCAGGAGCGGGCGCACATCCTCGAAGGCCTGAAGATCTGCCTCGACCACCTGGACGAGGTGATCAAGACGATCCGCGCCGCGTCCGACACGGAAAAGGCGTCAACCGAGCTGCAGTCGAAGTTCGGGCTGTCCGAACGGCAGGCAAAGGCCGTCCTCGCTCTCACCCTCGGGCGCCTGACCCGGCTCGAGCGCAGCAAGATCGACGAGGAGTACGAGGAGGTCATCAAGACCATTGCCTACCTCGAGAGCATCCTGGCCAGCGACCAGAAGGTGCGGCTGCTCATCAGAGATGAGATGGACGACCTGACCAAGAAGTACGGCGACGACCGCCGCACCGAGATCACCGAGCAGGAGGCGACCGAGCTGTCCGCCGAGGACCTCGTGCCCAAGGAGGAGGTCGTCGTCACGCTCACGCACCGCGGCTACGTCAAGCGCCAGCCGCTCCGCGTGTTCCGCGCGCAGAAGAGAGGCGGCGTGGGCCTCAAGGGCGCCCGGCCGACGTCCGGCTCTGACGCACCGAGTGGCACGCGCGAAGAGGACTACGCCGAGCACATGCTCACGATCCACACTCACGCTTCGATGCTGTTCTTCACGCAGAGCGGCCGCGTCTTCCAGCTGCGCGTGCACGAGATCCCGGAGCGAGAGCGCTCAGCGAAGGGCATGCCGATCAACAACCTGATCGACATCGGCGGCAATGAGCGAGTGACCTCGGTGTTCGTGCGACCGGAGACTGAGACCGACGCGCACTACATGCTGATGGTCACGAAGAACGGATATATAAAGAAGACGGCGCTGCGCGAGTACGCGAACGTGCGCCGCAATGGGCTCATCGCCATCAACCTCCAGGAGGGCGACGAGCTCGACTGGGTCACGCCGACGACCGGCAGCGACGAGGTCATCATCGCGACCGCGCTCGGCAAGGCGATTCGCTTCAGCGAGAGCGAGGTGCGCGCCATGGGGCGCGATACGCAAGGCGTCATCGGCATCAAGCTTGGAAAGGGGGACACCGTCGCCGGCATGGGCACGGCGGTGGCGGATGGCGATGTCCTCGTCATCACCGAGCGCGGATACGGGAAGCGCACGCCCGTGTCCGAGTACCCGATGCATCACCGTGCGGGCCAGGGCGTCTTCACGTTGAAGGTGACGGACCGCGTCGGCAAGCTGTCATCCATGCGCGTGGTCCAGGACCCCGAAGAGGAGGTGCTGCTCATCAGCGCGAGCGGCATGGTGCTGCGCACGCCGGTGGGCGCCATCTCGCAGATCGGCCGCCAGACGCAGGGCGTGATCGTGATGCGCGTCGCGCCGGACGACCAGGTCGTTACGATCGCGCCCGTGGGCTCGGTCGAGGAGTCGGACGGCAAGGAATGATGTCGTGACGGCTGAGCAGCTGGGCTGGTTAGGGGTCTGGCTGTTCGTGGGTTCGAGCGTCGTGATCTTGCTCGAGCTTGCCGTCGCCGGCATCTGGAGCGTGCGGCTTGCCCGGCGCGGCCGAGCGCTTGCGGTCGCGCTCGAGCAGGAGCGGGGCGTGATCCAGGCCGACATGGCGAGGCTGCGGGCCGCGATGGAGGAGACGCGCCTCCTGTGGGCGCCGTACGGGAGGGTTCTCCGATACCTGCAGCACCCGCTCGTGCTTGCGCTCTTCGGCTTCTACCGCCGGCGCTGGTTCGCTCGCCGGATTTGACCGAGACGCTCGGCCAGGCGGTCGACTCCGCCGTCGCGCGTGAGCGGTCCCGCATCTCTCGCGAGCTGCACGACGGCCTGGCCACCGAGCTGGCCGGCGCGATCTCGCTGTTCAAGGTCTACCTGGAGACCCACGCCGACCACAAGGACGAGACGCTCGTCAACATCTTCGAGATCCTCGAGCGGATGCTGAAGCAGGTTCGCGACACACTCGCCGAGCTGCGACCGCGGCCGCTCGGCGCGGAAGGCCTCATCGGAGAGCTGCACATACAGTCCGAGGAGTTCGCGCGCCTCTATTCGATCCGCGTCGAGATATCCCACCAGGGCACCGAGGAGCTGCTGACCACGCAGCAGCGCGAGGTGGTGTACCAGGTCGTGCGCGAGGCGCTCACGAACGTACGCAAGCATTCCGGCGCGTCGGTGTGCCGGGTGCGGATGCGCTTCGGCGCGCATCCCTTCCTCGTCGAGGTGGCGGACGAGGGGCGTGGTTTCGGCGCTGCGCATACGGGTGGTTACGGCCTGGTGGGGATGCGGGAGCGCGCGGCCGGTATCGGGGGGCGGCTCGAGGTCGTGAGCACCGAGGGCAAGGGCACCACGGTTTTTCTTTTCGGTCCGAACTAGAGACAAGCCGGGTACCTCCTGAATAGAATCCCGGCGGACATGCTCAAGCACGCCGTGGGTCCGGCGGCCGCGGTCGTGCTCGTCGGGATCGCGGCCGCGATCACGTATGGCACGCCGCCATCTCTGCCGGCTTCCGCACCCGTGTCGCTCGGCCCAGGCGCCGAGCCGGCGCTGCAGGTGCCGATCAGCACAGGCCGGCAGTCGCAGGTGGTGGCGGTCGACCCGAGACCGGTCCGGCTCGTCATCCCGATCATCAAGCTCGACGCGAAGATCGAGCCGCGCGGTCTGGACGCAACGCGCAACCTCGACACCGCGGTCTATCCGAACGATGTCGCGTGGTACGACCAGGGTCCGGCGCCGGGTCAGCCGGGCAACGCGATCATCAATGGTCACGTCGACTGGTGGACGGGTGACGCGGTGTTCACGCACCTGGGCCGCGTGCGGCCGGGTGACACAGTGCGGGTCGTGCGCGCGGACGGCGTCGTCGTCACGTTCCGGATCACAGTCCTGCAGCGTGTCAGCGCCGGCGCGCGCATTCCTTCTCTGTTTGCGACGAGCTCGCACGCAACGCTGACGCTCATCACATGCGCGGGCGTGTGGAACCCGCTGGCCCTCACCAACACGGAGCGACTGCTCGTGAGCGCGAATGCCGTTTAAGAAGCGCCGCGTGCTTGTCGCGCTCGCCTTCGCCGTCATCGTTGCGGCAGCCACCGCGATGCCCGTGTCAGCATCGGGCAGCGCCAGCCTCTGGCCGAGTGGCGCGTCCGGCGCTCGCGCGAACACCGAGTGGCGCACCAACTCGTACGGCGGAGGCCTGATCACGCGCCGCACCCTGCTCAAGGCGTTCATGAACGCGGGCGAGGTGCTGATGCTGGGGTCGAGCGCGATCGGCCAGGGCTCGAGCGACATCCTCGTCTACAACCCGCTCCGCGTGATGGGGCCGATCGGAACCGAGACGATTCCCGCCAGTGCCGACTTCAGCTGCAACGCCCAGCGCCTCGCCGGTGGCGCGCCGCCCAACCAGGGCGAGATCACGAGCCGGGCGGAGGAGCTAGCAGGCCCCGACACGATCCCGACGGGCGGCATTACCAACGCTTACGTGCCGTGTCACTACACGGCACCTTCGAAGGGCATCTATGACATCGAGATGCTGGGTCCGGCCGGCGACGCGTCGGCGCTCGATGGCACAGTGGCCGCCGACGTTGCGCTGTCCGCCGCGGGCGATTTCAGCGCTGCGCAGGGAACGTCCATCGCCGCCTGGGACGCGACCGTGCGCGCGAACCTCACCTCGACCGTGAACATCACCGGTCGTGTCTTCACCTACTACCTCGCGCTGTTCACCGCCGGGAACGGCCTTCCGGTGTTTCCGACCGTCTACCCGGTCACGAAGGACGGCTACCGCTACCGGGTCGACCTTCGCGGAATGGACCCGAACGGCTGGGTCTCCTACGGCAATCAGCTCGGTTTCCTCGACTCTGACGGCACGACGCCGCTCTATCACGACGCGGTCGCCGAGAACACCGGCAGCCCGGGGCAGCTGACGAGCATCCAGGGTGGTGTCACGTTCGCGCTGCCGAGCTTCCCGCTCTTCTTCGAGCCTCCCGCTGCCGCGTCCATCAGCGCCCTCGGCATTCCCGCGGCGCCGACCAAACCTGTGATGGCGTCATTGAGCTTCATCGGCAACCTGGGCGGCAACACGAGCCTGCTGAACAGCGGCGGGACGTTTCAGTACACGAGCAACGTCGCAGGCGTCTACGACATCGTGATCAGCCGCGACGGCGTCAACTTTGACCCGACGCTGCCGGCCAATCGCTCGCTGCGCGGCGCGCGCCCAGCCGGCGTGCAGAGCGTTTCGTGGGACGGCAAGGACAACTCGGGCGCGTTCTTTCCCGTCGGCACGTACCAGGTGCACGCGAGCTTCCATGGCGGCGAGTACCACTTCCCGATGATCGATGTCGAAAACGACACGACAGGTGGGCCCACGATCACGATGCTCAACCCGCCAGGCGGAACGTGCCCGCCGATCACCGGTGGGTGCAGCGGTGGCTTCTACGACGACCGCGCGTACACGACGCTGAACGGGACTGTCGTCGACTCGGGCAACACCGTGGGCAACGTGCTGTGCGGCCTGAACCCGCCGGCGACAACCTTCGCTGACCCGATCAACGGCTACGACACCACGGGGACGCAGCGCGCATTTGGGACCGGGGCGGGCGGCAACACGAACACGCCGTGCACCGGAGCCTTCGGCGATGCCAAGGGTCTCGACACCTGGACCTACTTTCCGAGCAACGTCGCCCTGGCGCCGTTGAACATCGTCGCCACGGCCGCGGACATCGGGCTCACGAAGACGGTGAGCAACTCGAATCCCGCCGTTGGGACAAATGTGACGTTCACGGTCACCGCGCACAACAACGGCCCGGACGACACCACGGCGCTGCAGGTGACCGACCTGCTCCCGGCCGGCCTCACGTTCGTATCCGCCACCCCCAGCCAGGGCAGCTACGTCTCGGGCACGGGCGTCTGGGACATCGGCGTGCTGGCGAACGGTGCGTCGGCCACGCTGCAGCTCACGGCCACTGTGACGGGAACATCGAGAGTGACGAACGTCGCGACGCGCACGTCCTCGACTCCGACGGATCCGAATCCTGCGAATGACACGGCGAGGTCGCGGGTGACGGGAAGCACCACGCCGGGTCTGCCGAACAATGGTGTTCCGCCAGTCGCGAACCTCGCGCCTGATGGGGCGGCGTTGCTGATGTTCGGGCTGGTGGCGCTCGCGCGCCGCCGCACCAGACCAGCGGCCCGCCGCTAGCTACCAGACGCACACCGGTATGCGGCGGGAGGCCGGCTTGGCCGAGCGCGGCTCGAGCTTGCGCTTGACCGAGTCCATCAGCCCCTGCGCGCGCACCTGATCAGTCTTGATGGCCTTGGCGATCTCGGAGACGGACAGGTCCGATGCGAGCAGCTGCGCCACCTCGATCTCGGGTTCGGTCATGCGCCCGAGCGGCCCGCGAAGTGCGGCGACCATGGGCGCGAGCGTCGCGCCCAGATTGCTCGCATAAAGGACGTCGTCATCGGAGTACCAGTAGTCGCGCCGGCAGCCCAGGACCAGGAGTCCGATGGGGCGTTGGTGCGGCACGGCGACGGGCGCATAGATGAGCGCGGGCCAGTCGAGCTCCCAATCGAATCCGCCTGCATCGTCGACGGACGGGAGCACCGAGTTGACGACGATGGTCCGCTGCTCATAGAGAGAGCGACGCGAGAGTGGTAGGAGAGGTCGCGCGCGGAGCAGGCGGCGCGTGACCTCGGAGGCGGCGATCGGCTGCAACGATCCACCGCGCAGGTAACCCAGGACCCAACGGTCGTGGCACAGAATCTCGAGGGCCAGCCCCAGTTGGCGCCTGGCTTCGGTCAGTTGCTGGAGCTGGCCCATGCCGTGAGGTTATGGACGGCCTGGACATCGGGCCTCAGCGTGCGTTCAGTGTTTTCTCAAGAACGGCTGAGGAAATCTGATAGGTTCGGCGGCGGGGAATGGGCAGCGCTCCGGCTCGCCTGCTGGTCGTCGACGATGAGCCGCGGACAGCGGAGGTGACGGCCGAGCTCCTGCGACGCGCGGGCTACACGGTCGACGTCGCAGTCAACGGTTCGGATGCGCTCACCAAGGTTCAGGCCGCGATTCCGGACCTGATGCTGCTCGACTACGAGATGCCGGACATGGACGCGCCCGAGGTTCTGGACCTGCTTCGCGGCGATGCGGCGAGGCTGTCCTTTCCGGTGATCGTGCTGACTGGCCGGCGGCTCACGTCGTCTGACCAGGTGCTTGGTATCGAGCGGGGCGCTTCGGACTACATCGCCAAGGGGACGGATCGGCAGGTGCTGCTGGCGCGCGTCCGCGGCGCGCTGCGCGACCGTGGCGCGCGGGGCGATCGGGCCGTCGTGACGCACGGCCGGCTGCGCATCGACCCATCGCGCATGCGAGTGACGCTCGATGGTCGGGAGGTGAAGCTCGAGTCGCGTCCGTTCGCGACGCTGCACCTACTCGCCGAACGGTCCGGCGAGGTGGTTTCGCGCACGGATCTGCTCGAGCGCGGATGGGGCACGAGCTACGCCGGGTTCGAGCACAGCGTCGAGCAGGCGGTACATGAGGTGAGGCGGGCGCTGGGCGAGCCGGGTTGGATCGAGACGGTCCGTGGCGTCGGATACAGGTTCGTCCCGCAGCGCTGAGCTGGCTTCGGCGCTGCACAGGCTGCGCTCGACGCTTGCGCGGCTGAAGGGCGAGCTGGAGCTGGCCGAGGAGGACGGAAGCGCGCCGCCGGCCGCGCGATTGCTGGCCGACGTCGATGAGGCGCTCGCGTTTGTGGCCGACGCCGAAGCTGCGGTGGGCGACACGATCCGAGTGCTGGTCGCAGACGACGACGTAAAGCTGGCGGAGATCACGGTGCGGGGCTTGCGACGGCGAGGGTTCGACGCGGAGGCCAGCGAGGCGCTGAGGCTGACAATGTCGGGCGAGGTGATGGTGGTCGACCTGGGACTGCTTCAAGGGCTCAATGAATCCGCGCTCGATGAGGTGCGAGCGGCGCGGCCGGTCGTCGTCACCGGTGCGACGGACCGCGCGTCGCGTGACCTGGCCGAACGGGTCGACGCGAGCGATTACCTGGTCAAGCCGGTGGACGTCGACGCTCTCGCGCGCGCCATCCGGCGAAGGGTGGAATCGTCGGCGTAAAGAGCCTGCGGAGTGCGCGGCGGCGTCACTGATCCAACTCACAGGGTTCCTGAAGGGTGCTCACAAGAGCGGTGGCCAGACTGACCCGCGTCAGCTGATGAAAACACCGACTCAGGAGGAAACGCAATGAATCTCAAACGACTCGCTATTCCGGGCGCGATCGCCGGCTCACTGATCGCGGGAATCGCCGCAGGAATGACGGTGCTCTCCCCTGCGATCGCCAGCGCGGCCTCGCCGAGTCCAAGCCCGCCGACTGGTTCAGCGTCTGCGCCGGCGATGCCGGCCCACGGCACCCCGGCGCATGAAAACGCGGAGGTCGCGGTAACCGGCGCGAACGCGGCGAAGGCTCAGGCCGCAGCCGTCAAGGCTGTTGGCGGAGGCACCGCGGGCACCGTCACGACCGACTTCACAAAGGCCGGGTATGAAGTGACGGTCACCAAGTCCGACGGCACCT
>Ga0075426_10002665_pt1 | contig 12753 bp, 8 predicted proteins | sample SoiMethybrSBSTD5_FD_75304 | JGI IMG/M metagenome (GOLD analysis project Ga0075426, IMG submission 75304) | Bulk soil microbial communities from a Populus tree surrounding site in Tennessee, USA - Soil MetaG P. TD hybrid SBSTD5 | ecosystem: Environmental > Terrestrial > Soil > Tree plantation...
ATGGCCACGGTGAGCGCCGACTTCAGCTCCATCGCCAGCGTGCTCACGAAAGACGTCTATCAGCGGTTGTTGCGCCCACATGTAAGTCGCGAGAGGTTGATGTTGGCGGGGAAGCTGATCACTCTGCTCACCGGTGGGCTCTCTGTCGGCATAGGCCTCTACATTTCTCATCGGGGCGACGTCGGCGTTCTCCACCTCATGGTGGTCATCGCCAGTGCGTTCATCGCGCCTTCTTTTTTGCCGGTCATGGGAGCGCTGGTATCGAGGCGCTTGAATTGGCAAGGAGTAGCCGTGGGATTCTTTCTTGGCCTGGCCAGCGGACTTACTCTTCTCGGTCTGAGAACTTGGTGGTTCCCGCGCGGCCACTGGCATTGGCTGCAGGCCAATTTCGATGGCGCTTCTATCCTTATTAATACAGCTGTCACCGTCGCAGGAATGGCTTTAGGTACGCTGCTGTTTGGTGCGGCTGAAAACCAGGAGGAGAAGTTCAATCAGGTATTTGGACAGGTTGAGCATGTCGGCATCCGCATTAGAGGAAAGTTGGACCAGGAGAAAATCATCGCCTGCTCTACCGTTGCGGTGGGAGTCCTGCTGGGGATTGCGGCAATCGTAGCCGCCTCCAGCGGCGCACGCTTGACCGATTCGGGAATCGCGGTCTGCCTTCTCAGCCTCGGATTCTATCGCTTGCGCAGAAGTTCACAGGCGGAGAGATCGTCCGATGTGCGCAAGGTCCTTGAAGAAGAGAGCTTCGCAAACAGCGAAATGCGATAAAGATTCTGCTGGATTCACTCGCCTCCACGTCAGCTCTGATCTTTGCCTGAGTACCAGCTCTGAATGTCTGCGGGCGGCCGGCTCACGGCTACGTTCTCCCCGGCTCGTGCCAGAGACTGATGGATTGCCTCCAGCGCAGCCGTGACTTGCCGGCCGTCGAATCCAGTCACTCTGGTTTGCGTGTCGTTCAAGATGGCGTAGACGAAGTCCTCAAGACAACTGGGGAAGGCTCCTCGCATGCGGCCGAATATCTCGCTGCTTAGAAATCCCCGGGGATAGGAAAACTGTTTCTCGGTGCTGATTTCTAGAGATTCGCGTTTGCGATCCAGATGAACGTGGCCGGCGGCACCGATCACCTCCACAAAAGAGTCTACGTTGGTCGGAAATGTATTGGGATAGATCCAGCCTGATTCGAAGGTCGCAAAGAATCCTGACGCAAACTTAACTTGCGCCTGAATCATGTCGTAAGTAGGTATGCCGCGCGCCACCAGAACTTCTTTGCGACCCCAGGCCCGAGCCTCAACCGGCTCGCTCGCGACAAACCAGCGAACAAGATCGATATCGTGGGAGGACAAGAGCCAGGCGGAAGTGGTTTCTCCCGCCCAGCGAATATTCTGGGTAGAGACGCTAATCGTATCGTTCTTGCGAGCGTAACCAATCAACGGATTTCCGATGTTTCCTGCGGCAATCGAAGTCCGAGTTTGGTAGTAAGCGGAAAGCCAGCGATGATTGAACGCCACCTGAATTTTCCGCTTCTGGTCATGCGCAAGCCTCAGCAGTGCGTCGGCTTCATCGACGTTGGTGGTAAATGGTTTTTCCACGAACACATGCCGGCCCGATTCCAAAGCAGCGCGGGCGAACTCATAATGGGAATTATCCGGCGTTGACACGACCACTGCATCGATGTCTTTCCTCGCGAGCATCTTGCGATGATCTGTGTATCCCGACACGTGGTATTGCGCGGCTACCTCATCGACCGGCTCCTGTCGCCGGGCACAGACGGCGGCTACTGTGGATAACGGATGCTCATTGAAAATGCGTGCACACATCCGACCCATTTTGCCTAATCCAATAATTGCGATTCGCACTTTATCCATCTTTGCTCCTGCCTTATGTTTTGAAACTCTTATGCTTCCCCGAGAAGGCGCAGGAAGTTATGACGCAAGATCGCTTCCTTTTCGGCGTCTCCGATCGCAGCCGTGAGGACGTCCGCGAGTGTGCTGGCCGCCTCCAGCGCCGGCATGTCGGAACCAAACACAAGGCGTTCGGCGCCGATGCGATGAACGCACCGCTCCAGCATGGAACGGTGGCGCTGCGATCCGGACAGTTCCAGATACAGATTGGAAATGTTTGCAGCCGCCTCCATCGCCTGCTCGTAGCCACGCCAGGTCACGCCGGAATGGCCCAGCAAAATCGAAGCTTTCGGATGAGCACGCGCCAGTTTGGGAAAGAGCAGCGGCCCACAATGTGGATGGGACTGCCACGTGTGCACGAGAACTACAGCTCCGGTCTGATTGGCGTAGTCCCACACCGGGAGGTATTTCGGTCCATCCACCGCGTATTGCTGAACGCTGGGATGAAGCTTGATCAGAGGCGGCGTATGGAAATGCCGCCAACGCTCGACTTCCGCAATGGCTTCACCGGGTACGTGAGGGTTGACCGTCACGTATCCCCGAAATCGCTTTCCATGCTGCCGCAGCACTTGGTCGACCTGCTCGTTTCCCGAACGAGCATCGTTCCAACACGCCAGCGAGGCAGTCACAGCAACGAATTCGATGTTGAGAGAATCCATCACCGCGATCATGTCTCGGGGTTCGGTTTTATAAGGAAAACGAACCCCGATTCGCAGGTGGCCATGAGCGTCGACAGTGGGAATCGGCGAGCGCATTACGCCTTTGCACTCTGCTCCGCAACGGCCAGCAGGCGCCGCAGATTACCGCCTGCGACGGCAAGACGGGCAGCATCGGAAACGCGCATTGAGGATAAGACGGCAAGAGATGCAGCGGGCGTAAAGAGCGGCAGGCGACTGCCGAACAATACGCGGTCGGGGCCAAATCGATCGACAAAAGCCTCCAATTGGCGGTGAGCAAGGTAGGTTGCGCTGTCAAAGTACAAATTTGGGAATCGCTCTAGAAGCGGGAACAAGTAACGGTCTGCGCGGTAGCCTACATCGAGCAAAACCAGCGTGAGGCCGGGAAAGCTCTCCAGTACTTTGACCAGCGCCTCCCATTCGATGTCCTCGCGGGCGATCAGCGTTACTACCTTTCCGGCCTGCAGATACTCGAGCAGCTCTCCGGCTCCCCAGGGAGTTACCGGGAAGTTGTGATTTGGATTTCGCGGCATGAGCCTCACAGCTCGCGGCCTCCGCCGGGCCAACTGCTCGATCGATTCCCGGTCGGGCAGCGGTGTCCATGCCGGAATCAGTTCAGAAGCAGAGATCCTGGAGAGAGCTTCGTTGCCCACGGCGGCGTCGTACTCGGCTGCCGTGCCGTGCATCGCGATCGCGGCGCGAATGAAATAGCGTTTCATTTCCTCGAGAAGGGCGGGCATTTCAAGAGCAAGCTCGCCGTGAATTCCTGAGGGACCCACGCGGACATTCACGTCCCACAGGTTCCAGCCGGCAGCCTCGGCGAAAATCGATTCACTCGTGAATTGAGACATGGTGCTCTCCGGGGGACAAGCTGGGTAATTTAATCATTGACTGTTCGTACCGAATCGGAACTAAATGATCGTCGATCTGGACCTGGGAGACAGCTTTACTCCGGAAAACGCTGACCGCTGCAACCGCATCGCTGTGCAGAGTCAGTTCAATTCCAGACTCCAGCTCTTCTACGGACACGTCCACCGGGATGCTCGCGCGAAAGACGAGTCGTTCGCCTTGGCGAACGACGGTCGCGCCAAATGCCGACCAGCCGGGAGGCCCCGGCGATCGCGATGCCTGGTGTAAACCGCCGATCTTCAGGAGCGCCGAAGCGTCGGAGGAAAGGCCGGAGTTTATCAGCCATCCCGGCCCGGTTCGGAACGTCGCCGTAAAGTCCCGACCGTTTGTAGTGCGTAGTCCTTCTCCGCTCTCGTCACTCCACGATTCCATTTTTTCGGCCTCGGTTGCGGAGGCCGCGAACTTCATGCCCACCAAGAATTGCGTTTGCGTTTTTTTGGATGACTTCAGCAGCAGTTCGCGCCGCGGCTCGAGGTACCCGTGATCGAGATTATCGAAGAGGGTGACCTGCAGGGGAGTTATCGAAGGCACCCATTGTGAGTTTTCACCGAGGGCGACGAGTCCGGCACTGGCTTTTTCGGCGGCAATCACTGCCTCCCCGCTGCCTGCCGTCACGTTCGAGCCGGGCGGAGCATGTAACAGCCAGGAAAAAACGTGCGCCTGCGGCGCATTCACTGTGTCCCGCACCACCAGAATGTCCGGCTTCGCGAAAAAAAATTCACGATGGTAGCTCTTCAGACTGCCCGCGTATGCGGTGGTCAGGTCGAGGTTGAGATAGTCGAAGTCGCGGGTTAAAAGCTCTGAACTGAAGCGGGGATGGGAAAAAGCCGCCCAGTAGCGGCCGTTAAAAGCAGCCTGACTAAAAGGATCTCCATCGATGAGCAGTGCGTTGTGTCCGGCGGCTTGGGTGAAGTAATCGGGATAGTGAGGATCGGTGTAGTAGCTGGCGTAACCAGCTTCATCGATCAGTTTCTGGCCGAAGGCGGCGACTTGAAAGCTGCCCTCATCGTGGTGTTCGTGATTGAACCACGGGCCAGCGCGCAGTGAGATCACCGTCGCATCAGGCTGCCATCCGCTGCGCAGCACTGCGCTGCCCCGTTTTGGGAAGACGCGCGAGGGTGCCGGGGAGGGGAAAGAAGGCGCCGGTTCAGAGCAGCAGGCAAGATCGAGTGGACCCGGCATCTCTTCCAGCAGGTGTCCGTTTTCTCCTACCGACGCTCCGCGAGAGAGATCGACCTTGGCTTCGCTGTCATATAGAGCGCGCAACTCGGGAATTCCCGCATGCTCGGCCGTCCACGCAAACCCCGGCAGCTTGGTTTGATGACCGTTGAAGTCGCCGGTGTCGAGCTGCATGCCGGGACGAACCCTTGCATAGTAGGGCCACCAGAAACCTCGAATCGTCTCATCAGCCCCAATCGGGGTGACATGCAGGGCATCGAGTGAACTCATTGCCCAGGAAATTCCCTGCATGGCAAAGTTCTCATATCCCAGCGGCTCGGCCTCGCTTCCATCCCCGGGGAATAATCCCTCGAGTAGTTGCTCGAAGGCATACTGGAGTTCTGCGATCGCCGGCCCCTCTCGCTCGTCCCATTCCGGGACATCGCCCGCGACTGCAATTGCCGCAGCCAGAGCCCCCCCGAGCGAATTCGCCATCCAATTGCTCGCGCCGACCGGATCTCGATTGAAGAGAAAGTACTCTTCGACCACCGGTGCGATGGCCTGCTTCCAGAAGGCTTGCTCCAGGCTGCGCTTTTCTTCGGGGGACAACTCACTCGCAATCAGGTCATATCCGAATGCCAGCCGCCGAGTAATAACCCCGACCTCGTAATAGGTCTTAAGGCCATGAGAGCGGAATCGGCGCGGCACCCAGGTGACCCATTGGGCCATGGTAAGCAGTGCCCGCCGAGCCGAGTTAAGGGCTTCAGCATTGCCATTCAACCGATAGTCGAGAGCGTTGTAGGCCACCGCATTGGAGTAGTTCTCGACCAGTTGGAAATACGGCTTCAACTCGCCTTGAGTTGCCGGTTCAATGCCCCGCCCCATGGGCATCAGCTCGATATTGTCACCCGCTGCCTTGTTGTAAGTGATGGTCGAAGCCAGATTTTGCGCGCGCGAATGAATCTCGCTCCGAACTTGCGCGTAGCGCTCGTCGGTGCGTAAGCGATCGAGCCGAGCGCCTGACAGCAACAAGCGGGGATGCTCCGGAATCGTGCCGAGCACGAAAAAGCGAAATTCAGTTATCGCCCCGCGCTGCGTCAACTTGCAGCGCCACAGACCCGGAGTCGCTGCCGACAGGATGGGCACCGCGATCTGTCTCCCTCCCGATCGGGAACTGACCGTCGTAATTAACCTTCCTGCGCCATCGTAGACGGAAGCTTGGGCGGGAGAAGACTGTGATTTGATTTCGATTTGTAACGAACTTCCGGCTCTCACAATTTTCCGCGCTACCCAGTCGCCATCGACCGATGATTCGAGCTTCGGAGATGCAAGGGCAACTTGAGTCGCGCGCTCGGCGTGTAAGGCGAAGGCCTTGAGCAGCCACTGAGACTCAATTCCCGGAGTGGGGTTGTCTATGAGGCCTCGCAAGACGATTGCCTGCACCGGCTCACGTTTGGTCAATCCCAGCTCAGCGGCGAGAATGCGAACCCTGTGCGTCCCGTTCTGGGAAGGCAGCGCAGCCGAATATTGACGCCCATCGGCGGCCGCAAGAATGATGTGGAGATCCTTCATCGCGCCGGCGATCTTGAGGTCGTAAGAGATCTCCACGATTGATTTCGGGCCCGCGAAAAAATGCAGGGGACGAATCAGTCCAAACCAGGCTTTGCGCTCGCCATGGGGAATAAAGTTGTGAACCAGAACGCTGTGAGCGCCCTGCTGGTCGACATAAAGCGAAGGATCGTAGCCGACGTCCTGCGCCAGAGGAAAGCTCATCCATCCGCAAAATCCGCCGCTCCAGTCGGCGCGAAATATCCAGGGTGAAGGTTGCGCAATTGTGACCTCTCGCCCCGCCTGCGCGGCGGCGGGCCTGGAAAAGAATCCGGCGAAGAGGCCGGCGAAAATTGCGAGGGCGAGTGTCCGCATGTGAGGCGCGATGAATTATCCGATCGCCGAGGGTTGAGATTGCCTGAGTCGGGCCGTGGTGGCAGCGCCGGGAATGTTAGGCTTGTTCACTTGTGCAATAAGCAGAACAGCTGTGCAATAGGTTAACTATCCGTTCTCCGCCAAGTCAAGCATGCGAAGTGCTGCAGCAAAAGTTTTGGAGGTTCGGACGCTCTCGCGTCGTGCTCTAAACGATTAAGCCCTTGCACCCAGCATTTCGTCGATGCGCCGCAGATTCAGCATGAGATGGCGGGGATGATGATAGTTCTCCACCCGCTTGCGCAGACGAGAAAATCCCTCAAAGCTGGCCTTACGATCGCTGGCGTACATCCACAACGGCGAACCATGCGACATGAGTGGATAGTTCTGCCGGACATACGCGTAGATACGGCCAAACATCTCCGCCGCCCAGCAAGGGCGAGAGTGGCGATAGATGCACAGCGTGTCGACGAGGGTCTCTTCCTGCGCCCAGAGCAGCTTGTTCAGCTGGTACAGGTTCTGGTCAACATCAAGCAGGACGTGAAAAACTCCGCCGTAAACTGAGTCCGAAGCTACTTCGGCGTGCCGCCGGAGACGGGCCGCGCACAACTGAAACATGGCATCATCCCGCTGGCGTGTGGCCTCGTCGAGCAGCATCCACGTGACTTCCAGGGTGTTGCCGAGATTGGAAAGCTGGTCGTATGGGCTCACAGGACGCGAGAAATCATGGTTGAGCAACTCGTTGTTCAGCTGAAACTTAGGGTTGAAATGATGATGCACAATTGCGTCCGCGCATCGGCGGGCCAGCGCATCCAGTTTGGGGTCGGAATCGATCTCCAGAATCTGCGCGGTGGTGCGCAGCAGTATCATCCAGCTTCCCATGATGCGGGCTCCAGGCATCTCCGGCGCTGAAGCTCCGAAATAAGTACGGCCCACCCCAGGGTTGTAGTCGGAGCGGTCATAACGCTGGAGACATTTCCCCAGCAGCCGCTTGGCCTTATCGAGAAACTGCTGCTGCCCCGTCGCCTGGGCGTAGGCGGCAAATCCTTCTGCGATGCCCAAGTCGGTCGGGATCACTGTAGCGGGAGGTCCGGCCGGCGTTCCGTCACGGTGAATACTACTGCACCAGAACGTTCCCTCCGGCGGCTCCGACCGGCTGAGCAATTCCACGCTTCTGCGGGCTACGTCGAGATGCCGCGCATCTCTCCCGAAATGGGTATAAAGATACGAATACACCCATATTCCCCTCCCCTCGAACAGCGGATCTTTCTCGCTGTTCACGTGCGTGCCATCGAAATCGGTGTTGCACAGGAAACCACCATATTCCGGATCGATGATATGGCGCTCCATAAACGGCAACCAGTCCCGAAACAGATCGCGATGATAGAGTTCCCGAAGCTGTGGAAGCGTAAATCGTCCGAGATGCCCGGCAGCATCTTCCCTGCCCTTCCTACTTTCCGGCAAAGAGCTGGAGAGTTCAGCGAAACTCAACCGAGACATTCGCGGGCTGCCTGCAGCCAGAATCGCGCCAGCCAGAAGATCTCGCCGTTTCATCAATATCGTCCGCGGAAAACTTTAACTACTCAACTGCGGCACACGATGCATTGCTGCTCGCCCGGATTTCACCTTTGGCGCGGAAAAACTCCACGCAATGTGCGGTGCCGTTGCCTTGAATCGGGTCGGGCGTCCGCTGGACCGCGTGTCCCAATTCGATTAGTCGCTCGACGACTTTGGGGCTGACAGCTTCGACAAACTCAAACTCGAGAAACTCAAAGGGCTCGCGATCACGCACGTGCAGCCTCGGAGCCTTTAACACAGTTGCCCCACCTTGCCGAGAATCAACGAATCGGTGAGCCAGCTGGGCAGAGACGTTTACGATCTGCCGGCCGCCTCGAGTGCCGAAAGCAATGTCACTCTCCGGCAAACTGACGATGAGAGGCGCAACATTGTTGAGCGGCCGCTTGCCGCCGGCGATGGAATTCGGCAGCCCCGGACGCGGATCCATGCGGCTGATTCCATGTCCCAGAATGACACCGGTGCCCGGGACGGTGACGCACGAGCCAAAAGGATGTCCCTGGGAGATGGTTGCCGCGACGAGGTTCCCTTCCGCATCGGCGGCAGAGACATGAATCGTGCCTCGCGACCAGCGCCTGGCCATGCCGGGCTCCAGGCGATCGACCGAGGAGGGGAATTGAATCAGGTTTTCCGCTCGGCCCCTGGCATATTTCTTATCCAGCAGCAAAGCCTCCGGCACATCCACGAAATCAGGATCGCCCAGGTATCGGAGTCGATCACGCCATGCCAATTTCATCAGCTCTCCCATCCGATGCCAGTAAAGCGCGCTGTGATCTTCGAGCGAGCGGGGAAAGCATTCGAGTAAGTTCAATATCTCCAGGCTGGTGAGAGCCCCGTTGGGTAAGCTCGGAGCAAAAACTTTCGCGTCTCGATAAGAAATGGAGTACGCGGTTGAAATATGCGGTGCGTACGCGGCCATGTCTTCAGCATCCAAAACACCTCCTATCGATTGCAGATAGCGTGCTATCGTGCGGCCGAGTTCGCCCTGATAAAAATCTTGCCACCCGTGAACCGCCAACCTCTCGAGAGTTTTTTCTAATCCGCGGCGATGCCAGACATCGGTCGCGTCTGGGAGCCTGCCTTGCGGCGCAAGATGCTCCCAGCTGGGAGGAAAGCGCCGTAGAATCTCGGCTCGGCGCGCAACCGCCGCAGCAGTAGGACCGAAACAAAAGCCGTCAGAGAGCAACGCTTGTGCCCCCTCGACAATGTGCGGCCACTTCAGTCGGCCCCATTTTTCCCACAGAGTTCCGACTCCGGATACGAAGCCAGGCACGGCCACTGAAAGGGGTCCATAAATATTGGCGTCGTTCTCAATCGAGCAGTTATATGCCAGCTCATTGATTCCCGGCTTCTGCGATTGTGCCGCCAGAACCTTGAACATCGTGGATGAGGCTTTCCGGGGAGCTCTGGCATTGGCATCCAACGACCATACCTTACCCGTCTCAGTATTCCGAACGACGGCGCAGAAGAGATATCCTCCTATATCCACCGACTCAGGTTCGAGAACAGCGCAGGCCAGGCAGGCAGCAGCGGCGGCATCCATGGCGTTGCCGCCACCCAAGAGGATGCGCGCGCCGCTACGCGCAGCAGCAAGAGGAGCGGTGGCGACGGCGCCTACGCGAGACCTTACTTCAGTTCCCTCGCGGATTCCAAGCTGGCTCATGAGTGTCAGTTCAAGTGCGAATGGCAGACTCAAGGACGACGACAGCGATAGGCATGCACTTCGTCAGGACCAAACCAATCCGTGAATTTGCCCTCCGCAACCTGTACGTGGCGTGGAGACTCGAACAGCACCTCGCCTTCTGCGATCCCCTGCGGAATCCCGGAGAAGGTCACCTGCGAGGTCTCGCCCTCGCGCCTCGCAGCCAAAATATAAAGGTAACGTCCGGCCTCGCGGCGGTGAACTCAAGTTAGTTCTCCCGATTTTCTCGTTCACAATCCTCAGGATTCGGTTGGAGTGGGGAAGAACGGCTCAAACAGAGCCTTCGGCTCCAAGTCGACGACCGCCATTCCTGGTCTCGCCTCCTGTTCATTATGTAGAACGAATGTACAATACGATAATTATCCGTTTTGCTCCAAGTCAAGCAGAACGATTCGAGCTCGAACCGAGATGCGGCGTAAATCTCTCCTGAGATTCGCGGTCACGTTTGCGTACTTGCTGCTGGCGGGCGGAGCGGCGCAGGTATGGGCAAGTTCATCCGAGCGCGCATATCTCGCATTCGTGGGAACGCTGACGGGCCGCTCTGCGATAGGTATTTATGCCTACCGGTTTCATCCCGCCGGAGCACACACGGAATTCCTCGGCCTTGCCGCCAAAACGCCCGCTCCTACTTTCCTTGCGGTTCATCCCAGTCAGAAGTTTTTATATGCAGTCAATGAAACCGCCGGCAAAGACCGTGCCGGAGGCAATACGGTCACGGCATTCCGCATTGACGACCGAACCGCGAAGCTGCTCACTCTGAACACGGTTCCGTCCGGCGGTACAGGGCCCTGCCACGCGGCAGTCAGCGGCGACGGCAAGGTGCTAGTTGTTACCAACTGCGGCAGCGGAAGCGTGGCCGCATTCCCGATAAGGGAAGACGGCAGCCTGGCATATGCCAGCGTTGTGCTACAACATCAGGGCTCTTCGGTAAACCCACAACGTCAGAAGGGTCCGCACGCGCATGGCGTCGTCATCACTCCCGACAGCACCAAGGCTTTTGTCGCGGACCTGGGATTAGACAAAATTTTCATCTACCGTCTGAATTCCGGTTCAGGATCGATCGAACCGTCAGACCCGCCGACCGCCTCTCTCTCGCCGGGCGCCGGGGTGCGACACTTGGCCCTGGACCTCAGCGGAAACTTCCTGTACGCCCTGTCCGAGCTCGATTCCGCGATTACTGTATTTCGTTGCTCGCGCCACGCCGTCCGACAGATTCAGCTGATCTCGGCTCTGCCGCATGATGCGCCTCCGCAAATCGGCGGGTCAGAAATCGAGCTTGATGCCAAAGGAGCGTTTCTGTATACATCCATCCGCGGAGCGCAAAACATGATTGCGGTCTTTGCTGTGGATCGAAACAACGGAAGGCTGACTGCTGTGCAGCACATTTCCAGCGGCGGCAGGACTCCGCGCCATTTCGCCATCGACCCCACGCACTCGTTTCTGTTCGCGGCCAACCAGAATTCGCATTCAATCGCGATTTTCGCCATCGGCGCCGACGGCCGCCTGCGTCCGACGCACCGATTCCTCGATGACGTCGAATCTCCGGCGTGCATCGTCTTCGTCGAACCACACCATGGATAAGCTGCGGAACGGCCCCTCCGGCATCGCCCCCACAAAGGCGCGGGCTTCCCAAATCGGCACAGATGGAGGGGCGACAAACGTGCGCAAAAGCGTCGTTGTTCTGGGCGTGATTCTGGCATTTCTAGCTTTTCTCAATCGAGCGTGTATCAGCCAGGTTGCACCCGCAATGATGAGAGATCTGCACCTGAACCAGATGCAGATGGGATATGCGTTTTCCATTTTTGGTCTGACCTATGCGATTTTCGAGATTCCCAGCGGCTGGCTCTGTGATCGGGTGGGAGCCAAAGCCATACTCCTGCGCGTCGTCCTGTGCTGGTCGGTTTTTACCGCGGCCACGGGCATGGCCTGGAACTACATTTCTCTGCTCATTGCCCGCCTGCTCTTTGGCGCAGGAGAAGCAGGCTGTTTTCCTTCCCTGGCAAAAGTCTTTAGCAGCTGGCTGCCTTCCGAGGAAAGACCGATTGCGGAAGGGTGGAAAGCCGCGATGGCGCGATGCGGAGCGGCAGTTGCTCCGTTTCTTATGATGGTTCTCTATGTGCGCATCGGTTGGAGACTCGCCTTTGTCGTGATCGGAGCGTTGGGTCTGATTTGGGCGGCGATCTTCTCGTTTTGGTTTCGCGACACCCCCCGGGAACATTCCCGAGTCAATCGCCGGGAACTGATGCTGATCGGCAATCGCGAACCGTCAGATCAAAGCCGCACAAAGAACATTGAATGGAAGTCTTTCCTGAGTTCCCGAAGCGCATGGGCGCTGTGTCTGCAGTGGTTCTGTCATTACTATGGCTTTTATTTTTACTTGACCTGGCTGCCAACCTATCTGCAGCGCGAACGCGGCATCGATGTGAAAGAATCGGCGATCCTGGCGGGCCTGCCGATGTTGTTCGCCGGAATGGGAACGCTGGGCAGCGGTTTCGCGGTGCCGCACCTGTCGGCTGCGATCGGCGCGGCGCGCACGCGCCGGTATGTTTCCTACCTCTCCTACAGCGCGGGAGCCTTGTTTCTTCTGCTGTTTACTTTCATCAAAGACCCGGTCGTCGCCATTCTGGTGATGAGTCTATCGAGCTTCTTCGTCGAGCTGAGCACCCCGGTTACCTGGATCACGGCAATGGATCTGGGCGGCGAGGCGGTGGGAACGTTGACCGGCATCATGAACACGCTGGGGCAATTGGGAGCCGTCGTCGCCCCAACCGTAATCGCTGCTCTGCTCGTCATCTCGGGCAACAATTGGACGTTGACGTTTTACGTTTCCGCGTTCATCTACGGAATCGGCGCATGGTGCTGGACAATTCTTGATCCGGTGACGCGCCTGGATCGGGCTCTCTAAATG
>Ga0075426_10002667_pt1 | contig 12748 bp, 15 predicted proteins | sample SoiMethybrSBSTD5_FD_75304 | JGI IMG/M metagenome (GOLD analysis project Ga0075426, IMG submission 75304) | Bulk soil microbial communities from a Populus tree surrounding site in Tennessee, USA - Soil MetaG P. TD hybrid SBSTD5 | ecosystem: Environmental > Terrestrial > Soil > Tree plantation...
CCGCGATCGATCCAGGATGCGGAAAGATTGGGAGCAGCGACCATGACCGGTCCACTCCGAATCTGCCTGTTTTCCGGATCAGTTTAATACTCGATGAAATGAGGATGAAATGCTTACAACCGTTATGAAGTACGTTGCTATTGCGACACTGGTCACGGGTATGTTCTGGCGCTTGCCACCAAACCTGAGAAGCTACTTGGACTTTGTTATCACGGCAGCCGCGGTGTTCGTCCTGGTACAGGCGGTAAGCTTTCGCAAATACGCGTGGGCGGCTATCTTTGTGTTGGTAGCGTGCGTCTTCAATCCCGTCCAGCCGATCGGATTCTCTTTTTCAGCTTTGCTAGCGCTGCAAGTAATATCAGCGACTCTGTTCGGCGTGTCTCTCGTAGCAGTACGAACAAGCCCCAGAATGACGATCGCTTCCATCATCCAGGCCAACCCGAGAACCGAATCGCTATGACTGTGCGGCAAAATCCGAGCCTGGATGAACTACTGCAATGCGCGGTGGTCCTGGCGTCGGAGGATTTGATCCCAGGTGAGACCGGGATCGGTGCACATTGAATATCAGTTTACCGCCGGTCACTCGTTGGCCAATCTGCAAGTGTGGGCCTCTGAAACCAGAGCATTGGAAACTGATTTGCGAATGCTTGAGCTTCTCCGCAGCGACAGACAAAAAGCCTACTTTCAGCAGCGGATACCGTTCCGACGTACTGACTCAAGTTTTGGAGTTCGTGATCGAGCGCCAAGACACATTTCGGAGCGCGCTCGAAATGAAGCACGGCAATCTGCTCCAGGTTCAACTGCCAACCGAGGTCGAGAAAGCGTGGGCTTTAAAATTGGGGAAAGAGACCCTTGCTCCCGATGGATTACAACGGCAGATGGCCGTGGCGTTGGCTTATAGACAAGCAGTACGGTTCAGCTTGGGCGCAACCCTTTGAGCGATGCGCAAGCCACCCCGCCAGCGAGTTGAGGGACAATCACTCGTTCCAGCGCGGTGACATCCGAGAGCTCAACCTGATATTCCTCAACCTCCGCGCTCGAGGTCTAAACATTCTCGGTGTTGAGGCGGAGCATTTCTGCGTTGCTAAAGTTATGATTCCGGTAAGCTCTGGTGTGTGCGCCCGATTCTACTTTGGAGGTAAGCAGTTTGGCGAGGTCAAACTGTACTTACAGTTTCATCATTCCTGCGTATAACGAGAGCGCGCGCATCGGAGCTACGCTGGAGAAGGTGCTTAATTACCTTGCGACAAAAGATTGGACTACCGAGATCATCGTCGTGAATGATGGTTCCAGCGACAACACCGCCGAAGGCGTACGCAGCTTTGCGCAACGATATCCGGCGCTGCGTTTGCTGGAGAATCCGGGGAACCGCGGCAAGGGCTACAGCGTGCGCAATGGGATGCTGCACGCAACCGGCAGCATATTGCTGTTTAGCGATGCTGATCTTTCTTCACCAATCGAAGAAGCACAGAAATTGTTCGCCGCGATCGCGGTGGGCGCTGATGTTGCAATCGGGTCACGCTGGGTGCAGAGCTCTTTGCAAACCGAAAGGCAGCCTCTCTACCGGCAACTTTTTGGACGCATATTTAATTTAATGTTGCGGATCACCCTCGGCCTGAAATTCAAAGACACGCAGTGCGGCTTCAAAGCATTCACGCGTGCCGCCGCGCAAAAGCTTTTCCCGCTGCAACAAATTGACCGGTGGGGGTTCGATCCGGAACTGCTCTACCTGGCGAAAAAGTTCGGATTCAAGGTGGTGGAGATCCCAGTGGTGTGGGGCCATAGTGGGGGCACGCGCATCAGTCCCCTGCGCGACGGAACTCGGATGTTTCTTGAAATGCTGAGAGTCCGCTGGAACGCTCTGACCGGAAAGTATGAAACCGCCTCAGGCTGAATCGTGCCGCAGAAAGACTGTCGGCGCCACAAACCCGCGACTGGGTACGGGCACGATGCCGACACCCTTGCGGAAAGCCAGCGTCATCTCTCCTGCCCACTCGCCGCACAGCCAGAAGTACTCAAGGCGCTGCTTAGTAAAACTCTGTGGATATTCTCCGGCGTAACCCATCATTGGAAACATTCCTAAACGGGAACGTTCTTCGCTGTTCCCTGCCGAACGGCTTCTTCGATTCTTTTTCCCAACTCAGAGGTGCTCAGTGCGGCTTGACCCGGCCTGGCCAAGTCGCGGGTTCGGGCTCCTGCCAGCAGTGCGCCGCGTACTGCCCGCGTGACCGCTGCCGCCTCTTTTTCTAGCCCGAACGAGTGCTGCAGCAGCATCGCAACTGAAAGAATAGTTCCAAGTGGATTGGCAATTCCTTGACCAGCGATGGTTGGTGCCGAGCCATGCACGGGTTCATAAAGGCCCACGCGCCCACCGATACTTGCAGAAGCCAGCATGCCCAGCGAGCCGACAATTCCACCCGCCTGGTCGGAGAGAATGTCGCCAAACATGTTTTCGGTAAGCAAGACATCGAAACTCGCGGGATTGCCCACAAGCGCCATGGCAGCCGAATCGACATACATATGATCCAGATTGACGTTCGGATACTGCCGGCTTACCCGAGTCACGACCTCACGCCATAGTCTGGAGCAATCCAGCACATTTGCCTTATCCACGGACGTCACTCTTCCGCGCCGCCCTTTCGCCAACCCAAAGGCAATGTGCGCGATTCGTTCAATTTCAGATTCCTCGTATCGCATCGTATCGACAGCAATGCGGTCAGGGGGACCACCTTGCGTGCAGCGCGGTTCGCCGAAATAAATTCCTCCCAGCAGTTCGCGGACGACCAGAATGTCTGTTCCCCGAACAATTTCCGCTCGCAGCGGTGAAGCATCTTCCATCCCCTCAAAGCAGACGGCTGGCCGCAGATTGGCAAAAACCCCCAACTCGCGCCGCAGGCGCAGGAGCCCACTCTCGGGACGAAGGTGCCGGGGAAAGCTGTCGAAAGAGGGACCGCCCACCGCCCCGAGCAAGACTGCGCCGGAAGATAAAGATTGTCTTAGGGTTTCTTCCGGTAACGGATCGTTGCTGGCGAGAAGGGCCGCCCCGCCTATGGGCATTGTGCTGAGGCTGAGCTGGTGTCCGAAAATCTCAGCAACACCCTTCAGAACACGAATCCCTTCGTCAGTGACCTCCGGACCGATTCCATCGCCGGGCAGAGCGGTGATCTTGAGAAGCATGGTTCGCTCAATTTAGCAGATGGCCAGGTTTGTGGCCCTGTCGGCTACAATTGCACCGTTTTCGTGTTCTCCAATTTAGGTTTGCCCGCAAAATTGCCCGTTAGTGACGCCGACCGCCAATGGGTGGATGGCGGCTTCAGGTGCTTGGAGAAGCTGGTTGGGCGTCGGCGCATGTTAGAGGCAAAGGTTACGTTGCACACCGCGGAGGATTTTCCCGACCCGTACAATGAAACTCCAGCGCCCGCAGAAATGCTTTTCTCGCGCGTATGCGCCTATATGAAGATAGATCGCAACAGCGTCGAGATGGAAATCTTCGCTGACGAGACTGACCAGCTGAGCGAGATTCTTCCATATTGGCGTGACGATCGCGGCCGACATGCCGCTGGGATATGTATGCACCATGCGATAGGTAAAACCCCTCAGCAAGGGGCACGTGAAAAGTGCCGGATTGCGATAAGAAGCACACAGCTCAAAGACCCGCTTTTTCTGGTCGCAACCGTGGCGCATGAACTCGACCATATCATTCTCCTTGGTGGAGGACTCTTGGATTGGTTGATGAAGCAAAATCCGCAGCTCGGTGGAGCAATAGCTGCCAGCTCAGGCTGACTTGACAGTCCCCCATGCCCACCATCCTCATCGTCGAAGACGAAGCCAAGATGCGCCGGCTGCTCGAGCTAAATCTTGCGGACGACGGCTTTCAAACGCTCTCGGCTGAAGATGCGGAGACTGGATTGAAATTACTCCAGAACGGCTCCGTCGACCTGGTGCTTACGGATCTCAAGCTGCCCGGTATGAACGGCCTCGAATTCCTGCACGACGTGAAGCGTTTCAATGCAGCTCTGCCGGTGATTGTAATGACCGCGTTCGGGACTGTGGAAACTGCGGTCGAAGCCATGAAGGCGGGAGCCGGCGACTACGTGTTGAAGCCTTTTTCGATGGAAGAGATCCGCATAGTCGTGCACAAGGAGCTCGACGTGCGGCGGCTGCGCGATGAGAACCGGTCGCTACGAGAGGCGTTGCAACATCGCTATCGGCATCCCAACGTTGTTGCCCGCTCGGCGAAAATGCAGGCGGTGCTGAGCGCTGTCGAGCGCGTTGCGCCCACGAACTCGACCGTCCTGCTTGGCGGCGAGAGTGGTGTCGGCAAGGATCTGATCGCGCGCGCGATTCATGAAAAGTCGCGCCGCGCCTCCGGACCGTTTATCAAAATCAACAGTACAGCCATTCCGGAAAGCCTGCTGGAAAGCGAACTCTTTGGCTACGAGAAAGGCGCCTTCACCGGGGCCAGCAGTAGCAAGCCCGGAAAATTCGACCTGGCCGATAAAGGTACTCTCTTCCTGGATGAAATCGGGGACGTGCCGCCCGCAACCCAGGTGAAGTTGCTGCGCGTATTGCAGGAGCGTGAATTCGAGCGACTGGGGGGAACGCGGACTATCAAGGTCGATGTGCGGCTGGTCGCGGCGACGAATCGTGACCTGCGCGCCGCTCTGGAGGAGGGCACGTTCCGCGAAGATCTTTACTACCGACTCAACGTCGTGCCCATCGATATTCCTCCGCTCCGCGAACACAAAGAAGATGTTCCCGAGCTCGCGAACCTGTTCCTCTCGCGCTTCGCCAAGGATTCTGAAAAGAAGATTACCGGCATCTCCCCGGATGCTTTGCAGATTCTGGTGAATCACTATTGGCCGGGCAACGTTCGAGAACTGCAGAACGTGATCGAGCGCGCTTCGGCGTTAGCGGCTGGACCGGTGCTGCAGGCATCTGATGTTCACCTGGACTCGCATCGCAGTAAGCCAGCAGAGCCCACGCAGGCACTTCTCCCCGAAGGCATGACGCTCGAGCAATGGGAAGATGAGATGATCCGCGAAGCGCTTCGCCGCGCCAATGGAAATAAAAGTCAGGCGGCACGTACGCTCGGCCTCTCGCGAAACGCGCTCCGATATCGCCTATCGAAAATCGGGATCCGTGACGACGAGGAAGAAAAAGACTCTGAGCGCGATAAATCGGCTGGTGGTTGAAATCCACCACTTCTGGCCAATCTCAACCGGAGGCCTCTTGAACAAGACTCCATTCATCAGTTGACGTGTCTCTAACATTATGAAACACAGGCGTTTATAAGTGCGAGCCGAGGCCTCTCTCTGGCAACCCACCTGCATTAACTCCCAAGCGGGGACTTTACCCCGCAGGTCTACTTAGAGGTGGGCCATGAAAAACAGACTGGTTGCACAACTCGGAATTCTGGTTTTCGCGCTGTTCGCATCGACATTTGCGAACGCTCAGGTTGATCTTACCCCCGGCGTAGCGCGCATCAGCCTGATTCACGGGGACGTCTCCACACAACGCGGAGACTCCGGTGATTGGGCGGCAGCGACGCTGAATCAGCCCATCGTGAGCGGCGACAGGGTTTCCACCGGGCCTCGCTCACGGGCGGAAGTGCAGCTCGATCATGCCAACGTTCTTCGGCTGGGCGACAACACATTGGCAGACATCTCCGGCCTCTCGCGGTCACAAGTGCAGGTGCGCCTCAGTCGGGGCCTCATCGACTACTCAGTTTTCAAGGGAACAGAAGCGGACGCGGAAGTTGATACCGCGAACGTCGCCGTTCATCCCTATCGGAGAGATGGCATCTACCGTGTTGAAGTGAACTCCGAGGGCGACACTCAAGTCATAGTTCGCAAGGGAGAAGCCGAAATCTCCACGCCCCAGGGCAGCACGCGGGTGGAGAAGGGTCACATGATCTCGGTCCGTGGCTCGGGCAATGAAACTCAGTACAAAGTCAGCGATGCGCCTGACAAGGACAGTTGGGATTCGTGGAACAACGACCGCGATCACCTGATCCGCGACGCAGAGTCCTGGGGGCGCACGAATCGCTACTACGTGGGTTCGGAAGACCTTGATTCCTATGGACGTTGGGTCAACGTACCGGACTATGGTTCCGTGTGGTCGCCAGCTGTTCCCATTGGTTGGGCCCCGTACCGCGCCGGCCGCTGGGTCTGGGAGCCCTACTGGGGCTGGACGTGGGTTTCCTATGAGCCGTGGGGCTGGGCTCCTTATCATTACGGCCGCTGGTTTCTTTACAGCGGTTCCTGGGTCTGGTGGCCAGGGCCGGTGTATGCCCAACCCTTCTATCGTCCCATCTGGGCGCCTGCATACGTTTCGTTCTTCGGATTTGGCAGCGGCGGATTCGGCTTCGGTTTCGGATCGGTGGGATGGTTGCCGATCGGGCCCTGCGATCCGTTCTTCCCCTGGTATGGACGCTATCGTTCACGTTTCAACACGGTGAACGTCACCAATATTACAAACGTGACCAACATCACGAATATCACCAACATTCACAATGGTCGGCCGTTCCGTGGCGTTCCGCCGCTTCGCAGTGGCAACAGGTTCTCAAACTTGAGGCTGGCCGCCGCTGATGAACACTTCCGCGGGGCGATCTCGACGGTAGCGGCGGATCACTTCGGTACGGGACGGGCAACTCCGACGCCGCTCAGCGCCGAGGCGTTTCGCGGCGGACGCATGATGGCAGGCAATCTGCCTGTGGTTCCGACTCGAGAGGCATTGTCGGCCAGCAACCGCCCTGCTAGTCCGGCCACGCTGCCACGCGCAGATCAGCGCGAGCGATTCTTCACCAAGTCGCATCCGATGGCGGCTCCGCAGTCATTCGACAAAGAGGCGGCACAGGTGCAGCGCTCAATTGAGCGTAGCGGTCAGTTCAAAGCAATGAATACTGAACCGGGACGAACGGCTCCGGGTGGAAATAAATCAGGGGTTGCTGGAACCAGCAGCGTGGCCGGTTCAGGACGCTTGCCGATGGCGAGGCCACAATCTGGAGTACGTATTGCCCCAGAGACCGAGCGCGGCAATTCGGCCTCTGGAAACCAGGAGTGGCGGCATTTTGGCGCCGAGAGGAATTCGAATGCCAGCGGAAGCCAGGTGCAACGGAAAGAAATTCCTTCGAGCCTGCGGACACCTCTGAATGCCCCTGGCCAAGGCGACAGGCCGGCGCCATCGGAGGGGGCCGGTTGGCATCGATTTTCCGATAGGCCAGCAGCCCAGCATGAAAGCGTTGCGCCCCGGCAACCGGAGCGTTCCTCGGCTGATGGTGGCAGGGGTAACAATATTTCCAGAGGCGAAGGTCCGGTGCGGGAATCTTCGTCTGGCGACTGGCGGCATTTCACTCCGCAGCCCAGAAGCGAGATGCAGGATTCCCCGGAACGCATGAACGAAGGCCGCATGAATGAAGGACGTGTGATCGACAACCGCGGCGAAGGGCGTTTTCCAGGTCGCGGTGAAATGGGCGGTCCCGGGAGAGAATCTTCAGGAGGCTACTCGCGGCCACCTCTCGACATGAGGCAACCCATCGTTGGACCGCGCGCGCCCGAAGGCGGAGGCCCGGCCCGCGGCGGCAGTAACCCAGGCGGCGGTTATCGACCGGCGCCAAGCGGCGGTGGTAATCAGGGGGCCTCGGGTGGTGGCAATCGCGGCGGATCAGGCGGTGGCCAACCCCATTCGCCTGGACATTCCTCAGGACCGGGACGCGGCCGCTGAAGATCGCGGGGTGTTTGCTCGAAGTGCGTTTCAACCTCCTTCATTGCTGATTGATTCTGCAGGGAAGGTTCGGTCGACGGAAGCAGCGGGGAAGCCAAAAATTATCGATCCGCTGCTGATGCACGCGGGCGACGACCTGGAAGTTCATCCCAGCGTTCAAGACGGGTCGACCCGTCGCCAGCCGCGTCTGGCGGTCCCTCTCACGCAATAAAACGTACCGGATCGGCAGACCGGCAACCAGCCGAATCATGCTGTCACGTCTGCCCGTACCCACCCATACTGCGTGTTGCTGGGCGCGACCATGCTGGATTGCTTATACATCCGGCGCAGCTTCTCAATGTAATCGCTCGGCATCGGATTGCGTTTGGCTTCCGGATCAATGCCGTATACACGCGCGGCGTTGAGGCCGAAAATCTGTCGCTTCACGTCATCGGTGAGCGGCTTCCAACCAAAACGCTTGATCAGTTGCTCTGGCATTTCCAGCCGCCGAAAGGCTTCGATCTGCCATTGCGGCGAGCCCCACCAAATGGAGTCGGTGCCCCACAACACGTGGTCGGCGCCAAACGCGTCGATGATCATGCCCATGACATATGCGGCAAGCAGGGGACTGCTTGAAACCATCATGGCGAACGTGCTGCCCATCTCCATATAAATGTTATTGACTTGGGGATTCTTCTTCTTCCACCCGCAGATGTCCGATACCCAAGGAATGTAGCTGGTTGTTTTGAATTCGTTCTCTGCGGCCGGGAGTGAATCCTCAAGCGACTTGAAGCCGGAGTGGTAAATCAGGAAATTGAGATCGGGAAAATCCCTGGCCGCACCGGTCACGTCCCTCGGGCTCCACCATTTAACATCGCCCGGAAAGGGCAGGCCCTTGTGCACACAGATGTTCTTAATCCCCTTCTTGCGTGAATATTCCAGCGCAGGATAAGCGAGCTTGTCGTCGTCCAATCGCCATCCCTCTTTCCCCTTGGCCCGGGCCACGCCGCTGTATCCCTTCCACGCATCGATCTTAAGTTTCTCCGTCTGAGCATGCATGTATTCCAGGTTCTGCTGGCCAAGATCAGGAGAAAAATATCCGTGGCTGATTACCCGAGGCGAACTGGTGAGTTCATTGATCCAGGTGCGGCTCTTGTAGATCACTTCCGGAGTCAGGACGTCGGTTTCTTCCGACGAGCCCGGCAATGCGCTGAGCGCGACCACGTCTGTGTCGCTGTCGAGAAAAATTTCCTTGATGTAGTTTTCGATATAAGCATCCTCGATCCTGGGCTCTCGTTGTTTGAGTGCGGGATTCATCGTTCTCGCCATGTCGCGCATACCAACCACCGCCTTGAGAAATTCCTGATCCGCGCGCGGCGCCTGATTGGGCATGGCAACGTGATGCGTCTGCACGTCGAAGATGAAGAAGCGAGCCTTGTTCTCCGCCACCGCCGCGGGGTCAAAGAGTTCCTCAGCCGCGACTCGGAAGCAACGGCCAAACACTGTGTTCATGGCGGCGAAAGCCAGAGCCATCCCACAGGAAGTTCGCAGGAATTGCCGCCGGTCCACTCCCAAGCGATGAGCCTGAGGCTCCGCCCTCGCAACGATCTCCTGCTCCAAAAGGCGTTGCTGCGGAGTCTGCGGGATGGGCGTGTACTCCTCGTTGGAGACAACCTGTGTCGGCACCGGCAGGTGACGATCCAGCCAGGCGTCGAGATCCGATTTGCGGATCCATCCATTGTGAATTGTTGGTCTCGAGGAGGAAGCAAGCGTCTTTGGATTAGCCATATCGTCAGCTCCGCGCTCAAAGATTACCGCTTGGGGATGATGGTTACAACGTTTGCCCTCGCCCAATTCCTGCTCGCAGCCGAACCGGTCCCCGTTGCGCCTGGCTGCCGTTGGGTAAAAGTACCCCGGCCACTTTTTTTGACAAGGCATTCCTCCTCTCACGCCGAGCGTGAGACCTTAGCCGCCATTCTCTTTACTCATTACGTTAGTACTCTGCCCGGCGAATCCACAGTACTCTTTCCGGCGGCGGTGAACCCTTGGAGAATATCTAAACGCTACCCGGGTGACTGTCTCACGGCCGAACAACATCATGGGATCTTCAAACCGAGCAAATTGCATCCTAAGCTGGCTGCCTTGGAAGCAGCAGACAGAAAAGGGTGCTCCCATTCCTCACTCCGAAAGGGTCCCGGAGCAATCCCAGAAGATGGAGGCAATTGGCCGCCTGGCTGGTGGAGTGGCTCACGATTTTAACAATCTGCTCGCCGTGATTAGCGGCTACAGCGATCTGCTTTTGGACGATATCGGCCTATCCGACAGCAATCGGACGAAGGTCGAGCAGATCAAACAAGCCGCGAACAGTGCCGCTTCGCTCACGCGGCAGCTCCTGATGTTCAGCCGTCAGCAGGTTGTTGAACCGCTCATCCTGGACATCAACCAGATCGTCACGAATACGGAAAAGATGCTCAGGCGCCTGATCAAAGAAAATATCGAATTCACGGTGGTGCTTGATAATCACCTCTCTCGAATCAAGGCAGATCCTGGGCAGATCGAGCAGATCGTCCTGAACCTTGTTGTCAATGCGCGCGACGCAATGCCGAACGGCGGGAAGCTGCGAATCCAGACTAGAAGCGTTCGCGTGAACTCCGACTCCCCACAGCAAGAAACAGGCGCACAGACCGGCCGCTATGCCCTGCTCGAAGTGAGCGATACGGGCATCGGTATGGACCAGCAAACCCAGGCCCACATCTTCGAACCTTTCTTCACTACGAAGGCGGTCGGCGCAGGAACCGGGTTGGGGCTGGCTACAGTGTATGGGATTGTGAAGCAGAGCAACGGACATATAGAAGTGGAAAGCCAAGTCGGGCGCGGCTCGACATTCAAGATATATTTTCCTTCCGCGGAATCGACAGCAGCCGATCGCGAGGCGGGCAGAGACACGGTCAAATCCCGGTTCTCCGGAGAAACCGTGCTTGTGGTCGAAGATGCTCCAGCCTTGCTTGGCCTGATTGGTGAAGCTTTGAGCACCGCTGGATGCGAGGTGCTCTCGGCACAAGATGGTGAAGAAGCTTTGCGCATCGTGCGCGAAAAAGAAGGCAGAATCGATCTCCTGCTCACCGACGTGGTGATGCCTCGCATGAATGGCCCGACCTTGGCGAAAGAAGTCCGCGCGCTAAGTCCTCAGGCAAAAATTCTCTACATGACAGGGTACAGCGGCGAATTTGTCCGCGCCGACATGCTGACCCAAGGCGTATCTTTTATTCAGAAGCCCTTTACACCTGCCGAGCTCGGACGAAAAATCAGGAAGATGCTGGCCGACACGGCTGGTCAAAGTTCGTCGCAGGCCGCTCCCTCCACCGAAGCGAAATCTGCCACGGCGGGAAGCTCTCGATAGAGCGCCGGTTTCGCTGAGCATTTCCTTGCCGATTGTCTCCAACCATCGCTCACCTATTCACTCCTAATTCCATCTAATCTGTCATGCTCAGTACATTCAGACATCGCATTCTGCTGCTAGCATTTTTCGCTTGCTGCATCGGCGTCCCCATTCATGCGCAGACCGCGGCGGCGCCGGCCGAGTCGCGCAAGACCAGCGAGCCGTACACCGGCGATCTTTCTGTTTTCGATTCGCCGGGACGAGAGCGGCGGCTGCAGATCGACCGGGTCATGGACCTGCTGGGCATCAGCGCGGGTAAGACGGTCGCGGACATCGGGGCCGGTTCGGGGTGGTTTACGGTGCGGGCGGCGCGGCGCGTTACCGCGAGCGGCGCGGTCTATGCCGTGGATATCAATCCGCAGGCCGCTCGCTACATCGAGCGCCGGGCCGCGCAGGAACACCTCTCCAATGTGAAGACGATACTCAGCCAGCCGGATGACCCGCAGCTGCCGGTAAACTCGATCGATGCGGTGCTGCTGCTGAAGACCTATCACGAGGTGGAAAAGCCGGTGGCGCTGCTGCGCAATCTGCGTCCGGCGCTGCGCCCCGGAGCGCGGGTGGGCGTCATTGACCGCAACGGAAATGGCGAGAACCATGGGGTCGGCAGCAAGGTTGTAATCCGCGAAGCCGCCGAGGCGGGATACCTCCTCGCGGGTCGGTACCATTTTATTAAGGATGGGATGGACTACTTCCTGGTGTTTACGGCTCAGCAGTAATTGCAGGATTCTGATGAGCAATCTTGGGGTATACCCCTACCCCGTGATCTTCGGGAATCATCAGCTTAATTAGCGGGAAGACGGGCAGTGTCGAAAACCGCAAAGGGTGGGACAGCCTCAGTTCCCCCGGGAGCAAATCGCGCTGGTCGCGTGCAATATGCGAAACGAACCTTTAATCGCCCAGGGCGCGGTGAAAACTCCCGCGACTTGTAACGGAAGCCGATACGGTCTGTTTCTATCCTTTGATCTTCCTTCCGGCCGCGTCCCACACGGCTGCGGTCTCTTTGAAATAGGCATAATTGGCGAGGTGGCAGCCTAGGGCGGCGTTGTTGCCGAATTCTTCATTTTCTACCGTTTTCTTGCGGGAGCGGACAGAATTGAAAAAGTTCGCTTGATGGTCGACAACGTCGCTGTAATCCTTGGGCACTCCAAAGACTTCGGTTTCTTCCTCCACTTTGGTAATCAGCGCACCCGGCAGCGGGTGCTCGGCCTGGAATTTTTCTAAATACTCATTGCGCAATTTAGCAGGCCATCCAAAGATCGAGTAGCTTTCGGGCTGAGGGCTCGTGTCCTGCGGGGTGTAAGTCAGATGCGAGCCTTTGATGATCAAGGTTCCCTTGGTACCGTAGAAGCCGATGAACTCGCCCTGATCGTTATTCAAGTTGCAGCGCAGGTAGACGCGGAAATTGGGATAGTCGTAGAAAGTCTCGATCAGGTCGGGAAATTCGCGGCCGTCTTTGAAGTGGAACAGACCGCCGCTGGATTGCGCGCGGCGCGCCACAGTGTTGGTGCCGGTGATGAAATGAATGCCCGAAATGAGGTGCACGAAGAGGTCTCCGGCAAGGCCTTCGCCGTAGTCGGTGAAACAGCGCCAGCGGAAGAAACGCTC
>Ga0075426_10002668_pt1 | contig 12747 bp, 14 predicted proteins | sample SoiMethybrSBSTD5_FD_75304 | JGI IMG/M metagenome (GOLD analysis project Ga0075426, IMG submission 75304) | Bulk soil microbial communities from a Populus tree surrounding site in Tennessee, USA - Soil MetaG P. TD hybrid SBSTD5 | ecosystem: Environmental > Terrestrial > Soil > Tree plantation...
CCCGGTACGAACAAACGGCAGAAACGCTGCTGCCGGCGCACTGTCTTCGGGAAAAGAGATTTTGAGCAAGTTCAGTTTATCGTAGACGGACATTTAGTTTCCTCACGCGTTGGCGATGGTCTAAAACTGGTTAGCGAAGTTTGTGGTTTGCACGAAAATTTACCGCGTCGGTGTTTCCCCCACAGATGAGCACACCAACTCGTTCTCCGGGTTCGGCCCGGTATCTTCCCGAGAGCAGTGCCGCGAAAGCTGTTACGCCTCCAGGTTCGGCCGCGACGCGAACCGAGTCCCAGATCGCTTGCTGTGCGTCGATAATCTCGTCGTCGGAAACGAGTACGACGTCATTCACGTAGCGCTGAGCTATGGGAAACATGAGCTCGCCTACTCGTTTCGGTGCGAGCGAATCAGCGGCGATGCCACCGGCCGGTGCGTCCACTGGCCGGCCCGCTTTCAAAGCTCTTTCGAGCGTAGGCGACTCTTCAGGCTCAACAGCGATAATCCTTACTCTGCCTGAGTACCACGCAGCCACTCCACCGATGAGGCCTCCGCCTCCAACGGCAACTAAAAGCGTGTCGAGATTTGGGTATTGCTGTTCAAACTCCAGCCCGACGGTGCCCTGACCGAGGATCGTCTCGACATCGTCGTAGGCATGAATCGCCAGCGCGCCTGAGCGAGCCAGCCATTCTTCACTGGCCACCACGGCATCGGCATAGCGCTCGCCGACGATGACCAACTCGGCACCGTACTGTTTGATCCGTTCGATCTTTGCCGGCGAGGCAATCGAGGGCACGAAGATCTTCGCGGGTTTGTTTAGCTTCATTGCGGCAAACGCAACCGCGACCCCGTGGTTTCCTCCTGAAGCCGCTACAACACCTGCTTCCGGAACATCGCGCCGCAGCATGTTGGTAAAAGCGCCGCGCGTTTTAAATGATCCGGAGTGCTGAAACAACTCCAGTTTGAATACGACGGTGATCGGGTTTAAGCCAAGCCCGAGATCGTCGAGCTCTATCACCGGTGTCCTGCGAATGTGCGGACGGATGATGCGTTCGGTCGTCTCAATCTGCTCTCGAGTCACTTCCCGATGGATGATTGTGGCCATGGTCCAATACCTTCAGAAAACTCGCTTGCAATCGTTTGTCGTCGCGGAGTATACTTCGTCAGTTGGCTAAGTGTCTATATGAACTTCGAAGACGCGTTTCGCGCGCTCAGTAATGAAAAGCGACTCCAAATTCTGGAGTGGCTCAAAACTCCGACCAAGCATTTTCCGCCGCAGGTGGACGGTGACCTGGTCGACGACGGGGTTTGTGGCTTGCTGATCGCCAAGAAGCTTCGCGTCACTCAACCAACCGCCAGTGAGCATCTGAAGATCCTGACGCGCGCCGGCTTTATCCGCGGCAAACGGATCAAGAAGTGGACGTTCTACAAGCGCCACGATGCGGCAATCGAAAAAATGAAACGCCATATCCTTGTGAAGCTCTGAAGGGTTCAAGATGAGACGACTTCATTATCATCGTGTCAACGTGTTCACCGATCGCGCATTCAGTGGAAATCCATTGGCTGTCATTACTAATGGCCGGGACGTCGTCACCGAGACGATGCAGTCTATTGCGAAAGAGTTCAACTTATCGGAGACGACTTTCGTCCTGCCGCCGGACGACGAACGAAATGACTGGCGGCTGCGAATCTTCACGCCTGTGAATGAGCTGCCGATGGCTGGTCACCCGACCGTTGGCACGTCCTTCGTGCTTGCCCGCGAACACCTCATCGACACGACGAAGAGGGAAGCGAACATAATCCTCGAGGAAGGTGTTGGTCCAATCGCGGTCCGCGTAGAGTTTAATGACGGGAGTCCCAGCTACGCTGAGATGTCACAACCTTTGCCGGTTTTTGGACCTCGCTTTGACGACCGGCGCACAGATATCGCCGACATGATCTCGCTCGACCCCGATGATCTCGATCCCGAACTGCCTTTGGAAGTCATATCCTGCGGTGTTCCAACTCTGGTCATTCCTTTGCGCAATCTTGATGCTGCCAGGCGCGCGCGGCCCCGCACCGACGTGATGATGCGCGTAGTCGAAGACGGTGCACCGCACGTGGTTCTGATTTTCACACGCGAAGTTGAATTTGCCGGTTCTACCGTTCACACGCGCGTGTTCTCACCGCTCAATGGCGTTCCGGAAGATCCGGCAACGGGCGCCGCCAGTGGCCCACTTGGCTGTTACCTCGTCCGTCATGGCGTTGTTGCGCCTGAGAGCGCAGGCAAGATTGTCAGCGAGCAGGGCATTGAGATGGGGCGGACCAGCTTCATCTCGATCACCATTGAGAGTGCAGGAGACGAGATTAGCGCCGTCAAAATTGGCGGACAGTGCCAATTCGTAGGTGAGGGTTTCATCGAGGTGTAGTCACTCCCTCTACAGGAAATCGATAAGGCTTAAGGAGTTGCTCAACCCCCTCGGACTACTGCCGCAGATTGCCACATAACCGCCAGCCGCGGTGTTCTTCAAAGTGAAACAGAAATCTTAAACGGAGGAGCACGCCGATCGTGTCTTTAGGACAATGAGGATTTTGCCACGCCTCAAAATGCCGACAACAAAAGCTGCGCAGCGTTTGTGGCGAAAGTCAAAAGCCGCTCTGACGCTGAGGCGTGTCTACTATTCCGTCGAACTGCTCCTGTTTGCAGCGATCTATTTTGGTGTCTTCTCAGGAAATCGGCTGCGGGTTGTCGATAGCTTCGGGCGTCGAGCAGACGTAATCTTTTCGCTTCTTCTCATTGTTGCGTTAATCGCGCTTCATGTCGTCGCGCGCCGATCACTCCTCCGCAGGATCGAGAGTTATTACCAGCCGGTACCCTACGACGAACGCAAGATCTTCTTCGACCTCGGCCAGAGTTCACGACACGTCACCAGCATCGATCAGCTTTATCAAGATCTCGCCGAAAGAATTAGAGACGCTCTTGACGCGAGTAACGCGGCATTGTTTGTCCGCGATGACGCCAGCGAGAGTTTCAAGCTGCGCGTGTTGTCGGGTCAGCGGCCCGCTACCGAGATCAATTCCGACAGCCGGCGCTTGCAGTTAGGCAAACGAGCATTCGTGGTGCGTCGGTTGATTAATCTTTCGACGCCACTCCTGATCGATCCGCGACAACTCGAAACGTGGTCGCAAGCACTCAATTCGATTTTGCCTGCCAATCACGAAGAGCGGATCAATGAGCACGAGGTGTTGCGGGCAATCAACGCCAGAATCCTGGTCCAGATAAGACAGAAGGACGAGCTCGTCGGAATACTCTCGTTCGGTCCCAGGCGCCGTGGATTTCAGTACTCCAGTGCTGATCGCGAACTCCTGATGTCGATTGCGGCCCAGCTCGCGCTGATCATCGACAACACGCGGTTAACCGAACGCATAGTCGCGCAGGAACGTATGCGGCGCGAGCTCGCACTCGCCGCGGAAGTGCAACAGCGTCTGCTTCCGACCAGTGCTCCACAAAACTTCGCGTTGGAGATAGCCGGCTTCTGCGAGCCGGCGCGCGGCGTCGGTGGCGACTACTACGATTTCATCAACTTCGATGACCGGCAGTTGGGGGTGGCGATTGCCGATGTCGCGGGCAAGGGAATGCCGGCGGCCCTGTTGATGTCTACGGTGCAGGCAACCTTACGCAGTCTGACAGCGAGAAATGGTTCCAGCGGCCCGGCAAGTTCCGAGTTGTCGTCAATCGTCAGCAAGCTCAATCGGTTGTTGTTCAATACGACTAACGGCGAGCACTACGTCACGTTCTTCTATGCGACTTTCGATCGAGCGACACAGCGTTTGACCTACGTTAACGCCGGACACAACCCACCAATTTATCTTGCGGCTGACTCCAGTTCCGGACTTCGCCAGCTAACCTCGGGTGGCCTGGTCGCCGGAGCCTTCGAGCAGACTTCGTATGAGCAAGAGACGGTCCAGATGAGTCCAAACGATTTGCTGTTTCTTTACACTGACGGCCTCAGCGAAGCGCTGAATGTAGAAGGGGAGGAGTTTGGCGCCAACAGAATCATAGAACTATTGAAGGCCACAGCTTCTCTATCGGCTAATCAGATTCGCGACGTCGTTGTGCGGCATGTCAAAGAATGGTGTGGCGGCATTTCGCTTTACGACGATCTGACTTTTGTAGTGATGAAGGTGAAGTAAGCACAACGGAGCGAGAGTATCGATCAAACCTCTTGACCGGAGTTTCCCCACCAGCAACTGATTCAAGGCGGTCCAACCACTACACAGAGAACCTCACATGTCGAATACCTCGATCGCCTTACCGGATGAATATATTGAAGACACGATATTGCTCATTCGGGAAAGAGCTTGCCTCAAAAGTCGGTCGTCTCAGTCGAGATGAAGTCAGTACCACCACGCGGTAGCGGGTGGGTCGGTGATCAGCATTCAAACCACTAAGGTTTTGACGCGATTGGTTCATCCCACCCGCTACCGCATGGTGGTACTGACTGCCTGCAAGACTAGTGTCTGTTTTGAGGCAAAGCTCGAGGAAAGAGAGTAATGCTCGATCACGATTTGGCGAGACTTTATGACAACCAAAGTGCTTAATCAGGCCGTCAAGCGACGCGGCTAAGCATTGAGACGTTGTCGCGCGCACTGAAAGGTTCAGGATCCCAAAGGAATAGCGGCGCTCACCCACTCGCTGCCTTCGACTTCCCATAGTTGCGGATAAAGGGTGACGAAGCCCAGCTTGTTTACTGTCAACTCCGCGGTGAAGCCTCCACGACTTGAATAGCGATACTTGAAGTCACCGAGTCGCTCGTAAGCCTGTGAAAGTGGTTCAAGCTCAAAACTCGGAAATCTTAACCACGCCGCCTTAACTTCTCTACGCGCTCCCACTTCAAGATTCAGGCGCCGTACCGGTAAGAGATTGGTAGAAGGACTGAAGTTCAGATCCAGATCGATGCAGCCGTCGACCGCAGGTTTAGCCACGCCATTCACCTGCCAGCGATGATAGGCATCAACAATTAGTTCGAGGTCGATTTCCGCGTCACCGACCGAACCCGACACCACCGCGCTCCGCGTTTGCCAAACTGCGTCGCAAATGATCAAGTAAGAGAGCCGGCAAATCCGACCCTCGTGCAAGAAAACTGCCGTTCCGTCCAGACGCCATTCAGAATTGAGTCGATACAAGCTACAGGCTTCATGACCAGGCCAATAGATTGCGCGCCATAGGATCGATTCTTTCGTCATGAGAATTTCTCATCTTTCGGGTATAGCAGCACTGGTCCAAACAATATACTACTTGAGTCCGAAACACAGCTTCACTGCAGCGCCGGATCTAAGGGGCAAATGGATCATTCATAACAGGGTCGACAGCACCGCTTATCAAGCTTTTCAAAACATGGAAATCGGTTTTGCTCTATAGATCAATCAGACAGGCGCAAACTTTAGTGCGACAGGCCAGAAAGTGTCTGAGAATAGCCGCAGCTTGCCGGCGAGTAGCCGAACGCCCATTCAATTGAAGCTTGAATGAAGTCGCCGTTGAACTGGTTGAGCTTTGCAAGCCAGAATTGAAAACCGTGAGGATCCGAGTCGCGACGGAGGTAACCAGTTGTTGCCCTTGCGCGTCCTGCGGTCTTGGCGGCCCTGTTCGGCACCCTCACCGAAGCCAGTGGATTAACGGGGTTGTCACTGCGAGATGTTATAGGCGTTGGCCAGGAGTTTTAGATTCGTGCGCAATGCTGACCAATCGCTTCTGGTGCGGTCTGTCAGCGCGTTCGCGCGCATGAAATTCTCAAGTGGTTGGGCCTGGTCCAGCAGACTCCGGATGTCGTCGGCGTCCAATTGCTGCGCATCGAAGCGAATGCGGACTTGATCGGTCGCCTTTTTGAAACCGCGAACCGCATCATTCATGTTGCCTTCGCTTCTGGTCCGGTCGTAAGGTCGCTGGGAAAAAGCATCCGTAAGACTTACACGAAACTCATCGCCGCCATTTTCGATCTGCTGAATCAACTGAGAGATCTCACTCTCGGACATCCGAAACGATCGATTTGCGTCGACCTTCATCGGAGTCAGTTGGTTCCACTGCAAACTGACGCCATAGGCACCAGCTAACGTGTTCAGATCCGTTCGCACCGATGCCCAGTCATTCTTCACTCGAGGGTTGAGGGTATTTTGGTTTATGAAGCTGTTGATGGGTGATGCCTTTTGCAGGATGCTCTCAACGTCGGACGAAACCGCGAGCCTCCTGGTGAACTGATCCCGGAACTGCTTAATAGCGAGATCGAGGCCGGCCTGGAAGGTGCTGATGTTATTTTGAGGCTCCGTTTGATCGACACTTCGCTCGACCAATGCAACATTGAGACTGTTGCGGAACCTGCTCGAGCTTCGTTCAAGTCGTTGCAGCATACTGCCGACCTGACGGGTGTTATTGCGCTTAGACTGCGGCTGAGCCTGTACGTCCAGACCGATGATGATTGGAAACAGTAACAGCACAAAAACAGAGGTGATTCTTTTCGTAATCATCAATTTTCTTCTTTCGGCTCCACTCTGAATCCCATGGACTTAAATAGTCCGAAAAGCTGCAACATCGCATGCTGGATTCCACCCTCGACTGTTGCGGAGGACCGTCCAAGTTGCTCTGCGATTTCAAGACTGGTCATCCCGGAAAAGAATGCGAGTTCAATCATGCGGTGCTGTAGGGGTGGGATTGCCTCAAGTGTTGCGCGAACGAGTCGTCGCTGTTCTGTGATGTTGATTGACGAGGCAGAAACGGCAGTTAACTTGGTTTTGCTTCGCCTTTTATAGAACGTCCCGTTGTTGACAGTTAGCTGGCTGCAAAGACGTTCGATGGCACGCCGGTGTGCAATGAGTATCAGCCATGCTAGCGGCCTTTCATTCTGTTTGCCGAACTGGGCGGCTCTGCGGCTTACTTCTTCATAGACTTCAGCCAATACTTCTTCCGCTGTTTGCGTGTGTCCCAAAATACGCAACAAGAGACCGAAAAGCAGTCCATTCGTAGCCTCAAAAAAGAGACGCCGAGCAGCTTCATCGCCTCTGGCTACCCATGGGAGCAACGTTCCGACCTGATCAGCTGTCGAATGCTGAGTTCTCACCAAAGAAAGTACTGGTCTTCGCGATAAGTGCACGGCTCGCCCCTAAAACCAACCAACGGCTAATCTCTTTTCGAAACTCGAAGTTTAGAAAACAGTAGAGCAACCGTATGTGCGCAATCACACATAGGAGGCGACAGACCGGATGTGTGTGTTAGCGCACAGACGCCTTTGCGAACAGAGAGCAAAGTGATACTCAGTAAAATCAGACAACGAAATAAGGCTCGACCAATTTTCTCGATTCAGCGAATTCAACGCCAGTTTTGAAAGCACAAACTCCATGTATGCTAGTCCTGCCCAGTCAGCCGAACGGCCAACTGGCGGCCCCTTTTTGCGCAACGCGAACTGCTCCCCAACCTACGGTCCTGGTAGTCGAAGATCACGACGACACGCGCGGAATGCTTCACACGCTATTAGAGATATGGGGATGTCGAGTAGTGGAAGCCTGTAACGGGCTGGAGGCGGTAGAGGCGGCTTCGCGGGAGAGACCTCAGTTTATTCTGATGGACAGTTGCCTGCCTTTAGTCGATGGGCTCGAGGCCACTCGCCGCATTCGTAAAAATGGGCCTCGCGATCAAGTGAAGATTCTGGCGCTCAATAGCTCGGGCAGTCCGCAATATCATGCCGATGCATTGGCGGCTGGATGTGACGATAGCATTGAAAAACCCTTCAATCTTGACCGGCTACGGACATACTTGTCCTTGTCTTGATTTCACTTCATAAGCGACCTAGCGCACAGACGGTTTCACCGCGCTAACTGATAATGATTAAGAAGAAACGATATGGATGATCTGCAAAAAGCGAGCGGTGAAACCAATTCGCCAACACGAGCAGCGTTTGATCCGAAGCGCTGGGCGCAACTGAACCCGTGGCTCTTAGAGGGTCAAGCGGATGACAGGACACCGATGAATGGTTCGGTTAAAGACAGCGGCGGACCGCCATCCGTTCAGCGCTCTTTCGCCCGCAGGTCTCATCAGGCGATGTTCAAGAAGTGGTCGCAAGCGAGGCGCGATTAGCACATTCCGCTGCGCTATTCATTGACAAGTTAGTTAAGGTAAAAGCCAATTCAGCTACAGTATGGTTAATCTTTATCTCAATGAGCGTCGAGTCGAAGACGTGAGTATCCTCGATCTAAAGGGCAGAGAACGAATCCGTGGTGTCACGGTGGCGTTACACGAATCGATTCGCTGCCTTGTTCGAGAAGGAAAAACTCAGGTCCTTTTGGATCTCGCCTGGGTCAAGCATATTGATTCGGGCGCGCTGGGCGAGCTCGTTTCAAGCCACGTAACTCTTGACGAAAGCGGCGGCGCGCTCAAGCTAATGCACATGACGGAGAGCGTCCAGAAACTCTTGACGATCACAAAACTTCTACCGGTCTTCGAAGTTTATAACGACGAGCCGGAAGCCCTTGCCAGCTTTGTAGGCGAAAAGTTTAGGATCGTTGAGCGTCAGCCTTTCTTTATATAGAACGGAATGAGCCACAGGTCCGTTTTGATTCCGAAAAACTTTTCTTAGGCCGCGGTCTGTAGTATCCGGTAATCTGTGGTTGATGAGCGTATGGAAGAAGCTACTGGAAACAGCCGTATATGCACCATCTCCTCATAACGTGCAGCCATGGCGTTTGCGCATTCTCTCGAACGACACTGCCGAACTGCTGATCGAAAAACGCCGCACCCTCCCAAAAGAAGATACGACCGGAAGTTTTATTATTTTGAGTATGGGCCTCTTCATCGAAGCCCTCACGATTGTCGCTGGGCAAAGCTCACTTAAACTCAGTTTTGATTTATCTCAACCGGCATCCCGGTTTACGCCAGAGCAGATAGCGAAAACGGACGGTGAGTTGCTGCCGTTTGCAAGATTGAGTCTGGATCAGCAAATTACACCTGCTGCCGGCGAACCGGCTAATGCAAAATTCGATAATGCCTTGTTCCGCAAGCGCCGGACTTCGCGCATTTCGTTCTCATCTCAACCCGTTCCCAACGAAGCTTTCGAAGCATTGTCGAAACTAGCACGCGAATGGGGACAAACTTACGAACAGGTTACCGCTCCGGAGACCATCGAACAGATTCTGGAGCGCAATATTGAGGCGGTGTTTGAAGATCTAAACGTGCCTGCATACCACGACGAGATCGTGGAATGGTTTCGCTTTACCAACCGCACTGCACGCCAAACCCGCGACGGCTTGGATTATCGTTGCATGAACTCTTCGCACCTGTCGTTTTGGCTGGCGGCGCGTGCTCCCCAGTTACTCCAACTTCCAATAACAGGCACGCTACTAAAAAAGATCTACCGCCGGCAGTTGGGCCAGGTGCCAACGATTGGTATGCTCGCCGGCCCATTCTGGGAACCTGAAACCGCATTCGAGAGCGGACGCTTCTTGATGCGCTTCTGGTTAGAGCTGGCGAAACGGGATCTTTACATTCATCCCTATGGAAACCTCGTAACGAATAAGGCTGCGGCCGAATGGTCTTTGGAACTGCTTGGACTTCCTCAAATCTGGTTGATGTTCAGAATCGGCTTTTCAAAAGCGCCGCCGCAGAGTTATCGCCGCACAGTCGAGGAGGTGCTGGTTGATTGATCGTTTGCTGACGGGAGCCACGCTCTGGTTGCTCTGGATCATTCGCCGAATAATAAGTCTTGATCGTCGAGCCTACATGATGCTCAGCGCCGGTGCGCTCCAGCCCCTTTTGGCTAGAATCGGAATGCTGCGAGCCCACGCTGTTTACCTGAAAGCGAAGGACCACTGCCCCGCGTATCGCGCTTTTCTCAAAAGCGACGGTATCCGGAAGAACGGGCATTGGAAACTTTCTGATTTGCCCATCACCACCAAGGAAAACTACGTCAAGAAATATTCGCTGACCGATCGTTGTTACTATGGCAGGCTGCCAGCGACGGGAGTCGTGATTGACGAATCGTCGGGTTCGTCCGGCGTTCCAAATAACTGGGTGCGCAGCGCGGACGAACGCGAAGACGTCAAGCGCATTCTGCAACTCAATTACCAGCTCATCTACGGCGACAGTGGCTGTATCCTGCTGAATTGTTTTGCGCTGGGCCCGTGGGCCACCGGCATGAATGTTTCTATGTCACTGGTCGAGGTTGGGATTCTTAAGTCGATTGGTCCGGATCAGAAGAAACTGGAAAATTCGCTGGAGCTGTTTGGCGCCGATTATCGCTATCTGATCTTTGGTTACCCGCCGTTTATCAAATCGTTTGTCGACACAACGAAGCTCGATCTCAAAAAATACCGGTTGGATTTAATCGTCGGAGGCGAAGGTATTTCTGAACCATTGCGCACTCACCTGCTACAGCATTTCCAAACCGTAATCTCTTCCTACGGCGCGTCGGACCTGGAGATTAATATCGCCGTTGAGACCGATTTGACTATTAACCTACGCCGGTTGTGCATGAAAGACCGCAAGCTCTCGCAGATACTTTTCGGACGTGAGCTGCCGCCGATGATCTTTCAATACAACGCACTTGACTACATCATAGAGACGACGCCCGAAGGCGAACTTGTTTTTACTATCGGCAGACAGACTAGTGCAGCGCCGAAGCTGCGTTACAACTTGCACGATCTCGGTGGTGTCATGACGCACGCGCAACTCCGAGAGAAGCTCACGTCTCATGGGATCGATATTCTTCAACTAGCCGGACCGCAAAGTCGTTTTCCCATTCTTTTCGTTTATGGTCGCAGCGATTTGACCGTGCCATTTTACGGCGCGAAGGTGTACCCAACGGATCTGGAAGAGATCATCAACGCGGATTTGAACTTAGTGAGACAGATCAACTCATTTCAGATTTCCAGTTATGAAGATGAAACGATCAACCGGCGTTTGAAGATTCGATTGGAGACGGTCAAAAGTCTTCCCAGTCCACTCGCTGCAAACGAACAATTGCATCAGACGATATTTGAAGGTCTGTGCCGCGTAAACCAGGACTTTCGCGAAGTGACGAAGATGTTCGATCGGAGTTGCGTGGAGTTGGAGATTTACGAGTTTGAGACCGGGCCATTTGCCGGGCGTGACATTCGGGTGAAGAACAAGTATGTAGCGCAGTAATCCTTCTACGGGTCGTCCCAGGGACGTCGATGGGGATGCGAATGGAACTCTTAATGAAAAGACTTTGTTTGAGCTTCGTGTTCGCGTTGTTCGCTTTAGTCCTGTCCAGTTTAAGCCTCGGCCAGAAGGCACAAACCAAAAGATCAGCTATCCCTAAAACCTGGGATACACAAGCGATTGATTCGTTCCAACTGCCACTCGCAGACCCCAAGCTCTCTCCTAAACTCATCTCTTCCTCCTACTACTACAGCATTCCAGTTCGTCCTATATATAAAAGCTACGACGTCTACCGTCCTGATCGTGAACCACCCGGCTACATGGATGAGCTGAAGCGTAAAGAGCCGCAGGTTATTTTCAACTCGTCAAAACTTAAGTCGGAAGCTGATTGGGCCAGAGCCGGTGAGATGGTCTTTGACGCGCCGATAGAGTTTGTCGCTGACGGCACGTTGTATTCTGAGATTCGCGGGATGGACTGGTTCATTAAGAACAAGGTGCCGGTTACCAGCGAGGGCGTGATGCCCTTCATGCGATGGGTTGTAAGAGAAAAGGGCAAGGTAGAGCTTGGCATTCTCTCTTGCGCTCAATGTCACACTCGGGTAATGCGGGATGGTACGGTCATTAAGGGAGCGCAGGGGGATTTCCCTGATGATCGCGCCTTTGGCTATGAGCAGGGAATCGCGGAAGCAAAGTCAAAAAACAAAGACTCGGTCCTTAAAGAGTTCCGTAGCTTTATTCGTCGAAGCTACGGCGCTCCCTGGATCAAAGACGACGCGAGCGCGAGGGCGGATCGAATGTCTGTTTCCGAACTGGCTTCCGTCATGGAAGCGATTTCGCCTGGTTCATGTGCGCGTCAGGGCACGAGTCCATTCTATCCTGCCGCCATACCCGATCTGATTGGTGTGAAGGATCGACTGTATCTGGACAGCACGGGACTAGTCCGGCAACGCTCGATCGGCGATCTGATGCGTTACGCGGCATTAAACCAGGGCGCCGATGAACTCACTCTGTATGATCAGTTTCGTCCTGCGGGCGAATTGCCGGTTGCGTCAAGTCAGAGTCGCTATAGCGACGAACAACTCTATGCGCTGGCGCTCTATATCTACTCTCTCAAGCCTCCCGAGAATCCAAACAAGTTTACGGCTTTGGCTCAAAAAGGATACGAAGTGTTCATGACCGAAGCTTGCGACGCCTGTCATACTCCACCGCTCTACACAAACAACATGCTGCTGCCGGTAGCTGGCTTCAAAGTCGATCCGCGAAACAAGGATGTTCTGAATGTTCCCATCAATACTGACCCGAACTTAGCACTCAATACGCGCCGCGGGACTGGTTACTACAAGGTCCCGAGTTTGAAAGGTGTCTGGTACCGTGGGCCATTCGAGCACAATGGGTCAGTGGAGACGTTGGAAGATTGGTTTGATCCACGACGACTGCGAGACGATTACGTTCCGACCGGTTTCCGTGGGTTTGGAGTAACAACGCGGGCCGTGAGAGGACACGAGTTTGGATTGAGTCTCACGAGTGAGGAGCGGCGAGCGTTGATCGAGTTCTTGAGGACGCTATAGCGGTGCCTGGTATCTTTGCCTCACAACTCTGCGCCAGTGTGG
>Ga0075426_10002672_pt1 | contig 12739 bp, 14 predicted proteins | sample SoiMethybrSBSTD5_FD_75304 | JGI IMG/M metagenome (GOLD analysis project Ga0075426, IMG submission 75304) | Bulk soil microbial communities from a Populus tree surrounding site in Tennessee, USA - Soil MetaG P. TD hybrid SBSTD5 | ecosystem: Environmental > Terrestrial > Soil > Tree plantation...
CCAGCGCGCATCAGGGCTTTGAAGCGCTTGAGACGAAGCGCTTCGGCAAGTTCGCGGGGCTTCAGCCCGGTGACTTGTAGAAAGGCGCGGCGCAAGGTGGATTCAGTGGCGCCGAGCGTTTGCGCCAACTGGCGCAGGCTCAGCGTGTCATCGGTAGATTGCGCGAGCAGGTCCGCGGCGCGCTGAACCAGCGCGACGGGGCCGGAAATTTCGTTGGGGCGGCAGCGCAGGCAAGGGCGGTAGCCTTGGCGCTCCGCTTCTTCACGCGTGCGAAAGAAGGTGACGTTGCGCCGCAGCGGCCGCCGCGCCGGACACGACGGGCGGCAATAGATGTGCGTCGAGCGTACGGCGAGGACAAAGGTGCCGTCCGCGCGAGGATCGCGCGCCCGCGTGGCGCGCCAGTAGCGTGCCGCAGCGTGCGGCGTGATGGATTGCGAAAGAATGCTTTGCGTGTGTGTCATGTTCGTTGCCCTGTACATGAACACAAACTTAGAACAACCAGAAAAACCATTCTATCCGGAAAAGCGCGGCAAAGTGGATTGGATGCGGATGAATAAGCCGACACTACAAAATCAGACTTCGCCCGGGGCGGGAACAGGTTCCAAGTCCTCTTTGCGCGCAGGCGCGGGGTGCGGAGCGGTAATGACCAGAACGACCGCCGTAAGAATCACAATGGTAGCGACGACCGTGCGCAGCGAGATGGCTTCGTCCGCAAGCAGCCAGCCGAGAATCAGCGCCACGACGGGATTCACGAGGGCATAAGTGGCTACGCGCGCGGCGGTGCTCTTCTGCAAGATATAAAGGTACGCGGTGAAGCCGATGCCGGAGCCGAATACGATCAGGTAAGCTAGCGCGGTCCAGGAACGCCAGGTGACGGCAGCAAAATGAAAGTGATGAGATTCTCCCGAGAGAACGCCGGCCAGGAGGAGCACGGTGCCGCCGACGAGACTCTGCATGGCAACGCCCAGGAGGGCGGAGCTGGGCATGCCGCCATGCTTCGAGTAAAGAGAACCGCAAGCCCAGGCGAAACACGCGACGACCAAAACCGCGACTCCGCGAAGATCCACGCGCTCCGAGCCTCCCAAATGAGCGGGACCAACCAGGAGCGCCATTCCGCCAAAGCCCAAAAACAGCCCGAGCAAGACTTTGGGCACGGGCCGGTGGCCGCCGGGGCGCAGCCAGTCCACAATGACCAGCCAGAGAGAGACCATCGCGACCAGCAGCGCGGTAATTCCTGAGGGGACGACTTGTTCCGCCCAGCAGACGCCGCCATTTCCTACGAACAGGAGCAGGACACCGGTCACGGCGGCCGTTTTCCAGTTCGTGGCCGTCGGCCGCACGCCAGTCTTCCAACGCAACAGAGGGTAAAGGAGCACCCCCACGGTAAAGTGGCGCAGCCCGGCGAGCATCAGCGGGGGGATGGTCTCAATACCTACGCGCATTGCCAGATAGGTGGAACCCCAGAGGACATAAACGGCCGCAAAGGCCGCCAGAACCAAAGTCGTCGCGCCGGTGTGTCCGTGGGTATGGAGGGACGGCGCAGTCTCGGGGCCCCTTGCCGGCTGCGTGGTATCAACTGGAGGAGAGGTCGTGGACATGTTCGACGTTAAGTTCGCCAAAGTCTAAAAAATAGCGACGGTTGGATGCCAAATCCATCCGAAAAGGATCAACAAACCATCCACAATCCGGAGGAAACTTCCCATCGACTAGAGGTAGCAGGAAAAAGGCGATGGTTCGAGAACCATATTGGTTGGGCTGTCGCTGAGGAATTCCACAGAATGTAGTGGGGGAGTTTACGTACCATTACTATGTGTTAGAGGATAAGACACCTCCGCTGTTTTCCACAGATTGACATCAACTTTTCCACATGCGATGTTAGCGACCCCACACGGACGGGCGTGGAGGGGCAATTCCAGAAAGTCACGAAAAGAAGTAGCTTGTTGGGCCAAAGCCAGCACGTGTAGAGTTTCGTCTCTGAGGGGCGAAATGAGCGCGACGAAACGCGCATTTCCATCCGAACCCTGGCAAGGCAAGACCGCCGCGGAGCCGCGAGAAGCGACACTGAAGCCGCAGGTTGTGACCGAATTGCCCTTGCGGCCGCGAACACCCTTGCTGCGCGTCGTTCCCTTGCTGCGATCTTCCCTTCCCCGGCGGTTCGTTCGTGTGCCAACCCATGCGGTAGGCGTGCACCCCGAGCAGCGTCAATACCCACGCGCCAAGCTAAGACTGCCGCTGCGCCTAAGCGCGGTAAGCGGAGTGCCGGAGGAGCATCCCATCACGCTGGTGATGCGCAATATCAGCTCAACCGGCGTCTATTTTCTGTGCCCGAAGCATCTAGAGGTTGGGACGAGGATCCTGTTGGAAGTTGTGCTGGTGAGCAAGCCCATGGGCATGGGAAGCGTGGTTATGACCACCATGGCGCACGTATGCCGCACCGAGGCGGCGGCCATGCCGGGATGGTATGGCTTAGCCGCGTGTTTCGATGACGTGCAGTTCGATCGTGATGACGACTTGCCTTCGCGTTTTCTGAAACCTTAGCTCAAGCCGTTTTTCTCATTCATCATTCCCTGGTGTCTCTCGCTTCTCGAAATCCTTTACAATCGAACCAGAACCACGACTCAGCAGAAATTTTTCTGCTACTCGGGTGTGCGATGGCGGCGAAACAGAAACCGTGCCTGCAAGGTGTGCTGTTTGATTGGGACGGCACGCTGATCGATTCCTACCATGCGGATACTTCGGCGTATCTGGCCATGTTCAAGGAAATGGGCATCGCATGGGGGATTGAGGAATTGGAGAGGCACTATTCACCGAACTGGTATCAGGTGTATCGCGCAGCAAAGTTGCCGCGCAAACTTTGGAACCAGGCCGACCGCGCATGGCGGGCGCACTATGCCAAACACCGGCCCCAGCTCATCCCAGGAGTGCGGCGCGTCCTCGATGCAATAAGCCGGCGGCACCACCTTGGCCTGGTGACTAGCGGCGACAGCGACCGCGTCGCGCGGCAACTGCGCGAGTTTCGCTTGACGCGGCTATTTTCGGCGCGCGTGTGCAGCGGAGATACGGTAAAGAAAAAGCCGCATCCGGCGCCGCTGCGCCTCGCATTGAAGAAAATGGAGTTGGAAGCGAGTTGCTGCGTGTATGTGGGCGATGCGCCGCAGGATGTGGAGATGGCGCGGAGCGCGGGCGTGCTGGCCATCGGCGTCTTGGGGCCCTATCCAACGGAGAAGCGCCTGCGTGCAGCACAGCCGGAATTCCTTCTCGGTTCACTCGAGGAGCTGCCTTACGTTTTGGACCGTTTGCGCAACGGGTCAAATTGAATTTGGCTTTTGCAAGGTGCGTGGATTACGGTTTTGCGGGAGCCGACGCGTTCGCAGGAGCCGCAGCTTGTGGGGTCGCTGGAAGCGGCTTGAAGTCCGTCCACTTGATGACGATGCGCACGGGAATCTGCTGCCCTTTCAACTCCGCGGTATCATCCGAGCGCGCATAGTTCGGGAACCAGTATTTTCCTTCAACATTTTCGCGATACGTCTCGAACAAACTGAAAGGCAGGTCTTTGACGACGTGCATGGGTCCGAGGTCGGTCATCCACTGGCCGTAGGTCTTCACCACTTCCAGGTATTTGGCGTCCACCCAAACGATACCGTCGAAATAAGCCTTCTGGCGCTCGACCGTTTTGGGCTTCACTTGAAAAATGTAGCAATCGACTTCGTCCACTTGCTCCTTGCCCAGATACTTCAAGTTGTAATTTGCGAGTTGCTTTGTGGTTAGCGGAAACGCAGGAATGCGCTCGAGGCCTTCCAGGTCTTCGGAGCGAAGGAAGAAATGCTGCATCGTGGATTGCGGCCGCTGGACGACTCTTTCGTAGAGTTTCCCATCCGCGTCGCGCTCAGGCTCCATTACCAGCACGAACTCGCCGGAGGGCTTTCCGTCCGGGCCGAACTCCTCAATGCGAATGGTCTTCTTGTAAGTGAAATGCATGCGCGTGGCCAGATACTCGTCTTCCTTCTGCGAAAAGCGCCGGATGATCTCGGGCTCAGGGAGGGAAGGCGGCGCGGGAGGCTCAGGCTCGCTGCCGAGCCGGATGACATGGTGATCGGGCGGAGGCGCAATCGGTCCCTGCGGCGCGTCTTGCGCAAAGAGGGCGGGCGCCGCAAAAGTCAGCGCAAGAAGAAGAAACACGCGAAGCGATGACAATTGACTAAGGTTGCGGGGATTTGGTCTGGCTTGAGTCATGAAAGTTTAGATGCGCGCAATGTTCTCCGGGGCAGCTTGCATGCGTTTCTTGGTTCCGAGTGTAGCGCAACGCAATGAAGTCCACTAATAGGACAAAGTTCGCCCGAGCCGGTGAGGAAGAAAAGGGGCGCGTCTGCTACAATTCTGCGGTTCGTGAGCGAAACCAGGTCAGCTAAACGCTATTTTGTGTCCGGAATGGTCCAGGGTGTGGGCTTCCGGTATTTTACACAGGATGTGGCGGAGAGGCTGAAGATCAGCGGCTTCGTGAGAAACCTTCGAGACGGGCGCGTGGAAGTGTTGGCCATGGGCACACCGCAACAGCACGCGGAGTTGCGCACGCTTTTGGAACGCGGGCCACGATTTTCCAGCGTCACTGAAGTACAGGAAGAGCCTGCGCCCGTGGAAACGCAGTACGACGGCAGCTTTGTGATTAATCCTAGTGCATGAGCAGTGTGAGAGAACCCGGCTGAAGCACAAACCACGAGGAGAAGTCTGAATGAATGATTTGAAGAAACTGATCCGCGAAGTGCCGGACTATCCGAAGCCGGGGATTCTTTTCTACGACCTGACCACGTTGCTCAAGGACAAGCAGGGATTTCACACGCTGATCGACCGGCTTTGCGACCACTACGAGGGCCGTACGATTGACGTGGTGGCGGGCATCGAGGCGCGCGGATTTATTTTTGCGCCGGCGCTGGCGTACCGGCTGGGCGCAGGTTTTGTTCCGGTGCGTAAGCCGAAGAAACTTCCGGCCAAGACCGCAAGCATTTCCTATGCGCTCGAATATGGAACTGACACGCTGGAGATTCACGAGGACGCGGTGAAGCCGGGGCAGCGCGTGATTATCTGTGACGACCTGCTGGCGACGGGGGGAACGGCTGCGGCAACCGCGAAACTGGTAGAGAAGCTGGGAGGCACGGTAGAGGGCGCTGCCTTTGCAGTCGAACTCACTTTTCTCGGAGGCCGCAAGAAGCTGAACGGCGTGGATGTGTTCTCGCTGATTCAGTACGACAAATAGAAACCGTTGCCGCGTTTTCCATGCTCTATCTACGACCGTAGATCATCGAGAAAATCAGAATTATCACAGCTAAGACGAACATGAACTGCGCAATCTGGCTGGCCTTGAGTGGATTCCAGCGGAACAGCGAGGGCCAGGTGGCTTGGGGATATCGAATTTCGATTCCATCCGCAGCCGCCGGCTTAACCAAGGTGAGCCACCGGATAACTTCCGGCTCTTCAGAAAGCAATTCTGCCCATGACCTATTCTGCAGCGATTGGGCCGCAAGGATTTTATGAGAGCGCCCTCGACCTCTCAAATGAAAGTAAATAAGGCCTGCGTGTGGCCAGCTAATGGTCGCAATATCTTCCCACTTGAGAAATCTTGAAGCAAAGAATCGACGGTAACGAATGCCGTCTTCGCTAGCAACTCCATAAATTTGGTCGTAGGTAACGCCGACCCCGATGAGCAATATGAAAGCGCCCATACAGAAAAACAGAGATGGGAATGGGTACAGGTTAGCGAGCATAAGGACCAGGCCGCTAATCAGCGTGACGAGTGACATGCAGCGGAACAGCAGCCAGCTTGAAAATGAGCCCACGGGAATTTTGGGTTCGCTCATGGGCGTCTCAACGCTGTCGAGAAGAAGCTCTCTGGCGGAGGGCCTCAAAGAGGACGACGCCGGCGGCGACGGAAACGTTAAGGGACTTGACGGGGCCGGTGGTGGGCAGCGAGACGACAAAGTCGCAGCGCTTGCGCGTCAATTCGTGGAGGCCCTGGCCTTCGCTGCCTAAAACGATGCCCACCGGCGAAGTGTAATCCACCTCGGTGTAGGTTTTGTCCCCGCGTTCGTCCAGCCCCACAAGCCAGTAGCCGGCCTCTTTCAGTTCTTCCATCGCGCGCGCGAGGTTCGTCACTTTGGCAACGGGCAGATGCGCCAGCGCTCCGGCCGAAGAACGCGCCACCGTATCCGTTAGACCGGCGGCGCGACGTTCGGGAATCAGCACGCCGTGTGCGCCTGCAGCCAGCGCGGTTCGAACGATGGCACCCAAGTTGTGTGGATCCTCGACACCATCCAGCAAAACGATGAGCCCCTTCTGACCGCTCCCCGAGTTCGCGCTCGCGAGAACATCTTCGAGAGTTGCAGCCGCGCGTGCCGCGGCAACCGCGACCACGCCTTGATGATCTTTAGAATTTGCCAACCGATCGAGCTGCCCCCGCTCCTCAAAGCGCACCGGAACGCCCTGCTTGCGCGCGAGCTGCACGATTTCTTCGATGCGCGTATCCTGCCGGCCCTTCGCGATGGCGATGCGATCAATGGGACGCTGCGCTTCGAGCGCCTCTTTCACTGCGTGGATGCCGGTCAGCTTGTCCATGGCGGAGACAGTTTACCGTCGAAGTCCGAGAGGGGAAAGGAGGCTTGTTCAGTCGAGGGCGGCGCAAAATTCGAGGATGCGCGCGCGCGCAGACTTCACAGAAACGGCAAAAGGCAGCACCGCCGCTTCGTCGAGCAACAAAATCACGCGGTCGAGCGAGCCGTCGCCCGGACGGCCTGCGAGCGCCAGACGCATCGGATAAAGCATCTCGCGGCCCGGCAATTTCAATTGCTCTTTCAACGCGGCGAAGATTTCTTTGAATCGCTCGGAGGTCAGCGGAGTTCCGTCCAGGAGCAGCAAAGCTAAGTGCCGCAACACGTCGCGCGCAGCGTAACGCGCCAGCACCTCGTGCGTCTCTACGCGAGCAAGGATTTGCCGCGCGTCGTAATGAAAAACCAGCGCTAGCAACTCGGCTAGTGCTGCGCGGTCGGCCGCATGAGCGCCAAGAATAGCCGCGGCGCGCGTGCACCAGGCGTCGATTTCCGGCGTGGGATCCGTCGTTAGCCATCCGCGCTCGCGGAGAATGGCGGCCACATCCGCTGCCGTCCACGGATTCGCCGCAACTGCGGCGTTTGTTTGGTGATCAGAAGCCATCGAATGAATTCTAGCGCAGCCGGAGGGATTCCTCGCTTCGCTCAGAATGACGAAAGGCCTCTTCGGCAAGATCTCGAATCAGCGAGAGGAGAGGGTCGCGACGACGTGCGCGGCGATGGCTTCGCCGCGGCCGATGGCATCTACGCCCTCGTTAGTCTTGGCTTTCAGATGAATTTTGTCCGCGGAAACGCCGAGCGCCTTGGCCAGGGCTTCGCGCATCTTCGGAAAATGCGGTCCGAGCTTTGGTTTTTCTGTAATGACCACGGCATCGATGTGCTCAATGGCGAAGTTCTTATCCGCAAGCAGCTTTTTAGCGTGCTCCAGGAAGAGCAGGCTGTTGGCGCCTTTCCATTGCGGGTCGGTGTCCGGAAAATGTGTGCCAATATCTCCAAGTCCTGCCGCACCGAGCAAACCATCGCAAAGCGCATGCGCGAGCACGTCGCCATCGGAGTGGCCCACGGGGCCTTTATCGAAGGGTAGCTCAATCCCGCCGACGATAAGCTTTCGGCCCTCGGCCAGACGATGCAAGTCGTAGCCGATGCCGGTTACTGTCCTTGAGGGGTTTGTCTTCATTACCCGGAAAAGGAAAAAAGAGAATCCAACAATAAGAATGAGTGGCAGGTAAGGCAGCAACAACATTATCCAGTCTGAACCGTGCGCGTCCTTGATTTTGATTTGCACTGCTTTGTCTCGCAGGGCACTGGTGACGCCAGGCGCTTCTTCCTTTGCGATGGTTAGCTGGAATCTGCGGTTGGCAGGGTTCTTATATTCTCCCTGTAGTTCGTAGCTGTTCGCCGAGAGGTACATGATCACTTCTTTGATATCGCCCGCGTCCACTTTGGCCATGAATTCACTGAAACTGGGTTGGTCCACTCTCGTCCGGGATATGTCAGAAGTGGATGTGAAGAACACTAAGCCAATAAAAGCGATTACCAACAGGAAAAGGATGGTTTTTGCGGCGGAGCTGGAATTCATGCTCAAACCTTCTGGGTCTCGCGTTCGAGGTAGAAGCGGGCGAGTTCCATGTCCGTGGGCTTAGTGATTTTCATGTTGCGTTCGGAGCCGAGCACAACATGCACGTCGTGGCCCAAGCGCTCGACGAGCCCCGCTTCGTCCGAGGCGCTCACGCCGTCGGACTGCGCGCGGGCAAACGCTTCCTTGAGGAGCTTCGTGGCGAAGGCCTGGGGCGTTTGGGCCATTACGAGCCGCTCACGAGGAATCGTGCCGGTGATCAGGGCCACGTCTTCCGGCAGGCTGGCGCGCTTCACTTCCTTCACCGTGTCCATCGCGGGGATGCCCAGAATCGCGGCTTGGCAGCGGCGCGCTTCCTCGATGACGCGGGTAATCTGCTCGACGGTCACGAACGGGCGCACGGCGTCGTGCACCAGCACGATTTCAGTGTCGTTGTGCACTTCGCGCAACGCGGCGGCGACGGACTCCTGCCGCGAATCGCCTCCTTTGACCACGCGCACGGGCTGCTTGAATTTCTCCTTGGCGACGCGGGCTTCGAGGCGCAGCACTTCATCAGTGCGCGTGGCCACGATGAGATCAGTCACCAGCGGGCAGGAAGCGATGCGCCGCAAGCTGAGAATCACGATGGGCGTGCCGTTCAGCTCGAGGAACTGCTTGGGCGTGTCCGCGCCCATGCGCGTTCCCATGCCGGCAGCCGGCAAAATGGCGGCGATTCGACTCATATCGGGAGCAGCATCCGCCCACGTGCCCCAGAGGCAGATGCGCAAGAGTTTGAGTTTACCTCAAGCGAGGGTGCGGGGCGAATTCTGGGAGCGCCGGCAGTGAGTCGGTTTCCGATTAGCGGACATATTTGGGAGTTAACCCACGGCGGCAACATCTAAGAACCAAGGTCAGGCCATAGCCTAAGCCGTTTCATGAGTTGCATCGGCCGACGTTGAGTTCTGACGGTTATCGCCAAACAGTTTTCCAAATAAAATGGAAAAAGAACTCATGTAAAAGGACATGGAGAATGCTGAAAAGACGACAATTCCTAGTGTAAGGGGCAATTCAACTTTTCTCCAGTGAAAGATCCCGGAGGCTCTTATTGCAACCCAGAGACAAATGAGAACCATATAGCTAGAGAAGAAATATTCTGCCCTTCTCAGCCAAGTTGGGCAGCCCCTGACAATTTCGCTGAAAGGGATAATGCCCATCCGGCCCGGCTTTGCGCCGCCCAGATAGGCTGCCGAAACAAATAACACGAAGGCTCCAAGGAATAGCACTACGTCCCAAGATTTTGATGAGGGTGGGCGGCTCCATAACGCTAAGAGGTGAATGATTGAGGCGAGAAGAAACCCTACGACGGCAAGCACGAGGAAAAACATACGGACTGTTTTCATTCTGTGTTCAGTGCAATCATACAGCGGAATACTGAGAAAAACAGGATTTTTCGCCGACCTGATCGGCCCGAGGCGAAGCATCAGCGGACGTAGATCCTTTCGACGCGCTGGCTGACGGCGCAGAGCAGGTCCGAGGTGACGGTGCCAATGCTGCGGGCGACGCGGTTCGCAAGAAGCACGTTGCCACTCGCGTCCGTGCCGTAAATTGTCGCCACGTCGCCCACGGCCACGCCTTCAATGTCGGTCACGTCAATCATGGTCACGTCCATCGAGATGATGCCGACGATGGGCGCGAGCTTGCCGCGCACCAACACGCTGCCGCGATTGCCGAGCGAGCGGTGGATGCCATCGCCATATCCGGCGGCCAGCACGCCAATGAGCGAAGGGCGCTTGGGGACAAATGTGGCGTCGTAGCCCACTCCCGCGCCCGCGGGAACGCGCCGCAAATGGATGATTTTTGTGCGCAGGCTCATCACCGGCTTTAGCGGCAGGAGCTTTTCTGCTTCTTCGCGCTTTTCCGCGGGATCATAACCGGGATGGTAGCCGTAGAGAATCGCGCCGGGGCGCACCATGTCCGCCCAGGTTTCCGGGCGCGAGACGATGGCCGCGCTGTTGGCGAGATGCACGAGGCCGGGATCGATGCCGAACGCGCGCAGGCGGTCGAGCGCGGCGTAGAAGCATTCTTCCTGCTCCTGGGTTTGCCTGCCGACGGCGTCGTCCGTGAATACTCCCGAAGACGCGAAGTGGGAAAAAATGCCGGTGAGCTGCAGGTGCTTGGACTTCGCAAGCTGGCGCGCGAAGCACTCGATGTCGCTCGGCGCGATGCCGAGACGGTTCATGCCGGTGTCAATTTTCAGATGAAACGTCGCGGGCTTGCGGCCACCGCGGCGAGCCGCAGCGCGTTCGAGCAGCGGCAACTGATCGCAGCGATGAACTGCGGGCGTAAGGTCGTACTTCAGCAAGCGCGCTTCTTCGCCGGGGACGAAACCCGTCAGCACGAGAATCGGCTTGCGCACGCCGTTTTCGCGAACGGCGATGCCCTCGTCGGTGCACGTGACGCCAAACCAGTCTGAACCGGCTTTCTCGAGCGCCCTGGCAACTTGCGGGCCGCCGTGACCGTAACCGTTGCCCTTCACGATGGAGAGAATTTTGCGCGGCGTCTTGCTCTTCTCGCTCGCGGGATTGACGAACTTTCTGATGGCCTCGAGGTTGTAAGCCAGCGCACCGAGCGATACTTCCGCCCAAACCGGCCGCCTTGCTTCACTATGAGCTCCCTTACGGGCTTCGATGCGGGGACTTTTCTGTTTGCTTGGCATGTGCCTTCCGAAAACATCAATTTTACGATATCCACGATGCGCGGGCAGCCGGCCACTTTGGCTCCCGCGTGAAAGAGACAACACTCGGCGAAGGTGCACTTACAGTTCCGAAGCTTCGTGTGGCTTGAGTAAGTGTTCGTATTTAAAGAAGTGCTCGTAAGGCCTGATTCTTGATGGAGTTAGCAGTTCCGCGCTGATGCTTGCAGAGCGGGAGCAGTCAAGGCTTGGTTCAGACTGCGTGTTCCACAAAGCACGCTGTTGCACGCCTTCCACACGGAGGGCAGAAATTACATTTCGTCCGGAGCGAAGGAGGAGAAGGCGTCCGGGGCGGCTTCTTCGAAGCGCGTGAAGCGGCTGCGGAACACGAATTTCACCATGTCCGTTGGGCCATTGCGCTGCTTGGCGATGCGCAGCTCGGTCTCTTCACGCTCCTCGGGAGTAGCGCCGGCTTTAAAGAAGTGCGGGCGGTAGATGAACATGACCACGTCGGCGTCCTGCTCGATGGCGCCCGATTCGCGCAAGTCCGAGAGCTGCGGCCCGCGTTCGTCGCGCTCGGGCGCGCGCGTGAGCTGGCTGAGCACCAACACGGGAATCTGCAGCTCCTTGGCCAGGCCTTTCAAAGCGCGCGAAATGCTCGCCACTTCTTCCTGGCGGTTGCCAAAGCGCCCGCGCGCGGTGATGAGCTGGAGATAGTCCACAATCAGCATGGACATGCCTTTGTCGCGCTTCAGCCTTCGCGCTTTCGCTCCAATTTCCAGCACGCTGATCGAGCCGGAGTCGTCAATCCACAGCGGCGCGGAAGAAATCGTTCCCAGCGCTTCGGTCATGCGCCGCCAGTCCTCGCGGTTCAAGTGCCCGGTGCGAAACTTGTGCGCGTCAATCTGCGCCACCGATGCGATGAGGCGCTGCAGCAGCGATTCTTTGGACATTTCCAGGCTGAACATCGCCACCGGATGGCCGCCGCGAATGGCGATGTTTTCCATCAGGTTTAGCGCCAGCGCCGTTTTTCCTTGCGAAGGCCGCGCCGCCAGAATGAGCAACTCTGAAGGCTGCAAGCCGGAAGTGAGTTTGTCCAATTCCGTGTAGCCGGTGGGAACTCCGGTGACGCTCTTGCCTTCCTTGAAGATTTTTTCCAGGCGCTCGAAATTGTCGCGGACGATGTCCTTCACCGGAATCAGCCCGGCGCGAATGCGGTCTTCTGCAATCGCAAAAATCTGTGACTCGGCGCCGTCGAGAATGGTGTCGGCGCCGTCTTCGCCTTCTAACGCGCGCTGTTGGATATCGTGCGTGGCGTGAATCAGGTTGCGCAGAATGGCTTTTTCTTTGACGATGCGCGCGTAATGCTCGATGTTCGAGACACGCGGCATGCCGTCGGCGAGCGATGCCAGGTACGGCGCGCCGCCGGATGCTTCCAATTCGCCCTTGTTGTGCAATTCATCGGTCAACGTGACCAGGTCGATGGCTTGCTGGCCTTCGCCAAGCGCAATCATGTGGGTGAATACACGCTGGTGCTGGGGTAGAAAAAAATCTTCGGCACGCAGCGTTTCCATCGCAGCGTTCAGCGAATGATTGTCGAGGAGAATCGCGCCGAGCACGGAGCGTTCGGCGTCGAGATTATTCGGCAACGGCTTTTCGAGAGTGGTGTCGGTTGCCATGGCTTTTGGGGCTAGTCCACAATTCGCTTTTTGTTCGCCTAATTAAATCACACGAATTTTCCAAGCGCAAGCCTCGTTTCAGGCGGGCACTCTGCGACTTTCAGGTGTCGAGGGTTTGGCTTGCCAGATGACAGGCAGGCTGGGCTCGACCAATTCCTGTTTGAATCGTTGGCGCATTGTGGGGGCTGGCGGGACTCAGGTCAACGGTCGTTTCTGT
>Ga0075426_10002673_pt1 | contig 12739 bp, 10 predicted proteins | sample SoiMethybrSBSTD5_FD_75304 | JGI IMG/M metagenome (GOLD analysis project Ga0075426, IMG submission 75304) | Bulk soil microbial communities from a Populus tree surrounding site in Tennessee, USA - Soil MetaG P. TD hybrid SBSTD5 | ecosystem: Environmental > Terrestrial > Soil > Tree plantation...
AGGTGCGACACGTCGCCGCCGAAGCGCCCGGGCGCGGTGAGCCCGACCATCGCGTTCATGTTGGCGCCGTCGACGTATACCTGGCCGCCGTAGCGATGCACGATCTCGCACGCCTGCACGATGCCCGCCTCGAAGACGCCGTGCGTCGACGGGTACGTCACCATGATCGCCGCCAGGTCCTTCGCGTGCTCGGAGGCCTTGGCTTCCAGGTCGGCGAGATCGACGTTGCCCGCCTCGTCGCACCCGACAACGACGACACGCATGCCGGCCATCTGCGCCGAGGCCGGATTGGTGCCGTGCGCCGAGCTCGGGATGAGGCACACGTTGCGATGCCTCTCGCCGCGGCTCGCGTGCCAGGCGCGAATCGCGAGCAGCCCCGCATACTCGCCCTGGGAGCCCGCGTTGGGCTGGATCGAGACCGCCGCATAGCCGGTCGCCTTGGCGAGGCGCTCCTCGAGCGAGCCGATGAGCTCGCGGTAGCCGCGCCACTGCTCCGCGGGCGCGAACGGATGCAGGTGCGAGAACTCCGGCCAGCTGATGGGCAGCATCTCGCTCGTGGCGTTGAGCTTCATCGTGCACGACCCGAGCGCAATCATCGAGCGGTCGAGGGCGATGTCCTTGTCGGCGAGACGCCGCAGGTAGCGCAGCATCTGCGTCTCGGAGTGATGGCTGTTGAAGACGGGATGCGCGAGGAAGCGCGATTCGCGCGCGAGGCCTGGCGCCGGCGCGATCGGCGTCACGTGCTCGATGTCGCCGAAGGAGAAGCCCGCCGCGCCGCCCGCGAACACGCGCCAGATATCCTCGACGTGGTCGCGCGTGCTGGTCTCGTCGAGCGCGATGCCGAGATGGCCGCCGCCGGCGAGGCGGAAGTTGATGCGCCCCGCGCTGCTGCGCTCGACGATGGCAGCGGTGCGCTCCCCGGTCGCAACGAGCAGCGTGTCGAACGCGACTCCGGTCTCGATCGCGAAGCCCAGGCGCTCCAGGCCCCGGCGAAGGACCGAAGCGAGGCGCTGCACGCGGCGAGCGATGCGCGCGAGCCCATGCGGGCCGTGGTAGACGGCATACATCGACGCCATGACCGCGAGGAGAACCTGCGCGGTGCAGATGTTCGAAGTGGCCTTCTCGCGGCGGATATGCTGCTCGCGCGTCTGCAGCGCGAGCCGGTAGGCGGGCTCGCCGTGCGCGTCCACCGTCACGCCGACGAGGCGTCCGGGCATGTTGCGCTTGAGCGCGTCGCGCGTGGCCATGTAGCCGGCATGCGGCCCGCCGAAGCCGATCGGCACGCCGAAGCGCTGCGCGGCTCCGACCGCGACGTCGGCGCCCCACTCGCCCGGCGCCTTGAAGAGAGTGAGCGCGAGAAGGTCGGCGCACGCGACGAGGAGCGCTCCTTTCGCGTGCAGCGCGTCGGCAAGCGGCGCGTAGTCGCGCACGTCGCCGGCGAGTCCGGGATACTGGACGAGCGCGGCGAACGCGTCGCACTGCGCGAGATCCGCGGCGGGCATCACGCGCACCTCGATGCCGAGCGGCCCGGCGCGCGTGCGCACGACGTCGATCGTCTGCGGGAAAACATCGTCGGCAACGGCGAACACGCGTGAGGCCCGCTTCGTCGAGCGCAGGCACAGCGTCATCGCCTCCGCCGCCGCGGTCGCCTCGTCGAGCATCGACGCGTTGGCGATGTCCATGGCGGTGAGGTCGGCCACCATCGTCTGGAAATTGAGGAGAGCCTCGAGCCGTCCCTGCGAGATCTCCGCCTGGTAGGGCGTGTACGCGGTGTACCACGCCGGATTCTCGAGCACGTTGCGGCGCACGACCGTGGGCACGAACGTGCCGTAGTAGCCCTGGCCAATATGGGAGCGGAACACGCGGTTGCGGGCGGCGATCGCACGAAGCCGTCCGAGCGCCTCTTCCTCGCCGCGCGCGGGGCCGAGACCCATCTCGTCGCGCGAGCGGATCGCGGGCGGCACGACGGCATCGATCAGCGCGGCGCGCGACGCATGGCCGAGCACGGCGAGCATCTGCGCCTGGTCGGCCTCCGTCGGGCCGATGTGGCGGCGCGCGAAGGCGGCGTGGTCCTCGAGATCGAAGAGCGTCTGTCGATCGGTGGCGGGCATATCGGGCATGGCGATTCCTTCGTGCCTAGCTGGCGGCGGCTTTTTCGTAGGCTTTCGCGTCGAGGAGCTTGTCGGCGGCCGCGGCATCGCTCGGCCGGATGCGATAAAGCCACGCCGCGAACGCGTCCTCGTTGACCTTCTCCGGCGCGGTCGAAAGCTCGGCGTTGGCGGCGACGATCTCGCCCGCGACCGGCGCATAGATGTCGGAGGCGGCCTTCACCGATTCGACGACGCCCACCGACTCGCCTTTGGCGACGCTGCGGCCAGCGTCGGGCAGCTCGAGGAAGACGATGTCGCCGAGCTGCTCTTGTGCGTGGTCGGTGATGCCGACCGAAAGTGTTCCGTCCGCCTCGCGGCGGACCCATTCGTGCGTCTCGGTATAGCGCAGTTCCGGCGGAAGCTTCATGTCGGCTCCTTATGAGGTCGGGACGAGGATCTTTCCTTGGCGCACGAACGGCGGCTTCACGACCCGCGCCGCGAGCGACTTGTCGCGCACCTGCACGCGCACCGTGTCGCCGGCCTTCGACGCGAGCGGCAGGCGCGCGAGCGCGATGGATTTCGCGAGCGTGGGCGAGAACGTGCCGCTGGTGATCTCGCCCTCGCCCGCGCCGGCGGAAACCTTCTGGTGCGCGCGCAGCACGCCGCCGGAGTCGAGGAGGACGAGGCCGAGGAACGCGTTCCTCGCGCCGTTCGCGCGCAGCGCCGCGGCGCCGACGAAATCGCGGTCGCCGCCGGACACGACGGTCCATGCGAGGCCCGCGTCGAGCGGCGAGACCTGCTCGTCCATGTCCTGGCCGTAGAGGTTCATGCCGGCTTCGAGGCGCAGCGTGTCGCGCGCGCCCAGGCCCGCGGGCCGCGCGCCCGCGGCGGCGAGCGCGCGCCACGCTTCGGCCACGCGCGCGGCCGGGAAGGCGATTTCGAAGCCGTCCTCGCCGGTGTAGCCGGTGCGCGCGACCATCGTGTCGCCGGCGAGCGCGGCGTTGAACGGCGCGAGCGTCGCGCTCGAGGCCTCGAGCTCTGGAAAGACGCGCCAGACGATCTCGCGCGCCCGTGGGCCCTGCACGGCCACGAGCGCGAGATCGCGCCGCGGCGCGAGCGTCACTCGCGATCCCCAGCGTTGAGCGAGCGAGCGCAGCCACGCCAGGTCCTTGTCGGCGGTGGAGGCGTTGACGACGAGCCGGAAGAAATCGTCGCGAAAGAAATACGCGATGAGGTCGTCGATCACGCCGCCCGCCTCGTTGAGCAGGCACGAGTAGAGCGCCTTGCCGGGCGTGGCGAGGCGCGCAACGTCGTTGGCGAGCGCGCGGCGCAGGAACGCGCGCGCTCCATCGCCCTGGACGTCGATCACGAGCATGTGCGACACGTCGAAAAGGCCGGCGGCGGTGCGCACCGCGTGGTGCTCCTCGATCTGGGAGCCGTAGTTCACCGGCATGTCCCAGCCGCCGAAATCGACCATGCGCGCGCCGGCTTCGCGGTGCAGGGCATTGAGGGGCGTCTGCTTGGGCAATCGGTCTCCGGCATCGAAAACGAAAAGGGCCGGAAGCCTCGCGGCTCCGACCCCTCTGTCCGTTGACCTGAGAGATTACGTCGCGGCAAAGCCGCGACGCGTGCCCCTTCGGTGGACGAGATGGAAACTCCCGTCGCTCTCCAGAGTCCGGCGAATGCCGCCGGGTCCGAACGATCCTTTTGCCTGAGAGTTTGCGGGTGCTACCCCTTCGGCGGCGCCGTTATCGACGCGCTCTCTCGATCGGATACGGCAATTCTACCGCGCCACGTCCCGCTCGTCGATCAGGGCGAGGAGCTCGGCGGGAGCGACCGGCTTCACGAGGTGGCCGTCGAACCCCGAATCCATCGCCCGCTGGCGATCCTGCTCCTGCCCGTATCCGGTGAGCGCGTAGATGCGCACGCCCTGCCCTTCGGGGCGCGCGCGGACATGCTTCGCCACCTCGTAGCCGCTCATGCCCGGCAGCCCGATGTCGAGCAGCATCACGTCCGGCTTCGAGCGCGCGATGTGGTCGAGCGCCGCCGGCCCGTCGTGCTCGATCTCGACGTCGTGGCCGACCATGCGCAGCAGGTGCGCCATGCTCGCCGCCGCATCTGCGTTGTCGTCGACCACCAGCACCGAGCGGCGTTGCGCGCCTTGCGGCAGGCGCGCGGGCTGCGCCGCTTCTCCAGCGGGCTTCACCTCGAGCTTGAGACGCGGCAACCGCACGATGAATTCCGCGCCCCTCCCGACGCCCTCGCTGCGCGCCACGATCGTGCCGCCGTGCAGCGCGACGATGCGCCGCGCGAGCGTGAGGCCGATCCCGAGGCCGCCCTCGGAACGGTCGAGGGTGCGTTCGCCCTGCGCGAAGAGGTCGAACACGCGCTCGAGCAGCGGCTCGGGCATGCCCACACCCGTGTCCTTCACGCGCAGCACGGCATCGTCGCCCTCGATCGCGGTCTCGACTGTGATGTCGCCGCCTTCGGGCGTGTATTTCGCGGCATTGTTGAGCAGGTTCACGACGACCTGCGTGAGGCGCGTCATGTCGCCGTTCACCGGCAGCGGGTCCGGCGAGAGCTTCATGTTCAGGCGATGGCGGCGCTCGTCGACGAGCGGCCGCACCGCCTCGACGGCGCGCTGGATCGCCGCCTGGAAGTCCATGGTCGCGCCCTGCATGCGCATCTTGCCGCGCGTGATGCGGCTCACGTCGAGGAGGTCGTCGACGAGCCGCGTGAGGTGCGTGGTCTGGCGCTCGAGCACCTCGCGGCTCCAGCGGATCTGCGGCGACACGTCGCCCTGCATCGCCATGATCGCGAGCGCGTTGCGGATGGGCGCGAGCGGGTTGCGCAGCTCGTGCGCGAGCATGGCGAGGAATTCCGTGAGGTGGCGTCCCTGCTGCTCGAGCGACTCCATGCGCTTGCGCTCGGAGAGGTCGCGCGTCACCTTGGCGTAGCCGACGAGCGTGCCGCTCGCGTCGTGCAGCGCCGTGATCACGATATCCGACCAGTAGCGCGTGCCGTCCTTGCGCACGCGCCACGCCTGGTCCTGGAAGCGGCGGTTGAGGCGCGCGGACTCGAGCTCAGCCTTCGGGCGCCCCTCCTCGAGGTCTTCGGGCGTGAAGAAGCGTTCGAAGGATTCGCCGATGATCTCCTCGGGGCGATAGCCGTTGATGCGCTGCGCGCCCGTGTTCCAGCTGGTCACGCGCCCTTCGGGATCGAGCATGAAGATGGCGTAGTCCTCGATGCCCTCGAGGAGGATGCGAAAACGCTCCTCGCTGATGCGCAGCCGCTCTTCGGCCGCGCGCCGCTCGGTGAGGTCGCGCGTGATCTTGGAGAAGCCGCGATGGTTGCCCTGCGCGTCGTAGAGCGCGGTGATGACGACGTTCGCCCAGAAGCGCGAGCCGTCCTTGCGCAGCCGCCAGCCCTCGTCCTCGAAGCGGCCCAGGCGCACCGCCTCGCGCAGCTCCTGCGCCGGCCAGTCGCGCGCGATCGCCTCGTCCGGATAGAAAATCGAGAAGTGCTTGCCGATGATGTCGGCGGCCGAATAGCCCTTGATGCGCTGCGCCCCGGCGTTCCAGCTCGCGACGTGGCCGGTGGGATCGAGCATGAAGATGGCGTAGTCCTGCACGCCTTCGATGATGAGGCGAAAGCGTTCCTCGCTCTGGCGCAGGCGCTCCTCGTTCTGGCGCCGCTCGGTGAGGTCCTGCGTGATCTTGGAGAACCCGAGGAGCCGCCCTTCGTCGTCGCGTATCGGAGTGATGACGACATTCGCCCAGAAGAGCGATCCGTCCTTGCGCAGCCGCCAGCCCTCGTCCTCGAAGCGCCCGAGGCGCTTCGCGGTCTCGAGCTCGTGCTCGGGCCAGCGCTTGTCGACGGCGTTACGCGGGTAGAAAACGGAAAAGTGCTTGCCGATGATCTCGTCGGCGGCGTGGCCCTTGATGCGCTGGGCGCCGCGGTTCCACGAGACGATATAGCCGTCCGGATCGAGCAGGAAGATCGCGTAATCGGTGACCGATTCGACCAGGCGCCGGAAAGGCTCGTCCCGCCAGGACGAGGAGGACAGGCCGTTGAGTGGTTTCTTGTCGGAGGTCACTCGCCGCAAGCGGAAAAGGGGTACCGCTTAGAGAATGGTCGGGGCGAAAGGATTCGAACCTTCGACCCCCTGCACCCCATGCAGGTGCGCTACCAGGCTGCGCTACGCCCCGACCGAGCCTGAAAGTATACCGCGCGGATGATTGGATCCCGCCCCTTGTGCGTGGCCCGCGCCGGCCGGGATGCTCGAGCGTGCTAGCGCTCGAGCATTTTCAGGATGCTCTTGAGCTCCTTGCGGATGTTCGAGGGCGAAATCGGCTGGGGCACCGTCATCGTCTTCTGGCCGGACCCGTCGCCGCGCGCGCCGATCGGGCCGCCGCCTTCCTCGAGACGGTGGCGCGCGCCGTTGATGGTGAAGCCGTGCTCGTAGAGGAGCTCGCGGATCCGCCGGATCAGAAGCACCTCGTGATGCTGGTAATAGCGGCGGTTGCCGCGCCGCTTGAGCGGTTTCAGCTGCGTGAATTCCTGCTCCCAGTAGCGAAGCACGTGGGGCTTCACGCCGCAGAGCTCGCTCACTTCCCCGATCGTGAAATACCGTTTCGCGGGAATGGCGGGCAGGTCAGTCGTCGCCAGGTTCTCCGTGGCCATTGAAAGACTTCTCCACGAGGCTCTTCAGCTTCTGGCTGGCGTGGAAGGTCACGACCCGGCGAGCGGTGATCGGGATCTCCTCGCCCGTCTTGGGATTGCGTCCCGGGCGCTGCGGCTTCTTGCGCAGCTGGAAGTTGCCGAAGCCCGAGAGCTTCACCATCTCGCCGCGCTCGAGGGCAATGCGGATCTCCTCGAAGAACGACTCGACCATGTCCTTGGCCTCGCGCTTGTTGAGCCCGACCTTCTCGAACATGAGGTCGGCGAGCTCGGCCTTTGTGAGAGTGACTTTTTCTTTCACGTGCGCGGTCTGGCTTGGAATTTTTCCTCGAGCAGGCCCTTGACGGAGGCGACGACGGCCTCTACCTCGGAATCTGTCAAAGTCCTGTCAGTATCCTGCATAACTATCCGTAGCGCAAGGCTTTTTTGACCGGGCTCGACGCCCTTTCCGCGGTACATGTCGAACACTTCGACCTCCCGGACGAAGCCGGGAACGAGGCCCCGGACGGCGGCGAGGATGCTCCCCGCCGGGACCCCCTCGGCGACGGTGAAGGCCACGTCCCGGCGCACCGCCGGCATGCGCGAAAGGCCCCCGAAACGGGGGAAATCGCCCTGCAGGAGGGGCTCGGTCAGCACCTCGAAGAGCACCGCCGGCTCGCCGAGCTCGTACTTCTGCTGCAGCCTTGGGTGCAGCTCGCCGACGATCCCGATGGCCGCACCGTCCAGGCGCACCGAGGCGCAGCGTCCCGGATGGCAGGCCGGATGCGTGGCGGCGGCGAATTCCAGCCGGCGCGTGCCGGCGAGCCGCTCGAGATCGCCCTTGGCGTCGTAGAAATCGAGCGGCGCACGCTTCTCCGCCCATTGCTCCGGCGCACGGCTGCCGCAAGCGAGCGCCGCGATGCGTTCGGGCTGGACCGCCGGATCGGCTGTCGCGGCCTCGAAGCAGCGCCCGATCTCGAAGATGCGCACGCGCTCGGCGCCGCGGTTCAGGTTCGCGCGCAACGTCTGCATGAGCGCGCCGAGGAGTGTCGTGCGCATGACGCTCATCGGCGCGGCGATGGGATTGGCGAGCCGCACCGGCGCATCCGCGCCGCCGAAGTCGCGCTCCCAGTCCTCGGCGACGAAGCTGTAGTTCACCACTTCCTGGTAGCCGCGCGCGGCGAGCGCATGTCGCAGCGCGAAGCGGTCGCGTTCGCCTTCGGCGAGCGGCAGCATCGGCACGCTCGAGCGCGGCGGATCCGCGGGCACGTGCTCGTAGCCGTGGATACGCGCGATCTCCTCGACGAAGTCCTCCTCGATCGCGAGATCGAAGCGCCACGACGGCGCCGTCGCGGTGATCGCGTTGCCGTCGAACGCCGGCTCGCACGCGAGGCGCCGGAGGATTTCGACCATCTCGCGGTCGTCGATGGGATAGCCGAGGAGCTCGCGGACCCGCTTCGGCCGCACCGTCACCGGATCGCGCGCCGGAAGCTCGCCGAGCGCGTCGGTGACCGGGCCCGGTCTTCCGCCGCAGATCTCGAGCGCGAGCGCGGTCGCGCGCTCGAGCGCCGCACGCGTCGCGGCGAAATCGACGCCGCGCTCGAAGCGATATGCGGCGTCGCTCGTGAGCCCGAGCGCGCGCGCCTTGCCCTGCACCGCTTCGGGATGGAAAAACGCGGCCTCGAAGAAGACGTCGGTCGTATTCGCGCCGACCATCGAATCGAGCCCGCCCATCACGCCGGCGAGCCCGACCGGCCCGCTGTCATCGGTGATCGCGAGCAATCCCGGCTGGTAATCCACCGCCTGGCCGTTGAGGAGCGTGACGCGCTCGCCGGGGCGCATGAGGCGCACGTCGATCGCACCCTTCAGCTTCGCGTGGTCGAACGCGTGCATCGGCTGGCCGCGCTCGAGCATGACGTAGTTGGTGATGTCGACGATGGGATGGATCGGCCGCAGTCCCGCTCGCTCGAGCCGGCGCGCCATCCACGCGGGCGTCCGCGCGGCTGCGTCGATGCCGCGCACGACGCGGCCGAAATAGCGCCCGCAGCCGCGCGCCTCGCTGATGCGGATCGCGCGAGCGTCGCCGATCGCGCTGGCAATGGCCGGCGCTTCGGTCAGGCGAAAGCGCGCAGCGGTGATCGCCGCCGCGTCGCGCGCGATGCCGTGCATCGAGAGGCAGTCGCCGCGATTGGGCGTGAGCTTGAGCGTGAAGATCGTGTCGTCGAGCGCGAGCGCCTCGCGCACGTCGGCTCCGATGGCGGCATCATCGGGCAGCACGATGAGGCCCGAATGGTCGTCGGCGAGCCCGAGCTCGCGCGCGGAGCAGAGCATCCCCGAGGATTCGACGCCGCGCAGCTTCGCCCGCTTGATCTCCATGGCCGGAAGCCTCGCGCCCACGAGCGCGCACGCAACCTTCTGTCCTTCGGCGACGTTCGGCGCGCCGCACACGATCGTGAGGAGCTCGCCGGTTCCCGCGTCGACCTCGGTCACGCGCAGCTTGTCGGCGTTCGGATGCGGAGAAACTTTCTTCACCTGCGCGACGACGATGCCGGAGAACGCCGGCGCGACCGCGTCGACCTCCTCGACCTCGAGCCCTCCCATCGTGAGCGCGTGAGCGAGCCGGTCGGCCGGCATCGCGACCTCGACGAGCTCCTTCAGCCAGGCGAGCGAGACTCTCACCGGAATTGCCCGAGGAACTTCAGGTCGTTCTCGAAGAACAGGCGCAGATCGTTCACGCCGTACTTGAGCATCGCGAGGCGGTCGAGGCCCATGCCGAAGGCGAAGCCGGAATAGCGCTGTGGATCGATGTTGCCGTTGCGCAGCACGTCGGGATGCACGACGCCCGCGCCCGCGATCTCGAGATAGCGGATCTCGCCCTCCTTCATGTCCCTCGGCCATGCCATGTCGATCTCGACGCCGGGCTCGACGAACGGGAAGTACGACGGGCGGAAGCGGATCGCGATGTCGTCGCGCTCGAAGAACGCGCGGCAGAACTGCGTCACCGTCGCTTTCAGCGTCGCGAGGCTGATGCCCTCGTCGATCCACAGGCCCTCGATCTGGTGGAACATCGGCGAGTGCGTCGCGTCGTGGTCGTGGCGGTAGACGCGCCCGGGGCAGATGATGCGGATCGGCGGCTTGTGCGTCTCCATGTAGCGGATCTGCACGGGAGAGGTCTGCGTGCGCAGCACGTTCTCCGAATCCGCGATGTAGAAGGTGTCCTGCATGCCGCGCGACGGATGGTTCGGGAACATCCTCAGCGCGGTGAAGTTGTACCAGTCGTTCTCGATTTCCGGCCCGTCCGCGACCGAGAACCCCATCGTGCGGAAGAGCGCCTCGGCGTGCTCCTGCGCGCGCATGATCGGGTGCAATCCGCCGGGCGCTTCCGCGCGTGCGGGCAGCGTCACGTCGATCGCCTCGGCGGCGAGCTTCGTGTCGAGGCTGCGCGCGAGGATCGACTCGCGCTGCGCCTGGATCGCCGCCTCGACGCGCTCCTTCGCCCGGTTGATCGCCGCCCCGGCCTTCGGCCGCTCTTCGGCCGAGAGCCTCGCGAGGCCCTTGAGGAGCTGCGTGAGCGATCCCGATTTTCCGAGGAAACGCGCCTTCACCTGCTCCAGCTCCGCGATGCTACGCGTGGCGGCGATGGCGCGCTCGGCTTCGACGATGATGTGGTCGAGCTCTTTCATCAAAACAAAAGGGGGCTCGTCGCGAGCCCCCGTTTTCTTGTTTTACGTCGTTGTCAGGTCCGGAGGCTCGCCTTGGCCTGCTCGACGATGCCCTTGAAAGCCGCCTTGTCGAAGACCGCGAGGTCGGCGAGCACCTTGCGATCGATATCGATCGCCGCCTTCTTCAGTCCCGCCATGAACTGGCTGTAGGTGAGGCCCGCATCGCGCGCCCCGGCATTGATCCGCGTGATCCACAGCGCGCGAAACTCGCGCTTCTTGTTGCGGCGATCGCGGTAGGCGTACTGCCCCGCCTTCATCACCGCTTCCTTGGCGATGCGGTAGACGTTCTTCCTGCGGCCCCTGAACCCCTTGGCCTGGTCGAGGACCTTCTTGTGGCGCGCGCGCGCCGTGACTCCGCGTTTTACACGAGGCATGGCGGCTCCTTAGGCGTAGGGAAGCATCGCCTTCACATGGTGCAGGTTGGTCTTGTCGACCGACGTGCTGCCGCGAAGGTGGCGCTTGTTCTTGGTGGTGCGTTTGGTGAGGATGTGGCGCTTGCCGGCCTGGTAGCGCTTGATCGAGCCGCTCGCGCGGACCCGGAAGCGCTTGGCCGCGCCACTCTTGGTCTTCATCTTGGGCATGATCGCCCTCCTTGCGTTGGTGCAGCAGGTGGCGGAACCATTCCGCACTTCTCGACCTGCAGTCACCTTGTGATTGCTTCGTCACCCCCGCGAAGGCGGGGGCCCAATCATACGTTCAATGCTTTTTCTTTGGGGCGACGATCATCACCATCTGCCGCCCTTCCAGCTTGGGCCACTGCTCCACGATGCCAACCGTCGACAGATCGGCCTCGACGCGTTTCAGCAGCTGCACGCCGAGCTCCTGGTGTGCCATCTCGCGCCCGCGGAACCGCAACGTCACCTTCGTCTTGTCGCCTTCGGTCAGGAAGCGGATGAGGTTGCGGACCTTGATCTTGTAATCGCCCTCGTCAGTACCAGGCCGGAATTTCACTTCCTTCACCTGGATCTGCTTCTGCTTGAGCTTCGCCTCGTGGGCTTTCTTGCTCTCGCGGTACTTGAACTTCCCGTAGTCCATCAACCGCGCCACGGGCGGCTTGGCGGTCGGCGCGATCTCCACCAGGTCGATGTCGTTTTCCTCAGCGAGGCGCATGGCCTCTTCGATCTTCACGATCCCGATGGGCTCGCCCTCGACGCCGATGAGCCTCACTTCCGGGCAGTTGATCTCGCCGTTGACGCGTACTGCTTTTTCCTGAGCGATGCGAAAATTCCTCTAAAAATTAACTGTTTGGCGCTGGTTCTTCATGTACCTCCTGAACTCGATCCTGCGCCCCCGGGCATTCACGCGCGCGCGTCGATCTCGCTTTTCAGGCGCGAAATAAAGGCCTCGAGCGGAACAGGCGCCAGGTTCTCCCCGGTGCGCGTCCTCGCCGAGACCGTCCGCGCGGCGACTTCCTTATCGCCGACGACCACCTGATAAGGAAGTTTTTGAATGCTATGTTCGCGAATTTTATACGTTATTTTCTCGTTCCGCAAATCGGACACGACCCGCAAACCGGCTTCGGCGAGCGCCTTTTCCACTTCGCGCACATACGACTCCTGCCGCTCGGTCACGTTCATGACGACCACCTGCACCGGGGCGAGCCAGAGCGGCAGGGCGCCCGAAAAATGCTCGATGAGGATGCCGATGAAGCGCTCCATGGACCCGACGATGGCACGGTGGAGCATCACCGGCACCTGGCGCGCGCTGTGCTCGTCGACGTATTCGGCGCCGAGGAGCCGCGGCATGTTGAAGTCGACCTGCATCGTCCCGCACTGCCACACCCGGCCGATCGCGTCCTTGAGCGAGTACTCGATCTTCGGCCCGTAGAAGGCGCCCTCGCCCTTCGCGACGTCGAACGCAACGCCCGAGCCGCGCAGCGATTCCATGAGCGCGTGCTCGGCCTTTTCCCACAGCTCGTCCGCGCCGACGCGCTTGTCGGGACGCGTCGCCACGCGATAGATCATCTCCTTGAAGCCGAAGTCGGCGTAGACCTTCTGCAACAGCGTCGTGAACGCGGCGCACTCGGCGAGGATCTGGTCCTCGGTGCAGAAAATGTGGCCGTCGTCCTGCGTGAAGCCGCGCACGCGCATGAGGCCGTGCAGCGCGCCCGAGGGCTCGTTGCGATGGCACGCGCCGAATTCCCCGTAGCGCAACGGCAGGTCGCGGTAGCTTCTCAGCCCCTTGTTGAAAATCTGGATGTGCCCGGGGCAATTCATCGGCTTCACCGCGAACTCGCGCTTCTCGCTCTCGGTGAAGAACATGTTCTCC
>Ga0075426_10002674_pt1 | contig 12737 bp, 12 predicted proteins | sample SoiMethybrSBSTD5_FD_75304 | JGI IMG/M metagenome (GOLD analysis project Ga0075426, IMG submission 75304) | Bulk soil microbial communities from a Populus tree surrounding site in Tennessee, USA - Soil MetaG P. TD hybrid SBSTD5 | ecosystem: Environmental > Terrestrial > Soil > Tree plantation...
CTCATGCCGCATTATCGGCATCCCACCACGGAGGAGGTTCCATGAACGCCAGCCTGATTGCCGCCGCATGGCTCTTCGCGAGCGGCGCCGCTTTCGCGCAGACGGGCGACGTGCCAGCGAAGCAGCTACCCGTGCCGAGCACCGTCAGCCCGCAGATGCAGAAGCTGATCGGCGCGCCGCTCAACCCATCCTATAACCAGATCCCGAGCACGCTGGAAGAATGGAAGAAGCAGATCCGCGGCGTCGAGGAGGCCACCGTCAAGGGATTGCCGGCGCTGCGCGAGGCGCTCAAGGTGAAAGTAGAGCCGACGACACTCGATGGCGTGAAGGCCTACGTCGTCACGCCGGAAACGATCGCTCCGCAAAACCGCAACCGGCTGCTCGTGCATGTGCACGGCGGCTGCTTCGCGAGCTTCTCCGGCGAATTGGCGACGGTGGAGGCGATCTATATGGCGGGCTTCGGCGGCTTCAAGGTGATCTCGGTGGACTATCGCGTGCCACCGGATCATCCGTATCCCGCGCCGCTCGATGACGCGATGACGGCGTGGAAGGCGGCGACGAAGATGCTGCCGGCGAAGAATATCGGCATCTTCGGCTCCTCGGCCGGCGGCAATCTCACGCTCGCCATGGTGCTGCGCGCGAAGCAGGAGCGGCTGCCGCTTCCGGGCGCCATTGCGCCCGGCACACCGATGTCCGACCTGACCGGTGCCGGCGATTCGTTCCAGACGAACGCAATGGTCGACAACGTGCTCGTCGCCTATGGCGCGAACTGCGACAAGCGCGCGGAGCTATATGCCGCGGGGCATGACCTGAAGGACCCGCTGCTCTCGCCGGTATACGGCGACTATCACGGCTTTCCGCCGGCGATACTCACCACCGGGACGCGCGATCTGCTCCTCAGCAATACGGTGCGCGTGCACCGCAAGCTGCGTCAGGCGGGCGTCGAAGCATCACTCCAGGTGTACGAAGGGCAATCGCACGCCCATTACTATCGCGACGTAAGCGCACCGGAGAGCAAAGAGGCGTTCACCGAGATCGCGCAGTTCTTCGACAAGCACCTCGGCAAGGATTTACGACAGTGAAACAATGGTGACTGTCACCAATTAGAAATAATTACGGCCCTGACCCCGAATTGAAGATGTCTTCGGGCAGGAGCGCACTCACGGTGACGTTGGGCACGTCGACGACGTTGGAGACGCGCAGGTCCACCGCGACGCTGCAGATGACGTAGGCCTGCTCGCGCGACCAGCCGCGCTCTTCCAGGAGCTTGATCATCTCGATCACGGCATTGCGCGCGGCGAGCGTGATGTCGCAGTTCTCGTTGCGGCCCTCGGGCGTGATCGGCATGCCCATCGTCGCGATGAAGTTCCGCGGCAGCGCGGACTCGGGCGGCGCGAAGTAGCCCGGATGCGCGAAGCGCGGCCAGACGATGCGCTTTGCCGCGGCGACGCCGCGATGCAGGCGAAAGCGCACCACTACGGTCGCGCCCATCTCGATGGCGGTGCCGCAGCACTCGGCGTCGCCCTGCGCGAAGTGGCCGTCGCCGACTGAATAGAGCGCGCCGTCCACGGCGACCGGAATGAAGAGGCGCGAGCCGACGGTGAGCTGCTTCGCGTCGACGTTGCCGCAGTTCTCCCGCGGCGGAATGGTGCGCAAGGCGCTCGTGGCGATGCGCGGATCCGCCGGCACCGCGTTTTCGGCATCGGGCAGCCACACGCGCCCGCCGCGCCCTTTGAGCTCCGCTTCGCGCGCCGCCCAGCGCTGCAACTGCTCATGCGACGGTGCGACACCGGCGGTGCCCATGAACGCCCCGTTTGGGATCCGCACGCCAGGTAACTGAACGGAAGTTGCATATTGCGGCGTGATGTCCCAGTGCGCTACGAAGTGGTAATCGAAGAGATCGGGCAGAAAGCCGCCGCCGGGCGCGAAGCGCGTCCAGCCGTAGCGCTGCGGCACGATGTCGAGGTATTCGACTTCCAGAAGGTCGCCCGGCCGCGCGTCCTTTATATAGACGGGGCCGGTCAGCGGATGCGCCACGGTGCGCGGCAGCGTCTTGAGATCCTCGGCGGTGGTCTGCGGACCGATGCGCCCGTCATTCGCGTCGCGCGTCTCGAGCGCGAGCTCCTCGCCCGGCGCGACCTCGATGATCGGCGCGATGTCCGGATGCCAGCGGTTGTGGCCGGTGTGCGGCTCGGCGGCGAGGCGCTTCGAGCGATCGATGGCGGTGGTTTTCACAGCTTACTCACCGTTCGCCCACAGCATATCCACAGCCGCCGCCGGCTGCGAGTTGGGGCTCCGTCCCCGAACTAGCGGCGCGCGTAGCCCGAGACCTGCCGTACCTCTTCGTCGGTGATGATGTCGACGAGCCGCAGAAAAATATTGCGGGGCAATTCCTTCTGGCTCGTCCAGCTGGAGAAGTCCGTCTCGCTCGCGCCCAGATGCGTGCGCAGCCGCTCCTCGCCGCCCAGAATCTGCGCGGCGCGGCGCAAAGCACGTGTATGAATATCGTGAAGCACAGCCCTCCCCCTAGAGGCAGTCACTTCGACAATGGATTTGCTACGACGCGCACAGATTGCATCGCGCGCGCCGCGACGTCAATCAGCGCGCGCGAAATTATTTTTTTCCGCGCGCGCGCATGTTGGAAAAAAGTTGCTGACGTTTTCCTTTCATGCGAGCGCCGCATAAATATTTTTTGCCGTGCGCGAAAAAATCGAATCGCGCTCGCTGCTTGTGAGCGCCGCCGCCGCGCGCTCGGATTCTTCGCGTCGCGCGACGAGCGGACCCTCGGCCGCGGGAAAGTTCGAGCCCCACGCGATGCGGCTTGCGCCGTAGCTCTTGACAACGCGCGCGAAAAAGCTTTGGGGCGTGGCTTTTCCTTTCTGCGCATCGCGCACGTTGTGCGTCGTCAGCTTGAGATACAGATTTTCGAACCGCGCGAGCGCGAAAAGCGGCTCCGCCGCCGAGTACGGCGCGCCGTCCTCGACCGCCGGCCGCGCCATGTGATCGAGCAGCACGCGCGCGCGCGGAAAGCGCGCGAGGAGCGTCGCGAGCTCACCGAGCGCCCCGGCGCGCGCCTGCACACATATAGGAAGTCCCTCGCCCACCGCGCATTCCCAGGCGGGAAAGGAACGCGGGTCGTCGAGCCGCGCGTCCTGCTTCGTAGTATGGCCGGCGATGAAGACGCGCAGTCCGTGCAGGCCGCGGCGCTTCCAGTGCCGGATCTGCTCCGGCGCATCGCTCGCCGTCATATCCACCGAGAAGACGCCGACGAAGCGCGCGGGATGCGCGGTGACCGCATCCGCCACGTACGAATTGTCGTGTCCGTAGCAGGTCGACGCCTGCACGAGCACCGTTCGCTCCACGCCCGCCGCGTCCATCTGCGCGAGCATCTGCTCGGCGCTCACCGGCCGCTCGCGCGACCAGTCCGATTGTCTTCCGCCGAGCGGCGCGCGCGGATAGCGGCGCTCGTCCTGCGCGATCACATGCGCGTGCGTGTCGATGGTCATGAATTCGGGGTCAGGCCGGTAATTATTTCTTCGGCCAACCGCCGTAGGGCACGGTGATGATCTCGAGGAAGTGCCCGCCCGGCTCCTCGAAGTACACGCCGCGGCCGCCGTCGTGGTGGTTGATGCGGCCTTTCTCGCGCTTGCCCGGATCGGCCCAATAAGCGACGCCGCGCTCCTTGATGCGGCCGAAGATGGCGTCGAACTCCGCCTCGCTCACGAGGAACGCGTAATGCTGCTTCTCGGGCTCGTAGTCCGCGTCGCAGAAGTCGAGCGTCACGTCGTTGGCGAGCGGCACGGTGAGGAAGTACGAGCCGAAAGGCGTCGCCGGCGCGAGCCCGAAGAGCTCGGTGAAGAACTTGGCCGACGCGCGCTTATCGCGCACGTTGACGATGGTGTGATTCAGCTTTATCGGCATAGACCTAGGATAGGAGGAAATGCCGGCGGCCGACGAAGGGCCGCCTGCCGAGCTCAAGCGGCCGGGGGGCCGTGAAAGGGCTGAGGTGGGCCGGTTTGCGGTGTGGTAGCCTGCGCGGGCAGGCTGCCCAGGGAGGAAACCGCTTGTCGGTCAAAAAGATAAGGGCGGAATGGCACGCCCTTTCGAACTCCGCGCGAGGCTGGAGGCATGCGCCTTAGCCTCGGCTCGAAGTTCGCCCTGATGGTCCTCGTGATCCTCGCCGCCACGATGGTGGCGAACACGCTCTACTTCATCCGTACCTCGGCGCAGTTCCAGGAGCAGCAGCTCCTAGAGCGCGGCCGCGCGCTCGGGCGCCTCATCTCGCTCATCAGTCCCGAGGCGATCCTCGGCTACGACTATCTGCTCCTGAACGACTACACGCGCGAAGTTGCCCTGCAGCGCGACGTGGTCTACGCGATCATCGTCACGGCGCAGGACAAGCCGGTCAGCTACTACGTCGAGCCCTCGCGCTCGCGCCTGAACCAGCGGCTGCGCGCGACACCGCAGACGGCGCTATTGCCGGCGCTGGATAAGCTGCGCGGCGACCCGGATCTGATCAGCCTCGAATTTCCCATCATGCACGACGACGCGCTGCTCGGGCGCTTCCTGCTGGGCCTCTCGCGCGAATCGGTGCGCTCGGAGCTGCGCGCGCAGCTCATCATCCAGGGGCTGATCGTCACGGCGATCGTGCTCTTCCTCGCCGCCGCGATCTACGCCGTCTTCCGCTTCAACGTGCTCTCGCCGGTGAAGAAGCTGATCTCCGCCTCGGGGGAAGTCGCGCGCGGGCACTATCCCGTAGTCGAGGTGAGCTCGTCGGACGAGTTCGGGCTGCTCGCACGCGCCTTCAACACCATGGCGGCGGAAGTGAAGGAGGAGCAGGCGAAGCTCCATCGCCAGGCGAACTACGACGCGCTCACCGGGCTCCCCAACCGCATGATGGCGTTCGATCGCATCACTCACGAAATCAAGCGCGCCAAGCGCGCGCGAGCGCGCTTCGCCGTCTACTTCATCGACCTCGACAACTTCAAGCACGTCAACGACTCGCTTGGCCACGCCGCGGGCGACGAGCTGCTGGTGGCGCTCGGCCAGCGCCTGCAGACGGCGGTGCGCTCGGCGGACACCGTGGCGCGCCTGGGCGGCGACGAGTTCCTGGTGCTCGCGCCGGACATCACGGACGAGCTGCAGGTGAAAGGCATCGCCGAGCGGCTGCTCGACGCGGTCGCCGAGCCGCTCAACATCTCCGGCCGGCGCCTGCACATGCGCTGCAGCGTCGGCATCGCGCTTTTCCCCGATTCCGGCGAGAGCGTCGAGTCGCTGATGGTCAATGCCGACGAGGCGATGTACCAGGCGAAGGCCGCGCAACAGGGCTCGGCGATCTTCTTCACCGAGGAGATGAACGTGCGGCTGAGGAGCCGCATGCAGCTCGAGCAGGATCTGGACCGGGCGATCGAGCGCGGCGAGCTCGCGCTTTACTTCCAGCCGATCGTCGTCACGGCGACCGAAGCGCACCATGGCGCCGAGGTGCTCCTGCGCTGGCGGCACCCGGAGCGCGGCTTCGTCAGCCCGGCGCAATTCGTGCCGCTCGCCGAGGCGAGCGGGCAGATCGTGGCGATCGGCGACTGGGTGCTCGAGAACGCCTGCCGCCTGTGGGCCGCCTGGCGCGCGGCCGGCGTCGATGCGGGCATCCTCGCGGTGAACGTGTCGCGCGTGCAGTTCAGGAAGCGCCTGTCGCAGCGGCTGGCCGAGCTTCTCGCGGAATACGAGATGCCCGCCTCCATGCTCGAGCTCGAGATCACCGAGAGCGTCGTGCTCGACGACCACGCCGAAGTCGTCGAGGAGCTCGCGCGACTGCACGCCATGGGCATCCGCGTATCGCTCGACGATTTCGGTACCGGCTATTCATCGCTTTCCTACTTGAAGCGCTTTCGCTTCGACATCCTCAAGATCGACCGCACCTTCGTCGCCGGCCTGCCGCATGTCGCCGACGACGTCTCGGTGGTGAACGCGATCTTCGCCATGGCGCACGGCCTGCATCTCAAGGTGGTGGCCGAAGGCGTAGAGACGCGCGCGCAGCTCGAGTTCGTGCGCGCGCGCGGTTGCGACTTCGCGCAAGGCTGGCTCTTCTCGCGCGCGCTGGATGAATCGCAATACCGCACCTATCTCGGTGCGGCTGCCGCGGGCCTGCGGCTCCTTGGCAAGGAAGCAAGCGCATGAGGCTCGGCCTGCTGCTCGCGTGCCTCGTTCTTGCGTCGGCCGCCATGGCGGCGGACCACCTTACGCTCGGCGTCTTCCCGCGCCTGAAGCCCACCGAGATGGTGCGCAGCTACCAGCCCCTCGCCACCTATCTCGGCGAGCGGCTCGGGCGAACGGTGCAGCTCGTCACTTCGAAGGACTTCGATTCGTTCTGGAAAGGCGTGAAGCAGCAACGCTACGACATCGTCCATTACAACCAGTACCACTACATCCAATCCTCCGACGCCTATCGCGTCATCGCGCACCAGCAGGAGTTCGGGCGCACCGCGGTGGCGGGCGCGCTCTTCGTGCGCACCGACTCGGGCATCAACGACATCAGCCAGCTGCGCGGCCGCACCATCATCTTCGGCGGCGGGCGCGACGCCATGATGAGCTACATTGCGCCGCGCTACCTCCTGATGCAGGCGGGGCTGAACGAAGGCGACTTCAAGACCGAGTTCGCCGTGAATCCGCCCAACGCGCTCCTTGCGCTCTACCACCAGCAGGCGGACGCCGCCGGTGGCGGCGACATCCTGATCGACTTGCCGGCGGTAAGGAACGCCATCAACACCGGTGAGCTGAAGATGATCGCCTCGACCGAACCGCTCCTCTTCCTGCCCTGGGCGGTGAAGCGCAGCATGCCGCCGAAGCTCGCGGACGACATCCAGGCGATCCTCGTCAGCCTGGGCGACACGCCCGCCGGGCGGCGCATCCTCGAGGCGGCGCAGGTGACCGGCATGGGCGCGGCGAGCGACAAGGACTACGACGCCCACCGGCGCATGACGCGCGCGGTGTTCGGAGCCGGAGGGATCGCCCGATAGACACGCTCAAGCGACCCGGCGTTCGCCTGCTCGCCTCGATCGGCATCGTGGCGCTCTTCCTCGTCTGGGCGCACTTCGCCTCGGGCGAGCACGTCTTCCGCGCTCGCGTGCAACCCGAGCCCGGCTGGGAGCGCTTCCGCGTCGCCTACGACGTGGGCTACTTCGGCGACGACGGGCAGTTCGTGCGCGCGGTGCAGAACGGCTACAACCTGTTTTTCTACACCGACAAATATGCGTCGCGCTTCACGCGCCGCACGGCGAGTGACACGGTGCATTCCTGCGCCGGCTGCCACACGGTAGAGGACCTGGCGTACAGCTTCGTCAACTCCGACCGCTTCGATGCGCGCGCCGGCACTCGCATGTCCTTCGAGGACCAGGTGCGGCGCTGCTACGCGCAGTCGCTCGACGGCGTCGTGCCGACCATCTATGACCCCGCGGTGCGCGACATTCGCCTGCTCGCGCGGGCGGTGGCGCATCACCTGCAACTCGGCGAGGGCGCTGTCCGATGATTGCGAAACTATGGAAAACCGGTATCGCGCTCGCCGCCCTCGGCGGCCTGTACGCGCTCTCCATATACAAGCACGCCGAGCGCGACGAAATGCGCGCCGCGCCGGTCGCGCTGACCCCGGGCTGCGCCGACAAGCTGGCGCGCTACGGGCTCGTCGCGGACAAGTTCTACCGCTCGCCCTATGTGAAGGCGCGCGGCGGCGAGCCGCGCGCCGCACGCGGCTACAGCGCCGACGATCTGCGCGCCATCGAGCGGGGCTGCAACATCATCGACGACACGCAGGGCGAGCTCGCGAAAACGAGCCTCGAGCGCTGGAACGCGACGCGCTTCATCCGCGGCACGCAGCTCAAGTGCGACAACTGCCACCAGCAGCAGGGCGACAAGCAGGATGCGCACGGCAACCGGCTGAAGGGCTCCATCAGCCTGGGCGCCTCCTGGGTAATGGCCGACATGTACGACCGCTTCACCGGCCTGCTCCTGCCGTACGAGCTGCGGCAGATGCAGTGCTTCATCAATTCGTCGAACGGCTACAAGCCCAATATCGCCGACGACTTGATCCGCGACGTCACCGCGTACAGCCGCTTTCTCTCCGCCGCGCTCGATCTGCGCATCGCCAACCATTACGAAGAGCAGGGCATCGACGAGATCGCCGCCTCCGACACGCTCAAGCAGGGCGACGACTACGTGCGCGGCGAAGCGATCTACCGGCAGAAGTGCGCCGCCTGCCACGGGCCGCAGGCGCAGGGCAAGGTCGTCAACCGCCGCGTGTTCGCGCCGGCGATCGCCGGCCCGAACTCCTGGAACATGCAGTCACGCAATTACTTCTACTTCGTCAACACCATTCTTCCCGGCTTCATCTGCCGCAACATGCCGCTCGGGCAGGAGAACACGCTCTCGAACCAGGAGTGCCGCGACATCGCCTACTTCATCAGCAACCTGCCGCGGCCGGCGGGTGACAAGCAGGGACCGCTGATGGCGCTCCAGCAGCAGCTCCTGATGGGCGTGATCCCGCCGCTCGTGCGCGCCACGGAGCGCGTCACGGCGCCCAATGGGACTTCGATCCGCGAGGGCGACGAATGAGAGCGCTCGCGCTCAGATGGGGCACGGCGCTCGGCGGCTTCAACAGTCATCTGGTCGTCGGCCTGACGCTTGCGCTCGTCACGCTGCCCCAGGCGGTTGCGTTCTCCGTAACGCTCGCCGGCGTGCCACCGCACTTCGGCATCTACGCGGCGATCTGGGGCGTGCTCTTCTGCGCCCTCCTCAACCCTTCGCCGGTTTTCCACGGCGGACCCAACACCGCGATGTCGGCCGCCGTCGGCGTGACGCTGCTGCCGCTCTCGGCGCCCTTCGGCGCCGAGTACATGGGCCTCGCCCTGACGCTCGGCCTGCTGTGCGGGCTGATCCAGCTCCTCTTCTGGCTGATACGGCCGCTTGGCCGCATGCTCGATCTCATCAGCGAGCCGGTGATCAACGGCATGATCTGCGGCATCGGCCTGTTTCTCATCTTCCGCTCGCTCACCACCTTCGGCGGCCTGCCGCTCAACACCGAAGTCGAATGGCCGCTCTGGATCGCCTGGCAGTCGTTCCTCGCGGTGCTCGAGATCGGCAACCCCTACGCGATCGAGATCGGATTGATCACGCTCGCCACCTGCATCGTCGTGCAGCAGGTCGAGCGGCTGAAGAGCTGGGCGATCCTCGCCGGCATCGCGGCGGGGACGCTCTACTCCGAGTATCTCAACCGCAAGTACGGCCTGGGCAGCACGCTGGTCGAGCAGATCGGCAACCTCTCGTCGATTCGCCCGTTCACGGCATCCGTGCCGACCTTCAGCCAGGAAGCGATGCACGACATCGTCGCCATCGTCCCGGGCGCGGTGACGCTCGCGCTGCTCGGTCTCTTCCAGACGGTGGCCGCGCTTCGCCGCATGAGCCGCAAGGCCGGCGGCTACGCCGACACGCGCGCGGCGATCTTTTCCGACGCGGTGACGAACTGCGCGCTGCCCTTTCTCTCTTCGCTCCCGAGCTGCGCATCCTTCAACCGCATGTGGCTCGTGCACAAGCTCGGCATCCACAGCCGCGTGACGATCGCCATGTCCGCGGTTCTGCTTCTCCTGCTGGTCCTTTTCTTCGCTCGCGCGATCGCGGTCATTCCCATGCCGGCGATGGCGGCGATCATCATGCTGCTCGGCTGCAACATGCTGAAGTGGGAAGACATCAAGCCGCACGTGACGAACAAGCGCGAGGCGGTCGTATTCTTCGGCGCGTTCCTCTCCGTGCTCTTCCTCGATCTCTTCGGAGCGGTGCTGGTCGGCGCCGTGCTCGCCATCGCCTACTCCAAGTGGGAGCAGGCGCACCCGAACGTGAGCCTCACGGGCAACGTGCTCAAGATCCGCGGCAACATCTACTACGGCTCGCTGCCGGTGATCGAGCGCATCTACCACGATGCGCTCGCGCGCGGCGAGCGGCTGGTCATCGACTTCTCGCAGGCCTACTACATCGATCCCGAGGGCCTGCGCTGGCTCGCAGCCGCGAAGAACACCGGCCACGCCGCGCTCATCGATCGCCGCAGCGGCATCGATCGCCGTGCCGTCGCCGCGGCCGCGGCGGCCGCCGAGCGCCGCAGCGGCTGGGACCGCCGCACCGACGGCCGGCCGGCGACGCCCTCTGAGCGCCGCGCGCGCCGCGACCGCCGCCGCAAGCCGCAGCTCTAGCTTTTTCCGCTATAACCCGATAAATGGTGACAGTCACCATTTTTCGAGTTCTGTACTAAGTACGAAATATCTGGAGATGGAAACGATGCGGGCACTCCTCCTTTGCCTTGTAGTCGTGAGCGTTAGCGCGCTCGCCCAGGTCGCGCCGACGCGCAGCTGGCCCGAGCTGAAAGAAGCAGTGCTCGACCGCGTGAACCGCAATGCCTATCCGCTCACCGGCTACAACGCCAGCGAAGTGCGTGAAGTGCTCGATCGCATCCAGTCGCTCGACCGCGACGAATGGGCGCGCTCCTGGATCGAGCAGGGCGACCGGCATTTCGCCGCCGCCAAAGCGGCGAGCGACCGTGCCAAGGCGCGCGAGGAATACCTAAACGCGTGGCGCTACTACGCGTTCGGCGCCTGGCCGACGCAGAACTCCGAGGGCAAGCGCGAAGCGGAGCGCTGGGCCGCGGCCGCCTTCCGCGCATACGCGGGACTCGCCGAGCCGCCGATCGAAGTGCTGCGCGTGCCCTTCGAGGGCAAGCAGCTTACCGCCTACCTGCAGCTCCCGGCCGGTTCGCGGCCAGCGCCGGTGGTGATGAGCGTCGGCGGCCTCGACTCCTACAAGGAGTACGTCGTAGAGCAATACGGCCCCGGCTATCTCGCCGTCGGCCTCGGCTATCTCGCGATCGACATGCCGGGCACGGGCGAAGCGCCGCTCAAGATCGACGTCGGCGCCGAGCGCATGTTCAGCCGGCTGCTCGACGCGCTTCTTGCCCGCAAGGATGTCGACGCGAAGCGCATCGGCTTCATGGGCGTCTCCTGGGGCGGCCATTGGGCCGCGCGCGTCGCCTACACGGAGAAGGATCGCCTGCGCGGCAGCGTCGTCTGGGGCGGACCGGTCGACGTGTACTTCTCGCGCGCCTGGCAGTCCAAAGCGCTCGGCACGCGCGAATATCTCTTCGACCTCTTCGCGGCGCGCGCCGGCGTCTATGGGGTTTCTACGCTGGATGAGTTTTACGCCTATGGCCCGCGCATGTCGCTCAAGAACGGCGACTGGCTGACGCGCGCTTCAGCGCCGATGCTCCTCGTGAACGGCGAGAAGGATTCGCAGGTGCCGATCGACGACCTGTATCTGCTCCTGCGCAACGGCGGCCCGAAGGAAGCGTGGGTGAATCCGCAAGGCGGCCACATCGGCCGCGGCGCCGGCTGGTCGGACACGCGCATCTTCAAGGAAGTCGTGGTGCCCTGGCTCGCGCTCAGGCTTCGCGGCGCGGCCGCGGACTAGATGCTCCGCCTGATAGTCGGCACCGTCCTCGCGCTGGCCGCGCTCGCCGCGAGCGCGGCGACGCCCGATGCCATCACGCCCGATGGCGGGCGTTATTACGGCTCCCTCGCGAACGGCAAGCTGCAGGGAAAGGGCCGCCTCGAGTGGGCGAACGGCAACTACTACGACGGCGAGTTCGCCGACGGCCTGATGGCCGGGAGCGGCCTCTTGCGCTTCACGAACGGTGTCTACGACGGCGAATTCCGCCAAGGCACCATGTGGGGACAAGGCGAGCTGCGCTACGACAACGGACGCATCTATCGCGGCGCGTTCGTGCGCGGCGACATGCACGGCAAGGGCCGCCTGCAGACGCCCGACGGCGATGTCTACGAGGGCGACTTCGTCAAGAACGAATTCACCGGCGCCGGCACGCTCACGCGGCGCGACGGCTCGCGCTACGAGGGCGAGTTCCGCAACTGGATCTTCAATGGCCGTGGTCGCTTCAGCGACGGCGAGGGCACGGTCTACGAGGGCAACTTCATCAGCGGTCAGCTCGAGGGACCGGGCAAGGCCGCGGGGCCGATGGGCAGCTACGAAGGCGAGTTCAAGGCCGGGCAGTTCTCCGGCGAGGGCGTGCTCAAGCTGCCGAACGGCGATGTTTATCACGGCGCCTTTCTCAACGGCCTGTACCACGGCGAGGGCACGCTCGCCTACGCCAAGCCGCGGGCCGACGGCCGTAAGGAAGAGCGCGGCGTCTGGCGCTACGGCGGCTTCGTCGACGATGCGGCGCGCCGGCGCCTGGAGCAGAACGTCGAGACGGCGCTCTACATGCAGCGCCAGCTTCTCGACAAGACGCTCGCGTCGCTGCAAGCGCGCACGCCCGGACGCGCCAACCTCTACCTGCTCGCGGTGGCGGGCGACGGCTCGCAGGAAGTGTTTCGACGCGAAGTGGAGTTCGTGCAGCAGCAGTTCGCCGCGCGCTTCGGCACCGCCGGGCACACGGTCGCGCTCGTCAACAGCCGCAACACCGTCGCCTCAACGCCGATGGCGACGGTGCGCAGCATTCGCGAATCGCTGCATGCGATCGCCGCGCGCATGAATCGGGAGGAAGACATCCTGTTCGTTTTCCTCACGAGCCATGGCTCGCGCGACCACGTGCTCACCCTGCATGAGAACGGCATGCAGCTTCCCGGCCTCACGCCCGCCACGCTCGCGTCGCTCGTCAAGGAGAGCGGCATTCGCTGGAAAGTCGTGGTGGTCTC
>Ga0075426_10002676_pt1 | contig 12729 bp, 10 predicted proteins | sample SoiMethybrSBSTD5_FD_75304 | JGI IMG/M metagenome (GOLD analysis project Ga0075426, IMG submission 75304) | Bulk soil microbial communities from a Populus tree surrounding site in Tennessee, USA - Soil MetaG P. TD hybrid SBSTD5 | ecosystem: Environmental > Terrestrial > Soil > Tree plantation...
AGCGTTCGTTCGAGCTCGGTTTGCAGGTCTCCCGTGATGGCATCGCCATTCGCCTGGCGCACTTCGCCGACGGGGCCGTACCCCGTTCCGCCAATCGTCACCCGCCCGCTCGCCGTCACCACCTCGCGAACGGTCATTTCGTTTCTCGTCAAAGTGCCAGTCTTGTCGGAGGCGATGACCGATGCCGATCCCAATGTCTCGACGGCGCTCAGGTGGCGCACGATCGCCTTTCGTCGCGCCATGCGCTGAACGCCGATCGACAGCACCGCGGTGACGACCGCCGGCAATCCCTCCGGTACTGCTGCCACGGCGAGCGCCACGCCGAGAATCAACACGTCGAACAGGGCTGAAAGGCCTCGGACGTGCTCCACGAGCACAATCGTGGCAACCATCACGATCGCGATTGCCACGACCACTCCGCCCAGCAGCTTGCCGACGTAATCCAGCTCCTTCTGCAGGGGCGACTGCTCAACGGGAACGCTCGCCAGCATGCCGGCGATTCGACCCATCTCGGTCTGCATACCGGTCGCCACGACCACACTTCGGCCACGGCCGTAGGTGGCGGACGTCCCGCTGTAGATCATGTTCGTGCGATCGCCAAGCGAGACGTCGCCAGTGATCGTATCGTTGTCCTTCTCGACGGCGAGGCTCTCGCCGGTGAGAGCGGCTTCCGCCATTCTCAGCGCGGTGGATTCGGTGACGCGCGCGTCGGCGGACGCGGTGTCACCTTCCTCGACGAGGAGGATATCGCCCGGAACCACATCGAGGCCCGCCACGCTCGTCACCTCGCCGTCGCGCACGACGCGGGCATGAGGCGCCGCCATCCGCTGCAGCGCCGCGATCGCGGATTCGGCCCGCTGCTCCTGCAGATACCCCATGACGGCATTCAAGAGCACGACGACGCTGATGGCAATCGCCTCGTACGGCAGCGGCGTGTCACGCTCGTACAGCCAAAGCACGAGTGAAATAGCCGTCGCGACGAGCAGCAAGATGACGAGGAAATCGGTGAACTGGGCCAGGAACTTCTTCCAGGCCGGCACAGAAAGCTCGGCGCGCAACTCGTTGGGACCGAACTGAGCCCGACGCGCACGCGCGTCAGCCGCCGTCAGGCCGCGTGAGGCATCGGTGCGGAGCGCTCTGACAACGTCAACGACTGATCGCTGGTACTCGGCCGCCATTTCGTTCATTCAATATCATCACTGGACGGATACTATTGTCGCCGCCGCGAACGCGCAGTTGCTTCGACGAGCCAACATCTGAGTGCGGTTTCGTGATCTTGCCATCCAGCCCCCATTGAGCAGGCTCCCCCGATCGCAGTTGACGCGCGAGGCATGCTAGGCCGATCGCCAGGCTGATCCGGCCCAGACGAAAGAGTTGACGCAGGTTTCGTCTGGCGCCGCAGCAAAGGGCGCCGACGATTGGCTTATCCGACAGTCGTTCCGAAAAGCGCTCCCACACCTGCCGTAGCCAGCATGGCCAAGGCGCCCCAGAAGGCAACGCGCATCGCCCCGCGCCACGCTGTCCCTCGGCCGACTTGGGTGGCAAGCTCGCCGAGCGCGGCAAGGCAGATCAGAGATGCGCCTGAAACGACGGGAGCAACCCACGCCCGTGGTGGCAGCATGATCGCGAGGATCGGCAGCAGCGCTCCAACCGCGAACGTCGCGGCGGAGGCAACGGCGGCTTGCAGTGGCCGCGCCGCGAGTTGGTCGGACAATCCAAGTTCATCGCGTGCGTGAGCGCCGAGCGCATCGTGTGCCATCAACTGCTGCGCCACGGTTCGTGCGAGGGCGGGCTCGAGACCGCGCCTGACATAGATCGCCGCGAGCTCCTGCTGCTCGGCACCTTCGTCCGCGGCCAGTTCGGTCCGCTCGAGTGCCAGGTCCGCTCGTTCCGTGTCCGCCTGAGAGCTGACGGAGACGTATTCGCCGGCCGCCATTGAAAGTGCGCCGGCAACGGCCCCGGCAACACCCGCCAGGAGAATCTCCCCTCGCACGGCGCCCGCTGCGGCGACACCGACGACCAGGCTGGCCGTAGAGACGATTCCGTCGTTCGCACCAAGAACGGCGGCGCGGAGCCAGCCCGTGCGACTCGTTCGATGACCTTCACGATGCCGCAAGATCGATTTCACGCCCGCCTCTTTCGTGAGCCGGCGACTGATTTTCCGCGCGGTGGCTTTTCGGCCGCAGCCGGACTCCATGTCCAATCCCGAATGTCCGGCATGTCTTCGCCGTACTTGGCGATGTACTGCTTGTGTTCGATGAGCTTCTCGCGGATCGCCTGCTGCGCGTACGCCGCACGCGGCCCTAAGCCGGGTACGCGATCGATGACATCGGACACGAGGTGAAAGCGGTCGAGGTCGTTGAGGACGACCATGTCGAAGGGCGTGGTCGTCGTGCCTTCTTCCTTGTACCCGCGCACGTGCAGGTTGCGATGATTCGTGCGGCGATAGGTCAGACGATGGATGAGCAGCGGATACCCGTGATAGGCGAAGATGATCGGCTTGTTCGTCGTGAAAAGCACGTCGAATTCCTTGTCGCTCAAGCCGTGAGGATGCTCGCTCTGCGGTTGAAGCTTCATCAGATTGACGACGTTGATCACGCGAATCTTCAGATCAGGAAAATGGCTCCGCAGTAGTTCGACCGCCGCCAGCGTCTCGAGCGTGGGCACGTCGCCGCAGCACGCCATCACGACGTCGGGTTCGCCTCCGCGATCGTTGCTCGCCCACGGCCAGATGCCGAGACCTGCGGTGCAGTGTTTGACGGCCGCGTCCATGTCCAGCCACTGCGGCGCCGGCTGCTTGCCTGCGACGATGACGTTGACGTAGTTGCGGCTGCGCAGGCAGTGGTCGGTGACCGACAGGAGCGTGTTCGCGTCAGGCGGCAGATAGACCCGGATGACGCCCGCCTTCTTGTTGACGACATGATCGATGAAGCCGGGATCCTGATGACTGAAGCCGTTGTGATCCTGGCGCCAGACGTGTGACGTGAGGAGGTAGTTCAGCGAGGCGATCGATCGCCGCCACGGAATTCCCTTCGACACCTTCAACCACTTGGCGTGTTGATTGAACATGGAGTCGATGATGTGAATGAACGCCTCGTAACAGGAAAAGAACCCGTGTCGGCCGGTGAGCAGGTACCCTTCGAGCCAGCCTTCGCACTGGTGCTCGCTGAGCATCTCCATCACGCGACCGTCTGGCGCGACGTGATCGTCAGTAGGAAGCACGTTCGCCGTCGAACACCGATTCGTCACCTCGAACAGCGCGTTCCAGCGGTTGGAGGTCGTCTCATCCGGGCTGAAGACGCGGAAGTTGTCGCGATTTTTCTTGATGACATCGCGGATGAGCTCGCCTTGGACGCGCGTCGCCTCGGCGTTGACGGCCCCCGGCTGCGGAACGGTGACGGCGTAGTCGCGGAAGTCGGGCAATCGCAGGTCGCGCAGCAGGAGGCCACCGTTGGCGTGAGGGTTGGCGCTCATGCGGCGCGTTCCCGTCGGTGCCATGGCCGAGAGATCGGGAACGAGCCGGCCCGTCGTGTCGAACAGTTCATGGGGGCGGTAGCTCTTCAGCCATTTCTCTAGCAGCTTCACGTGGCCCGGATGGTCCATGTCGGCTATCGGGACCTGATGCGACCGGAACGAACCCTCCGTCTGCTTCCCGTCGACTACTGTCGGCCCGGTCCAACCCTTGAGCGAGCGCAGGATGATCATGGGCCATCGCGGGCGCTCCCTGAATCCCTGCTCGCGGGCCTTGCGCTGTACGGCGCGAATGTCGTGGACAACGCTGTCGAGTGTAGCCGCCATGCGCTGGTGCATCTCGAGAGCGTCATTCCCCTCGACCACATACGGAGCGTAACCGTAGCCGCGGAACAGGGCGTCCAGCTCTTCGCGAGGAACACGGGCAAGCACGGTCGGGCCGGCAATCTTGTATCCGTTCAAATGCAGGATGGGCAGCACGGCGCCGTCGTGGACCGGGTTGAGGAACTTGTTGGAGTGCCAGCCGGTGGCAAGGGGGCCGGTCTCCGCTTCGCCATCGCCGACGACGCATGCCACGATCAGGTCTGGATTGTCGAACGCCGCCCCGAACGCGTGAGACAGCGAGTATCCCAATTCACCGCCTTCGTGGATCGAGCCAGGCGTCTCCGGAGCAACGTGACTCGGGATGCCGCCGGGGAACGAGAACTGCGTGAACAGGCGCTTCAGTCCCTCCTCGTCCTGCGACACGTGCGGATAGACCTCGCTGTACGTCCCTTCGAGATACGCGTTGGCCACCAGGCCCGGTCCGCCATGCCCCGGCCCCGTGATGTAGAGGACATTCGCGTCGTGTTTCTTGATGATGCGATTCAGGTGCACGTAAACGAAGTGCAGTCCCGGCGTCGTGCCCCAATGACCCAGCAGGCGTGGCTTGATGTGGTCCCGCCTCAAGGGCTTCCTCAAGAGTGGATTGTCATAGAGGTAAATCTGGCCGACCGACAGATAGTTCGCGGCTCGCCAATAGGCGTCGATCTTGCGAACGAGATCTGCCGCCAGCGGTGTTGATCGTGCAGTCATACGTTACTTTCCGTTGCGTGTGCTTCGAGGGAAAGAACTCGTGACACCGAGCGCGCAATCATCAGCTCTTCATCCGTCCGCATGACGCGCACCGTGACCCTGCTGGCATCCGCGGAGATCACGGCGGCATGCGCGGCGTTACGCGCGTCGTGCAATTCGATGCCGAGGAAGTCCAGGCCTTCGCAGATTCGGGCGCGAATTGTGGCGCTCCGTTCTCCAATCCCAGCCGAGAACACGAGTGTGTCGAGGCCGCCGAGGGCAGCGGCGAACGCTCCCACCCATTTCTTCGCTTGGTAGCAGAACAGCGCCACGGCTTCAGCCGCCCGGACGTCTGCGACTTCACGAGAGAGCAGATCCTGCATATCCGAACTGAGTTCCGATACGCCGAGCAGCCCTGACTCGCGGTTGACCATCCGATGGAAATCGGTCGCAGTCATCGCCTCGGTGCGCGCAAGGAAGGACACGACGCCCGGATCCAGATCTCCCGTCCGCGTGCTCATGACCAAACCGGCTGCAGGTGTGAAGCCCATGCTGGTGTCGATGCCTCTGCCTTCTTTCACGGCGGCCAGGCTCGCGCCGTTTCCCAAATGCGCGAGGATCACACGCCCGTTGGCGGCTTCATATCCGGCGACATGGGCGAGCTCTTCGAGTAGGTATGCGTAGGAAAGGCCGTGGAACCCGTACCGCTGGACACCCTTCGCGTAGTAGCGGCGAGGAATCGGCACCAGTTTGGCCACAGCCGGCATCCCGCCGTGAAATGCGGTGTCGAAGCAGGCCACCTGGATCAGGTCTGGATAGCGGTGACGAAGGGCCTCGATCATCTCGATCTCGCGTGGCAGATGATCTGGTGCATACGGCGTGGCCCGATGCAATTCGGCAAGAACTTCGGCCGTGATTTGGGCGGGCTCCGTGCGCGCCAGGCCGTGGACGACTCGATGTCCCACGGCGCTGATGGATCCCAACACATCCTGCGCGTCAAGCCACTCGAACAGCAGGCCTGTCGGGGCTTCGCCGTCTCGCACGTCCAGACGACGCTCGGCCGATCCGCGGATCGTCGTCCACGACAGGGTCGTCCCCTCCAGACCAATTCGGTCGAGCTGTCCATGTAGTGTTGGCGTCAGCCCCTGTCCTGCGTGATAGACCGCGAACTTGATGCTCGATGACCCAGCGTTGATCGCCAGGACCAAGGCGGGAGTGGTTGCCATGCGCTCCACCGTATCCCCGAGGGGACACAAACCGCAATCTTCGCGCTCGTCTCCGAAACTCCAGGAACGCTGGAGATCGACCTCGCCCTTCGGCGTTTTCCTGGGCAGGCCTGCCGGCCAACCGCGTCGCGAAGCCGCCCAGTCGTGAGACCCCGACCTTCCTCAGCGTGTCGGCGCCGAGGTGAAGGACCTTGCTGTCGGTGATCGCGTCGCGAACATGACGCACGTCACCTCACGGTCGCGTGGACGGACCTTGGCATCCGTCGAGCCGGTGGGCAAGCCGCATAGGATCTTCCGTGCAGCTCCATGAAGCGTGGTGCCGACTCGTCCTGGATGACGAGGCGGGCACTCTGGAGAGCATCGCGGACATCCTCCGAGCCTGGGCCACAGAGTGAGTGGGACGAGCGATACAACCGAGGCCCTGGATGCGGTCGAGCACGACGTGAAGCCATTCGACCGTCGAGACATCTCGAACGCGATTCATCGGGCGTCCCGTGGCCGGACACGGCTCGGCCTATCGAACACGTGGACGAAGATCTGAGCATCCTCGCGTCACGATAATCGTCGGCTCTTCGCGTCCTCACGCTACGTCGATCACGACGAGGGTGATGTCGTCCTGTTGAGGCGCGGAACCGGACCGCCAGCGGTCGATCTGAGAAAGCAGTTCCTCCGAGAGCTCACCCGGCGACCGCGTTTGATTGTCGCGAACGACGTCTTCCAGTTTGCTGTCGCCAAAAAATTCGCCCCGGCCGTTCTCGACCTCGATCACCCCGTCGGTGTACAGAAGAAACCGCTCACCGGAATGGATGTCCATCGTCGCGACGGGATAGACACACTCCGGGACCATGCCCAGAAGAAACCCGTTGCTTTCGATCCGATCGAGCTGTCCGTGCGTCCAGCGGAGCAGAGGCGGATGTCCAGCTGCTGAATACCGGGCCGTCCGGTTCTCGGTATCGAGCCACAAGTACGCGGCCGAGATCAGCTGACTGGGTCTTTGGGTGGACAGCACTCGGTTCAAGCCCATGAGAACCGCGCCCGGGTCGTGTGCACAGGAAGTAACAGCCTGCATCGCGACTTTGATCATCGATGCGATCAAAGCCGCCGGCACCCCGTGTCCCGCAACATCAGCAACCAGGATGCCGACTCGCGCGTCATCGACAGGGACAAATTCGTAGAAATCGCCCGCGACTGCGGTCATGGGTCGATAGGTTGCGCTCATGCGAAGCTCTCGGGTCGACGGCACTCCACGCGGAAGAATCTCGATTTGGATCTTATGGGCAATTTCAAGTTCGCTCTCAACAGCCAGCAAGCGATGCTCGTTCGCGAAGACCAGTTGCAGCGCGACATAGGCAAGGGAGAACAACAGAATTGCGAAGCCGATGTGATCCAGGACCGGCAATGGCTCGAAGCCCATCGGACGCGCCACGTTGTTGTACAGCGCTTCAACGGCGAAGCCGAAGGTGCCCGCGACGAGCACTCTGCTGTTGAACACGAGGTAACTGGATGAGAGACGCGGCACGGCAACGACGATCATCAGGATCAGCAGGACGCACGCCGCAAGAAGGTTGTTGTACGGCATCAACGCGTTGCTCGAGCTCGTCACGACAAATACGAGGATTCCGGTGATGCCAATGGCGAATCCGATCCAGGCAGCCACTTGAATGAGCACGCGGAGTCCGCCCACGGCCAGCTCGAGAAAAGCGAGCAACGCCGGGACGACGATCAGATACCCGATGGCAGTATTGACATGGAACGTCTGAAGCGCGCGCGGCGAAGCCATGATGACGGCCGGCGATTGGCTGAGGCGCATGGCGCCGTACATCGCGCTCCAGAATCCCAGCCACACGAAGATGCGGACGCGAGCGCGCCGACGCATCGCCGCGATCGACCAGCTTGCGAATCCGACGAACAGGAAGATCGATCCGACCGCGATGTCGGCGATTTGGCCGCGAAGCATCGCAGCGACCGGGTCCGTCAGGTGAGAGCCTCTCGAATGAGGTGAACACACGTCACCTGACGGTGCAGATCGTCAGGAAGGAGCTTTCTGAGGTGCACCACGGTCAGCATCGCTCGTTGCCGGCGCCGACAGGCGTCGGCACGTTCTTCTCGCGTGCCGGCGTGCTGTCGTCTCGCACCCGCTCTACGTCGATCGTGCAGTCCTCGAGGAGCGCGACGAGCGCGGCGATGGCGGCAAGCACGGGCGCGAGCACGGCACCCACGATGCCGGCCGTCAGCGGGAATTCCGCAACCGTGTGGCCGTCGTGTTTCACCAGCACGCGGCGGACGTTGCCTTCGTGAACGATGTCCTTCAGCTTCCCGACCACGCTCTCGCCTTCGGCTTTGAAGGACTCCCAGAACGTATTCGTCGTCATGATGTGCTCCTGTGTGTCATCGCGCGGGTGACGCTACGGCCGAATCACGGCTCGCCCGGCAATCGCCCCGCGCTTCATGCGCTCGTACACCTCGTTGATGCGATCGAGCGGCGCGAATTCCAACGGAATCGGCGACAGCCGGCCGGATTCGGCCAGCGCGAGTACTTCGCGCAGCTCCTTGATCGTGCCCCAGAGCGTCGCCTCGAACTGCACCTCGAATGCGGAGTTCTCCAGAACCTTCAGCCGCGCGGCGCCGCCCGCGAGGCCGACCTGTGTGACTTTGCCGAGCGAGCGCGTCGACGCGATCGCCAGGGCCAGCGTCGCCTCCGATCCGACGAAATCGAACGCGGCGGCGACGCCGTGTCCGTGCGTCAATTCCTTGATCTGCGCCGCAAGATCCCCCGCGCGCGCGTTCAGCACGACGTCGGCGCCGATCGCCCGCGCGACGCGCAGCTTGTCATCCGACACGTCGACGGCGACGATCGGGCACCCGCTCAGCATCCGAAGGAATTTCACGCCGTACTGGCCCAAGCCGCCGACGCCGATGACGAGCACGTGATGGTCGCCTTCGAGAAACGCCTGGGCCTTTCGAATCGCGCGGTACGGCGTCAGCGCCGCGTCGGTCAACGGGGCCGCCTCTTCCGGCTTCACGCGGTGGAGCTTCACGAGGTAGCGCTCGTGCGGGACCAGCAAGTACTCGGCGTAGCCGCCGTCGTGCTCGGAGAGGCCGACCCATTGCGGCCGTTCGCAGAGCTGCTCGTGCCCGGTGACGCACAGGTCGCAGACGCCGCAGCCCCAGCCGCCGTACACGGCCACCGGATCGCCGTCCCTCACCGTCTGTACGCCCGCGCCCACGGCGGCGACGCGCCCCGCATTCTCGTGCCCGAGCGTGAGCGGCAGTCGAGGCAATACTCGAATCTCGCCGTCGATCACGTGGATGTCGCTGTGGCAGAAGCCGGCGCCCTCGATCCTGATCAACACCTGGCCACGGTCGGGCGTCGGGATCGGCACGTCGTCGATCACGAGACGCTCGCCGTATGCGTGCAGGCGTGCAGCTTTCATGGGAGGCTCCGTTCCGACACCATCAGCGGAGGCCGTGCAGCTCGTGGACGACACGCGCGCGCGCCTCCACCTGCCCACATCGCCACGTGCAAATCAGACGCCTCCTGCATGGCCGGCGTTCGGCCCGTGGACGGCACCCGGATCGTCGGATGTGCCGGATTCCCGGGAGCCGTCACGGACGCTGTCCAGCTCTACGCTCGAAGCGTGACAACGGGGCACGTCGCCAGCCGAACGACCTGATTCGTCGTCGATCCGAACAGCATCAGATCGAGCGCGTTCCGGCCGTGCACCCCCATGATGATGGCATCCGCGCTGACGTCCGCGGCGATGCCGAGAATTTCGCGATACGCCTTCCCGTGTGCCAATCGTGTGGCCGGTCGGCACCACTCCCGGGCTGATTGGGGCACGAGCTCGTGAAGCTTCTGCGCGGCGTCGCGTTCGCACTGCTGACGGAATTCAGGGACGGTGAATGGCCGAGCCTCCAGTGGTTCGTCGCCGACGGGCCATTCGAACACGTGAAGGATCGTGAGCTCCGCGTCGGCCTCCTGCGCCAGCGACAATGCGAACTCGAGCGCTCGAAGCGACGGCTCCGAAAAGTCGATCGGGCACAGCAATCGTTTGAACGGCAGCTTCGCCGTCGTGCGGGCATGCGGCGGAACGGTCATCACCGGGCATGTCGCTTTTCGCAGCACCTTCTCGGTGACGGATCCGAGGACGAGATGCTCGAAGCCGCCGGTTCCGTGGGTGCCGACGACGATCAGATCCGCCGGCAGCGATGTTGCGCACGCCAGGATGCGGTGCGCGGGGTGTCCCGTGTCGATGATCACATCGACGTCGATCGACTTCGCCGACTTGAAGCACGCCAGAATCTGCTCCCGCGCCTGTTCGACTTCATCGTCGGTCAAGGTCGGCGCCTATTTCACCTGAATCGACTCGATGTATTTCACGACGTTGGCGAGCCGCACCTTCACCATGGCGTCCGACGGGTCGAGCCCGCGGAACACCGGACCCCACACCGGCATCTCGGCGGTCCCATGCGCCTGCGCAAGGGCCGTGCCGCCGTTCGTCACGAAGGCTTCCACCCGCTGGCGCGCGAACGTCCCTCCGTTGCGTCGCGCGAGCAGCGTCAGGTTTGGCGGCGCGACCTTGAGCGCCGCGGCCACCGGACCATTGCCGTGTCCGTCGCGACCGTGGCACGGCGCGCAGTAGAACTCGAACAGATCGCGTCCTGCAAGCGAGCGGATCACCAGCGGAGGGTTCGGTGCGCCGGCGGTCTGCGCTACAACGCCGAGCGCGCTGCCCGCAACGCCGAGTAACGCGAACACGATTGCGCGTCCAGCGCTCATCGGTCACCCCCGCAGCGTCAAGACGGGGCACGTGGCGCGCCGCACGACCTGATTCGTCGTTGAACCCAACAGGGCGCGATCGATCGGGTTCCGACCGTGCACGCCAAGCACGATGAGATCGGCGCCGACCTCCGCGGCCACGCGCAGGACCTGGACGTATGGCTTTCCGTGAGCAATGCGCGCGCTCACGGCGCAGCGATCCCTCACCGCATCGGCCACGAGCGATTCGAGTCGCGTCGCGGCGCTCCCTTCCATGTACCGCCGGTACTCCAGCAGCACGGCCGCCTGTTCCGGCGGCAATTCCGCGAACACCGGCGCCGGTGGCTCCTCCCATGGCCACTCGAGCACGTGGACGAGATCGAGGGAGGCGCGCGATTCCAGCGCCAACGACGCAGCGAGCCCGACGGCGGCGCACGACCACTCCGAGAAATCCACCGCGCACAACACGCGGGTGAACGGAAACTGCGAGGTCGCGTGCGCACGCGGCGGAACCGTCAGCACAGGGCACGGCGCCGTGCGAAGCACCTTTTCGGCGACCGACCCGACCACCAGATGCTCGAATCCGCCGGCGCCGTGCGTCCCCATGACAATCAGATCTGCGGGCAGCATGGCCGCGCGGTCGACGATGACGGCCGACGGCTGGCCGACGTCGACCGCTACGTCGACACGCATCCCGACGGGCAGAGACGTGTGCGCGAACTCGCCGGCGTGATTCCGCACCTCCTCCAGTTCGGACTCCGGCGCGCAACCGGCGGGTGCCGGCAACCCCGGCACCGGCATGAAGATCGGACTGCAGACGTGCAGTACGCTCAGCTGCGCCCGATACCACCCGGCGATCGCCGCGGCCTGCTCGACGGCGTGACGCGAGCTGTCCGAGAAGTCGATCGGACAGAGCACCCGGTTGATGCGCGGCATGATCGCCCTCAGCGTCCTCGGATCGTCAGGACCGGGCACGTCGCGGTCGCCACAACCCGTTCGGCAACGCTCCCGAGGAAGAACTTCGAAAACCCCCGCCGGCCCGTGCGTCCCGACGACGATCAGATCGGCGTGTTGCTTCCGCGCGACGCGGATGATCGGCTGCTACGTCGTCGGCCGCTTCGGACCTACATCGATCAATCGAACCGGCGCCGAGTCGTAGTCGCGCAGCTCGATCAGATCGAGCGATCGGTTCACATGGATGTTCGAGCCGATGGCGACTTTGCCCTCGCCCTCGCCGTCCGAGGACAGTCGCAATTCGATCACCGTGAACAGGTCGTCGAGGGCCTGCAGCCTCATGACGTCGTTCCACACGACGATCGCCCGATCCGTGATCAGCAGGACTCGCCGTCCACCATCCGGGAGCGGCTCCTGCCACGCGAATTGGACGTCGTAGGGAAACGTGTTCGGCGTCCGGATCTGTCCCGCGACCGGCGCCTTCCGAAGAGCTTCCAGCAGTGCGTCGGTGCCGCGATCGAGCAGCGCTCTGGCGAACCTGTCTTTCTCGACTTCGGCGGACCATCGCCCGATGTGAATGTCGACTGTGGAGGGCAGCAGGACGGCGCTCTCCGCCCTGTTGACGGCCTGCGCAGTAAAGTCCTCCCGCACACAGCCGGTTTGCGCCCCGCCGCGCGCGCCGGGCAGCGAGATCATCGCGATCGCCGCAACGACAACCGCGCCGCTGGCCTGCCGATACATATTCCGAATGGTTATCGTCATGACGCCCTTCCTTTGCCGGTCGCATTGTCAGAGGTCGCCCGCCGCAGCTCTGTGTGTGCAATCGGCCTGCCCTGGCGGTCTGGCGTCGACGGCGTGAAGACGCCGACGCCGTAGCGGAACGGCTGCCGGGATCCCGGCAGCCCCGGACCACCTTCCGCGCAGCGCGCTGGGAAACCGCACGGCGTCGAGTGGCACCCCTGGTGCACCTCGAAGCCGTATGCGGTGGATCCTGAGCGGAGAGGTGGCCATCGCGGCGTGATGGCTCGCGGCGATCGCGCGCGGCGATCCCGTCGAGCGCGATGTTCATCGAACAGCACCCACTTGGGCGCCACCTGGAACGATCATGAATCTCTCGACGAGCTATCTGGGACTCGCGCTGGCGCATCCGTTCATGGTGGGCGCTTCGCCGCTCGTCGATCACTTGGACACCGTGAGGCGGCTCGAAGACGGCGGTTCCGCGGCCATCGTCCTGCACTCGCTGTTCGAAGAGCAGATCTCGATGGC
>Ga0075426_10002677_pt1 | contig 12726 bp, 10 predicted proteins | sample SoiMethybrSBSTD5_FD_75304 | JGI IMG/M metagenome (GOLD analysis project Ga0075426, IMG submission 75304) | Bulk soil microbial communities from a Populus tree surrounding site in Tennessee, USA - Soil MetaG P. TD hybrid SBSTD5 | ecosystem: Environmental > Terrestrial > Soil > Tree plantation...
CGAAATAAGACGAAGGCACAAATAAACAGCGGCTGGAGTCGTTTCGGAAATTGACGTTGTTCTTCACAATGAGCCTCCTGGCAATCGCTACCATGGTGCAGGAACTTGCGTGATTGGGCTGTGAACGCCCGCCGCTCTGGTCACCAACCTACCAAATTACACCAATGCCATTGTGACTACAGATGAAGTCGTCGAGGCCCTTTCATTTCACCCTCGGCTGCCGCTGAGCTTATCGGCTGATTAGGAGATCACAATGAGATCAACAGCGGAGGTCCTAGATGATCACCTGCAATGCTTCGCCGCTCGGGATCTTGAAGGCATATTGGCGGACTACTCGCCGGACGCGGTGTTTTTTGGCCCCGAAGGAGCACTGCGCACCGACTGCAATCAAATCTGTATTTGAAAGGTTTTTCGCCGAGTTCGCTAAACCAGGTGTGTCCTTTGCGCGAAAGCAGCTATTGATCGTAGGGGAATACGCATATATCGTCTGGACCGCTGAACAGCCGAGAATTCGACGAGCTTGCCAGCGATACTTTTGTTATTCAGAACGGAAGCATTCGATTGCAAGCTCTGACGGCGAAGGTTTCAAACCGAAGCACTGATAAACCAAGAATGAAGTCGTCGACTTAATCTCTTCTCTCGAAGCCTGAGGATCAGTGCGCAGTTTGCGAGTCGGTCGAACAACTAGTTATGACGAATTTCAACACAGTTCCGAGTATTGATGAATACTTGCGTGAGCGGCTGATGCCAGTGGAAGGGGCGATTCCGCATCTTCCCGGCATCGAGATGTTCGGAAACTCGATTCCTGCTGGACCGGTCGGGGGTGACCTTTTTGAGTACATCAATTTTCAACAGCGCTACGACATCGATCCACGAATTCAGCGAGCTCAGCGCCTGTCAAAGGAGTTTCTCGAACTGCCTTCGGGCGCACTCGTCCGTAATTCGGTCGACGATCACGTGCAATGGCTGAAGGGAACTCCGGGCTACAGCCCCGAGATGGAAACCGAGTATCGATTTGCGAGGAGCTCTGAGCAGGTACGCATTGCGGAAGACCTGCGGGAGCTTTATTCGACGGCAGGTGTTTTGGTGGTAGACGCGCAGGGACACGGAATAATTTCAGCAAAGATTGCCTCCACGGTGCATGACACTTTCCACGCTTTGATGCTCTCAGAACTGGACCGATACGGAAAAACGACACCGGAGCTATTCGAAAACATTAACCTGCGACTGGCACAATCGGTCACCGCCCGCAACGCACTGGGGATAAGCGAGAAAGAAAATGCGCGCGAAATCGCGACCATGCTGTATGGCGAAGTACGTCCCGGCGGGCATTTTCGGTTCGTAAATTTCGGGCATCCGCCGCCGCTCGTGTTCTCTGCTGAATACCGCAAATTCGTAGAGCTGGACAAGGACCGAATGGTGCAATTCCTTGCACTGGGCCTGCAGATCCCAGAGGATCACCCCGATCGTAAGAAGTACTTTTCATTGCAACTTCGGCCTAGGGAAGCTAACTCGTCCAATGTGGCCGAAATCACATTAATGAGTCCGGGCGACATTCTCTTCCTATATACCGACGGCGTTTATGACGGCAGCGATGAGGAAGAACGCCGACACCTCGAATCTGTGTTGCGCGACCACCATTGGCAATCAGCGAGGGACATCTGCAATGCATTATTGGAACACGCTACGAGAGACGATGATCATCTCAGGCAGATTGGCGAGGAGGACCGCATTGACGATAAAACTGTATTCATTATCAAGCGAACTTGAAACATGATCAAATGCCGAGATCGACGTCGAGCTTCACGAATCAGCCCCTCGGGCAATAACGACGGTAGTGCAGGAACTGCTCAGTTTGGGCAGATCGCGGATGGCAGCCATGCGAATCTCCAGCCGGCGGCGCTCGCCCCGAATGATTGGACAATAGAAGTCCACGCTGTCTCGCCACGGGTCACCTTTTCTTGCCCGATTCTCAAGGACCGCGTGGCTTTCACCGAGTCGATCGAGTACCGCCATAAGCGAAATCAGCTCTACAGTTTGCCGGCGCTCCAAAGCGATACCAAGTCAGAAACGTTGGACTCTTATACGCAGATCGATCTCAACATCAGGAAAAAGGAAATCGCGACTGCATCGTTCGCGATCTTTCCACAAAAGCTCGATTACTACGGGCTGAACACATTCACACCATAAGCAAGTTCGCGTTCCGCCAGCGCCAGATTTCTCTATTTATTTTCCAAGAGCAGGGGCTGAAAGGCGCCGGCGAGAGCGAGAGTCCGCCGGGCTGCTCTCTCCTTCGAAGTCAGGACCTGGCCTGCGTCACAACGGACTTCGCTATTACGCGATTAGCGACGTCGGCGCCCAAGATCTGGACCAACTGACCGAGCTCATTAAGGCAGCTGCCTGAAGATCAGCTGAGCCAAGGTCAGGCCGAATAAACAGAAGTAGCATCTTTTCTCGATTTCGACTAATTACAGACTCCTACTACCTTGCCGATCAAGCAGCGGTCCTCAACAGCCTTGAGCATGAAGTCAGCGACATCGGCGCGGGAAATTCTGAAGCCAAAAAGCGGAAGGCGCCCCTCTCGTACGCGATACTTGCCGGTGTGAGGCTTGTCCGTGAGTTCGGGTGGGCGAGCTATGGTCCAGTCCAGGCCGCTGTCTTCAAACACGTCCTCCATAGCGGATGCATCGGCAACAATCCCGGGAAAAAACAGTTTCCCAAGAAAGTAGGCAGGCGGGATGATCGCTTCTTTGAAAAGGAAGGCAACCGACTCGACTACGACACGCCTGACCGCGGTGTGCAGCATGGCCTGAGTCAACACGGTCGCGAACTGCTGTAAAAGATGGGCATCAGTGTTGGACACTGGCACTCGTGGTCCGAATGCTGACACAACGGCGTCATGACCTTGAATGACGTTTTCGAGCTGGAGACCATCCAAAAGATTTCCTTGCACGACGTTGATGCGACCGTCGAATGGCTTGAGTTTCTCCGGAGACCGAACAAATGCCGTGATGTGATGACCTCGTTGTGTCGCCTGCCGAACAACCTCCAGACCTGTACCACCCGTGGCGCCTAATACAAGCAGCTTCATGTGATTTTGTACCTCACTGCCAAAACGCCAGCGTAGAATGCGCTGACGTTTTGCCGTTCCCGCGAGCCTGACGAACTACTGCGGCACATGCTCGTCGTGGTCAGAATCGAAATACAATTCCGGCTGACGGTTGTGCCGTATGGTTAACCGTGTTGGTGTTGAGTGCGGCCAGGCCGAAGTCAGGCGCGCTGTACACGAGACCCCGATATTCGGCACGCAGCGAGACGTGTCTCAGAATCGGGAAATCGGCTCCGCCACCGTATGCGAACACACCAGTGGCTTGACGTTGCGCACCTGGAACCGTTCCGAATGTGTTTCCGGTGGGATCAAAGACCAGCGCACCTCCTTCTGCCAGCACATATGGACTAATCCTCAACCTGGCAGGAGCTGGAACACGGAACACAAAGCCGCCTGTTGCCTGGTGTACATTGGCTTGAATTCTCGAGAATCCTGCTGGGGCAAAAAATTGCTGTGTGTTGCGATCATAGCCGTAGACCGCTTCAGCTGCGAGCCAGCGATTGAAGTGATATCGGTAGCCAACGAGAAAGCCACCGGTGTTCGTGCTCCGTTGAGTTATGCCCTGACCTGTGGCGTCCTTAGTGAAAAAACCCGTCCCCTGTAAGCTGATCTCCGAACGAGATTCCTGCGCCACCGCGCTGACTCCCACGAGCAGAGCGAAAGTTGCAATGATGGTTGCGATTTGACGCACTGTGACATCCTCCATATCTTCGTAGGCTTTGATTACAGCGCCCATCCCAATAGGTCGCCGCACTCGACTTAACTCAAGCAATGAGCCGGCCAATGTGCGCCGAAATCGCCTCTTCGCCCGATCCGGTTGACAGGAGGGGAGTTCAAAGTTTTTGGAGGAAACTGATTATCTCGGGTTTGTCGAGCACTTCGACAACCTTTTCGACAGATGTCGAATGCCCCGACACTTTGCGAAGCTTTCTGCATCGGCCTTGCATCACATAAGAACGTAGATTTCTTCCTTCGGTGGGCGGGGAGTCAGGCGCTATAAGATCCGCAGGACTGGCTTCAGATAGACAGCTTCTTATGGTTACGGCACCGGGAATTGTTCCAAGAGTAGAACCAAGAGTAGAAGAGGAGCGCTACTTAGCCTTACTGCGTGCGTCCAACGCGATTGCGACGTGCAGCGATTGCAGCACAGCATCCGACACTCTGATCAAGACACTGCGCGATGTGACTACGTTCGATTGTTTGCATCTGGTTGCGTTTGACAAAGACACGAACGCGTCTACCTGGAGCGTGCTGGAGGCAAACGGCGAAATAGTAGCCAGTTCGCCCGACGATCTTTTTCTTGAGGACTCTCCCTTTCAGTGGGTGCACAGATCCGGCCAACATTTATTAACACCCGATTGGAGCCGGGAGAGCCGATTCGAGAAATATGCAATTTTGCTTGCGAACCTCGGTATCGCGTCGACGTGCATGCTCCCGTTGATCAGGGGATCGCGCCGCCTGGGTGTGCTGAGTTTGGGCCGGTTTTATCCAAATGCGTTTGATGAGGAAGAAATTCGCTTTCTTGGCCTCGTTGCCGAGCAGATTGGCCTGGCCATCGACGCTGCCGTGAACTTTTGTGTGTCCCAGCGAGTACAGGACCAACTGAAGCTCATTTTGGACCTTAATAATCAGGTGGTATCTAATCTGGAGTTTCAGGAACTGCTTCGCGCAGCCTCGGCGAGCGTGCGTCAGGTGATGCACTGTGACGCAGCGGCTGTCATGTTGGTGGAAGCCGAGGGCACACACTTGCGCGTACACGCGCTTGACTATCCGGAGAGCCGTGGAATATTCACCGAAGGTTCTCTGGTCCCTGTCAACAGCAGCCTACCGGGGGACTCATTCAAGACTGGCAAGCCGATAATTGTGAACCGGCTTGACCCGGCCGAGATCCCGCAGGAAATGTACAGCAAGGCGGCCGCTGAGGGCCTGAACTCGTTCTGCGATGTGCCGTTGATCAGCAGGAACCGGCCCCTTGGGGTCTTGGCAGTCGCGCGTAGAGAGGAAAACGCATTCGACGAAGACGAGGTTGCCTTTCTCATTCAGGTTGCGAATCAAGTGGCAATCGGTGTCGAGAATGCGCTTGCGTACCGCGAAATCGCTGACTTGAAGGACAGACTGGCGCAGGAGAAGTTATATCTCGAAGACGAGATTCGCGGTGAGATGGACTTTGAGGGAATTGTCGGCCAAAGTTCGGCTCTGCGTCACGTCCTAAACCTCGTAGAAACCGTGGCTCCCAGCGACTCGACGGTATTGTTGTTGGGCGAAACGGGAACCGGCAAGGAACTGATTGCCCGCGTCATCCATGATCGCAGTCGCCGTAAAGACCGGACTTTTGTGAAGCTCAATTGTGCCGCGATTCCCACTGGATTGCTTGAGAGTGAGCTCTTCGGGCACGAGCGAGGCGCGTTTACCGGGGCAATCTCGCAGAAGATCGGCCGGCTTGAGCTTGCCGATCAGGGTTCGTTGTTTCTGGATGAAGTCGGGGATATTCCCATCGAGATTCAGCCGAAACTGCTGCGCGCGCTGCAAGAGCGGGAGTTTGAACGACTGGGCAGCACGCGCACAAAGAAAGTGGATGTCCGATTGGTGGCAGCAACCAACCGCGATCTCGAGAAGATGATCGAGACTCGCGAATTTCGCAGCGACCTATACTATCGACTGAACGTCTTTCCCATTCGCATTCCCCCGTTGCGCGAACGCCCAGAAGACATTCCATTGCTGGTGCGCTATTTCGCGCAAAAATATGGTCGGCGCATGGAGAAACAGATCGAATCCATCCCTGCCGCCGCCATGAAAAGGCTGGCTGCATGGCATTGGCCGGGAAACATTCGCGAGCTGGAGAATTTCATCGAGCGCTCGGTGATTCTGACCCATGGCCCCGCGCTCCTAGTGCCCATCGGTGAATTGGGGAACAATGGCAAAGCCACTCCTATGCCAGGCACGCGTGAAGCCGATGAGCGCGAGGCAATTCTGCGCATCCTGAAGGACACCAACGGCCGGGTTGCGGGCCCTAACGGCGCCGCCGCGCGCATGGGTCTCAAGCGTACGACTTTGATCTCACGCATGAAAAAGTTCGGGATCGATCCGCGCAGACTTTCCTAAGTCGCAGAACTGCGTCGTTTCGTTTCTTCCAACCCAGCTTTAGCGTCGTCAATTGTCGAGATCAGCTTCGACACTTCTCGACACACACCTCAGAACGACTTTCTCCTCTCCATTCAGGTCAGGGGTTTACAGAAATCGTGACATGAGTTCTGTTTGGCAGGTGCATTGCCTTTACTGAAGGGGTGAGGCGGATGAGGTAATGCTCAAAATCTCTGTCGTAGAGACGCATGGCCAACGAAGGCTGGTTCTCGAGGGCAAACTGGCTGGTCCCTGGACTACGGAAGTAGAGAGGGCTTGGAGGGACGCGGGGAACCAACTTCAGGGTCGGAAGCTGATCGTCGACCTCAGTAATGTGACCCTTATCAGTGCGGATGGAAAGGAAACGCTCATCAGACTGATGGACGAAGGCGCGAAGTTTTCTTGCGGGGATGTCCTCACGAAGCACGTGTTGAAGGAACTGGCCCAAAGGGACGGATGCAAGCCGTGACCGCTGATGTCGATTTCTACGAGGTTCGAACGACTATCAATCGGAGATGGAGGTGAAAATGTTCGGCGCAAAGAAAATCACGAGCCAGGAGCCCACGCTGTATGCGACACGGTCCGATTTCTGTCGGATCTTCGAAAAAAGCACGGCTCGTTTGTACCTGCTGTCGTTTCTTCTGACCGCGGATCACTCATTGGCCGCGAAGGGCTTTATCCGCGGACTCGAAGACTCAGCAAAATCCAACCGTGTTTTCAGGGAGTGGGCAGAATCCTGGGCCCGGCGGACAATCATCCAGAATGCGATTCGAATGACGCGGCCACGCCCGACAAAGGGCAGTAACTCAAGCTCTACGTCAGGGGTCAGCACCGATGTTTCAATAAACGTGCCGGCGGAAATCACCGAAATCGTTTGGCTCCCGGCGTTCGAGCGCTTCGTCTTCGTGATGTCGGTACTCGAAGGCTACTCCGATCAGGAGTGCTCGCTTCTGTTGGACTCCACGCGCGGAGAAGTCAGCGCAGCGCGAATTCGCGTGCTAGAGCAGATCGGAAGATCAGCACGCCTTCGCCGAAAGCTGGTAACTATCGGGCCGGACCAGAAACCGCTGCAAGCCGATCTTGGATCAGACCTCCCACTGGAAATTCTTTCCCACGAACTCGCTTCGGCATAGCGAACGACACTTTTACGATGAGGATGGCTATGAAGACGACGCTGGTAACTGACGTGATCTTTGGCAACCGATACCTCGCTCTTTCTACCGCAGTGCTGACGCTGGCGACAATAGGATGCGGCAGGAACAGTGTTCAGGCCGCACCGCCTGACATGCCGCCGACTCTAGTTACCGTGGTTAAAGCGACCGCTCAAGATGTTCCCAGGTACCTGGAGGAAATTGGTAAAAATGCCGCGTTCGAGTCGGTCACGGTGACGCCGCAAGTGGGTGGTCGCATTGTGGAACGGCACTTTCAAGACGGCGAGAACCTCCACAAGGGGCAGCTTCTGTTTGTGATCGATCCTCGCCCGTACAAAGCGCAGGTCGACTCGGCTCAAGCGGATCTTGCCCAGGCAAAGGCCGGACTCGATCTGGCCAGGATTCAATTTGCCCGGGATGAGGAGGTCATTGGAACCAGGGCGATCTCGAAGCAGGATTACGACACAAAAAAGAATGCGGTTGATGTGTATGGCGCCAAGGTGGAAGCTTCGGAAGCGACTCTTGAAACCGCGAAGCTTAATCTTGAGTACTGCTACATTCGTTCCCCCATTGACGGCAGAGCGGGCGCCCGCCTGGTCGACGTCGGAAACGTCGTGCAGCCAAATGCTACCTCGCTTCTTTCAATCCAGCGCCTCGATCCCATTTATGCAAATTTCACGATAACGGAGGGTGATCTGCCCGGAGTTCAGAAGCAGATGTCGAACGGCACTTTGAGCGCGGCGGTCCGGCTTCCTGCGGAAGCTGAAAACGCGGCTAGAACAGGTCGTGTCGAATTCCTCGATAACGCCGTACAGAACGGCAGTGGCACGGTTAACTTGCGGGCCACAATGCGCAACCCTGACCATCATTTCTGGCCTGGCCAATTTGTGAACGTAAAGCTCGTCTTGAGCACAGAGAAAGGAGCAGTGTTGATTCCAAGTCAGGCCACGCAGATAAGCCAGAAAGGCACATTCGTCTACGTAGTGAAGTCGGATGATACCGCCGAACTCCGCCCGGTGAAGCTGGGACAGCGTCAGGGCGATCAGATTGTAGTGAGTGAAGGAGTCGGCGCAAACGAACGTGTCGTGCTCGCGGGCCAAATGCTTGTTCGACCGGGTGGCAAGGTGCTCGTGGATGCCGGCCCTGCTGCTGGAGCAGATTCGAATGCCAAGGGCAGCACCGGCCGGGCACCAGGAGGGCAGTCGTGAATCTCTCCGAAATTTTCATTCGTCGTCCAGTGATGACAGTTGCGCTGACGGTATCAGTCATCCTGTTCGGAGTGCTGGCCTACTTTCGCCTGCCAGTAAGTGATCTGCCGGCTATCGACTACCCGGTCATCCAGGTGCAGGTAAATTATCCGGGCGCGACGCCAGAAACGATGGCAAACAACGTAGCCACGCCACTCGAGCGTCAATTCATGCAAATTCCGGGCCTGGAACTGGTTACCTCCAACAATGGCCAGGGGCACTCCAGCTTCGCGCTGCAGTTTGACCTTTCCAAGAGTTTGGACGCTGCGGCAACTGACGTTCAGGCCGCAATCACCCGCGCATCAGGACAACTGCCGGTCGATCTGCCCAGCCCTCCTACATTCACCAAAACCAACCCAAACGATCAGCCGATCATGTACATCGCGCTGGTCAGCGACACCGCCACGGAAGGCCAGCTTTACGACTACGCCAATACACAAGTCGGCGAGCGCATCAGCATCCTGCCTGGAGTCAGCCAGGTTGCGGTGTACGGCACGCAATCCGCGGTGCGGATTAAAGCAGATCCCTCCGCGATGGCCGTCCGGAACATCACAGTCGAGGATCTGACCAATACGGTGAAGAACGGCACGAGTTATACCGGCGCAGGGCAGGTCGATGGAGAGCATCGCAGCTTTCTGCTGCAGCCCCAAGGGCAACTCACCACGGCTGAGCAATACAACGGACTGATCGTTGGGCAAAACAACGGGGCGCCGGTTTATCTGAAGGATGTCGCCAGCGCCAAGCAAAGCGTGCAGGACGAGCGCATTGACATGCGCTTCTGGGTCCGCGGCTACCCGCAACCGGGCGCCACCGTAGTGGTCGCCGTGTTTCGGCGCGCGGGAGTAAACGCGGTCGAGGTAGCCAAATCGGTGCGGGATCAGCTTCCCACCATTCAGTCGCAGCTCCCCAGTTCGGTTTTGCTGGTAGGAGCTTACGACCGCTCACAAACCATCGTAAGCAGCATAAAAGATGTGCAGGTCACGCTGGATATCGCTTTCGTGCTGGTGGTCATGGTGATCTTCGTTTTTCTGGGCCGGGTTACCGACACCCTGATCCCCGCCGTAGCACTGCCACTGTCATTGCTGCTGACTTTCATCGCGATGAGAGTTCTCGGCTACAGCCTCGACAACCTGTCCCTGATGGCCTTGACACTTGCCATCGGCTTCCTGGTTGATGACGCCATCGTGTTTTTGGAAAACACGGTGCGGCTGATGGAAGAAGGACAGAGCGCATTCCAGGCTTCGCTCGAGTCGGCGAAAGAGATCAGTTTCACGATCTTGGCGATGACCCTTTCGCTGGCCGCCGTGTTCATTCCTCTGGTGTTCATGAGTGGACTCATGGGGCGCATCTTCCGCGAGTTCTCCATCACCATTGTGATCTCGATCCTGGCCAGCGGACTCGTCTCACTCACCCTGACGCCCTTGATGACCTCAAGGCTGCTAAGCAACAGGGGAGAGGGCGCGAAGACAACCTGGATGGAACGCCTGTTTGGCGCTTTTGAACGTCGCGTGCTGGATGTCTACGGACGCTCCCTCTGGTTCTTTCTTCGTAATCGTTGGATTTCAGCCGTGACCTGGGTCGCCTGTCTGGCAGGTACCTCTTACCTTTTTTATGTCGTTCCAAAATCTTTCCTGCCGGTAGGCGACAGCTCATTTATTCGTGGCGTGCTGGTGGCCCAGGAGGGATCATCGCCCGAGCAGATGCACGCCTATCAGACCCAAGCGGAAAAGATCATGAAGGTGAATCCCGCAGTGCGCAGCACTTTCACCATGAGCGGGAACGCTCAGTTTCTGGGGGCAAATCAGGCGTTCCTGATTGCGTTTCTGAAAGATCCATCTCAGCGTGCTCCGATCGCGCAGGTCGCGGGACAGTTGATGGGAGGAATCAGCGGCGCAATTCCTGGCGTCGTTGCGTTTCTCCAGCCTAATCCTGCGCTGGAAATCAGCACCGGGGCCACGGCCAACGCGCAGGGCCAATTCGCCTACGCGCTTTCTGGAATTGATCCTAACGAAGTGTACGACACTGCCGGCAAGATGATCGCGAAGATGCACGAGTATCCAGGATTCCTGTTCGTGAATTCCGATCTTTACAACCACACTCCGAATCTGCAAGTTGACATTCTGCGCGATCAGGCGAAGCTGTATGGCGTCTCCGAGACCCGGATTCTGACGCTTCTGCATGACGCCTACTCTCAGAACTACAGCTACCTCATCAAGAAGCCGACGGATCAGTACCAGGTGATCCTGGAGGTTGCGGATGATAAACGTTCCGCGCCCGAAGACCTGGGTAAGCTCTACATCAAGAGTGACGATGGCGAGCGCATGATTCCTCTCAATGCGGTTACCAGCTGGCGTCCGGTTATTGGGCCGCAATCAGTCAACCACATCAATCAATTTACCAGCGTGACCATGTTCTTCAACTTAAAACCTGGCTACGCGATTGGCCCGGCAACGCAGTTTGTGGAAACCACCGCGAAGCAAATTTTGCCGCCGAGCGTCCAAGGAGCCTTGCAGGGCGAGGCTCTGACTTTCCGCAATACCGTTTCCGACCTTGCCATCCTCATGTTGGTAGCGGTGTTCGTCATGTATGTAATTTTGGCGATTCTGTATGAGAGTTATCTGCACCCGATCACAGTGCTCTCATCCTTACCAGTGGCCCTGCTCGGCGGATTGTTAACGCTGTGGCTCTTTGGCGCAGACGCTTCGCTCTACGCCTACATTGGAATGTTCATGCTGATGGGCATTGTGAAGAAGAACGGGATCATGATCGTCGACTTCGCCGAGCAGCGCGTTCAAAAGGGAATCGCAGACGATCAGGCAATTCACGACGCCAGCATGGAACGGTTTCGCCCGATCATGATGACGACAATGGCGGCATTGCTTGGCGCACTTCCCATTGCGCTCGGATACGGCGCCGACGGATCTTCTCGTCGGCCACTGGGGCTGGTGGTAGTCGGTGGGCTGATCGTTTCGCAGTTCATCACACTGTTCGTGACTCCGGCGATCTACCTCTATCTGGAGGAATTCCAGGAGAGAGTGCTGGATCGAGTGCCTTTCCTGCGCTCCACCCGCGAACCGGTGACCTCGGAAAGTCCAGTATTCGCGCTGCAGGAAGGGAATGGAGATTAGTCATCATGAGCCAAAGTCTAAGACGTCGTTATCTTCCTTTTGCAATTCTCCTCCCCATGACCGTGACGATCGGTTGCGCGGTCGGACCAAACTACAAGCGACCGACGGTCGATATCCCAGTCACGTATCGTGGTGCAACGGCTGACTCATCAGCCGGGGCTGCCGAGTCGGAGGAGGCGAAGCCAAAATCGGCGATGCAGTCCCTAGGGGACAATAAGTGGTGGGAGCTCTTTCAGGATCGTGAACTCCAGGGTCTGATTCGTACCGCTCTCAAAAACAACTATGATGTACGCATCGCGGCCGCCCGGGTTCTGCAGGCGCAGGCGCAACTTGGGATCACCCGTGCCGACCAGTACCCTTCATTGAGCGTGGGCGGCACAATTGCCGACCAACGCAGCCCTGCAATCGGCCCGATTCCGTCTTACGAGGTCAGTCTTGGAGAGGTCGCCACGTCTGCCTCCTGGAGTCTCGATTTTTGGGGACGATACCGCCGGGCCACCGAGGCGGCACGAGCCAATCTGCTGGCTAATGAGTGGGCTCAAAAGCAGGTCATGGCCACTCTGGTTGCGAATGTCGCCGCCTCGTATTTCCAGCTTCGCCAATTGGACCTGGAATTGGAGATCTCAAGACGCACTTTGAGTTCGCGCAGCGAGTCCTTGCAGTTGACACAAACTCTCGAGCAACACGGAATCAGCTCAGTACTGGATGTGCGCCAATCCGAACAGTTGGTGTACACGGCCGCTACTGAGGTTCCTGACCTCGAGCGCCGGGTTACGCAACAGGAAAATGCCATCAGCATACTTCTGGGAAACATCCCGGGCGATATCCCTCGAGGGCTGAAGCTCACCGAGCAACCGCATGCTCCGGAGATTCCAGCTGGACTTCCATCTTTGTTGCTGGCGCGGAGGCCGGATATCCGGGAAGCGGAGGCAAATCTGATCGCCGCGAACGCAAAGATCGGCGTGGCACGT
>Ga0075426_10002679_pt1 | contig 12719 bp, 13 predicted proteins | sample SoiMethybrSBSTD5_FD_75304 | JGI IMG/M metagenome (GOLD analysis project Ga0075426, IMG submission 75304) | Bulk soil microbial communities from a Populus tree surrounding site in Tennessee, USA - Soil MetaG P. TD hybrid SBSTD5 | ecosystem: Environmental > Terrestrial > Soil > Tree plantation...
GCCGCGCTGGTGGATTCGGCGCGGCGCATCGCGGCCGCGGGCGATACGCTCCGCGCCGCGGCCATCCGGACGCGACTGGCGGACGGAGACTTTCAGCCTGGTGAGCGCATCTGGATGCGGGTGGACAGCGAGCCCGCCCTGAGCGACACGTTCACGGTCACCACGGCCGGCACCGTCGCCCTCCCCTCCCCGGTGAACCATGAGATCCCGTTACGGGGCGTGCTTCGCTCCGAGCTGCAGAGCTACCTCGCGCAACAGCTGTCGCAATACCTGCGGAGCCCCGCGGTGCGGGCCCGCGCTCTGGTGCGCGTGTCGGTGCAGGGGGGCGTGGTGCGGCCCGGCTACTATGCCGTGCCGGCCGACGCCCTCGTGGCCGACGCGCTCATGGCCGCGGGAGGCACGCTCCCGACCTCCAAACCGGGCAAGATGCGGCTGGAGCGGAGCGGCGACCGCCTGCTGGACGGTAAAGCGCTCGCTCAGGCCGTGGCGCAGGGGCGTACCCTCGACGACCTGAATGTGCAGGACGGCGACCAGCTGGTGGTGCCGAAAGAAGGCGCCGGCATGGGCGACAACCTGCGCTTTCTGTGGGTCGTCGTGAGCATCACGGGCGGGATCGTCGGACTGACGAAAGTGTTCGGGCACTAGCCAACAAGGGCGGTGAAGGGCGGTGAAGGACGGTGAAGGACGGTCGAGGATGTGGTGTAACCTCCACCGCCCTTCTCCGTCCTTCACCGCCCTCTCGCGTCCGCAACAAACTCACACCACTCGCAAGGAATTGGTTCGCTCCTCCCAAGCGAAGCTATTAGTTTGCACCCGTGAAGAGCGGGCTGCGGAGTGATCCTGAAGGATGGAAGGACGAGCGCCAGCGGCGCGGCCTGGCGGGCGAGGAGCAGGCGATCCGCTACCTCCTGTCGCGCGGGTGCCACATCGTGGCGCATCGATTCCGAGTCGGTCACACGGAGATCGACCTGATCGCCCGTCAGGGAAACCTCGTCACCTTCGTCGAAGTGAAAACGCGGCGGGGTACGGCGTTCGGCAGCCCGCTCGAGGCCGTGACCGGGGCCAAGCGCCGTGAGCTGGTGAAGGCGGCGCGGGTGTGGGTGGATCGCTTCGGCAAGCCCGCCGACATTTATCGGTTCGACTGCATCGCGATCGTGGACAGCCGGTTGGAGCACGTGGCAGACGCGTTCCGCCCCGGGTGGCGTTAGCCGGGGCTTCGGTATATATTCGGGCCTCACTCGCGGAGGCTCCCAACCCATGTCGAGGACACTCATGGCGGCGGAAAACGAAGCTCCGAGGCTCACGGAGGAGCGCCGCAAAGCGCTCAACCTGGCGATCACGCAGATCGAGAAGACGTGCGGTAAGGGCGCCATCATGCGGATGGGGGCGGACGCGCCGCGGGTGCGGGTGGAAGTGATCCCCACGGGCGCGATCAACCTCGACGCGGCGATCGGCATCGGGGGGATCCCGCGAGGCCGGGTGACGGAGATCTTCGGTCCCGAATCGAGCGGCAAGACCACGCTGGCGCTGCACATCGTGGCGCATGCCCAGCGGCAGGGCGGGGCCGCCGCGTACATCGACGCCGAGCACGCGCTCGACGTCGAATACGCCAAGAAGCTGGGCGTGGACATCGACAACCTGCTCGTGTCACAGCCCGATACGGGCGAGCAGGGGCTCGAGATCACCGAGATCCTGGTGCGCTCGGGGGCGGTGGACGTGGTGGTGGTGGACTCGGTCGCGGCGCTCGTCCCGAAGGCGGAGATCGAGGGTGACATGGGCGACTCGCTCCCGGGGCTGCAGGCGCGGCTGATGAGCCAGGCCCTGCGCAAGCTGGCGGGGGCGATCAACCGGTCGCGCACGGCGGTGGTGTTCATCAACCAGCTGCGCGAGAAGATCGGGATCATGTTCGGCAATCCCGAGACGACCACGGGGGGCCGGGCGCTCAAGTTTTACGCCTCGGTGCGGCTCGACATGCGGCGCATCGGACCGGTGAAGGACCGCGAGGTGGTGATCGGCAACCACGTGCGTGTGAAGGTCGTGAAGAACAAGGTGGCGCCGCCGTTCCGTCAGGCCGAGTTCGACATCATGTTCGACGAGGGCATCAGCCACGAGTCGCTGCTGGTGGACATCGCGGCGGAGGCGGGGATCATCGAGAAATCGGGGGCGTGGTACGCCTACGGCAAAGAACGGATCGGCCAGGGCCGCGAGAACGCGAAGCTGTACCTCAAGGATCACGCGGACCTCGCGGCCGAAGTCGAGGCCCGGGTGAAAGAGCATCTTGGGGTGAAACCCGCCGCGGTGGCGGCGGACGAGGAGGCTTCCGCCCCAGAGGAGTGAGTGCCGACTCTCACCGGCATCGCCCCCGATCCGCGCCAGCCGGGCTATCGGCTGGTGGAGGTGGATCGGGGGCGATTTGCGTCGTTGCCCGCCGAATCGATCGAGTGGCTGGGATTGGAAGTCGGCGCGGCCCTCTCGCCGGCGCTGCTCGAGCGCCTGCGCCAGCTTGCGGACGTGGAAGCGGCGCAACGGGCCGCGCTGCGCGCACTGGCCCGGCGCGCACACGCCCGGCGCGACCTGGAGCGACGGCTGACCAAGAAACAGCATCCTCCGGCCGCGGTGCGGGCGGCGCTGGAGCGGCTCGCGGCACGGGGCCTGTTGGACGACGGCCGCTTCGCGGAGCAATACGCCGCGGTGCGCGCGACGCGCGGCAAGGGGCCGGCGCGGATCCTCGCCGACCTCCTCGCCCAGGGCGTGGAGCGTGGGGTCGCGGAGGTCGCCGTGCGGCGGGCGCTCGAAGAGGAAGGGATCGATCCGGAGATCGAAGCTCGTGCGGCGGCCACGAAGCGGGCACGTCAGTTGAGCGGCCTGGCGGCGCCGGTGCGCCGTCGCCGGCTGCTGGCGTTTCTGGTGCGCCGGGGCTACTCGGGTCCGCAGGTCAAGGAGCTGGTGAAGGAGTTGTGTGGGTAGGGGGGCCCCCGGGGCACGGCCCCGGGGTCGGTCGACTCAGAATGGGTTTTCGTGAACCCCGCGGCATGGCCGCGGGGTCGGTCTACGCGGAATGGGGTTCGGTGAACCCCGGGGCATGGCCGCGGGTTAACCCACCCTCTGTGTTCTGTGAACCCCGGGCATGGTCCCGGGGTCGGTCGACTCAGAATGGGTTTTCGTGAACCCCGCGGCATGGCCGCGGGGTCGGTCTACCCCGTCGTATGGACCATGAGCAAGCCCGGACATCGAAAGTTCGGCCTCTACGCGCACATCACGTGGCACACCTACCGACGCGAGCGGAGCATTCGGCAGGAAGATGTCAGCGCGGTGACGCAGAGCATCACGGCCGCGGCGGCCCGAAACTCGGTGCATGTGCTCGCGCAAGCGGTCGTCGCTGATCACGTTCATGTGTTAGTCAGCTTCCGCCCGGATCGCCCCCTGATGCCGTTCATACGTGATGCGAAGTCGGAATCCGCGCGAGCAGTGAAGACGCTCGGAGGGCGGCTGGCTTGGGCTCGCGGCTATTACGTGGGCTCGCTTTCTCATGGCCACGTACCAGCCGCGCGGACCTACATCGCTGGGCAGCATGTGCGACACGCTGACCGCGTGCCCGCCTGAGTAGACCGACCCCGGGGCCATGCCCCGGGGTTCTCGAGTCGGGTCACCGACCGTGGACCCGCGCCCCGGGGTTCACCGAGTGCGTGCCGGCTGAGACGCGGTTAACCCCGGGGCCACGCCCCGGGGTTAACGGGCCCACGTTCCGCCCCGGTGGCCGCCCCCGGGGCGCACGGGGTAACTCCGCGCTCGCCTTTCAGTTGCCCCGTGGCGCGCGCTATATTCCCCGCATGACTTCCGCCGAAATCCGCCGCAAGTTCCTGGCGTTCTTTGCGGCCCGGGGGCATCGCGAAGTGCCCAGCTCCCCCCTGGTCCCGGCGGACGATCCCACACTCCTGTTCACCAACGCCGGGATGGTGCAGTTCAAGCGGGTGTTCCAGGGGCTCGAGCGGCGCGACTACACCCGCGCCGTCACCTGCCAGAAGTGCGTGCGGGCCGGTGGCAAGCACAACGACCTGGAGCAGGTCGGCCACACCGCCCGGCACCACACCTTCTTCGAGATGCTCGGCAACTTCTCCTTCGGCGACTACTTCAAGAAGGAAGCGATCGCCTACGCCTGGGAGTGGGTGACCGGGAAGGACTGGCTGGGCATCGACCCCGGGCGGCTGTACGTGACCGTACACCACAGCGACGACGAGGCCCGTCGCCTGTGGCGTCAGGGGACGGCCATCCCCGACGCGCGCATCTACGGGCTCGGCGACGCGGACAACTTCTGGCAAATGGGCGACACCGGGCCGTGCGGTCCGTGCTCCGAGATCCTGGTGGACATTCGCACGAACGCGGAGCGCGGAACGCGGAGCGCGGAGCTGCGCCAGGACGAGTTCGTGGCGCTGAGCGAGGCGGGGAAGCTGCTCGAGATCTGGAACCTGGTGTTCATGCAGTTCGACCAGCAGCCCGACGGATCGCGCCCGCCGCTCCCGGCCCCCTCGGTCGACACGGGAGCGGGGTTGGAGCGGATCGCGGCCGTCATGCAGGGCGTGCCGTCGAACTTCGACACCGACCTGTTCGCTCCGATCATCGAGCGGGCGGTGGAGGTGATCGGCCGGAAGTACGACCGGGGGCCCGGGGGCGCGTCGTATCGCGTCCTCGCCGACCATGCACGGGCCGTCGCGTTCCTGCTGGCCGACGGCGTGTACCCGTCCAACGAGGGGCGCGGCTACGTGCTGCGCCGCATCCTGCGGCGGGCGGTGCGGCACGCCTGGCTGTTGGGTCGCCGCGAGCCGACACTGGTGCACCTGGTGCACGCGGTGGGCGGGGTGATGGGAGGCGTCTACCCCGACCTGCTGCAGAAGCGCACGCACCTCGAGAGCGTGACGCGCGCCGAGGAGGAGCGCTTCTTCGACACGATCGAGGGCGGGCTCGAGCGGCTGGAGCACCTCAAGGACGCCAAGCAGATCTCGGGCGCCGAGGCGTTCAAGCTCTACGACACGTACGGGTTCCCGATCGACCTCACGCAGCTCATCGCCGGGGAGCGTGGCCAGACGGTCGACGTGGCGGGCTTTGAGCGTGAGCTGAACAAGCAGCGTACCCGCTCGCTCGAGGCGCGGGAGCGGAGCAAAGCGGGTGCCGGAGGGGCGGGGCAGGGAGCCGTCCATGTGAAGCGGGGAGGGGGGGGCGAGTGGCGCACCGTCAAGCCGCGGGCCAAGCAGAAATGGGTAGGCTACGACACCACCCAAGCGGAGACCGCGGTCCTCAGGTTCCGCCAGGCGGGCCAGCTGGTGGAGGTGGTCCTGCAGGAGAATCCGTTCTACGCCGAGTCGGGCGGACAGGTCAGTGATACGGGGCAGGTGCGGGGGGAGGGGTGGACGCTCGACGTGGAAGGCGTGGAGAAGGTGGATGGCATGAGCGCCGTCGTAGGCCATTTCGCGGACGAGTTCGAGCCCACCGCGGTGCTGGCTCAGGTCGACGAGGCCCGGCGCAAGAACATCGAGCGGAACCACACGGCCACGCACCTGGTGCACGCGGCGCTGCGCAAGATCCTGGGGCCGCACGTGCGGCAGCAGGGATCGGTCGTGGCGCCCGAGCGGCTGCGTTTCGATTTCGCGCATCACGGTCCGCTGGACGACCCCACCCTCGCCCGGGTCGAGGAAGAGGTGAACCGGCACGTGTGGGCGAACCTGCCGGTCGCGACGCGCGAGATGAAGTACAAAGAGGCGATCGCCGCGGGCGCCATGGCGTTCTTCACCGAGAAGTACGGCGACATCGTGCGGGTGGTGGACGTGGGGGAAGGCGTGTCGCTCGAGCTGTGCGGCGGCACGCACGTGCCGAGCACCGGGCAGATCGCGCTGTTCCGGTTCACCCACGAGACGGGGGCCGCGGCGGGCGTGCGGCGTATCGAGGCCGTGACCGGGCCGGCGGCGTACGCGCTGATCCGTAAGCTCGAGGGGGAGCTGGAGGACGCGGCGGGCGCGCTCAAGACGCAGCCGGAGCATCTGGTGCGGCGCATCGAGCAGTTGGTCGATGAGAACAAGAAACTCGAAAAGCGAATCGAAGAGCTGTTGAGAGCGGGAACCGTGCAACGGGCAACCGGCAACGTGGAACGGATCGGCGACGTGGAGCTGTACGTCGACGAGAGCACGCTCAGCGACCGCGACCAGATCGGCCTCGTGATGGACGCGTTCCGGGCCAGCCATCGGCGCGCGGTGTCCGTGCTGTTCACCAACGGCGAGCGACCCGGGATCCACGTGGGCGTGACCGACGATCTGGTGGCGCAGGGCGTGAAGGCCGGCGACATCGCCGCGGCCCTCGCCGCCGTCTCGGGCGGCAAGGGCGGCGGGCGGCCGCACTTCGCGTCCGCCGGCGCGGGCGACCCCGCCAAACTGGGCGAGACGCGCGCGCAGACCGCGGCGATCGTCGGGCGGCTGCTGGCGCGATGACCCGGCGCGAGCTGCTCGTGTGGCTCGAGGCGCGCCGGCCGGCGCCGCCCGAAGTGCTGCGCGGGGCGCTCGCGGCCGCCGTGACCGACGCGGAGCTGCCGCTCCCCGATCACCTGGCCCAGTTGGGGCAGCGTCTGTTGACTCGTGTGGCGGACCGACCGACGGGCGGGCGCGAGCTGGCGCTGGACCTGCTCGCCGCCGACGCGTTCGTCACCTACGCGTTCGAGGCGCAGGCCGAGGCCGACGTGGCGGGGCTCGCGGCGCTCGCCGCCCGCGTGGGAGCGGGGTCGTGAGCATGCCGCTCGGGGCGGGACCGGGGCTGTTGGTGCTGGTAGACCCGAGTCGCACGGCGCCCGCGGAGGCGGCAACCGTGGCGCGGGCGGCGCGTGCCGCCGGCGCCGCGGGCATCCTCATCGGCTCCTCCTTTGACGGCACGCAGGACACGGAGCTCGTGGCGCGGGCGATCCGGCAGGCCGCCGCGGGCCTGCCCGTGGCGCTGTTCCCCGGGTCGGCGCTGCAGCTCACGAAAGACGTCGACCTGATCCTCTTCCTTTCGCTCGTCTCCGGACGGAACCCGCAGTATCTGATCGAAGAGCACGTCCGGGCCGTGCCGTTTCTGACGCGCCACGCCGTGCCCACGCTCTCGACCGGCTACATCCTGGTCGACGGGGGACGGGTGACCAGCGTGGAGGCGGTGAGCCAGACGCGCCCGCTCCCCGCCGACAAGCCGGAGCTGGCGCGGGCGCACGCGACGGCGGCCCGGCTCATCGGTATGCAGGCGATCTATCTGGACGCGGGGAGCGGCGCCCCCCGGCCGGTCTCGGCCGAGGTGATCCGTGCCTGCCGCGACGGCGTTCCGGGCCTGACGCTGTTCGTGGGCGGCGGGATCCGGACCCCGGAGCAGGCGCGGGTGGCGCGGGCAGCGGGAGCGGACTTTGTCGTAGTGGGAACGGCGCTGGAGGAGCGGGGCGCCGGGGGAGGGGGAGGGGGGGGGCCGGACGCCGATCTGCCAGCGCTGGTGCGGGCGGTCGCCGGGTGACCCCCGCCGAGCAGGCGCGGGCCGCGTTCGCGGGCCTGGCGGCGCTCGCCTCCCGCGTGGCGGAGCAGCATGCCGCCGACATCGCGCGCCTGGCCGCTCTCTATGTCGCGACATTGCGCGGCGGTGGCACCCTGTGGTTCGCGGGGAACGGCGGCAGCGCCGCCGACGCGCAGCACGCGGCCGCGGAGTACGTCGTCCGGTACGGGAAAAGCCGGCGCGCCCTGCCGGCGGTTGCCTTGACCACCGACACGTCGCTGCTCACCGCGTGCGGCAACGATCTCGGGTTCGAGGCGATCTTCGCCCGGCAGGTGGAGGCGCTGGCGCGGCCCGGCGACCTGCTCGTGCTGCATTCGACCAGCGGCCAAAGCCCGAACGTGGTGCGCGCGGCCGAGGCGGCGCGCGCCAAGGGCGTCCGCGTGGTCGCGCTGCTCGGCAAGGACGGCGGCGCCTTGCGTCGCGTCGTCGACGACTCCCTCGTCATCCCCGCCGATGAGACCTCTCACATCCAGGAGCTGCACCTCGCGGTCGAGCACGTCATCTGCGCGATCGTGGAAGCGGAGTTGAAAGTCTAGCATGATCGACCTCTCTGGGAAGCGGGCGTTCGTCACGGGCGGTGGGCGCGGCATCGGACGCGCCACCGTGCTGCTGCTGGCGCGGGCGGGGGCGGGCGTGGCCGTCGGCTATCGCAGCCGCCGGGCGGAAGCGGAGGAGACGCTCGGCGGTGTGCGGCGGCTGCGACGTCCGGCGATCGGCGTGGCGGGCGACCTGGGGGATCCGGCAGCGGCGGGCCGGGCGGTGGACGAAGCCGTCCAGGGCCTCGGCGGGCTCGACCTCCTGATCGTGAACCACGGGGTCTGGCCATCCGATGACGTGCCCGTGGCCGCCATGGCCGACGCGCAATGGGATGCGACGCTGCGCGCCAACCTGAACGGTGTGCTCTACGTGTGCCGCGCCGCGATCCCGTTTCTGCCCGACGGCGGCAAGATCGTGCTCGTGTCGTCCACGGCTGGCCAGCGCGGCGAGGCGTTCCACGCTGACTACGCCGCCACCAAAGGCGCGGTCATCTCGTTCACTAAGTCACTCGCGGTGGAGCTGGCCCCGCGCCGGATCAATGTGAACTGCGTCGCGCCGGGGTGGGTCGAGACGGAGATGAGCCAGCAGGCCTACGCCCGGGACGAGGGAGCCCGGAAGCGCGAGATCGAGGACACGATTCCCTTGGGGCGTGTCGCGAGCGCCGACGACGTCGCGGGCCCGATCGTGTTTCTCTGCTCCGACCTGGCGCGCCACATCACGGGCGAGATCGTCAACGTGAACGGGGGGAGTGTGTTGTGCGGGTGACCCCAATGCGGAGTGCGGAATTCGGAATGCGGAATGTCAGGGCCGAGCTCGCTTGGCGAGCGAACTATCACTGCAATTCCGCATTCCGCATTCCGCATTCCGCACCCCGCTCAGGATGACGTTCCCGGACCGTCTGCCGATCCCGCCCGAGGTGCTGAAGATCGCGCAGAGGCTGGAGGACGCCGGCTTCGAAACCTGGTGCGTGGGGGGCGCGATCCGCGACAATCTGCTGGAGCTCGAAAACCACGACTTCGATCTCACCACCGCCGCACCCCCGGAGGAAGTGCGCCGCCTGTTCAAACGCACCGTGCCCGTGGGGATCGAGCACGGCACGGTGGCGGTGCTCGACCGGGACAACCGGGCCCACGAGGTGACCACGTTCCGCCGGGACATTCGCACCGACGGCCGCCACGCCGTCGTGGAGTTCGGCGTCTCGCTCACCGACGACCTCGCCCGGCGCGACTTCACGATCAACGCGATCGCGTACCATCCGATCCGGCACGAGTGGCGCGACCCCTTCAAGGGCGCGGAGGACCTAGGCAAAAAGCTGATCCGCTCGGTGGGCGACGCGAACTGGCGCTTCCAGGAGGACTACCTGCGGATCCTGCGGGCGCTGCGCTTCAGCGCGCGCTTCGACTTCCGCATCCACGGCGGCACGCTCGAAGCGGCGAAGGCCAACGTCCAGGGGCTGGCGCAACTGTCGGCCGAGCGCGTGCGGGACGAGTGGTTCAAGGGGATCCGGACGGCGGGCCGCGTGTCGAAGCTGCTGGCGTTGTGGATCGACGTAGGCGCGGCGCGGATCTGGCTGCCGGAGATTCCGGGAAAGGGGAAAGGGGAAAGGGGAAAGGTGGACAAGTTGCCCCGTGACCCCGTGTTGGTGACCGCCTACCTCGCATCCGATCCAGCGTCGCTCCTGACGCGTCTCAAGAGCTCCAACAAGGACATCGACCGGGCCCGCGCGATCGGACAGTGGCGCGAGCAGTATCCCGATCCGCGACACCTGCCCGACGTCCGCAAATGGTTATCGCAAGTGGGCGAGTACGGGGACGACCTGCTCTCGCTCCTGGCGGGATTCGACCTTTCCCGTTTCCCCTTTCCCCTTTCCCGACTGCCCAAGGTCGTCGCGTCGATCCGGGCCGCCAAGGACCCCCTGACCCTCAAGGACCTCGCCGTCACGGGCGACGATCTCATCGCGGCGGGCGTCCGACCCGGCCCGGAGGTAGGCGAGACGCTGGCGCGGCTGTTGGCGGACGTGCTCGACGACCCGACGCGCAACACCCGGGAGCAGCTGCTCGCCCGTGTCTAGCGCGCTGCTGTACGCCCTGGTGGCGGCGCTGGGCAACGTCGCCGGCGCGCTGGCGGTGACCCGCCGGGCGGCGCGCGAGCTGGTGCTGATCGAGCACTTCGTCGCGTTCGGGGCCGGGTTCATGCTGGCGGTGGCGCTCGTGGAGCTCTTGCCCGAGGCGTTCGCCCGCTCGGGCGCGGCGGCGCCGGCCCTGGTGCTCGCGGGATATCTCGCGGTGCACCTGACGCAGCACACGCTGACGCCCCACTTCCACTTCGGCGAGGAGACCCATGCCGTCAACCGCGTGGCCGGCACGTCGGCCCTGGTGGGTCTCTTGCTGCACACCTTTTTCGACGGCGTGGCCATCGCCAGCGCCTTTCTGGTGCGGCCCGCGCTCGGCGTGATGGTGTTCATCGCGATCTTCCTTCATAAGCTGCCGGAAGGCGTGACGGTGTCGAGCCTGATGCTGGCGGGCGGGCGCTCCGGCGGGCAGGCGATCACGGCGGCGGCGATGCTGGGAGCGGCGACGCTCGCGGGCGTGGTGTTCACGGACCAGCTTCCCTTCCTGGTGCAGCATGGGTTGGCGCTGTCCGCGGGCGTGACGATCTACGTGGCGGCATCGAACCTGGTGCCGGAGTTTCAGGGGAAGCGGGGGTGGAAGCTGCCGGCGGCGTTCTTCTCCGGAGCCCTGGCGTTCTACGTCACGAAGACCCTACTGGATGCCCTTTCCTGATCGGGAAAGGGGAATGGGGAAAGGGGAAAGGTGTTGGTGTACGGGCTCCGAGCTTGCGGAGTAGCCCCACCAGCAGCCGCACGACACGTAGCGAAAGTTCGAGCTCCGGCTCGACCGCGCTCTGCATGACCAAACCCAGGTCTCTGGCGATCTCGAGATGACAGTGAAGCTCAGCGGCAGAGCCAAGCGCAATGCGCAGGCAACGAATGAATTGCATGGTTGTACCGAGCGCGTATCCTTCCACCATGTTGGCGGGGACCGATACGGCAGCCCGACGCATCTGGTCGGACAGCCCGAAATGACGACTCAGCGGCTTTTCGAGTGTGAGTCGGTAGGCCGAGCGCGCGAGCTCGTTCGCGCAAATCCACGCTTGCAGCGACGCGAGTTGCTTCATGCCCCCAGTGTAGGATTGTCGGGCTCGAAACGTGTGATCTGGATAGCGCGAACCGTGGCAGAAAAATGCATGTCGCCATTCCCCTTTCCCCATTCCCCTTTCCCCGGTGTCTGACCCCACCCTCTTCGCCCGCTCCGCCGAGCCCCTCGCCGCGCGCATGCGACCGCAGCGGCTCGAGGAGTTCCTCGGCCAGGAACACCTGCTCGGGCCCGGGAAGGCGCTGGGCGAGCTGATCCGACGGGGCGACGTGGGGTCGTGCATCTTCTGGGGCCCGCCCGGCTCGGGCAAGACGACCCTCGCCCGGCTGATCGCGAACCACACCGATCGTCACTTCGAGCCGTTCTCGGCCGTCACCGAGGGTGTGGCCCGCGTGCGCGAGATCATCAAGCAGGCGGAGGAGCGCCTCAAGTACGAAGGACGCGGCACGATTCTCTTCTGCGACGAGATCCACCGCTTCAACCGCGCCCAGCAGGACGCGTTTCTTCCCTGGGTCGAAAACGGCGTCATCACGCTCATCGGCGCCACCACCGAGAACCCCAGCTTCGAGCTGACCGCGCCGCTGTTGTCGCGCTGCCGGGTGTTCGTGCTCGAACCGCTCAAGCCCGCCGATATCGCAACGATCCTCCGGCGCGCCCTCGAACAGGCGGGATGCGAGATGCGTGATGCGGGATGCGTCAGCCCCGAGGGCATCGATCTGCTGGTGGCGCACGCTCAGGGAGATGCCAGGCGGGCCTTGAACACTTTGGAGGCCCTGCTGCAACACATTCACGCATCTCGCATCCCGCATCCCGCATCCCGTGAGGTCGTGGTCTCCGTCCTTGAAAAGCCGCTCCCCGCCTACGACAAATCCGGCGAGCAGCACTTCAACCTCATCTCAGCGCTGCACAAAGCCGTGCGCGGGTCCGACGTGGAGGGCTCCCTCTACTGGTTGGCGCGCATGCTCGCGGGGGGCGAGGATCCGTTGTACCTCGCCCGCCGCGTGGTGCGCATCGCCGCGGAGGACGTGGGATTGGCAGATCCGCGTGCCCTGTCCGTCGCGCTCGCGGCCAAGGAGGCGTACCACTTCCTCGGCTCGCCCGAGGGAGAGCTGGCGCTCGCGCAAGCGGTCGTGTATCTGGCGACCGCGCCCAAATCGAACCGCGTGTACGTCGCGTTCGACCGGGCGATGGAAGCGGCGCGGCAACATCCCGCCGACGGGGTGCCGCTCCACATCCGCAACGCGCCGACAAAACTCATGGAGGACCTGGGGTATGGGGCGGGGTATCAATACGCCCACGCCTTCGCCGAAGGCTACGTGCCGCAAGAGTACCTGCCGGAGGCGCTGCGGGGACAGAAATGGTACGACCCGACCGACTTCGGTTTCGAAAAGGACATCAAGAAGCGCATGGAGTGGTGGGCGCAACTCAAACGAGATGCGGGAAGCGGGATGCGGGATGCGTAAACTGCACCGGCGC
>Ga0075426_10002681_pt1 | contig 12718 bp, 10 predicted proteins | sample SoiMethybrSBSTD5_FD_75304 | JGI IMG/M metagenome (GOLD analysis project Ga0075426, IMG submission 75304) | Bulk soil microbial communities from a Populus tree surrounding site in Tennessee, USA - Soil MetaG P. TD hybrid SBSTD5 | ecosystem: Environmental > Terrestrial > Soil > Tree plantation...
TGACGAACTGCGCCGCGGCAACTTCCAAATCGCTTACGGGCAATGGGTGGGTGGCAACCAGGATCCAATCTTCTACAAAGACCTCTTCGCCACGTCGGAGATACCGACGCAAACGCGGTCGTCGCGCAATCGCAGCCGTTACAGCAACCCTGAGCTCGACGCGCTGATCGATCAGTCAGTGAATACTTACGATCGCCAGAAAGCGCGGGAGTTGTACGTGAGAATTCAGGAGATCGTGAGTCGCGATGTGCCGGTGTTGCCGCTGTGGTACCAATCAAACATCGTCATCGCGCGCAAGAACGTGCAGAACATTCAGGTGAATGCGAGTGGCGACTGGTACTTTGTGAAGAACGTGACCGTGGCCCAGTAAAGCCACGGATTACACGGATGACACGGATGTTGGAAAGGCTGGTTCCTCTGCCACTCTTTTCGCTTGTTGAAAATGCCGTCGCTCGTGGGTGACGATGATTCGGTAAGCGTCCATCAGACTATAAGTGATTACTGAGAGTGCAGGAGAAGTGATCACGATCTTTTCCAGATCGAGATGGCTCGTCGACTTTACGCCCTCGATAACCTGCTCCTGCTGCGCAACGAAGTCGTCGATGATCGTTTCGCTGATATCGCTTTGCGCCGGTTGAAAACTCTTCGGCGCTTTCAGCTTGCGAGCAGATGCCGGGTCGAGCGATTTCAGCAACAGCTTTCCCGCCAGACCCGGCCACACAGGGAGACGCTCCCAAAACGTGTTCTGCTTTTTTCCGCCGCGCACGCTTTCCATGATCGGCAGATAACCCTTGTTTGACGTGATCAGGTGATCGAAACATTGCGCGACGCTCCAGCGGTCCGCCGAAGGCTTCCAGTTCAGTTGCGCCGCAGACAAACTGCCAAACGATGCGCGCACGTCGTCAGCAATCGTGCTCGCCTCTCGGATTAACGTGTCTAACTCACTGGTCATAAGGAGTGGCGTGCTCTTCTCTGTGTCTCTGTGGTGAGCAAAAAAACTAACCACGGAGACACAGAGACACAGAGAAATCCATTCGCATTTAGTTTATAAACGCGACTACGTCGCTAGCAAACTCCCGCATCGCATATCCGCGCGCCGGCCGTCCCAGTCGCCATGCCCGCGCTGGTCCAGAACGTAAACTCGATATTTCTGGTCCAGCAACGGCAACACGCGGCTAAACGAAAACCATGAATCCGTGTAACCATGCAGCATGATCGGCGGAATGCCGTTCGGATCGCCCTGATACGCGTAACGCAACCGGACTCCGGTATTAAGCTTGACGGCGGAAAACCGGACCTGCACCGCGCTTGTGGCCGTCGATCCGCTCATGGCTTCGCCGGTGCCCCACTGAGGCTCGCCACGGTTAGTCTAGTGTCAGCGTCTTTCCAGGCCTGCTCGAATTCGCGCGAGACTTTCTGCGCTTCCGATCGTTTGCCTTGCCGCTTCAAACTCTCAGCCAGACCAAACAACGCGCGGCCATTGCGCCGGTGCCTCAACAGCTCGTCGCGAAACACTTTCTCAGCCCTGGCGTTATCACCGCTGCTGAGCAACACACCACCGAGCACTTCGCGAACAGGCAGATCCCAATCCGCAGGTTCGGCGTAACTGGTAGCATCTTCAGCCATGGCGGCTTTATTCAGGAGATCAATCGCGGTCTGCTTGTCGCCCCGTGCAAAAGCGATCTTGCCCGCCAGCGCCGAATCCGCAACCTTTAGAATATCGGTCGCCGGGTTGTTGAACATACGCGTCTCTTCAGGGATTGTTTTTATCAATGCCTGGAGAGCCTGCAACTCAGCCTCAGCGTTGCTTGTGTCGTTCATCGCTGCGTAGGCGCTTCCACGGGCGAAATGCCAGAATCCGGTGGTGATCTTCAGCGCCTCATCAGGTTTGGGTTCTTTCAGAATTTCGTCCCAGCGGCCAAAGCGAACGAGCGTCACGAGCGGATAGGGCATGAACATCTCAAGCATTGGCATCGCTTTGACGTGCGGCTTGACGCTGGCTTCGAGTTCGCGCGCCGCCTTAATCGAGTCCGCATAACGTCCCTTGTGCGCGCTGGCCGCGGCGAGGAAGTGAATATTGTGGTGGTAATAGATCATCGGGTACAGGCCCTGATCGCCTGTCTGTGCCATGTACTGACGATCAACGGCGATGGCTTCGACGTTTGCCTGCGCCGCTCGGCCGTAGTCGCCGGTGCGAATGTAAATATGCGAAGGCATGTGGACGAGATGGCCCGCATTGGGCGCGAGCTTTCCCAGGCGCTCCGCGCTCGGCAGCGCTCGATCGGCGTTTGTCGAAGCTTCGACTGCGTGGATGTAATAGTGGTTCGCGCCGGCATGATTCGGATTGCGGCGCAACACACTTTCGAGCACCGCGACGATCTCGAGCGTGTCTTCAGCCGGTTTGCCGTCGAGACCCCACAGTTTCCACGGCCGCAGGTTCATCATGCTCTCGGCGTAGAGCGTGGCGGCGTCCAGATCGTCCGGGTAACGTTTAGTCAGATCACGCATAGCATTCTTGTAATCGACCCCAAGCTTATGCTGGTCCGCCTGCAGATCCGACGAGTAACGTTTCGCGAGCGCGTTGATATATGCGCGATCTTGTTCGGAAGCTCTTGGCGCCAGTTCGAGCGCTTTCTGCAAGTTTGCGTAAGCAATCACGAGTGCTGGTCCATCCGCCGGCACGTTGTAGTTCGAACCGAGCGCGACCGACATGCCCCAGTAGCCCATTGCGAGGTGCGGATCGAGTTCAGTTGCGCGTTTGAACGAGCGTACCGCCTCGGCATGATTGAACGCGTACAGATACGCGAGTCCCTGGTTAAAGAACTTCTGCGCCTCTTCATTCGTGGTGGAAACGGGATGATTGACGTTACCCAGACCCTCCACGAGTGTGATCGGAGCGGGCTCTTTGGCCGGAGCGTGACCGTGCTGTGCAAACGCGGCCACAGGGAAAAACAGCAGTACAAACAACAGGTACCTTAACGTCGCAAACAACGAGTGGTTCATTCCAGATCCGCCTTTCTTTTCAAAACCCCTGTCATGCTAACGCGCAGAAGCGGGCGCCAATGGGTCAAACAGGCGTTGGAAGTTGTCCGTAGTCAGTTGGGCGATCTCTTCCAGCGGTAAATCGCGCAACTCAGCAATGCAACGCGCCACCTCAACCACATACGCGGGTTCGTTGCGCTTGCCGCGATACGGCACCGGCGCAAGAAACGGGCAATCAGTCTCGATCAAAAACCGATCGAGCGGAACTTCCTTCGCGATCTCGCGCAGCTCGTCGGCCCGGCGAAACGTCACGATACCGGAGAATGAAAGCGCGAAGCCGAGATCGAGTGCGCGGTGGGCCAGGTCTTTGCTGCCGCTGAAACAGTGAAACACGCCACGGCATTCGGCGCCGCTGTACTCGCTTTGCAAAATCTCGATCGTTTCGTTTTCGGCTTCGCGCGTGTGAATGATTACCGGTACTCCCGCTTCGCGCGCGGCGCGCAGTTGCCGTTCGAAAACTTCGATCTGCACGTCGCGCGGTGAGTTGTTGTAGTGAAAGTCGAGACCGATCTCGCCCCAGGCGATTACGCGTTCGGCGCCTTCGAGAAGATCTTTGATGTGCGACTCGGCTTTGTCATCGTAATGACGAGCGTCGTGAGGGTGAACGCCGATCGCCGTGTAGATCCGGTCGTGACGCCGGCCCATGTCAATGGCGCGGTCAAAAACGCCGCTGTGTGGATCGCCGGTGCCGACGTTCAGGATCGCAGTGACACCGGCCGCAACCGCGCGCTCGAGCATCTCATTGCGGTCCATATCAAACTCGGGACCGTCGATGTGCGCATGAGAGTCGACGAACATCGCTGCCATTTTGTAACCCGGCCTATTTCAGGCGTGCGCCGTTTGGCACATCCTCGGTGAAGGTGGCGATCACGGGCCGGCCTTCTTCGCCGTAGGAAGCGGCGACGACCATACCCTGCGACTCGTAGCCGCGCAGTTTTCGTGGTTTGAGGTTGGCGACCACGACGATTTTGCGGCCGATTAGTTTTTCTGGTTCGTAGTACTCCGCGATGCCGGCGAGCACCTGGCGCGGTTGTGCTTCGCCGAGATCGATCTTCAATAGCAGGAGTTTGTCGGCTTTCGGAATACGTTCGGCGGACAAAACCTGGCCGACGCGCAGATCGACTTTGGCGAAATCGTCAATTTCGATAAAGCTTGTTATGCCTTCGGCGGCGTCCGTCGCGTCAACAACAGAAGCCACGGATTGGACGGATGGAGTGTTGTCTCCTTGATTAATGCTAGAAAGGATCGCCGCCTTATCGAGCCGTGGAAACACAGCTTGTACATCGCCAATGCGCGTCCCTTCCGCCAATTCCCCCCACTTCAACGTCGATGGATCGATCTTGTCCGGTCCAGCTTCGAGACCCAGTTGCCGCCACATTGCACGGCTCGCTTCCGGCATCACCGGATAGAGCAATACACTCAACCACCGCAGCGACTCCGCCGCGCGATAGAGCACGGCGCCCAGCGTCTGCTTCTGGTTCTCGTCCTTTGCGAGGTCCCAGGGCTTGGCGTCTGTAATCATCTTGTCGACGCGCGCCACAACGGACCACGCCGCCTCGAGCGCGCGACTGAAAGCAAGATTCTCGAAGTGCAACAAAAACTGATCGCGGGCAGTCTCGATAAAACCGGCCACCGTAGTCTCATCGGTGTCCACGCCCGTACGCTTCGCAAACAACAGCTTCTCTTCGGAAATCTTTCCCGACGGAATTTGCGAGTCGCAGTAGCGCGCGATCATCGTCAGCGTACGGCTCGACAAATTTCCCAACCCGCTCGCGAGATCGCTGTTTGCCCGATCGATCAAGCTCTCGTAACCAAAACGGCCGTCCTGTCCAAACACCATCTCGCGTAAACAGAAATAACGAATCGCGTCCACGGCGAAGTGTTTTTGCAAAACGTCGAGCTCGATCGTGTTGCCGAGTGTTTTCGACATCTTGCGGCCATTCGGATCGACCCACATGCCGTGCGCCACGATTGCACGCGGCAATTCAATGCCCGCCGCGAGCAAAAACGCGGGCCAGTAAACAGCGTGAAAACGAAGAATGTCTTTGCCGACGAGGTGCAGTGCAGGCCAGAACTTCTCAAATCCGACCGCGCGCTCGCGCTCTTCGTTACCAAAACCGATCGCGGTGATGTAATTCGTCAACGCGTCGAACCAAACGTACATCGTGTGCGCGGGATCGTCAGGCACCGGCACGCCCCAACTCACCGACGTGCGCAAACGACTCACCGACAGATCCTGCAATCCGCCGCGCACAAAACTGATCACTTCATTGGCACGTGTTTCCGGTCTGATGAAATCACGGCTCGCATAAACGTCGAGCAGCGCCTGATCGAAGTCCGACAATCGAAAGAAATAACTCTCTTCCGAAACGCGATCGAGCGGCGTGTCGTGAATCAGGCACGTCGGCGGATCGCCTTTTTGATACTCATCTTCAGTCTTGTACTCAGCACACGCCGCGCAGAACCAACCTTCGTAATGGCCCTTGTAGATCGCGTCGTTGCCCCTGGGTGTTTTTGCTTTTGCGATGCGACGCCACAGTTCGCTCACGCCCTCGTAGTGAAACGGCGCGGTGGTGCGCATGAAGATGTCGTAGCCGCCGTGTTCGGTGTCGAGGCCAAACGCGCTCGTCATCTGTTTGAAATAGTTGACGACGTAATCCGCTTGTTCCTGCGGCGTACGCCCGTTTTTCTGCGCCGCGCGTTCGATGTTGATGCCGTGCTCGTCGGTGCCGGTCAGGAAATACGTTTCAATGCCGCGCTGGCGCTTCGAACGCGCAATCGTGTCGGCCACGACCATCGTGTAGAGATGGCCGAGGTGCGGCAGGCTGTTGGCGTAGTAAATCGGTGTGGTGACGTAGAAAGTTTTCATCTAGACGGTTTCTTAGCGAATTCATCTCCGGGATTGAATTGTGGTTTCTCGGGCGCATCCGCGATCTTGCGGCCGATCGCCAGGGCAATCTCTGCTTCCTGAATCATGCCGCGATAGTCCCAGGTGTCGCGCATCTCATCGGAGGGTTGGTGATACTGCGCGCTGTTGTATGCGCGAAACTGTTCCTCGCTCCATTGCTTTGTGTGACCGACGTAATCGTCGCCTTCCTTCAGACTGATCGAAGGCACGCCGACTTTCGCAAACGGAAAGTGATCGGAACGATAGAACGAACCTTGTTCCGGCCGGGCGTCGGGCGAAACGCGCAAGTTCATCTCTTTCGCGACCGCTTCGACGATTGCCTTCAACGTCGAGCGCTCGGCACCCAACGGAATGAAATCCTTAGTTGGACCAAGCACGTTCATGGAATCGAGATTCACGTTGGCGGCAGTCTTGTCCAGCGGCACGACAGGATGTTTCGAATACCACTCAGCACCGAGCAAACCCTGCTCTTCCGCGGTGGGAAACAGAAACAGACTCGACCGCTTCGGCCGCTGCGCCGGCGGCAAACTCGCGAGGTGCTCGGCAATCGCCAGCACGACCGCACAACCCGAGGCGTTATCGAGTGCGCCGTTGTAGATCGTGTCGCCATCCTTGTTTGGCGCGCCGATCCCGAGGTGGTCCCAATGCGCGGAGTAGACCACGTACTCGTCGCGCAACTGCGGATCGCTGCCTTCGAGAATGCCGACCACGTTTGGAGCAGCAACGCGCTTCACTTCGCTCTTCAGATTTAGTTTGCCTTTTAACCCGAGCTTCACCGGTTTGAAGTCGCGCTTGGCAGCCGCGGCGCGCAACGCGTCGAGGTCCTGTCCGGCGAGTTTCATGATGCGGCGCGCGGAGGCGTCAGTGACCCACGAACGAAACTGCAGAAACGGCGTGGTGTCGTTTGCGGTGCGCGCGATGTCGAAGCGCCACGAACCGTTTGAAGTGCGCACGACGCTCCACGGATAACCGGCCGAGTCATCCGTGTGCAGCAGAATCGCACCGGCGGCGCCACGGCGGGCCGCTTCTTCGTATTTGTAAGTCCAGCGGCCGTAGTAGGTGAGCGTTTTGCCGGCGAAGAGATTTGGCTCTTCCGCGGTGGCCGGCGGATCGTTGACGAGCATCACGAGGATCTTGCCGCGATAGTCTTCATCGCCTTTGTAATCGTTCCACTTCTGTTCGGGCGCGGAGATCCCGTAACCGACGAAAATCATGTCCGCATCGACGTCCACCTGTTCGGTCTGGGCGCCGGTGAATGCGACGAAGTCGTCTGCAAACTTGAAACTCTCGTTGCCGCTCGCGCCGGAGACCGTCAGTGTCGTGTTGGGATCGGCCTTCACACCGACGAGCGAAACTGGCTGAAAGAAACTGCCGTTCTCGCCGGCGCCTTTCGCGCCGATCTTTTCGAGTTGCGCAGCGAGGTACTTCGCGGCGATCTCGCCGCCGCGGGCGCCCGTGCCGCGTCCTTCCAGCAGGTCGTCGGAAAGAAACCTGATGTGCGCTTTGAGTGTTGCTTCGTTTATTCCCGAAGTTTTCTGCTGTGAGACGACGCTGAAAGCCGTAACAAGCACGAGGCCCAGGCCGGCAGTAAAAAGGGATTTACGGGATGACATGAAACGCTTAGTCCTTTCCTTTAATCAACGACATGGCCTCCGCGCGCGTGCGCGGGTCGGTGCGGAAGCCGCCGAGCACTGCCGAGGTGATCGTCTTTGCATCCGCCTTGCGCACGCCGCGCAAGGTCATGCACGTGTGTTCCGCTTCAATTACCACCATCACGCCGAGCGGATTGAGTCCTTCGTACAGCGTGTTGGCGATGTCGGTCGTGAGCCGTTCCTGAAGTTGCAAGCGACGGGAAAACGTTTCGGCGATCCGTGCGAGCTTCGAGATGCCGAGGATGCGTCCGCCTTTCGGGATGTAAGCGATGTGACACCGTCCGACGAACGGCGCCAGGTGATGCTCGCACAACGAAGCGATGCTGATGTCTTTGACGATCACCATCTCGTCGTGTTTGTCGCCCGGTAACGGGATCACGTGCTGTCGCGCATCTTCGCGCATGCCGGACGTCAGCTCGGCATACATCTCTGCGACGCGTTGCGGCGTCTCCTGCAAACCCGCTCGCTCCGGATCTTCGCCGATGCCCTCGATGATCATCCTCACTCCCTGGGCGATCAGATCCAGATCTACTTCCCGCTTCGCTGCGTTGTCTGCCTTATCTGGCTTGTCAGTCTTGTCCGTGTTCATCTGTGGCTCATTGCTATTCGCACTGCGTCCTCTACAACTTTCACTGCTACGCCCGCTTTCGTCGCCGCCGCCCGGACCTGCTCAAACTCGGGCATCTCGTTCACAACACGACCGTTCAAGTGGGCTACTTTAACATCGATTGGCCCATACTGCGTTTCGACCCGCATCACGCTACGTTGCAACGCGCGACGTTCGACTTGATAGCGACGAACTCCGAGCGTTGTCGTCTCCGTAAACAGCAGCTTCAGGAACTCTTCCTCTGCTTTTCCTTCACACAGGATCGAGACCAGCGTACCGGGTCGGTTTTTCTTCATCTGCACGGGCGTGAAGTAACAATCGAGAGCGCCGAGCTCGAAAGCGCGATCCATCACGTGGCCGAGGATCTGCGGTGAAAGGTCGTCGATGTTGGTTTCGAGCATCGTCAAGCGTTCGTTGTTGGCGGCGGCGTTTTCAGTTTCGCCAACGAGAACCCGGAGCACGTTGGGGAAGTCTTTGTACTGCCGCGTTCCTGCGCCGTAGCCGGTGGCCCCGGTGATCATCTGTGGAATCGGCCCGAACTCCTTGCAAACGGTCGTGATGATCGCCGCGCCGGTGGGCGTCAGCAGTTCGCCTTGTATGTCGGTCGAATAAAACGGCACGCCCTTCAGTAGTTCAGCAACAGCGGGCGGCGGCACTGGAAACCGCCCGTGTGCCATCTCTATCGTGCCGCTGCCGACGTGCAACGGCGAACACACAAAGCGATCGATTTTAAGTAGATCGAAACAGATCGCTGCGCCGACGATGTCGACGATCGCGTCGAGCGCGCCGACTTCGTGAAAGTGAACATGCTCGACCGATTCGTTGTGAACGCGCCCTTCGGCTTCGGCCAGCCGCGTGAAGATCGCGATGCTGAGTGTCTTCGCTACGTCCGACACACCTGAACCTTCAATGATCTTTTTTATATCTGAAAGATGCCGGTGCTTTTGCTCGTGCGCAGCGTTGACGCTTGCATACGTCGCACTTAGACCTGAACGATTGACTGTTTCGAAGTTGATGTCGAAGCCGTCGACGTTGAGCCGCGAGAGTTGGTCGCGCAGTGCTGACGCATCGACACCAGCAGCGACCATTGCGCCGAGAATCATGTCGCCGCTCGCACCGGCGAAACAATCGAAATAAAGAGTTCTCATAAAAGAGGCAGCAGTTCTCCGGCTTTACCGCTGACCACCTCGTCGCACAGACTCGAAAGCGGCGTCGGCTCGGGATTGACCTCGCAAACAAACGCGCCGGTTGACTTTGCGATCTCGGGCAGACTCGCCGCCGGATAAACCAGTCCCGACGTGCCGACCACGAGACACAACTCGCAACGAGCAGCGCGTTCCGCGGCAAACTCAAATGCGCCCGCCGGCAACATCTCGCCAAACAGCACGACGTCAGGCCGGTTCGCGTTGCCGCACTCGCTGCACGCTTCGGGACGCTGACCTTCGCGCGGAATTGCGTGCGTCAACCTGCAAACTGTACAACGCGCACGCCAGATGCTGCCGTGTAGTTCGATCACCTCGCGTGAACCGGCTTGTTGGTGCAGCCCGTCGACATTCTGCGTGACCACCGTCAGCTCGGGAAAGCGTTCCTGCCAACGCGCGATCGCGTCGTGCGCGGCGTTGGGTTTGAGCGACGTCAGCACATCGCGGCGATAGTCAAACCATTCCCAAACAGCGGGCAAGTTTCGCTCGAGCATGGCACCGGACGAGATGACGTCGAAGGGCAATCCCTTCCACGTCGCGCTATTACCGCCGCCGCGAAACGTCGGCACGCCCGACTCGGCCGACACACCCGCACCAGTCAGCACCAACACCCGCTTCGCATCGGCGAGGCGCCGGCGCAATTCTGCCGAGATAATCGGAGTAGCAGCGGTTTGCATCGGACTGGCGATGGTAACAAAGGCCACGAAAAGGCACAAAAACTCCTCTCTGTGTCCTCTGTGCCTCTGTGTTGAACTTTTTCCTGGCCAGTATCTAACCACGGAGACACAGAGGACACAGAAAACCGAGGAACTGTGATTCAACGGCGCTAAATGCGTTATACTTTGCGCTTTTGTCATGACCCTACTGAATCTCCAAGAACAACTCAAGCAACGAATTCGCACCGCCGCGCGCGAAATATTCGGCGTCGAGGTGCAACAGCCCACCGCTGACACGCCGCCTAAACCGGAACTCGGCGACCTCGCGTTTCCCGTCTCGTTCGAACTCGCGAAACTCGTCAAACAAGCAACCGGCGAGAAGGTCGCACCGCGCGCCATCGCGGAAAAACTCAAGCCCGAACTCGAAAACATCGCCGAGGTTTCGCGCGTCGAGATCGCCGGCGCCGGTTACATCAACGTCTTCTTCGATCGCGCAAAACTCCTGCACCTTTTCTCGACACAGACCAACGTCGAGGCCAAACCGGACGCCGATCAAAGCAAGATGATGGTTGAGCACACCAGCATCAACCCAAACAAAGCCGCACACATCGGTCACGTGCGCAACGCCGTCCTCGGCGACACGTTTGTGCGCATCCTCCAGGCCGCGGGCGATCGCGTCGAAGTGCAAAACTACATCGACAACACCGGCGTCCAGGTCGCCGACGTCGTGGTCGGTTTTCTGCATCTCGAGCAGATGAACCTCGAAAAGATCAAAGCGCTCGACGCGTCGCTCACACCCGATTATCCGTTCGATTACTACTGCTGGGATCTCTACACCGAAGTCGGGCTCTTTTATCGCGACGGCAGCCCGAACAACGAACCAAACCCAGAAAAACTAAAGCTGCGCACGAAGGTGTTGCACGCGATCGAAGAAGGCAACAATCGCCTCGCCGAACTCGCCGATTACGTCGCCACGCGCAACGTCGAACGCATCCTCAACACGATGGAACGGCTCGGCATTCGTTACGATCTGCTCGCCCGCGAATCGGAGATCCTGCACCTCCACTTCTGGGAACGCGCCTTCGAGTTGATGAAGAGCAAAGGCGTAATTCGGCTCGAAACTGAAGGCCGTCACGCCGGTTGCTGGGTCATGCCGTTCGAGTCGCACACGGGAACCGACGAACACGAATCAGACAAGATCATCGTGCGTTCCAGCGGCACCGTCACTTACACCGGCAAGGACATCGCCTATCAATTGTGGAAGCTCGGCAAGCTCGGACTCGATTTTCATTACCGCGATTTCAGGCATTACGACGACGGCCACACGCTCTGGATCACTACCACCGATCCGAAAGCCGAAGAGAAAGCGGGCGTCGAGCGACCGCATTTCGGCGGCGGTTTGAAGGTTTACAACGTGATCGACTCGCGCCAGTCGTACCCACAGGAGATCGTCGCGCGCGGCGTCGCGGCTGTGGTGCCCGAAATCGGTGAAGACGCGAGCGTGCATTTCAGTTATGAAATGGTCGCGCTCTCACCCGCTGCGTGTGAAGAGCTCGGCATCGCGTTGAGCGAAGAGGACCGCGCGCGGCCGTACATCGAGATGAGCGGGCGCAAAGGACTCGGCGTGAAGGCCGATGATCTGATCAATCAACTCGAAGCGGGTGCGCTCGTCGAGGTTGAAAAGCGCAATCAGGAGCTTTCGCAAGTCGCATTAAAAGCTACCGCTCATGACGTAGCGGTGGCGGCGTTGCGTTACTTCCTGTTGAAGTTTACGCGCAATACGGTCATCGCCTTTGATTTCAAGGAGGCGCTCTCGTTTGAAGGCGAAACTGGTCCTTACTGCCAGTACGCTGCCGTGCGCGCCGGTTCGATATTTCGCAAGCTCGATGCTGAAACTCTGCAACAGGCAGACTCGTCGCTGGCTAACGTCATTACAGGTGACGATCTACAGAAACGGATTTCCGAGGTCCTGTCGGGTGAGGTCGGCACCGAGATCTGGTCGTTGCTAATCTTGACGCAGCAGTTAGACGACGTGATCGCGCAATGTCGCAAGTCAGCGGAGCCCGCGAACCTCGCGAAATACACGTTCTCAGTCGCGCGAGGCTTTAGCCGCTTTTACCAGCGCGACGAAAATCGCATTGTCAGTGAAAAAGACGATGTTCGCCGTGCGGTGTTAATCGCCGTGACGAGGATCGTGCGCGCCCAGCTCACAACGGCGCTCTCGATCCTCGGCATCAACGTCCCCGAACAGATGTGACAGCCGCGCAGACGCGAGTACCACCCGCCAGAGGTCAGTACCACCTCGCGGTGGCGGGTCGGTGCTGACTTTCCTTACGGCTCGATCGCCCCCATGCGGCCGCGAACGTAGTCTTCAAACGCCTGTCGAATCTCGCGTTCGGTGTTCATCACGAACGGGCCATAACGCGCGACCGGTTCATTCAATGGCGCGCCGGCGATGAGCAGGAGCTCGAGGCGCTCGGTCGCGGACCCTGAGTTTTCAATCGTGATCGTGTCGCCATCCTGCGCGAACATCACCATTTGTCCATCGACTGCACGCTCCCGCTCGGCGCCAAACAAACCCACGCCATCGATAAGGTACGCGAAAGTGTTGAACTCCGCCGGCACGCGCTGTTCGACGATACCGCCGGGCT
>Ga0075426_10002686_pt1 | contig 12708 bp, 11 predicted proteins | sample SoiMethybrSBSTD5_FD_75304 | JGI IMG/M metagenome (GOLD analysis project Ga0075426, IMG submission 75304) | Bulk soil microbial communities from a Populus tree surrounding site in Tennessee, USA - Soil MetaG P. TD hybrid SBSTD5 | ecosystem: Environmental > Terrestrial > Soil > Tree plantation...
TTGTTGACGATGGCGTTTACGTCGATGAGCGGCAGCGCGAGGGCTCTGGCAGTGCTTGGCGCAGTTTTAGCGGCTTCGGTTGGCTTGATGTGGGCTGCCGCTTGGCTTCTGGTGAAGCCCGAGCTCAATAAGGTGACGGCTTTGCGCACGGTTGTTTTGGTATCGGGCGTGTTCATCGCCCGATGGTGGTCGATATCGCCGATTGAAATCCTCGCCGGCGCAGCGATCATCGGGGCGCTTTGGCCCTGCGAGGAGAACGCGTGAAATTTGTCTTGCTATACCTTTTGCTCCTCAAAGCGACAACGACGTCGTTTGGCGGCTTGAGCTCGTTGCCGGTGTTGCGCGAGGATCTCGTGATCCGGCATCAATTTCTAACGGATCGTCAATTGAATCTCGCCGTCACAGCTGGTCGCGCCGGTCCCGGGCCGAATGGATTGTATGTGGTAAGCGTAGGTTATCTCGTCGCCGGTATGCCAGGAGCGTGGCTTGGTTGGCTGGCGATGGTGACGCCGGCGTTTCTTATCATTCCACTGGCGCACTTCGTGGGCGCTCGTGCCGATCTGCCGAGGATCAGAGGGGCGATCAGGGCGTCGACTGTCGCCAGCGCGGGATTGCTGACGGTGACGACACTGCGCCTCGCTCAGGGCGCTTTGACGGACTTCGTCTTCGTGGGCATCGCTGCCGCAAGCTTCCTGATATTTTCTTTCACTAAGATCGATTCCCTATGGGTGATTCTTGTCTCGGCTGCGATCGGTTTTGTGAGCGGGATGTTCGGCGGTTGATCATGAATAAAGTGAGGACTTATCCGCGACGCAGCGTAATTTCTCACCGATGCAGCGACTATTTTTTGACGTATTTCTTTAGCCCCTTTGGGTCGACTTCGGCGCCATAGACGTTACCTTGCGAATCGGCGGCGACGCCTTCCGCCAGCGCCTTCTAGCCTACCGTCACTTTTGTTTGCTGAATCCCAGCGAGGCGAAGAAACCGCTCTTTTCCAGTGTCTCGACGATCGAGTTGTCGAAGCAATCTCTCGGATTTGCGCTCTTGGCTTTGGGAAAATTTTTTTCGTCGAGGTAATCCAGTTCGGAGCGGATCACTTGCTCACGCACCGCGAGACCGGTTTCCCAGTAAGGCGCATAAGCTTCATACGAAGCGTCGAGGATCTTCGCATCGTCACTTTTAGTGTATTTAGCGATCGCCTTTTTCGCCAAGGCGCTATCCTTTCGCGCGAGCACAACTCCTTCAGCCATCGCTTTAGTGAAAGCGTACAGCGTATTGGGATTGGCGCCGCGAAATTTATCGGTCACGCCAAAAGCGGCCTGGAGTCCGGGAATATCGTGCTCGCCAGTATCAGCCAAGAAATTTAAGCCGCCCTCGCGAGCTCTTACGTTAAGAGGAGCAGACAGAGTCCCTGCCGCCACCGTTCCCGTGAGGACGGCGGTCAGAATGGCGGGAACCTGATCGTTGTAGACGAATTTGATGTCGGTGTCCGGCTTAAGACCTTGCTTTTTGAGCGTTTCCCGGGTGGCGATCTCGATGGCGCCTCGCGGCGCCGATACCGCGACGACCTTGCCTTTGAGTTGCTCGAGCTTGGTGATTCCCTTCACGGCCCAGATCTGAAATACGTAGCGCTGCATATAGGCGCCAAAATATTTGACCGGCGCGCCGCTGACACGCGCCGCGACAAGCAATGGTCCGTCAACTAATAGGTCGATCTCCTCTGAGATAAGGGCCTTCTGTGCTACTTGCACGCCTAAGATTTGCGGTTTGACGTTGAGCCCGTACTTGGTAAACAGACTCGCCTCCGCGGCAACATAAAGAGGAGTGAAGGCGGCGCTGGGCGATACGTAAGCGACGCTAATGTCCGGTTTTTCCGGTTTGCCGTCGGTCTCAGCAGCCGCAACGAGAAGCGGAAGCCTCAGGACTGCAAGGACAGCGAGGATCATCGGAAAAAGCTTTGTTACGCGCATCGGAATTAAGCGGAATGCCTTGAGCATCGGTCCTCCTCGTTGAGAACATTTACAAATATTACTTCAGCAGCTCGACATAACCCATCCGTCCCGAAAGATTGCCCGACCACCAGATGCGGTTCGGGTTGTGCGGATCGATTTCGATCCGGCGCGGATCCGACTCGGCGCTCGCCAGCGGAAATTCCGTGAACTTTTCCGTCTTGGGATCGAAGCGAGCCATCTTGTCGACATGCTGCTCGCTGAACCAAACCAGATCGCTCTTCGGATCTCCCTGGACAGAATAGACGCCCGAGTCCTCAGTCGGCGGCGCGTAAATCGTCATTTGAGTTGTCTTATAGTCGATCTTCATGAGCTTGCCGGCGCCGTGAAGACCGACCCAAACGTTGCCAGCCGAATCCATGCCTCCCTTGCGCGCGACCGCGTTTTTCACGGGAATCTCGAATTCATCGATTTTTCCCGTCACCGGATCGATTCGACCCATTTGATTCATGGCATTTTCGATAAACCAAATCTTGCCGTCGCCCGATATCGCCATCCCATACGGGTTAGCCGTCCGACCCGCCTTGACGCCGGCGGGAACTTCAAAGACGGAGAATTGCTTAGTCGCCGGCTCGAGTCGAATGACCTGGTTGGCGGCGATGGAATTCAGCCACACGGTGCCGTTGGGGTGGACGCGCAAGGTATTGCCGCTGGCCGCGCCCGTTTTGGTTTTTGGTAGCTCAAATACGGTGAACGCCTTGATCGCGGTGTCGTAATTCAACCAGCGGCGATTTGGCCCGCCGTCTATGAACCAGAGCTTATTGTTCGGGCCCGCGACGATGCCGTTCAGACGATTGGTCTTCGACGGGCCGGCGGGTGGTGTGATCTCGGTATACGTCAGCGTTTTAGGATCCAGACGACCTAGTTTGCCGCCGAGTCGTTGGGTGACCCAGCCGTTGCCATCGGCATCGACTGTCACCTCATGCGGTTCGGCGTTGAGGTTCGGTAACTCATACTCCACCGCGATATATTGAGTTGCTTCACCCGTGAGCAGAGTCCGGGGCAAGCGGCTGTTCGGATCCGGTTTTGATCTGCGGCTTCCCGCTCGGCTGCCGGAGAAATTTGTGGTCACATAATCCAACAAAACTTTCTCTTCTTGATCGGTCAAATCCTTGGCTAGCGTCGAGCCCTGCGCATAGGCGCGCATATTGAGGACGATTTGTTGCCATCGGTCTCGATTCGCTCGAACCCTCACGATGCGTTGAGCATCATGACAGCCAACGGCGCATTTCATCTGCACAATCTGTTTACCCTCTCCATCCGGCAAAGGCGGTGGACCGCCACGCGCTTCATCGGCTTCACCACCCTGTTCGCCGGGCAGTCTGCCGGGCCATGCGCCAGCTAGCTGCGCGGCCCTTGGCGCTGTGAGCGCGAGGTCGGTAGTCACGGGCTTACCGGCGGCAACTTCTACGGGCGCGGAAAGTTCGCTTTGAAATTCGGCGCCGATCGCCTGGACGATGTATTGTCCGAGGGGAAGGCTGCTCACAGAATAGCGGCCTTGCGCTTGGCTAATCACCATGAAGGTCAAGCGCCGCTCGGTATTTTTTAGCTTTACAAACGCTCCGGGGACCGGTGCGCCCTTTGGATCTTTCACGACGCCCTGTACGGTGCCCGCTCGGTCTTGAGCTTGAACCGGCTCGGTAAAAAGCAGCGCGATGAAAACCAAGGCCGCGACGGCGATTGGCGAAACGATTCGTTTAAACATGGCCGACCTCCCGCCCAAACGGGGCATTCAGAGTAAGCTGTTACTCGATCGTTAAACGGAAAGTTTTTTGCTCCACCCAGTACATGTCATGGGTCGTGTCAATTTGCTGCATGGAACTGGGATGAAGCTAACTCCAAGAGGTTTTCACCGTCAAGCAGAAAATCTGAGGTGACTTCTCGACGTTGCGCCGTTTTCTGAATCGCGCTCGCGAAGTTTCACTTTGACGGGGGCGTGGAAACTGCTATAGCTGGCGCCAAACGAGGAGGCGCATCGCCATGAAGCAAAAATGTTTATTGCTTTTTATGATCGCGCTCCTGCCGTCGACGGGAATTGCTCAGGAGCGGGTCAAATTTCCGGTCGGTGTTTCATCGAAAGTCCTTGGTTACGGCCATCTCTGGGCGGCGTGGCGCTTGAAATATTTCGAGCGCGAAGGACTCGACGTCGACGTGGTGCTGATGCGCGGCACGGCGCCGGCCGTGCAGGCGATGATCGCCGGATCGATCTCCGCTGCGCTGGTGGCCAACGATGGACCCATTGCCGCTGTCGAACAAGGGATGGACATCGTCATGGTCGCTAGCAGCAGTAAGCTCACGCACATGCTGATCGGCGGAAAGAACTACAAAACCTGGGAGGATTTGCGCGGCTCGACCATCGGCTCTTCGACGCTTACGTCGGGCACCGCGTTTGTTTTGCGGCGCGCGTTGAAAGTAAAGGGGCTTGAGTACCCGCGGGATTATAAGCTGCTCAACGTCGGTGGCACGACTTCAGCCTTTGCGGCCATGAGCGCCGGTCAGATTTCTGCGGCGATGCTCGCTGTGCCCAATGCGTTTCAAGCCCAAGATGCGGGATTTAACGTGATTGGGCGTGTGGCGGATGTCCTTCCCGGTTATTTACTTTCGGCGTATTCGGTCAGACGCAGCTGGGCCGAGAAGAACCGACCGCTTGTCGTACGGTTTCTCAAAGCCGTGGTGCGGGCGAAGAAATGGTTCGAGCAGGACAAAAAAGCGGCGGTGGAGTTTCTCGCCAAAGAATTTCAACTCACGCCCAGTCTCGCCGAAAAGGGCCTCGACTATTATCTGACAAATCAAGCCTGGCCTCCCGAGCTCGATATCGATATGGACGGGCTCAGGACCGTCGTCGATATTTATGCCGAGCAGAGCAGCATGAAGGGATTGAATCCTAACCCGGAGAAATATGTCGATCAGAGTTATCTCCGGCAGGCGCTGAAGGAACTGGGTCTAAGATAAATAAAGTAGGTTTGCGTCGCGCAGCCAATTGCAAAGGACTAAAAGCAGCATTAGCCATGAGCGCCAAAGGTAAAGCCGCAATTTTTGTCGCACCCAACCAGCCGTTGGTCGTCGACGAAGTCGAATTTCCCGATCCGGGAACGGATCAAGTCTTGGTCAAATTATTCGCCAGCGGCGTTTGCCACTCGCAATTGCATACAATGCAGCGGCCGCCGCGTCCGGGACATCGTTTGCCTGAGCTCCTGGGGCATGAGTCGGCCGGCATTGTCGTCGCCAAAGGGCGCGATGTCCGTCACGTGAAAGAAGGTGATCACGTGATCACGACTTGGATCGATCGCGACAATTCGACGACGGATCAGTCGCTCGTCATGCACGCTTTAAACGATCGAACGCAATACGCGGCTGACTGGCGCGGCCAAGAGGTGATGCACTCTGCGGCGACATGGGCCGAATTCGCTTTAGCGCAGGAACGCGTCGTCGTGCCGCTATCCAACGACGTAGCGACGGACGTAACGTCGATCGTTGGCTGTGCCGTGATGACCGGCGCGGGCGCGATCATCAACACCCTGCGGGTGCGGAGCGGACAATCGGTCGCCGTTATCGGCGCCGGTGGGATCGGCCTGTGCGCGATCTCTGCGGCGGCGATCGTGGACGCATATCCGATCATCGCCGTCGACGTCAATGACGAAAAACTCGCGTTCGCGCGCCGCTTCGGCGCCACGCACGGGATCAATTCGAAAAACGGCGACGCCGTACAGGAAATCAAAGATTTGACGCGTGGCGGCGCCGACTTCGCCATTGATGCCGTCGGATTGCCACAAACTCAAGAACAAATCCTGCGCGCAGTCAGGCCCGGCTATTCCGGCAAGAACACAGGCGGCACCGCGTTGCTCATCGGCATCACGCCGCCAAATGCAAAGGCTATTCTCGATACCAGCTTGTTCGCCGGCAGCCGATCGTTCACGCGCACCAGCGGCGGCGATTGCAAACCCGATCGCGATTTCCCCATCTTCATTCGTTGGTATCGCAACGGCAAGTTGAAGCTCGATGAGCTGATTACGAATCGCTATAAGCTCGAGCAGATCAACGAAGCGGTTGACGACTTGGAGCACGGACGGATCCTCGGACGGGGAATACTTATATATAACTAACGGGAGAAGAGATCGCTGTGGACAAAATCTTGTCTGGTGATGCAAAGAATCGTGCCGTGGGACGGGACACCATTCGATCGCGATTGGTGCTCGAAGTAGCTTCTGAATTGGTCGATCAGCCGGAATGGGCGCAGCGCCAGGCGCGCGTTAGCTTGCGCCCGCAGGGCGCCGAGGAATGGCCGGTCACGCTCTTCGCCAGCGACGGTCCGGCGGCGATCGAGCAAGTCGCCAAAGGCGAAGTGCAGCTCGCGATCAGCAACCCGGCCGGGTACTTGGCTCTCGCCGCGCGTGGCACCGGGCCGTTTCGGTCGCCGATTGCGCTGCGGGCGATCACGATTATTCCATCGCCGGATCAGCTTGCCTTCGCGGTGACCGAGCGCACCGGTTTGAAGTCTTTCCGGGAAATTCGCGAGCGCCGTTATCCGCTGCGCGTGTCCATGCGCGGGCAAAAAGATCACGCGCTTCATCCGGTTGTCAAAGAAGTTTTGGCGAGCGCGGATTTTTCGCTCGACGATATCGCTTCCTGGGGCGGGCAGGTGCGCTACGACGAAGGTCTGCCGATGAAAAGCAACCGTTTCGGCGCCATGCAGAATGGCGACGTCGATATGATTGTCGATGAGGCGGTGCGCGGCTGGATCAATGCCGCCGCGGAGGCGGGAATGCGTGTGCTGCCGATGGAGGAAGCGATGCTGGCGAAGCTCGAAGAGATCGGCTTTCGCCGCGCGCTGATTCCTAAAGCGCGCTATCCGAAGTTGCCGCACGACGTGCCGACGCTCGACTTCAGCGGCTTTGCGGTTTACACGCATGCAAACGTGGCCGACGAGATCGTCACCGCGATATGCGCCGCGCTCGAAGCGCGTAAAGACCAAATCGGCTGGCAAGAACCCGGTCCGCTGCCGCTCGAACGCATGTGCCGCGACACGGCCGATGGTCCGCTCACGATTCCATTACATCCGGCGGCGGAACGGTTTTGGCGCACACGGGGCTATCTTCCGTAGAATTTTGTGAGCAGTCGCAAGATTCGCCCAATGCTGGCTATCGGATCGGCCGCGGTCAGGATCGGTCTTTGATCTAAAACGATTGGGCGATGGCGCCGACGGCGCCGAGCAAGACGATGCCACCCAGCGTCCAGGCGATTCGATTCGTAAGCAAACGGTCTTTGGCGAGCCGCGCTACTAGCGGCAGGTTTACCATCGCGCTCATAGCCGAGGCGAAAACAGCGCCGGTAGCCGCGACATGCGGGGGCAATGTTCCGGCGGAAGCGAGATTGGCCGCCGAGGCAACGGCGCTTGCGCTGGAGACCGCACCGCCGATCAAACTCACGGTGTAAAAGCCGAAGCGGCCGAGCATTCGTTGCCCGATCGTCCCGGCGATTTCGAGGGCAAGAAAAATCAAGCCAAATTTGAACGCGGCAGTAAGTGAAAAAGGCGATTGCAACGCGGATAGCAAAGGCGAACTTGTCGTGCCGTCGACCGCGCGCTGTGATTCCTCACTTGCGTTCTGAATATCGTGAGACCGCTTGGCCTGCATCCCAAGGGCGCATAAAGCGCCGATCAGCATCAGCGCGAGCGGCATGCTCGAATCGAGCAGCACCGCTGGAGCGAGCAAACCGAGGATCACGGCGTTGCGCACCAGCATCGCTGCAGTAGCGAAAATGACAGCGCGGTACGTTACGTCGGCCAAGCCGCCCGAGGCTCGCGCTCGTTGCATCAGCTCGGTGACGGTGACGGTGCTGTTCACCAGACCGCCGAGAAAGCCGGTTAACTCGATGCCGCGCGCGCCGTAAAGTTTGAGTAGAACGTAATTGGTAAAACCCAGTCCGGCGATCAGCAACACGGTAATCCAAGCCGGGCGCGGGTCGATGAGGCCCCAAGGATCAATGCTGCCCGAAGGCAAAATCGGATAAGCGACAAACGCCAGGATCGCGAGCAGGATGGCGGAGCGCAGTTCCGATTCGGTCAGCGCGTGGCTGAATCCGGCGAGCGGCTCTTTCCAGGCAAGCAGCGCCGCTGTCGTGACACCAAGAGCGGTTGGAGTAAAGGTATGTCCCTGGCCCGCGAGCAGACCGATGAACGCGGTAACAAGCAAGGCGGCCGAGGTGGTGATTTCCGCTCCTTCATTGGTTCGAATGGTTTCGATGTTGAGAAAGACGACTAAGATGCCGACGAGTCCGAGCGCGAGTAACGCGTACGATTCGCCGAGCAATCCACCGACCGCGCCTAAGACGGAGACAAACGCGAAAGTGCGAAGCCCGGCCTCTTTGCGGCGCCGCTCGCGCTCGATACCGATGAAGAGGCCGATGGCCAACGCCAGCGAAAGCCGGGAGAGTGTTGGCAGATAAGGCCAAGAGGGAAGTTCGGTCAGCATGGCGGCGTGGTGACTTTTGCCCGGGCCATTCCCAGGTACAGTTGAACTATGCCCAATCAACGCCTGAGCTACAATCCCGGCAGCGTAGCGGTTTGATCGGGTTCGACGCGCTTGGCGTGCTGAGCGATAGTATACACTCGCCCGTATATACGTATATAACGGTTGAACCGTGATCAGCTCATTAATCGGCCGCCGGAGACGTTGAGCGACTCTCCCGTGGTGTGCGACGAGTCGCTGGAGGCGAGAAACAGCGCTGCCTTGGCGACCTCGTCATGCTTGGCGTATTTCCGTAGGGGTGTCAGCGCGAGCACCTGGTTCTCCAACTCTTTGAAGCTCATGCCTAAATTCTTCGCCCGCTCCGCGTACATCTCGCGCAGGTCGGGTTCGTCCATGCCGCCGGGACAGATGACGTTGGCGCGAATGCCCTGCGGTCCGTATTCCTTGGCGATGGTTTGGGTTAGTCCGGTGACGCCCCATTTGGCGGCGCAAAGCGAACCACGCATCGCCATGCCTTCTCGACCGGCGGTGCCGGAGATGCTGACGATGCTGCCGCTTTTCTGTTTGACCATTTGTTTTAAGACGGCCCGGCAGCACAAAAAGACCAGCTTTAAATTATAGAGAATCACGTCGTCAAATTCTTGTTCGCTGATGTCGGTTACCGGGACTAGCGGACCGCGGAAGCCGGCGCTGTTGACGAGCACGTCGATCCGGCCGAAGCGCCGAACTGTTTCGTCTACCAGGGAGTTCACCTGACGATCATCGCTGCAGTCGGCACCGATCGCGATGGCGTTGCCGCCTTGCTGCTTGATCGCTTGGACGACACTTTCGAGCTGCGGCTTCATCTTCTCCAGATCCACCAGGACGAGAGTCGCGCCTTCTCTCGAAAAAGTGTGAGCGATCGCTTCGCCGATTCCCCGCGCGCCGCCAACAATCATCGCTACCTGACCGTCCAGCTTCATTATTTTTTCCTCCTGAATTGCGTCGTCGTAGAGAGTCAACTGGCACCATACTGAATTGTCTCGACGAGAACAACGAAGATCGAATAGCTTCGCTTGCTGATGCTCTGAGTGAGCGTGAGTTAAATCAAGAGGCGAAGATGAACAAAAAAACTTTTCGACGATTCGTGTTGGTTGCCGTGCTCTCGATCGCCGCGCCCGTAGCGCGCAAGATGCCAAATTGATTGATGCAGCGAAAGGGGAAGGCGGCAAGGTCATCGTCTACAGCTCGATGGAGTCCAGCATTTCGGACGGCATCGAGAGCGCGGGACAAATTTCTATCGCATGACACGGGTGTCATCATTTGATCCTTGGCGCGATTGTTCCGATAGTCGATTTTCGTGAAGCACCGGGTCGCCCGATTTTGACAGTGTCGCATGACACGCCTGCACCTTTGTCATAAAAATTTGGCAAGGGTTTCAATTTTGTAAACTGTTTTGACAAGAGGGCCTCGGTAAGTAAGGAGCGGAAAAATTTCGAGAGAATTATCGGCGTCTGCAAGATCGATTCTTTTCTATAAAGGTTCTTTACACTCTCAAGCTCAAGACTTCGAGACAAAATCGTCAAGTCTTGTGTGGTACACAGGTTGCTCTTGCTCTGCTCGAAAGTTTTTTTGAGGAGAAAATATGCAACTGAAGAGACAACACATCGCCGGCGCCTTAGTCACATTTTTATTTTTCATTTCGATCACGACCGCTTCAGCGGTGACCTGGAATGAAGTCGGGGATGCGGGCGACACACCACTCACGGCGCAGACGCCGATCGGCACTGGTGCTCTTCACACAATTGTCGGCACGCTCAGTCCGGCGACCGATACTGATGTCTTTAGGATTTATATTCCTGATCCGAGTATTTTTTCCATCACTATGAATGGAACCGATTTGATTGGCTCCGGTGACGACACGGAATTATGGGTGATGAACGCGTTTGGAAATCTAGTATTCAACGACGATGATAGCGGGCCCGGATGGTTGTCACAGGTAAACGCAGGGGCACTGGCCGGTCAACCGGGTGGAATCTATCTGATCGCGTATAATCAGTTCAGCACGATCCCGATTAACAGCCAACTGAACCCGATCATAGGATGGTCCTTTCTCAATAATCCTTCCCAAACCGGCCCCGTTCAGCTTAACCTCACCGGAGCCGAGTTCGTGCCGCAGTTGGCCGCCGCGGAAACTGCCTCGGTTCCCGAACCGAGCAGTTTGCTACTTTTCGGTATGGGTTTCGTAGGCTTTGGCGTGCGCAAACTGCGGCTGAATTTTTTCTAGCAATTTTTTGAAGCGCAAGTTGAGCTCGTCAGGTGATTTCTCACCCGACGAGCCCGTATGCAGGTCACGCCGCCACTAAATTTCGATAATGCCCCGCCTTGGAGATCGGCGGCAAGTTGCTGATAATTTTTTGCCAACTGTCGCCGAGATCGTTGGAGCAGAATATGTCGCCCGCGGTGGTCGCCGCGAAGATCGATGTCGAGTCGCCCGCTTCCTCCAAACAGAAAGCTTCGATGCTCGCTTGCAAGCGGTCCGGCAGGCCGTTGCGCAAAATTTCCCAACTGCGTCCGCCGTCCTTGCTGCGCGAGATGCGCGCGCCGGCAAAATGAGTCGTGCGCCAGGTGCCCGGCGCGTCGTGTGCGGCGGTCATCAAGATCAGTTTCGGATCCGATGGACGGAACACGAACCCATCCGGGTAGCCGCCGATTTCATCTTCTCGCTTCGTCCATTGTTCCCAACCGTTGCCGGCATCGGGGCTGACGTAGAGTCCGCGCCCGGTGACGCCATATAAGAATCTCGCGTTCGTCGGATGAATCATCAGCCGATGCACGTCTTCGTACAAGCTCGGGAACTCTTCCCAGCGCTCACCGGCGTCGGTGCTGCGTAAGAGCCCGCCGACTTCGATGGACGCGTAGATCGTCGTGGGATTTTCCGGATCGAAGTTTATGTGCTTCACATGGCCGATGTGCGGCGGCGCGGGGAAATTCCACTTGGGCACACTCGGGACAGTGCGGAGCGACGGCATTTCCTGCCAGTTTAATCCGAGATCGTCGCTGACGAAGAGGTGCGCCGGCTCGGTGCCGGCAAAGACGCGCACGCGGCCCTTAATGTTCTTCGCCCCGAGCGAATAGACGTTGTTCTCAGTCATGCCGTTGCCGCGCGCTTGCCACGTCTTGCCGTCGTCGGCGCTGACATGCACGGAGCCGTGAAACGCACCGGCGAAGATTAAGCCGCTTTCAGGCTCCTTGATGATCGCGCTGATATGCTTGTCGGTGATCGCGCGGTGAATGACTTTCCAATCTGTCGCCGAACCGTCGCGCGCGATGGTGACAACGCCCTCGCGGGTGCCCACCAAAACTTCTTTTGACGGAGATGGCGCGGAATAAATCGTCGTGCCGCCGTGGGATAATCCGATCGTCATAAGGTTTACCTCCTGACCGGTCAATCTGGCCTATTGATAATCTGCCGCGGTTAAAGGGATCATATCTGATCCCACTTCTATCATTTCATTCACTTTCTTTGCCATCAATTCGCACTGCACAAAAAGTATTTATCCGAGACTCCGTTAGCGCAGCGCGCGGCCCGGCGCATCGAATTTCCCATAGGGGCCGATTTCTTTGAGCACGTCATCAACAAAACGCGTTTCCGTCCAATCGGCAACTTCGATCCTTGGAACCTTTTCCAAAATTGCCGCCTGGTAAAAGAAGTCAGCGCTTTTTTTATAAGCATCGAGATTCATCAATCCGTTTACCGCCCACGCCGTCTTAAATCCAGTCCAAAGATCGGCCGCGTCCTTACGGTCGACGTCGGGACGACGCTTGGTCACCGCAGCGACCCAGGCTTCCTGGTTTTCGGCAAAATATCGACTGGCTTTCAAGATCGCCGCCGTGAAACGGCGGAGATGTTCAGGCTTCTCATCCATTACTTTGACAGTAACGGCATTGACTTTCTCCACCACCGTGGCGTTCTCGTAGTAGGTGTTATGATCAACCAATATTCTCACACCAGGATCTCTTTGTATCGTGACCCAAGTGCCAACCGAAAGTGATGTGGCATCGACTCGACCCGCCACCAGCGCTTGGGCTCGGGTTGAAGGAACCCCCATGGCGATCACCTTCAATGCAGCGGGATTAAAGCCGAGAGCCTTCAAGGCAATCATCGATAACGAATGATCCGCGCTGCCAAAACGCGAAACCGCAAACGTTTTACCCTGAAGAGCGGCAATCGACTTGATTTCGTCTCTGGC
>Ga0075426_10002687_pt1 | contig 12706 bp, 11 predicted proteins | sample SoiMethybrSBSTD5_FD_75304 | JGI IMG/M metagenome (GOLD analysis project Ga0075426, IMG submission 75304) | Bulk soil microbial communities from a Populus tree surrounding site in Tennessee, USA - Soil MetaG P. TD hybrid SBSTD5 | ecosystem: Environmental > Terrestrial > Soil > Tree plantation...
GTCGCCGCGTGGCCGGCGGACGCAGCCGTCGAGTATCTTTCGCCGAGGAGACCTGCCGCGCGAAAGCCGATGATCGACGAGTCGAAGCCTAACGAACAGGATGCCGCCCCCCTGCCGCCCTCGATCGAGCGCGTGCTCCGGTATTTCCGCTCGCTCGGCCGCGAGGAAAAGATGCAGGCGTTGGTGTCGTACGCGAAGAAGCTCGAACCCCTGCCCGCGCGTTACACGGCCATCGACCGGTCCAATTTCACCATCCCCGAGTGCCAGACACGGGTGGACATCTTCCCCGAGGTGCGCGACGGGCGTCTGCATTTTTTCGCCGACGTGAACGTGCGGCAGTCGCCGACCGTGGCCGCGTTCCTCTCCATTCTGTTCTCGGCGGTGAACGACCAGCCGCCGTCGACGACGCTCGCGATTCCCCCGGACATCGTGCCGACCATGATGCACGACATCGGGCTCGGGGCGCGCGAGGCCGGGCTCAACGCGATGGTGGACCGGCTCAAGCGCTACGCGCGCGCGGCGGCATGACGGCGCGCCCGGCGCTCCGTTAGGCATCGCGCGCATGCCGCAGCGTCGCGTCATGCCGTCGACTCCCGCGTCCGGTCCGGCCGGCTCGCCGGCGCCGAACACGGAGGAGGAGCTGGATCGCCGCCTCGCCGAGCCGACGCCAGCGGTGCTCGATGCGCTGCGGCCGTTCGGCGGCGACCTGGTCGTTCTCGGCGCCGGCGGCAAGATGGGTCCGACGCTCGCGCGCATGGCCCGGCGCACGTTCGATCTGTTAGGCAGGCGCGATCGCGTGATCGCGGTGTCGCGCTTCTCGTCGCCCGAAGCGGAGGGCGCGCTGCGCGTCGCGCACATCGAAACCGTGCGCTGCGATCTCGCGGATCAGAAGGCCGTGGCGGCACTGCCACTCGCGCCGCTGGTGGTGTTCATGGCCGGCCAGAAGTTCGGGACCACCGGCGCGCCGGACACGACGTGGATGATGAACACCGTCGTGCCCGCGTACGTGGCCGAGCGCTACGCGGGCGCACGCATAGTCGCGTTCTCGACAGGCAACGTGTATCCGCTCACGCCGGTCGCGGCGGGCGGCGCAAGCGAAGCGTGCCCGCCCGCACCCGTCGGCGAATACGCCGCGTCGTGTCTGGGGCGCGAGCGCGTGTTGGAGTACGCGTCCCGCCGCGATGGGACGCCGATGGCCATCGTCCGACTCAACTACGCGGTCGAGCTCCGGTACGGCGTCCTGGTGGACATCGTGCGCGCGGTCCTGCGGAACGAACCGGTGGATGCGCGCATGGGGTACGTGAACCTGATCTGGCAGGGCGACGCAAACGCGCGCGCGTTGCAGTGCTTCGCGCACGCCGCGTCTCCACCGTTCGTGATCAACGTGACGGGCGGAGCCACGCTGTCGGTGCGCGAACTGGCCGAGCACGCCGGCCGTTTGTTAGGCCGCGTGCCGCGCATCGAAGGCGAGGAAGCGCCGGACGCGCTGTTGAGCGACGCACGCCGATCGATCGAACTGTTCGGCCCGCCGGCGGTGTCGGTTGGGCAGATGATGGCGTGGGTCACCGATTGGCTCCAGCGGGGCGGGCGCGTGCTCGACAAGCCGACGCACTTTCAGGAGCGGCGAGGCTCGTTTTGAGCGCGTCGTTCGACCTGCGCGCGCACCTCGCGGCGGGTCACGCGATTCCGGCGCATCCGTTGGCGTTGGACGCGGCCGGCCATCTCGACGAGCGCTACCAGCGCGCGCTCACGCGGTATTACGCGGCGGCGGGCGCGGGCGGCATCGCCGTCGGTGTCCACACCACGCAGTTCGCGATTCGGGAGCACCGGTTGCTCGACCCGGTGCTGTCGTTAGCCGCCGAGACGCTGGAGGCGCTCGAGGCAGGCGGACGAGCGCCGATGGCCCGCATCGCAGGCGTTTGCGGTCCGACGAAGCAGGCGTTGGCCGAGGCATCGCTGGCGCGCGATCGCGGGTATCACGCGGCGCTGGTGAGTTACGGCGGCTGGGGGGATGCGAGTGACGACGCGCTCCTTGCGCACGCCCGCGCGGTAGGCGAGGTGCTGCCGGTGTTCGGCTTTTACCTGCAGCCGGCCGTGGGTGGCCGCCCGTTAGGCTACGACTTCTGGCGCCGGTTCGCCGCACTCGACCCGGTGGTGGCGATCAAGATCGCGCCATTCGATCGGTATGCGACGCTGGAGGTCGTTCGCGCCGTGGCGGATGCCGGACGCCAGGATATCGCGCTCTACACCGGCAACGACGACAACATCATCACCGATCTGCTGACCACGTTTCCTAACGGACGTCGCATGGCCGGCGGACTGCTCGGCCAATGGGCCGTGTGGACGCGGCGCGCGGTCGAGCTCGTGCACGAGATCAAGACGCACGGCGCCGACGTGCCCGTGTCGGGATGGTTGGCGCGCGCCGCGGCGCTCACCGAAGCCAACGCCGCAATTTTCGATGCGTCCAACCGGTTCGCGGGATGCATTGCGGGCATACAAGAGGTGCTGTACCGGCAGGGGCTGCTGCGCAGCACGCGTTGCCTGAATGCGCGCGACGTGCTTTCGCCCGGTCAAGCGGACGCGATCACGCGCGTGAGCGCCGCGCATCCCGAGCTACGCGACGATGAGTTCGTTCGCACACATCTGCACGATTGGCTGCGCTAACGGCCCTCGCGCGCTCCGGTGCAGTCCGGTAGTTTGTCGCCGACGTTTCGACCTCGAACCATTTCCACGGCGACCGCATGACAGAGATCGCGTCTCCTCCCGTCCGTTCCCGCCGCGCGTTCATCGAGTATTTCGCGTCCATCGGACTCGGCTCGACGCTCCTGCCCGGCATTCTGTGGGCGCAGACGGCGCATGCCGCAGAAATCACGAGCGAATCGGTGGCCAAGGCCGCGGAGCTGGCGGGACTCGACTTCGATGATGACGAACGCGCGATGATGGTGGCCGGTCTCACGCAGCAAGAGAAGCAACTGGCGACGCTGCACGGCATCGCATTGGCGAACGACGTCGTGCCCGCTGTGCACTTCAATCCCGTGCTGCCGGGCACCGCCATCGCGAAGGAGGGACCAAGGATCGTGCGCTCCAGCGTGTCGCCGCGCGCTGTACCCTCCTCGCACGCCGAGCTTGCGTTTCTGCCGGTGACGGAGTTGTCGTCGCTGGTTCGGCGCCGCAAGGTGACGAGCGAGCAGCTGACACGCCTATCGCTCGATCGATTGCAGCAGTTCGACCCAACGCTGCACTGCGTGATCACGTTGACCGCCGATCGGGCGCTCGAGCACGCGCGGGCGGCGGACGAGGAGCTGCGCCGCGGCCGGTGGCGCGGGCCGTTGCACGGCATTCCGTGGGGAGCCAAGGATCTGCTCGCCGTGAAAGGCTATCCCACCACGTGGGGCAGCACGCCGTACCGCGATCAGATGCTCGACGAGGACGCAACGGTGGTGCGGCGGTTGGACGACGCCGGAGCGGTGCTGGTGGCGAAGCTGTCGTTAGGCGAGCTCGCGATGGGCGACGTGTGGTTCGGCGGGATGACGCGCAATCCATGGAAGCCGGATCAGGGCTCGAGTGGCTCGTCCGCGGGACCGGCGTGCGCGACATCGGCGGGGCTGGTGGGTTTTTCGATCGGCAGCGAGACGTTGGGCTCCATCTCGTCTCCGTCGACGCGGTGTGGTGCGACGGGGTTGCGTCCAACCTTCGGCCGTGTGCCGCGCACGGGCGCGATGGCACTCTCGTGGACCATGGACAAGCTCGGCCCGATTTGCCGGAGCGTGGAAGACTGCGCGCTCGTTCTCGATGCGATCCGCGGCAGCGACGGCCGCGATCCGACCGCGGTGGATGCGGCGTTCCCCTACGATGCGCGAATGACGCCGGCCTCGCTGCGCATCGGCTACATCAAGAGCGCGTTCGAGGCGGACCACCCGACGAAGCAATTCGACGATGCCGCGCTCGATGCCTTACGCACGATCGGCGCGACGCTCGTCCCGATCGAGCTGCCCGACCAACCCTGGAGCGCCATGACGATCGTGCTGCGCGCGGAAGGCGCGGCGGCGTTCGATGAGCTCACGCGCTCGGGCCGCGACAAGCAGATGGCCCAACAGGGCGCGGATGCGTGGCCCAACACGTTCCGGGTGGCGCGGTTCATTCCGGCCGTCGAGTACGTCAACGCCAACCGCGCGCGCACGCTGGCCATGCGGGCCATGGAGCAGACGTTCCACGACGTGGATGTCGTCGTGACGCCGACGTTCGGGGCGCAGCTCGTCGCCACGAATCTGACGGGTCATCCGGCGGTGATCGTGCCTAACGGCTTCCGCGACGATGGCACGCCGGTATCGCTCACGTTCCTCGGCCGGTTATTCGGCGAAGCGCCGGTGCTCGCGCTGGCGCGCGCCTACCAAAACCACACGGGGTTCCATCTCAGGCATCCGGACTGGCTCAAGGCTGACTGACGGCGTCAGGCGCCCTCGCGCCGCACCCGCAATTCCTCGAGCACGCGCTCGATCTTGCCCTCGAGGCGGTCCATGCGCTGTGTGATCAGATCGTGCCAGCCTTCTTCGCCCGTCGGGTGCTTCATCGCGAACGTGAGCGTGCCGCCCACCTCGAGGCGCGCACAGTCGACGGTGCGCAAGTCGTCGATGCCTTGTTTACGCGCGGCCGAGGCGAGCTCGGTCCGCGTGATGAGCTCACGGCGCAACCGGTTCTCGAGCAGCTTGCCGTTCTTGATCAAAATGACTTCGCGGCCTTCCGCGATGCGATCGAGCCGCGGGTGCAGGAAGAGGAAGCGCACCACGGCGTAGTTGAGCACGAGGAGCAACGCCGCGCCGAACAAGCCGCCTAACAGAGAATTGTCGTTGCCGATGATCGCGTTCTGAACCGTGTTGGACAGCACCAGCAGCACGACGAGGTCGAACGGGTTGAGCTGTCCGAGCTCCCGCTTGCCGGCGAGTCGGAGGCCAAGGAGCAGAAAGACGTACACGACCACGGTCCGCACGGCCTTGTCGACCAACGGAATACCGGGCGTGAGGATGTCGGTCCAGATGGGATGCATGGCAAGAGGCGGTGGGAGGAGGCGAGCGAGAAAGGATAGTATGGCACACGCGGCCGCCGTGACCAGAGGCGTGTAAACCCTTCGCGCCCATCCTGTGTCGAATCACTTGAAACCGAAGGCGACCTGTTCGGAGCGTGCCGATGAGTACGATGGCTTTGAATCTGTGGATGCTCGACCGCGGCCTGTCAGGCCGTCGCGCCATTACAACGCTGCGCGTGGTCGAGCGCGCGTCCGAAACGCAGCTCGAAGGCTGGTTGGGCCGTCATGGCATCGAGTCCGCGGCAATCGGACCGGACGGGTGCGGTATCGTGGAGCTGCGCAAGTTCGTCGGCACGCCTGCCGCGCGCGCGAGCGCGATCGCAGCCATGACGCGGGTGGCGAGTGCGCAGCGCGTCGTGTTGGACCTGCGGCGTCACCGTGGCGGCGATGAATCGATGGCCGCCCTCCTCACCAGTCTGCTGTTCGACACAGAATCGCTGTACGCCGATGAGGTGCAGCTCTGCGGCGAAGCGCTGCCTGTGACGCGGCCAGAGGCACGGTGTGCGCGGCAGCCGGTCGAGGTGTGGGTCAGCGGCGCGACGAGCGCGCTGGGACTCGCGTTCGCGACGAACCTCGGTCGCCTGGGACGCGCGACGGTCCGTCACTGGAACGTCTAGGCGCGCGTCATTCCGAGATTGCCGGCGCGGGGCACTCGCGGCCATCATTCGAGTCGATCTCGACTCGAGGCTCGTAGGGCATGCACCCGGACGCAGGGCCGCTCCGCGATTGGCAGCATCGGTGGGTTTCCGGCGCCGCCGGACAGGCGTCGCCGACCGTTCTCCTTTTGCACGTTACCGGCGGCGACGAATCGGACCTCATTCCGTTAGGCGCGGAGCTCGCCCCCGGCGCGTCCCTGCTGAGCCCGCGCGGCCCGGTGAGCGAGCGCGGCATGCCGCGGTTCTTCCGCCGGCACGCCGAGGGCGTGTTCGATGAGGCCGACATTCGCGCACGCGTGCCGCAGCTCGCGGCTTTCGTCCGCTCCGCCGCCGGCGCCTACGGGTTCAGCCTCGATTCGCTGTTTGCGTTAGGCTACTCGAACGGGGCGAACATGGCGGCGAGCCTCCTGCTCCTCGAGCCAGGCCTGCTCCGGGGCGCTGCGCTGCTGCGGGCCGTGATGCCGCTCGAGCCCGACGCGACACCCGAGCTCGCGGGTACATCGGTGCTCATTTCCGCCGGAAAGACAGATCCCTTTTCGCCGGTGCAGCGGGCTCAGCGCCTGGCGGACTGGCTCGCGACGGCCGGCGCCGACGTAACGCTGCGCTGGCAGCGAGCTGGGCATGAGCTCGTGCCCGGCGACCTCGAGGACGCGCGGGGCTGGCTCAGCCAGCATTTGGCCCGGGTCGGCGCGTAAACTCCGAGCTGGAGCTCGTCACCCTTCAAGCAGCGTCATCCATGCCGTCGTATCAACGCGTCGTCTACACCGCCCTGCGCGTCATCGCGTGCTTCATCATCATGCAGCACGGTGCGCAGAAGCTGCTTGGCCTGTTGGGCGGCGTAGGACCGCAGCACGGCAGCGCCCCGCTCGTGTCGCTGATGGGGCTTGCCGGCATCGTCGAATTTGTGCTCGCGGCGCTCGTGCTCGTGGGTCTCTTCACACGGCCGGCCGCGTTCATTGTTTCGGGCGAGATGGCCGCGGCGTACTTCAAGGTGCATGCGCCGCGCGGTTTCTGGCCGATTCAGAACCATGGCGAGCTTTCCGTGGTCCTCTGCTTCACGTTCCTGTTCTTCGCGGCGTTCGGCGGGGGCACGTACAGCCTGGACGCACTCTTCTTTGGCGCAAAGGCCGAGCGAAGCGCCGAAGCGCTACGCCTCGTCTGAGCGCCCCGGCGCTCAGAGCTCGCCGCTGTCGATCAGACGACGCGCCAGCGCATCCAGCATCTGCGGCGTGTCGTAAACTCCGCTCCGAAGCCGGCGCTTGATCTCGTCGACCTGGCGGGACGAGACCGCACGAGCAGCCGACCAGTGCGTGCGGCTGTGGGCGACAGAGCCGTCGCGAGCGCGATCGTCGCTCCTGCCGCCAGCATCGTTCCTACGCGGTGTGGTCATCATGCCATGATGATCGGTCAGGACCGGCGGAACTTTAGCGGCCTGTAGCGGGCTCGAACGCACGTGCGCCCGAGGGCGTCACTGCCGCCCGGCAGGCGTGTCTCGGAAATTGTTGCCGGACGCGGCTTCGACGCGTCATCCCCACGCATGGCTACCATTCTGTGCGTTGATGACGATGAGTCCATCTCGCTTCTGCTCGCGGAGACGCTCAAGCAAGCCGGGCACGAGCCGCTGAGCGCGGCTAACGTGCCTGATGCGTTGACGATTCTCGCGCGCGGCAACGTCGATCTCATCATCTCGGACTACCGCATGCCCGGCAACACCGGGCTCGATCTGCTCGCGCATCTCGAGCGCGACGGCATCGACACGCCGGTCATCATGATGACGGGATACGCGAGCATCGAGCACGCAGTGGCATCGATCAAAGCGGGCGCGGTGGATTACATCACCAAGCCGGTACGCGCCGCGCAACTCTCGCTCGCGGTGGATCAGGCGCTGGAGCTCGTGCGACTGCGCCGAGAGAACGCGGCGCTCAAGCGGGAGATCATCGAAGCGCGCACGGAGCGACAGATCATCGGCGAGAGCCAGGCCATTCGCCGAGCGCTGCAGGCTGCGGCATCCGCTGCTCCCACGCGCGCGACCGTGCTGTTGCAAGGCGAGTCGGGAACAGGGAAGGAGCTTTTCGCGCGCGCCATCCACGAGTTGAGCGAGCGTCGCGAGAAGCCGTTCATCAAGCTGAATTGCGCTGCATTGCCAGAGGGGCTCGTGGAGAGCGCGCTGTTCGGTCACGAACGGGGCGCATTCACGGGCGCGCTCAAGCGAGTCGAGGGCGCGTTCGAGCGTGCGCACGGCGGCACGCTGTTGCTGGACGAGATCTCGGAGATGCGCCTCGATCTCCAAGCGAAGCTGCTGCGTGTGCTGCAGGAGCAGGAATTCGAGCGTGTGGGTGGGACATCTCCGATTCGCGTCGACGTGCGCGTGGTGGCGACGACGAATCGCGACCTCGCGGCGGAAGCGGCGGCTGGGCGCTTTCGACAGGATTTGTTTTTCCGTCTCAGTGTGATTCCGGTGCGCATACCTGCGCTTCGCGAGCGACTCGACGACATCCCGATGTTGGCACATCGATTTGCGCTTCGCGCCGCGGCCGATGCGGGCAAAGACGTCGCCGGCATTTCGCCGGAAGCGCTGGCGCTGCTGCAGCAGCACGAGTGGCCGGGCAACGTGCGCGAGCTTCAGCACGTGATCGAGCGCGCGGTGATCCTGAGCTCGGACGCGGTGTTGCAGGCGCGCGCGCTGGATCCGGAAACGTTCCGTGGTGGACGCAGCGACACGTTGCCGCGCGCCGACGTGCCGTCCTCTAACGGTGCGTCTAACGGATCCGGTGCGCTCAATGGCGGCGTCGTGCTGACGTCCCTCAGCCTCGACCACGCCGAAGACGTGTTGATCGCCAAGGCACTCGAGGTGACGGGCCGGAACCGGACTCGCGCCGCGGCCTTGCTCGGGATTTCGGTGCGCACGCTGCGCTACAAGCTCAACGGCCCACCGGCGTCTTCGACCATGTCGGAAGCGGCCGACGACTGAGCGAGTTCGGGGTGCGGCAACCCTTGCCCGCCCTGGCTCGGCAATTCCTTCCGCGGGGCACTCTTACCCTGCCCCGTTCGGGGTCCTGCACGGCCGCCGGGCGCGTCCCAACCCCGTCTACACCTGCCGCCTAACGATTGATCTCGCATGCTGTTAGCCGCGCGCCGCGGCGCGTTCGGGGCGCATGAGTTCTCTCCAATGCCGTGTGGAACGTCGGTTGCTTTTGTAGAGACCGCCGGAGGGATGTGCGATGGTCCGGCCGACTCCTACAGAGAGGCACGATGTCGGACGCGGAATTGTGGCAGCGGTTGGCGGCGGGCGACGAGCAGTGTCGTGAACGGCTCATGTCGGCGCATCTCAGCCTGGTGTATCACGTGGCGCGCAGTGTCCATCGCCGGTTGGGCGGCGCCGCGGAGCTGGACGAGCTGGTGAGCGCGGGCACGCTTGGCCTTGCCGATGCGATCGACCGCTTCGACCCGAGCCGCGGTCTGGCGTTCAGCACCTACGCCGTGCCGCGCATCCATGGCGCGATCGTGGACGAGCTGCGCCGGCTGGACCACGTGCCGTCGTCGATCCGCCGCCGCGCGCGCGCGTTAGGCGTGACCCAAGCCGGCCTGGCGCACGACCTCGGCCGCGCGCCGATGCCGAACGAGACGGCCGTCCGCATGGGCGCGGACGTCGAAACGGTGGCGCGGTGGCAGTCGGATGTGGCGAGCACGATGATGCTGCGGCTGGATGATCCGATGCCCGGCAGCGGCGAGGACGGCGAGGTTCGTACGTGGGGCGACTCGATCGCGGCGAGCGACGGCGTGGACGTGGAGGGGCGGTTGACGCGCGAGCAGGAGATCGAGCGGTTGCGCGCCGCGCTGCTGGAGCTGCCGGACGTGGAGCGCCGGGTGTTGACGCTCTATTTCCTCGAGGAGCTCAAGCTGCAGGACATCGCGCGGGTGCTCGAGGTGACCGAGTCGCGCGTGTCGCAGATCAAGCAGAAGGCGATGAGCCGCCTGCGCGCGGCGCTCGCGCCGATGCGGTCGGTCGCCTAACGCCTAACCAGAGGCGCGGTCGCGCCGGCGCGCGGCGGCCAGCGTCGGCATCAGCAGTTCGTATCGCGCGCCGTTCGGCGTTTCCGTGATGCCGATGTCCGTCGCCCCTGTCTCCGTGTCGCCCGGCAGCGCTCCCGCGCCAATGGCGTCGCCCGTTGCGGCGCACACCACCACCCACCGCGCATCGCCCCGCACCTCCACCTGGACGCGCGGCGGCTGCACGCGGCGCGCGGTGCGCATCGCCGCCACGACGAGCGCGGGCACGATGCGTCCTACCTGGCCGGCGTCGACGAACGCCGGTTGTACGCCGGCCGTCAGGCGCACGTCGCACGGCGTCCCGGCGAAATCAGGGTGACGGCCCGCCAATTCCACTAGTGGTGCGAGAACGTCGGCAATGTTGATCGGCTCGGCGGGCGACGGCGGCGCCGGCGAGAGAAGCCTGTACTGGCGCAACAGCGCGTCGAGCCGACCGGCCTCCGAGGCGAGCACGCTGCGTGTGGTTGCCGCGGCGGTCGCGTCTCCAGCGAGATCGGACAGCGTGGTGATCGCCATGACCCGGTTGCTCAGTGCGTGGGTAAGTCCGCGCAGGAGCGCATCGCGCACGGCGTTCCACGCGATGTCCAACGGAAGGGTTTCGCCGGGCTGGCCCGTAGGAATGCGCGTGGGAGGACTCGGAGCGGATGGAGTGGAGGAGGCCGCGACGGCAGGTGAGGTCGAAGATAGCGGCGGTGCGGCGGCGCGCGAGGGCTCGAGCGTCCGCCTTACGGAATCGCGGTGCGTCGGCGGCGCATCGCCGCGTAGACCGCAGGGCCGAGCAGCGCCGCGGCAACCGCGCAGGCGACGGCTGGACGGCCGTACTCGCCGTCGCGCATCTCCAGCGCCACGACCCCGAGCAAGATCACCATTGGCAGCGCCGCGAGAATGGTGACGCCCGCGCGGCCGATGGGGATTCGGAACGCGCCGCGGAGGTCGGGCTCGGCGCGCCGGAGCTGGATGAGCGCGCCGAATTCCAGGAACAGCGCCATGGCGTAGAGCAACACGTCGGCGACGACCAGTCCCTGGATGGACAGGAGTACGAACACCGAGTAGCACGCCGCGGACACGAGGACCGCGTTGCGCGGTGTGCCTCGCGCGTCGGTGCGTCCGAGCCAGGCCGGCAGGTACCCGTCGATCGCCATGGCCAGCGGGATGCGCGAGTAGGAGAGCAGCAGCGCGTTGAAGAGGGCGAGCGCGCTCACCATGCCTGCGACGCCGATCCAGACGGCGATCGCGGACCCGCCTAACGAGCCGGCCGCGGCGCGCGCGATCTCGGGCCACGCGCCGTCGCGCCAGCGCGTCCAATCGGTGGCGGCGAGGGCCGCGCACAACGCGGTGAGGTAGCCGAGGGTGACTAACGGGAGAGCGACGGCGAGGGCGCGCGGGTAGCTGCGCGACGCGTCCACGACTTCGCCCTGCACCGTCGAGGCATTGTCCCAGCCAATGTAGTTCCAGAGGGCGATCGAGAGCCCGATGCCCAACGCACCGGCCGGCGTGCGGCCCGGTTTGAGCAGCGGCAGCCACGGCGCGTGCGAGACGTGCGGCAGCGCCGCGAGCGACATCGCCAAGAACGCGACAATGATGAACCCGCCCGCCAACACCGACACCCGCCCAACGGGAAGAGCGCCTCGCAGGTTGATCGCGGCCGCGGTCCAGATCACGACCAGGGCCACAACCCACTTGGCGTCGACGCCCAACGACGGAAAGAAGTACCCCAGATACTGGCTGAAGAGCACCGGATAGATCGCCATGTCGACCAACGAATACATCCAGGTCCACCAGCCATTTTGCACGGCCCAGAACGGGCCGAACGCCCGTCGCACCCAGCGATAGTACCCGCCCTCCTCCGGCAGCATGCTGGCCAGCTCGCCGATGATCAGCGCCTCGGGCACGGACCACAGCAACGGGACCAGCAGCATGATCAGCAGCGCCAATCCCGGTCCAACCTCCGCGACGAGGCCTTCGGTGGTGAACGGGCCGCCCGAGGTGGTGAAGTAGAGGACGAAGACGAGCGAGACGACCGTTAGCGAGCGTTTGAGCACCGGTGCGGTCACCTGTGAGGCGGAAGCAACAGGTCGCGGCTTGTCGCGGCGACTAAACCGCGCGTATCATCGAGTGGAGGCGTGGCATGATAGCTGCCGACACCGGGGCGCGCGATGGACGCGCGACCGCCGCCGGCAATGTCGCGAGAGCCACGTCCCATGCGGCACCGATTTCCGCCCGCCGTCGCGATCCACTGTCCCCGGATATGCCCGACCTCGTGACCGCCAGAGACCTTCCAGCGCCGCAGCGGCGTTCGCTGCTGCGCGATCTCCGCGAGATCGCGGTGGATGAGTTGTGGAAATATCGCGAGCTGCTCTACGAGCTCACGCTCCGCGACGTGCGCATCCGATACAAGCAGGCGGTGATGGGCTTCGCGTGGGCGATCCTCATGCCGACGTTGATCGTGGCCGCGGGAACGCTGGTGCGATTCGCGATGGCGTACATGAGCGGCGGCCACGTGGCGCGCGACGTCATCGCGGGCATGGCGGTGAAGGCCTTACCGTGGGCATTCTTCGTGGGCGCCATTGGATTCGCGACGAGCAGCTTGACGGGGAATCTCCCGTTGGTCTCGAAGATTTATTTCCCGCGCGAGGTCCTGCCGCTGTCGGCGACGCTCGCGCAGTCATTCGACTCGACGATCGGTGCGATCACGGTGGCCATCGCCTTGCCGTTCCTCGGCATCCACTACGGGCTCACGACGGTGTGGGCGCCGCTGTTGGCCGTTCTGATCTTTTGCGTGACGGCTGGCGCCGCGCTCTTTCTCGGGTGCGCGAATCTGTTCTTTCGCGACGTCAAATACATCGTGCAGGTAATGCTCACGTTCGGGATTTTCTTCACGCCCGTGTTCTTCGAGCCGCGGATGTTCGGCCCGTTA
>Ga0075426_10002689_pt1 | contig 12693 bp, 7 predicted proteins | sample SoiMethybrSBSTD5_FD_75304 | JGI IMG/M metagenome (GOLD analysis project Ga0075426, IMG submission 75304) | Bulk soil microbial communities from a Populus tree surrounding site in Tennessee, USA - Soil MetaG P. TD hybrid SBSTD5 | ecosystem: Environmental > Terrestrial > Soil > Tree plantation...
GCGAGCGCATCGTGCGCCGCATTGCACGCGAGTTGCGCGACGGCTTCTATGTGAACCTTGGCATCGGCATGCCTACGCTGGTTGCCAATCACGTTCCTCGAGGCATGGAGGTCGTGCTGCAAAGCGAGAATGGCATGCTAGGCATCGGACCATATCCATTCGAAGGCGACGAAGATCCCGACTTGATCAATGCGGGAAAAGAAACCGTCACCGAAATCCCCGGGACGGCGTACTTCTCCAGCGCCGACTCATTCGCGATGATTCGCGGCGGTCACATCGACCTAAGCGTGCTTGGCGCGATGGAAGTTGATGAAGAAGGCAACATCGCCAACTGGATGATTCCTGGAAAAATGGTGAAAGGCATGGGAGGGGCGATGGACCTCGTGGCCAGCGCTCGCCGCGTAGTCGTCGCGATGGAGCACACCACGCGCGAAGGCGCTCCCAAGATTCTGAAGCGTTGCACTCTTCCTCTAACCGGGCTGAAAGTTATCGACACAATTGTCACCGAGATGGCTTACATCCGAGTGACGGCAGCAGGACTCGTCCTTGAGGAGATCGCGCCGAGTCTCACGGCTGAACAGGTGCAGCAAGCTACCGAAGCGAAGCTGATTCTGTCGCCGGATCTCAAAGAAATGCGCTGTTGAATCTATTTACTTCTCGACAAAGGCGGGCTTGACCGATCCACCGTCGTGCTGCTTTTAAGCCGTCGCTGGTCAATGATTTAGCCCGTGGCATATCAACTCAAGAGATACGTCCAGTGACCAAGGTCACTTGTCGTTCCCTTAAGACAAGCTCATAAATAGCCCAATAAACCGGCCTCTTTTCGAGGGCGGTTCACCCCCCACTGCGCTATATGGGCTTTGGTCGCGCCAAGACGGTATTCATCCTCGCAGCAGGACTGTGTGCCACGACCGCCGGATCTGCTTCAATCCCGAGCCAGCCGCTGATTTTGGAAGCCGCGCCCTCACCCTTCGACATGGAAGACGGCGAGCTTGATCCAGGCGTCATTCCCAATTCGGCAGTCGCGAGCAGCGACCATTGCGACCAGCTTGCGCGTATGCAGGAAGAGTTCGAGCACGGCATGGCACTCTCGGACCTGAGTCGAGTTCAGGGACCGGAACAGCATGATCCACTCGGCGTCTGGGGCAAGTTTCGACTGGCGGTCGCGAATGTTTCCGATCCTTTTTCCGTGATGGTTACGGCGATCGATTCCGAATTTGGAAATGCTACCGGTCCCTCATCATCTTTGCCGCGTGGAGCAGATGGCTTCGGCGAGCGCTTCGGACTATCCCTCGCTGGACAGGCATCCAGCGAATTTTTCTCCACCTTTCTCGTTTCCAGTCTGTTCCGCCAGGATCCGCACTATCATCGCGATCCCGATGCTTCGACCAGGAGCCGCATCGGCCACGCGTTGTCCTATATAGTGGTGACGCGTTCCGATTCGGGAGATCGGATGTTCAACTTTGCAGAATTTCTGGGGACAACTTCATCGTCGGTGGTCGAAGGCAGCTTCCATTCTGAATGGAAGCGCGGCCCCGGAGCCAGCGCGCAGCGAATCTTCATAAGCATCGGCTCCGACGCGGCATGGAATCTCATGACCGAGTTTCTACCCGATGTGGCGCGCCACGTGAATCCACGATTCATCATCCTTCGACGATTGGCGGAAAAAGCTGCTGCCCAGAACTAGCTTCAGTTCTTGTTATTCCGAACGCCTCAGTCAAGCACGAGTAGAAACGCTCCCTGTTGAGACTGTCATTCCTCGCGCCGCCGCGACAAACGATCGGCTGCCGAGATTCGGGTGTGCGGCGCGGGGAACCTGCTGTTTCTGGGAGGTAAAGGAAACAGCGGATCCCCCCGGAGCGCACGCCAATTCCTGCACGGGGACAATTCATCGCTGCGCTCCGAGGGATGACAGTGCGAAAAAGGGATCAGGCATTCCAGCCTTCTGCAGCAACCACAATGCCACTAGATCTTCACCTCCATTTCCAACTTCTCCATCATGTCGTTCAGTTTTTGATTGGCCCCATCGCGCTGCGTCTGTAATTGCGCGAGGTCTTTCCGCAGCGTAGCTAATTCGTCTTCTTCGCGATTCAATTCACCTGTATAACGCTCGGCCAGGGAACGCGTTTCCGATCCTTTTAGCGCGGTCAGATTCTCGCGAAGACGCTTCTGGTCGTCGAAGATCGAACTGATCTTGGTCTTTGCATTCGAGATTTGCTGTTCGTAGTGAGCGATCTCGTTCTTCTGTTGAATGATGGGTCGCAGTGCGTCTTGAATCTTGTCGTTTGCCCAGCCCTGGCGGACGAAGATCGCAATCTGGTCGGGTGTGATGTTGGTCAGAGCGAAGCTCGTGCCGAAGGAATGGACTTCCTCAAACTCCAGCGAAGAAGATTGCGCGGGATCGACTTTCACGCGGAAGCGATACGCCGAGGCTGAGGTCTCCACCGGCTTGGCGCCACCGGCGAGCTCCCAGCCGCTGCGCTGCGGATGTTCGATGACGACTTCGCGCTCTTTTGCATCCTCGTTGCGAACGATGTAGGTATGATGCTCGCGCTCCTGCGATTCGTGGAAGAGGACGCCGCGATGAATGCGAACCAGCGTCACGCGTTGTCCTTCGCCTTTGACCTCGGACTTGATCTGCACCGCCGGATCTGCTGCGTACGAGATCAAGCGTTTCTCGCCGGGACGGATCGCGTCCATCAGGCCTTCGCCGGCAAATGTCTGTGCCTCCTGAATGCTGAAGCTGCCGCCATCGAGCGTGAGGCCGCTGGTGTTGTCGAGCCACAGCGCACGCAAAGCTCGGGGCTCGCGCGGATTCCATAACGTGACCTTTTCGGCATCGATGCGGGATTGCAGAATGGGCACGAGCGCTGACTGGTTTTTGTGAATCGTAATCGGCTGCTTGATCTTATATTCGAAAACGTCTCCTAAGTCGTGAGCGTCGGCGGTCGGTTGGTGGGATTCCATCAAAGATGCCACATCACGTTCTTCCTTCGTGAGCATCGGTGGGCTGTTAGCCGCAAAGATGCCACCGGCAATGCCTCCGCCGTATCCGGCTCCTAGTCCTGCTCCGCGTCCATTGCCAATGAAGTTTCTTATTTTTTTATCTGCTGAGCCGAAGGCATCAGAAATGGGCCCTCCTATCGGAGCGGCCCCTGGCGGCGGAGGTGGAGGCGGTCCTTGGGCAAGCTCTTGCAATGTCTGCTCGTGAGTCTGCGGCGTCAGCATTGCCAATTCGGGAAGACCGACGACCGGTCGGCGGGCGTAGTACGGCTGGGAGATTTCCTGCACAAAGCTCTGCGGCGCTCCGGCGATGAGCGAGAGTTCAACATTGTCCCAGTCTTCGCCGACGGTGTTGTCCACCACCGCCCAGCCTTGAAGGAGTGGCTTCTCTTTCGCGTTGGCGGGGAGCACGATGCGGTAAGTGCTTTTCCAAACTGGGACTTCGCTGATGTAACTCACGGAGAGCTCGCGATCTCCGCTGCCTTCGGTGGAGATGGTCATCTTGCGGACATCGGCCGCGCGGCTGGAGGCGATGAGCGAGAGATATCGGCTGACCTCTTCATTCAGATCGTGCTCGAGCAGATGAACGCTGGTTGCCGGCGTAAGCCGAAACGTTCTCAAATCGCCGGAGTCAGTGATGACCGACAGCTCGGTGTGAGTTCTGCTTTGGGAAATCTTCTCGTCGTCATCTTTCTCCGGAGAGGTAACGGTTTCGACGCTCAACAAACGACCAACTGCGCTCTCCGAGCCACTGTGAACCTCGACCCGCGCGCCGCGCAGCGCGTCGAGAAACTCGGCGGTTGTGGTCTTCTCTCCGATGGGGAGTTGCAGCGTGCTGAGGCGCTGATCCAGCGGCGCGGTCGAGTTGTAACTGACGTCGGTGATCCGTCCGCCGTTGAGGTCGATCGCAGTGAGCGACTTCAGAACATCGTTGAGTTGGGAAGTCGTAAATGCAATGGTGACGCTTTGATTGCCATGTATGCGTCCGTCATGCTCGAAGTACCCAACACCGTTCTTGTAGAGCGCCACATGGCGCACCGGCAGGCGATCACTGACGCTGGGAGTTGCCGTTGCAATTACCCGCTGTGCAAAGGCACTCCCGTTTAGAATTCCCAGAACCAAAATGAAACAAATTCGACCACGCATACACGCACGTCCTCCAATAGAGCTAATGCAGCAAATTGCGAGAAAAGTTACGAAGCTCTAAGGGATAGACACCAGAGTTGCTGGTTCTTGCGGGAAATCTTTCGAGTGATAGATCAGGGTTCCGCTGTTTTACGTAGGGTTCGGGGTTCTCGCGTCTACCTCGCGGAGTTCTATTGTGCCGCCGTGCAGCAGGGTAGGACAGTCGCGAGCAAGTTCGACGGCGGCGTTGTAGTTCGGGGCTTCGATCAGGAAGTAACCGCCGAGCCACTCCTTGGTCTCACTGTAAGGACCGTCGGTAACTCTTACGTCATCGCCTGCGCCGCGCAGGATGCGCCCGGGCTCATCAGCGAGCTTTTGTCCGCCGACCCACGCGTTCTTTGCCTTGAGGCCCTCCCGGTAGGCGCCGTATTTTTCCATCCACCATTTGCGCTCGTCAGCGTTGAGCTTGGCCCAGCCGGAGGCATCGTCGTGGAGCAGAAGCAAATATTGCGGCATATTGGATATCACCTCGTAATCGATATGTGCGTCTTCACTTTACCCGCGTGAACTGTGACAGCTCCGTGAACTTCGGAGAGCGCGCCTGCATGAACTGCCATTCGCTGCTAATGTGATCTTCATCGACGAAGCGCATGTGGGCGCTGTGCATGTGGCCTTCCTCACCGGTGACGATGTTGCCGCCATTGACGAAATCGAAATCCAGCTCACCCGTTTGAGGATCGTAGCGCGTTGCGCGCAGATGTGGCTGGTTGCCGGCGATGCAGTAGTGCGTGAGAACGAGTTGACCTTTGTCGATGTAGAAGACCGTGATCATCGAGCCACTCTTGTGCGGAAGAGCGTCGCTGGTGAAGCGCTCCATCACAGCCGTTCCGGCAGAGATCACCTGGTAGTTCAGCCGGGAATGCTCCCCATTTGGTCCCACCGATTCCCAATCGCCGGCGAGGCTTTTTAGACGTGCGAACGCGGCATTTGCCCGCAATTCTTCGGTGTTGGCAGGCGGTTTCGCATGGATCGCCGCGGAAACCAGTAACAGCAGATGAAACAGTGCCAGGATGCCCTTGATCGTCATGGGAGCCTCTCCAGCGGGCTACTTCCGTGTTGCTCTCGCCCGCTCACTGTATCAACGGGCAAACCTGGCCGAAATCGACAGTTCCGAAAAGAAAATTGTGCAATTTGCCCTTACAGCTCAAAAACAAGTGCTCGACAGCGGTTTAATCCCGCAGTTAGCATTAGAGGTTCCCATTTAGAGCCGATTCCGTGATGTTCCCCGTCGAGCCGTACGCAGACTCCTAGACGCTCTTTACGGGAAGAAAATATTGCTGAACCGATGACACCGCCCGAGGTGATGCGTCTGTTCAAAAGGTTTGGTCTTGATCGCGCTATGAGCTCAATGTTCCCCAGGAGAACTTTCAATTTCGGCAAGTCTGGAGCGGTAATATCGCTGGCTCTTATGGTCGCTGCAGCGGCAGCGCTGTGCAGTTGCAGCTCAAAGCCGAAAGGCCCGCAGGGACCTCCGCCGGCGATGCGCGTGAAGGTGGATCTAATCAATCCGCAGCCGGTTACGGATTCGTCTGAGTACGTTGCCACGCTCAAGTCGCGACAGTCTGCGAGCATCAGTCCACAGGTGGAAGGTTCGATCACCAACATCTTTGTCCACTCCGGCGAGCGCGTGAATGCCGGCGAGCCGCTGATGCAGATCGATCCGCTGAAGCAGGAGGCGACCGTTCGCAATCAGCAGGCGAGCACGGCGGCGCAGGAAGCGAACCTGAAGTGGGCGCAGCAGCAATATGATCGCTCCACGCAACTTGCCGCGGCTGGAGTCATTAGTAAGGCGGAACTTGATCAGTCTCGCGCGAACCTCGACGCCGCTAAAGCCCAGCTCTCGGCACTGAAGGCCTCCGTCAATGAGCAGGAAACCCAGCTTCATTACTACAAGGTTGTAGCTCCGATGGCGGGAATCGTCGGAGACATTCCCGTTCACGTCGGAGATCGAGTTACAACAAGCACTCTACTCACGACGGTGGACAAGCCGGGAAGCCTGGAGGCTTACGTTCAAGTGCCAGTTGAACGCGCCCCCGATCTCAAAACGGGAAAAGAGGTCGAGATCCTTGGGGATCAGGGCACGACCATTGCCAAGGGAAAAATCACGTTCATCTCTCCTCAAGTCGATAGCCAGACGCAAACAGTGCTGCTAAAAGCCACGGTGCCGAACGACAATGGAATCCTGCGCACCGCCCAGTTCGTGCACGCGCGCGTGATTTGGGGAACGCACCCAGGTGTCGAGGTGCCGCTACTGGCGGTATCTCGTATTGGCGGCCAGTTCTTCGTTTATGTCGCCGAAGACAGCGGCGGCAAGAGCGTGGCTCACCAGAAGCAGATCAAGGTCGGTCAGCTCGACGGCAATAACTACGTTGTGCTCGATGGCCTCAAAGCCGGAGACAAAGTCATTGTTTCCGATACGCAAATGCTGGCCGACGGCATGCCGGTGAACGCGCAGGTACAGGGAAGTTAGGCTATGTTTGTCGATTTCTTCATCAAGCGACCGATCTTTGCTACGGTCTGCGCTCTGCTGATCATTCTCGGCGGAGCAGTGTCAATCCCCACTCTTCCGGTCGCGCAGTTTCCCAATCTGGCGCCGCCGACCGTGCAGGTGAGCGCCTTCTACAACGGTGCCAGCGCGCAGGTAGTCGAAACCTCGGTGACGACTCCACTGGAGCAGCAGATCAATGGCGTCGAAGGCATGAAGTACATGACCTCGACCAGCGGCAACGACGGCAGCAGCGGCATCAGCGTGGTTTTCGACCTGAATCGTGACGTCGATCTCGCGGCTGTGGACGTGCAGAACCGTGTCAACCAGGCGCTGGGGCGCATGCCCAATGAAGTGAAGACGACCGGCGTGAGCGTCGTGAAGGCGACGAACAATTTCGTCTTCGGCGCCGGCTTCTATGCGGAAGGGAACCGCTACGACAGTCTTTTTATCAGCAACTATCTCGACATCTACGTTCGCGATGCACTCAAGCGCATTCGCGGCGTAGGCGACGTGATCATCTTCGGCGAGCGCAAGTACGCAATGCGGCTCTGGCTCGATCCGGTACGCATGGCGACTCGCCAACTCACCGCGAGCGACGTAGTTACCGCTCTGCAAGAGCAGAACGTGCAAGTTGCTGCGGGGGCGGTAGGGCAGGCTCCGGCGCCTCCGAATCAGCAGTACGAGATCAGCGTGCGCGCCGTGGGTCGTCTCACCGAACCTGCGCAATTCGACAACATTGTTCTCAAGACCGCGCCCGACGGCACGATCGTCCGTCTGAAAGACGTCGGTCACGCCGAGTTGGGAGCGGAAAACTACGACTCAGGATTGCGATTCAACGGCCATCCTGCCGTCGGCGTGGGCGTGACGCAGCTCTCGAACGCGAATGCAATCGAGGTAGATCGATCCGCTATCGCCGAACTCGAACGGCTGTCAAAGAGCTTTCCTCCTGGACTTAAGTTCAACGTTGCATTCGATACGACTGATGTAGTCGCAGATTCGATCAAAGACGTGATCAGCACGCTGGTCGAAGCTATTCTGCTGGTTATTTTTGTCATATTCCTCTTCTTGCAGGATTGGCGCTCCACGTTGATTCCGGCAGTCACGATTCCGGTTTCACTGGTCGGTACCTTCATCTTCGTCAAGGCGTTGGGATTCTCGATAAATACGCTCACGCTGTTCGGCATCACGCTTGCCACCGGACTGGTTGTGGACGATGCCATCGTTGTTATTGAGAACGTGCAGCGGCACATATCAGAAGGTGTAACCGAGCCACACCATGCCGCTTCTGTGGCCATGAGCGAAGTAGCTGGAGCGGTTGTCGCCACCTCGCTCGTGCTCGTTTCCGTGTTCGTGCCGGTCGCGTTCTTTCCCGGAACCACCGGCATCATGTTCCGGCAGTTCGCGCTGACGATCGCGTTCTCGGTCGCCATTTCGGCATTCAACGCTTTGACGCTTACGCCCGCGCTCTCGGCGTTGATGTTAGGACATCACACGGGAGAATCAGACCGCGGCGTCTTTGGCGTGTTCAATCGCGGCGTGCACAAGGTCACGCACGCATATCGCGATACGCTGAAGCATCTCGTTCCGCTCAGGTGGATCGTGGTTCTCGTCTTCCTCGCCGGACTCGGATTCACCTACTGGTTCTACCAGCGCGTCCCGCGGGGCTTCGTTCCGCAAGAGGACCAGGGTTACTTCATGATCCTGGTTCAGTGCCCGCCGGGCGCTTCGATCGAGTACACGGAAAACATCGCAAAGCAAATCGAACAGGTGTTGGGCCGCGAGAAAGACATCATCGGCACCTTCGCAGTCTCCGGATTCAGTTTCGCCGGAGCCGCGCCCAACCGCGGAATGGTATTTGGCACTCTCGCGCCCATGTCACAACGCAAAGGTGACGAACGTTCGTCGGAGGCGATCATTAATCGTCTGCGTGGGCCGTTGTTCGGAATTTCTGGCGCCATCGTGGTGCCCTTCGCTCCGCCCTCGGTGAACGGCCTCGGCAATTTTGGCGGCTTCCAATACATCCTGCAGGATGAAGGCGGACATACTCCCGAAGAGCTGGGCAAGGTCGCGTACAGCCTGATCGGAGCAGGCAATCAACCCAACAGCGGACTCACCGGCTTATTCACCAGCTACAGCGCGACCGATCCGCAGTTCCTCGTCAGCATCGACCGCGAGAAGGCCAAGAGTCTGGGCGTGTCGCTCTCGCAGATCACGAACACGCTTCAGGTGTACATGGCCTCGGCGTACGTGAACGACTTCGACTTCAACAATCGCGCATATCGCGTCTACATACAGGCCGATCAGCAGGCGCGCATGTCGCCGCAGTCGATGAAGCAGTTCTATGTGCGTTCGGACAAGGGTGGCATGGTCCCGCTTGAAGATCTGGTAAACATTACACAGACTACGACGCCGCCGGTCATCAGCCACTACAACCTGTTCCGCTCGGTAGAACTCGACGGCTCGGCAGCGCGTGGACAAAGCTCCGGCCAGGCCATCGCGAAGATGCAGGAGCTATCGGCAAAGATTCTGCCGCACGGCTACTCGTACGCGTGGACAGGACTGTCGCTCGAGGAGATCGAATCGGGCAGTCAGGTTGTAATGCTGTTCGCTCTCGGCTTGCTCGTCGTGTATCTCACGTTGGCGGCGCAGTATGAAAGCTGGTCGCTGCCCTTCATTGTGATCCTCGCTGTGCCGATGGCGGTCCTCGGTGCCGTTTTGGCACAGTCGCTGCGCGGATTGATCAACGACATCTACTGCCAGGTTGGACTGGTGATGCTCATCGGCCTCTCCAGCAAGAATGCCATTCTGATCGTGGAGTTCGCCGAGCAATTGCGCGAACGCGGACTCTCGATCACTGAAGCGGCGCTCGAAGCAGCCCGCATTCGCCTGCGACCGATCTTGATGACATCCTTCGCGTTCATGCTCGGCGTGCTGCCTCTGGTGCTTGCAAGTGGTGCCGGAAAGAACGGGCGTCAATCTGTCGGCACCACAGCATTCGGCGGAATGCTGGCGGCAACTACGCTCAATTTGCTGTTCATCCCGATTTTGTACGTGACGCTGAAGACGCTCCAGGAGCGTTGGGGAACAGGGACACATCACCAGATTGAGGAGCGTCCGGCAGAGGATGAGCGCATCGCGGTGTAGTGGTACGCAGAGAAATCACGACGCCCAGCCGGTCCGGCTGGGCGTTTTCGCGTGACGATTCGCGAGATTAAGGCTACGAAATACTCGAGGTCTTGTGCTTTAATGCTGCACTCGCTTGCCTACCTCAAAGGAGAAACCGTGAGAACAAAGATGCTCGTTGCAGCAGTTCTGCTTGTCTTTAGCACTTGTTGTGTTGCTCAAAGCTCAGCGCCAGACAATCCAGGCATTCCCAAAGGCATGAAGCACTACTTCATCGGATTTCTGGTGAAGGGACCGAAGTACGACGCGAACCTGCCGAAAGAAGAGCGTGCGCAATTATTCCAGAAACATATTGCCTACATCCGCTCGCAGGCCGAGGCCGGCAAGTACAAGCTCGCCGGACCATTTCTGGACGATGGCAACATTGGCGGCATTCTAATTATCGACACTGCGACTGAAGAAGAAGCCAAGCAGATTGTTGCTGATGATCCGATGGTGCAGGCTGGGCGCATGGCTCCGGAAATCCATCCCGCCCTGCTGGCCGATGTCTCTTGCGTTGGGCCGGAATACAAGAAGAACGGCGGACAATAAGCAAGCACGCCAAAACCGGCCTCCTGTTAAGACTTGTTAAATCTCCGGGCCGGAGTGGATAGCCGCTAACTTTTTCACCTCGAATTCCGTCTATTTAGACGAAGAGATTGCTGGAGGGTCAGGGGTGGCTCTCACGCGTTCTCCTCCCAGGCTCGGCAAGCTGGGTTCTTGCTGGCGCTTGGAGTTTCGCCCTCTCTAATCAAAATGTTCTCTCCACCCGTAGGCTTCGCGCCTACGGGCATTTTTTTCTTGAAGTCTAAACCTATCTTTTTCTTGAAGCCTAAACCTATCTAAAGATTTTCCCAGTTGCTGTGACCAGCCTTGGAAAACGCTTCCCCCTCTTTGTACTGTCATCCCTCGGAGCGCCAAGATCTGGTGTCGATCTTGCACGATTGGGGGTGCGCTCCGGGGAATCTGCTGTTCTTCTTGCTGTCAAAAACAGCAGGTTCCCCGCGCCGCAAACCAGAGTCTTGGCGACCGACAGTTTCTCGCGGCGGCGCGAGGAATGACAGTGTGAATTAAGGAATGACAGTGTGAATAACGAATGACAGTGTGAATAACGAATGACAGTGTGAATAAGGAGCATCGATCGGTCAGAAATTCTGCATCCCGAAACAGGAAGAAAGGAGAAGTGTCCTCAGGCGTATTCTGAATAGCCTTAGAACAGCGCCAGCATTCCTGCGCACTTTTCCGCCGGAGGACGATTGAAACAGGTGCATCGATACCTTCGTTGTCAGTCAACACTCATTTGTTTTCTCTTTTCTGTGCTCACTCCCGTCATGTGGGCACAGCCGGGTCCTGGTTCTTCTAGTCTGAGCCTTCCTGAACTGGACCGTGGATTCCGCAATCCTCAAGATGACGCGCGCATCATGGTGCGCTGGTGGTGGTTCGGACCCGCGGTAGATAAACGCGAGCTCGAGAAGGAAATGCTGCGCATGAAAGAAGGCGGCATTGGCGGATTTGAAGTGCAAACCGTTTATCCGCTTGCGTTGGACGATCCCGAGCATGGCTTCGAGAACCATCCCTATTTATCAGAAGAATTTCTGGATGCCCTGCGCTTTGCTTCAGAAAAAGCAAAGGAGCTTGGCCTGCGAATGGATCTCACTTTGGGCAGCGGCTGGCCGTATGGAGGACCAGGGGTCCCAATCACGGAAGCAGCAAGTTCGCTGCGCATTGTTCGCACCAAGACCGACGGGCATTCCGAGAGCATTCCTGTGCCGAGCCTAACTGCCGGTGAGACATTGATTGCTGCTTTCTTGGGCACGACCGACGGTGGCGGATCCGAGCACAAGTATCAGCAACTCTCGGAAATTCACGAAGGCATCGTAGTGCTACCGCAGCCGAGTAATGCGGGAGAGGTTCTTTTTTTCATTTCGAGCCGCACGGGCATGCAGGTAAAGCGAGCAGCAGTGGGCGCCGAAGGCTTCGTCGTTGATCACTACGATCGAACTGCCGTCGAACATTATCTGCAGCATGTTGGCGACCGGTTGATGCAGGCGTTTCCCGCTGATCGTCCGTACTCGGTCTTCTGCGACAGTCTGGAGGTTTACGGTTCCGATTGGAGCCCGGATTTTCTGCAAGAGTTCCAAAAGCGTAGAGGCTACGACCTGGTTCCGCATTTGCCGGAACTCGCAGAAGGCAGCGACGCCAAGAGCAGGGCAGTGCGCCGCGACTGGGGAAAGACTCTCACGGAGCTTTTCGACGAACGATTTGCTTCCACCGTTCACGAGTGGGCGCAGAAGAATCACATGAAGTTTCGCATGCAAGGCTATGGGATTCCTCCGGCAGAGCTCTCGAGCAGCACGCTCGCGGATTTACCCGAAGGGGAGGGAGCGCAGTGGAAGTCACTTTCGGCCACACGGTGGGCTTCTTCGGCAAGCCACATCTATGGCGTTCCGGTCACGTCATCCGAGACCTGGACGTGGCTACACTCGCCCGTTTTCCGGGCCACTCCGCTGGATATGAAAGCTGAAGCGGATCGGCATTTTCTCGAGGGCATAAACCAGTTTGTCGGCCACGGCTGGCCATATACGCCCGAGGGCACCGCGTATCCGGGATGGCGTTTCTATGCTGCGGCGGTTTTCGATGAAAAGAATCCGTGGTGGATTGTTATGCCGGACATCACAGCCTATTTGCAGCGGGTGAGCTACCTGTTGCGCCAAGGCGAGCCGGTCAACGATGTTGCTGTCTATCTGCCCACCGACGACGCTTGGGCGAGCTTTCGGCCTGGACGCGTGAACCTTTTCCAGACTTTGCAATCCCGAATCGGGACCGATCTTATCGAAGGCATTGTTTCCAGCGGC
>Ga0075426_10002691_pt1 | contig 12689 bp, 9 predicted proteins | sample SoiMethybrSBSTD5_FD_75304 | JGI IMG/M metagenome (GOLD analysis project Ga0075426, IMG submission 75304) | Bulk soil microbial communities from a Populus tree surrounding site in Tennessee, USA - Soil MetaG P. TD hybrid SBSTD5 | ecosystem: Environmental > Terrestrial > Soil > Tree plantation...
CCAGTCGTCGGCGCTCAAGTTGAGCGCCGGCTGGTCCCAGCGGCGCCGACCGAGGTAGGCCGAGGGGTTGAGGCCGGTCCTTTCACCGAGCGGGCGCGACATGAAGGTCAGGCGAAATTCTTCGTCCTGCTCCCAGTACCAGTCGGCCGAGAGCGCCGTCAGGCTGCGAAAGCGCGCCTCGCTCTCGCGCATCGCGCCTTCGGCGCTGATGCGCTTCAGCACCTGCCCAATCTGGCTGCCGATGACGCTGATCACTTCGATCAGGCGCTGGTCGGGCGCGCGCACATCCTTGCTCGCAAAGCTGAGCACGCCGATCGTGCGGCGCTCGGCCATTACCGGGAAGACGAAGGCGCCGCCGTCGAGCCCCGTGCCGACGGAACTGCCGGTCGCGCGCGGATCATTGCGCGTGTCGCTTACCCAGAGCGGCGTACCGCTTTCCCATACCGCGCCGGTGAGTCCTTCGCCGCGGCGGTAGACCTTGTCGCGCGAGCGCGCGATGAAGGCTTCGGTTGCCGCATCGGCGATGCCCCATACCTGCACGCAGCGCAGCACATCGGCCGCCTCGTCGACGCCGAAAAAGCGTCCGCAGGGCCAGTGCTCCGTCTCGCAGATCGCCTGGATCACCGAGCACAGCGCTTGCGCCGGCTGCTCCGCGGTGGCGAGCGCGCGCGCCACCGCTTGTTCGAGGGCGCGCAGCTGCTCCTCGCGCTTGCGGCTGGTGATGTCGCGCCCGATGCCGCGGTAGCCGCAAAAGCGCCCCTGGTCGTCGGTAAGCGGCTCGCCGCTCGTACTTACCCAGAGCTGCCGCCCGCCGACGATGCGACAGAGCTCGAGGTCATGAAAGGGCTGCCGTGCCTCGAGCAGCGCGCGGTGCTGCGCCCAGTCCGCGGGCGTCATGTTGACGAAATCGAGCTCCCAGCGCCGCTTGCCGATCAACGTGCTCGCCTCCACCCCATGGCCTTGGTGCACGCTGCGGTGGTTGAACGAGACGAAGCGGTATTCCTCGTCCTGCTCCCAGTAGACGTCGGCGATCAGGTGAGTGAGGCCGCGAAAGCGCGCTTCGCTCGCGGCAATCGAGCTCACGGCGGCCGCCTGCAGCACCGCAAGGCGCACCACGCGGCGCAGCTCGCCCTGATCCATGCTTGCCTTGGCCACGAATTCGAACGCGCCGTGCTCGAGCGCTTTCTGCGGCAGCTCCGGGTCTTCGTCGGCGGTCATGACGACGATGATGCGTTCGCCCTCGCCGCGGACCGCGCGCAACGTATCGATGCCCTTCGAGTCCGGAAGATGCAGATCGAGCAGGATCAGGTCGTAGTGACGCGCCGCGAGCCGCTCGCGTGCGGCCGCGAGCGTCGCCACCCAGTCAAGCTTCGGCACTCCTGAGTAATGCGGCAGCGTGGCGAGCGGCGGCTTGTCGTCCGCGGCCATGGCGCGCAGGTAGGCGCGCACCAGCATGCTGAAGCTCTCGTCGTCCTCGACGAGCAATATCCGCGCAACCGGCTTCGGCCTCCCCATGGCGGCGAGCATAAAGAGCCGCGCGCCCCGGCCGGACAAACCCAAACAAGGGCTTGCCGGTCTTGCAGATGCTGACAAAGGGCCTAGCTGCCCGGGATGATCCCCGGCTCGAGGCGATAGCAGTGCTCGGCAACATCGCGCGGCCGCGCCCACCAGACGCGCGTGGCGCGGGCATGGCCAAGGCAATGGCGCAGCGCCGCGCGCAGCCGGCGCAGCCGGAATGGCTGGCCGAAGACGTAGGTGTGCACCGAGAGGTTCATGACCAGCGGATGCCGCTCGCACTGCTCGACCATTTCGTCGTACTGGTCGACGATCATGTCGCAGAACTCGGCCGCGCTGCCCTTGCGATGCACCACCAGTTGCGAGTCGTTGAGCTCGATCGGATAGGGCACCGAGAGAATCGGCCCGCTGCGCGTGCGCAGCCACACCGGCTGATCGTCCATCGGCCAGTCCATCAGGTACTTGTAGCCGAGCTCCTTCAGGAGATCGGGCGTATGCGGCGTCTCGTAGGCGCCCGCGCCCATCCAGCCCGCGGGCGGCGCGCCCTCGTGCCGCGTGATCGTCTCGGTGACCTCGCGCAGGATGCGCTCCTCGTCGGGCTGCCAGAGGCCACGCAGGTTCTCGGCGTTGGTACGCCCGTGCGCCACCACCTCGTCGCCGCGCTTGCGGATGGCCGCCATGACCTGGGGGGCATAGTCGTAGACCAGGCTGTTGGTGTTGTGCGCCGCGGGTAGCTTCAGCTCGTCGAAAAGCTCGAGCAGCCGCCATACGCCGATGCGATTGCCATAGTCGCGCCACGAATAGTTGCGATGCGTCTGCGGCTCGCCGGTCTTGGCGGGATCGTGGCCGAGGCCGGCGCCGAAGGCGAACCATTCGACGTTGGTGGTGATGACGAACGCGAGGCGCTTGCCCCCGGGCCAGCTGTAGTCGCGTCGCTCGGTGAGCGGCACAAAGTCGTAGCGGTTGTGCTGTGGCAGGAGAGGTTGTGTGCTCATGGCTGCGCTGCGTAGCCCCAGAGGTCGACGGTGAGTCCGGCCGGCACCTTTACCGCCGTGAAAGGCGGCGCGGGAGTGCCAAGCCGGGCGAGCTCCGCAGTGAAGATCAGCGTGCGCACGAGCCTGGCCGGATCGCCGCCCGCGGCGGCGAGCATCGGCCGCGCCTTCTGCATGACGTCGTCCATATCCCTGCCATTCAGGCCGGGCAGGAAGAGCAATCCATCGAGCAGCCGCGCACCGCCGGCAATCTGGCGGATCCGCGGCTGCGCGGATCGGTGTGCCGCAATCACGTTGATCTCGACGGTCGCTTCAGCCGTGAGAAACGCCCGATGCGGCAACGACACCACGGTCGTTGGCGGCACGCTGTCGGCAAAGCGTCCACTCCATGCGCGCCAGAATTCCGCCGCGTCCTGCGGCTGGCTCAAATAGACCTGCGCCTTCAGCAGCAAATCGAGGCCGCTTTCCGCGGCCTCGAGCGCCGGCGCGAAGCGATTGCGCAGGAGGTATTCGGTTTCGGCCACCGTGCCGCGCGCGGCAAGCCCGCCCGTGGCGTCGCGGGCGAGCTGTCCGGCAACGAAGATCAGATCGCCGACCCGCAGGCACGGCGTGTAGCCCGACGCATCGGGCCGGTTCAGCCCGGCCTGCACCGGCTGCGTTGCATGGTCGCTCGCGATCACCTGCACATCCATCTGCGACTCGGCGTCGCGCAGACTCTCGACCATCACCGACGTGCTCGGCGCGATGTGGCCCTCGCCGAAAGCCTGCTTGCGCGCGCGGTGATAGTCGGGCACGTAACGCGCGTCGGGGTAGTACTGATCGAGTCGCACCACCTGCGACAGCGAGCTGCCGGTGGCGCCCAACGCCTCGCGCATGCGCTCGAAAAGCGCGGGCCCGCTCGCCGCGCGCAGCCCGGTGCCGAAGACCCAGCGTCCGGCGCGCACGAAACCGGCGCCGGCTCGTTCAATCGATGCGGGCACCGGTCTGCCTCACGATCTTCGCCCAGCGCGCACGCTCTTCGCGATAGAAAGCGCCGAACTCGGCAGGCGTCGAGCCGACCGGCTCGATCGCCGCGGCGTCCATGAAGCTTTTCACCGCCGGCGCTCGCAGCGCGACCACGAACTCATGATGCAGCCGCTCGATCACCGGCGCCGGGGTGCCCTTGGGCGCAAGCATTCCCATCCAGACGTAGAGCTCGTAGCCCTTCACGCCCGATTCGATCATCGTCGGCACCTCCGGCGCCGCCGGCGAGCGCCGCGCGCCCGTCACGGCGAGCGCACGAACCCGGCCTTCGCGGATGTGGCTGCGCATCGCTGCGAGTCCCGGCATCGCCGCCGCCACCTGGCCGCCGAGCAGATCGGTGACCGCCTGCGCGCTGCCCTTGTACGGAATGTGATTCATTTCGATGCCGGTCATCGACGTGAACATCGCCATGAAGAGATGCTGCGCGCTGCCGTTGCCGGAGGAGGAGTAGTCGAGCTTGCCGGGGCGCTGCTTGGCGTAGGCGATGAGCTCCTGCACCGTCTTCACCGGAACGGACGGATGCACCAGCAGCACCGCCTGCTCGCTCGCGAGGAGCGAAATCGGCGCAAAGTCTTCCACCGGGTCGTGCGTCAGATGCGAGTAGAGCGCCGGGCTGATGGCGTTCGGGTTCGAAGCGAGCAGCAGCGTGTAGCCGTCGGGCGGCGCCTTCACCACCTCGGCGCTGCCGAGCATCGCGCCCTGACCCGGCTTATTCTCCACCACCATCTGCTGGCCGAGCTGCTTCGACATTTCCTGCGCGATCACGCGCATCGGTCCGTCGGACGAGCCGCCCGCCGAGTAGGGCACGACGACGCGGATCGGCCGCGTCGGATAGTCCTGTGCCGCCGCCGTCGCCGCGACGAGCAACGCGACCAAGGTCATTCGTTTCATGCGATGCACTCTCCGAGGCAATAGCAATGATCGGCGATTTCACCAGGCCGGCAGAGCCACGCCGCGCCGCTCTTCACGCAATGCGCGAGCGCGCTGCGCAATCGGCGCAGGCGGAAGGGCTGCCCGACGATATAGGGATGGACGGAAACGTTCATCACCAGAGGATGGCGTTCGCTCTGGCCCAGCATCTCGTCGAACTGGTCGACCACCATGTCGGCGAAAAGCTCCGCCGAATATTGGCGGTGCACGAGGCTTTGCGCATCGTCGGTTTCGATCGGATAGGGCACGCAAAGCAGCGGCCCGGCACGCGTGCGCAGCCACACCGGCTGGTCGTCCATCGGCCAGTCCATGACGTAGCGGTAGCCCAGCTCCTTCAACAGGTCGAGCGTATGCGGGGTCTCGTACGCGCCGGCCCCGAACCAGCCTTGCGCTGCTTTGCCTTCATGCTGCGCGATGGTGTCGGTGACTTCGCGCAGGATGCGCTCCTCGTCGGGCTGCCACAGCCCGCGCAGATTCTCAGCGTTGCTGCGGCCATGCGCGATCACTTCATCCCCGCGCCGGCGGATGGCATCGGTGATCTGCGGCGCATACTGGTAAACCAGGCTGTTGGTGCAGTGCCCGGCCGGCAGGGCAAGCTCGTCCAGCAGCTCGAACAGCCGCCAGATGCCGACGCGATTGCCGTAATCACGCCAGGCGTAATTGCGATGCGTCTGCGGCTCGCCCGCCTTCGCCGGATCGCTGCCGAGCCCGGCGCCGAACGCGAACCACTCGATGTTCGTGGTGACCGTAAAGGCGAGGCGCTTGCCGCCCGGCCAGCGGTAATCGCGCCGCTGCGGCAGCGGCAGGAACTCGTAGCGCTCATGCTGGGGAAGGAGCGGCCGGGTCGCGCTCAATATCGGCGTAACGCTCTTAGACGGTCATCTCTAGTGCGTACAGGCCGCCCGCATGGCGGTCGACCGCGAAGACGATGCCGCGATCGTCGACGAATACGTCGTTGATCTGCGCCGTAGCCACCGGCGAGCCCTCGGGTGTAGGCGGCACGAAGTAGCCGATTTCGCGCGGCGCGAACGGATCGCGCACGTCATACGCTCTCACGCCGGCGTTGAAAAAGGTGCCGAGAACGATGTCCTCCGAGCGCCAGGCGCCTTCTCCGGGCCGGTTCTCGTGCACGTTGTGCGCGCCGCAACGGCCGCCGTTGTGCAGTAGCGGCTTCACGCCGCTGACAGGCAGCGTGCCGATGCTCACGAGGTTCTTCTCATCGCGGGCATCGAGCAGCCAGACGAGTTTCGGCCAGTCGGCGCCGTCGTTCAGGATCGACTCGTCGGTGACCACCAGGAGCTCGCGGCCGAAGAGCGGCAGCACGGTGTGCGTGAAGCCGTTGTACGGCGGTGAATTGCTCCAGCGGGAGACCAGCTTGGGGGCACCGGGATCGGCGATGTCGAGCACCATCATGCCGCCGTCGAGGTAGCCGAGATAACAGCGATCGGGGCGCTCCGGATAGACGTTGGTGTTGTGCGCGCGAAAGCCGGCGTCGAATCGCGCCGGCAGTCGCTTCGGCGGCGGCGCGTCGTCGCCTTCCATGGTGCCCGGCAGGTGCCAGCGTCCCAGGGCGCGCGGCTTCGCCGGATTGCTCACATCGACGATGCGGTAAATCTGATCGTCCTTCGCGTCGCGCGGCTTCAGCTCCGGATCGGCGCACGCCATGTGCACGGTCTTGCCATCGACGAACCAGAGTACATGGCAGCCGCGCGAGTGCGGCCCGGAAGCATCGAAGAAGGCGATCGAGCGCGGGCGCTCGGGCTGCGAAATGTCGAACAGCTCGAAACCGGCGGGCTTCGCCCCCGGCACCGCAACCTGGTAGGCGACCGCCATGATGTCGCCGCACACCTCCAGCGAATTGGAGCGCATGGCGCGATGCGGCAGATCGGTCTGCACCACCACCCGGGGGGTGCGCGGATCGGTGACATCGACGCCGGTGAAATTTTTTGGCGCGCTCTCGTGCGCGAGCCACAGCACGCGCCGGCCGCCGCCCGCGAGCTGCAGCGACATGCCCTCCCCCATGCCGCCGTGGCCGTTCAGCGTGTGCTGCGAGAGAAGCTTCATGTTGTGTTGCATGGCCGCTAACATAGCAGACACACAGAGGAGAAACCGCCATGGCACAGAAGAGAGTCGCGCTCGTCACCGGCGCCGGCACGGGTATCGGAAAAGCAGCGGCGCTTGCGCTGCTCGGGGATGGCTATCACGTCGCGCTGGTCGGACGGCGCCAGGAGATGCTGGAGAAGACTGCCGCAGAATCCGGCGCGCGGGAGCGCGCCCTGGTGCTGCCCGCGGACATCACCAAGGCGGAAAATGTGCACGGCGTGTTCGCCAAAGTGAAAGACCACTGGGGCCGGCTCGATGTGCTCTTCAACAACGCCGGGATGGGCGCGCCCGCGGTGCCGATGGAGGAGCTGCCGGTCGAGACCTGGAAGGCGGTGGTCGACATCAACCTGAACGCGATGTTTTACTGCACGCAGGAAGCGATCCGCATCATGAAGGCGCAGGACCCGAAGGGCGGACGCATCATCAACAACGGCTCGATCTCGGCGCACGCGCCGCGGCCGATGTCGGTCGCCTACACCTCCACCAAGCACGCCGTGACCGGCCTTACCAAGTGCATCTCGCTCGACGGCCGCAAGAACGACATCGTCGGCAGCCAGATCGACATCGGCAACGCGCTCACCGAGCTCGCCGCGCGCATGGCGAAGGGCGTGCCGCAGGCCGACGGCTCGATCCGGCCGGAGCCGTTGATGGATGTGAAGCACGTCGGCGAAGCCGTCCTGCACATGGCCAACCTGCCGCTCGACGTCAATGTGCAATTCATGACAATCATGGCGACCAAGATGCCGTTCGTCGGTCGCGGCTAGGGCGCGGGGCGCGCCGCAGGCATACAATCCTTCCGGGGGAAGGGAGGGTATCGGCCTGCAGTTCGGGGCAAGCGATTTGCGGCGCTGGCTGCGTCAGCCAGCCGCGTGGGCCATTCTCGGCGCCGGCGCGTTGGTATCGCTTTCCGCCTGGCGCTCGCTCACCCTGGAGGTCGAGCAGGCCGCGCGTGCGAGCTTCAACGCCGTAGTGGCCGACTCGCGCCACGCGCTCGAGACGCGGCTGCGCGGCTATCAGCTCGTGCTGCTCGGCATGCAGGGCCTCTTGCAGGCGAAGCCGGACCTCGATCGCGCGAGCTTCGAGCGCTACATCGCCGAGCTCGCGCCGGAACGAAACGCGAGCCAGGCGCGCTCCTTCAGCTATGCGAAGCGCCTGGCGCATCCGCAGAAGGAGCGCTTCAGCGGCGCGGTGCGCGCCGATCGCAGTGTGCATCCGGGCGGCTATCCGCGGTTCAGCGTTCGTCCGCCAGGCGAGCGCGCGGAGTACATGGTGATCACCTATGTCGCGCCTTTCGCGCCCAACGAACGCGCCCTCGGGCTGGATCTGGTCGCCGACCCGGTACGGCGCCTGTCGGTCGAGCGCACGCGCGATAGCGGCCTGATCGTCGCGAGCGGCCCCGTGACGCTCGCGCTCACCGATGAGCGCGGCGTGAGCCTGCGGCTTGCGGTCTACCGCGGCACCCGGGCGCTCGAGAGCCTCGAGGCGCGCCGCGCGCGCTTCGACGGCATCGTCAGCGTGACCTTCGGAGCGCGCGACGCGATCGGCGACATCGTGGCACGTCACGCCGCGGAAACATTGCGGCTGCGCGTGGCGGACTCGGGCGAAGTGTTCTACGACAGTGCGAGCGGGCCGATCGAAGCCGGCGCGCTCAGCACCCATACCGCGCTCGAGATCGGCGGCCGCAGGTGGGATCTGCAATTCAGCGCGCCCATGCAGGCATTTCGCACCGCCGGCGACGCGCTGATACCCTGGTTTGCGCTCGGCGGCGGGCTCGCCATCAGCGTGCTGCTGGCCGGCCTGGTGGGCTCACTTTCCACCTCGACGCAGCGCGCGCACCGCATCGCGCGCGAGATCACCGAGGATCTGCGCCGCAGCCAGGCGGAGCTGCGCGAAGCGCAGCGCAAGACCGAGCTCTTGATCGAGACGCTGCCGAATCCGGTGTTCTTCAAGGGCCGCGACGGCAACTATCTTGGCGTCAACAAGGCGTGGGAAGCGTTCTTTCAACGCCCGCGCGCATCGATCATCGGCCGCCCGGTGCAGGAACTCTATCGGCATGCTCCCGAGGTCGCCGCGCGCATGCATGACGCCGACCAGCGGCTATGGGCCGAGCCCGGCACGCAGACCTACGAAGCCACCATCACCCTTCCCGATGGCACGCAGCGCGAGACGCTCTACTACAAGGCGACCTTCACTGGGCCGGGCGGTGAAGTGGCAGGGCTGATCGGCACGATTATCGACATCACCGAGCGCAAGCAAGCCGAGACGCGCCAGGCGATGGAGCATGCCGTCACGCGGGTGCTCGCCGCCACCGCCGACACGGCAAGCACCATCCCGCAGGTGATCCGCATTCTTTGCGAGGCACTCGGCTGGAAAGGCGGCGCTCTGTGGCGGCGTGAAGCGCAGCGGCGCCAACCCGCCCTGGTCGCCACCTGGGGAGCGGCGCCGCAACCGATCGACGGCCTGGGCGCGAGCAGCGTGCAGTGGCAGCACGACAACGGCGGCTCGCTGCGCCTGCCGCTGCTCCTTGGCAGTGACGCGCTCGGCGCCATGGCGTTCGCCGGCGTGCCGAGCGCTCCCGACGACGAGCTCACGGCGATGCTGCAGGCGATCGGCAGCCAGGTCGCCCAGTATCTGCAGCGCACGCAGGCAGAAGACGCGCTGCGCTTCGTCGCCACGCACGACTCGCTCACCGGCCTGCCGAACCGTGTCATGTTCAATCAGCGCCTCGAGCACGCGCTGATGCAGGCGAAGCGCCACCGGCGCCACCTCGCCCTGCTGTTCATCGATCTCGACCGCTTCAAGGTGATCAACGACACGCTCGGGCATGAGTTCGGCGATACGCTGCTGCGTGATGTCGCGCAGCGACTGATGCACAACCTTCGCGCGAGCGACACGGTGGCGCGCCTGGGCGGCGACGAGTTCGTCGTGCTGCTCGAGGAGACCAACGCGCCGATGTACGTCGCCACGGTGGCGCAAAAGCTGATCGGCGCGCTCGCGCAAGGCTTCGCGCTGGCCGGCAAGGAGTACCACGTGTCGGCGAGCATCGGCGTCAGCACCTATCCGGCTGACGGTGAGACGGCGGCGGGCCTGCTGAAAAGCGCCGACATCGCCATGTACCGGGCGAAGGAGCAAGGCCGCAACACGTTCCAGTTCTACGCTGCCGAGCAGAACATCCACACCGTGGAGCGACTGACGCTCGAGTCGGGGCTGCGCCGGGCGCTCGAGCGCGGCCAGCTCGTGCTGCACTACCAGCCGCAGGTGGAGACCGCGAGCGGCCGCATCACCGGGGTCGAGGCGCTGGTGCGCTGGCAGCACCCCGAGCTCGGCCTCCTGCCGCCCGCGAGCTTCATCGCCATCGCTGAAGAAACCGGCCTCATCGTGCCGATCGGCCAGTGGGTACTGCATGCCGCCTGCGCGACGCAGCGCGCCTGGCGCGAGGCCGGGTTGCCGCCGCTCCGCATGTCGGTGAACCTCTCGCCGCGCCAGTTCCTGCACGAGGGCCTGACGCGCGACATCGAAATGATCGTGCGCGCCTCCGATGCCGATGCGGCACACCTCGAGCTCGAGATCACCGAAGGCATGGTGATGCAGGATCCCGAGCGCGCGGTGACTGTACTGCGCGAGATGCGCAATATCGGTGTGCACATCGCGATCGACGACTTCGGCACCGGCCATTCTTCGCTCGCCTACCTCAAGCGCTTCCCGGTGGACAACCTGAAAATCGACCGCTCGTTCATCACCGAGATCCCGGCCGACCGCGGCGATGCCGCGATCACGCAGGCGATCATCGCCATGGCGCACAGCCTCGAGCTGAAGGTGATCGCCGAGGGCGTCGAGACCGAAGCGCAGTACCAGTTCCTGCTCGCGCAGCGCTGCGACGAATACCAGGGCTACTTCTTCAGCAAGCCGCTGCCTGGCGAGCAGATGCGCGCGCTGCTGGAGGACGCCGCGGCGCGCGCGCTGGCGGTCATTGCGCGGTGATTTTCGCCTCGCGTATCAGGCGCCCGTAGCGCTCGAGGTCGGCGTGGATCAGCGCGGCGAACTCTTCGGGCGTACCGGTGACGATGTCGTTTCCGCCCTGCACCGCGATGCGCTCGTACACATCCGGCGCGTGCATCGCTTTCACGATGTGCGCGTTTAGCACTGTGATGAGCGCACGCGGCGTCCCGGCGGGCGCCAGCATGCCCTGCCACTGCGACATGTCGTAACCGGTGAAGCCCGCTTCCTGCATCGTCGGCACGTCGGGGAGCGATGAGGCGCGCTTGGCACTGGAAACGGCAAACGCACGCAGTTTTCCCGCCCGGATGTGCGGCACCGAAGTAATCACGGTATCGAACATGAAGGTGAGCTGGCCGCCGAGCAGATCGGCGAGCGCCGGTGCGCTGCCCTTGTACGGTATGTGGTTGAACTTGGTGCGGGTCGCAAGCGCGAAGAGTTCCGCCGCGAGGTGGTTGCCGCCGCCGACGCCGGTCGAGCCATAGGTAAGCGCCCCGGGCCGCGCGCGCGCATCGTCGACCAGGTCCTGGATGCGCTTATAGGGCGCGTCGGCTCGCGTCACCAGCACGTATTGGTACACAGCGCACTGCGCCACCGGCGCGAGATCGCGCTGCGGGTCGTAGGGCACTTGCGAATAGAGCACCGGGTTCACCACAATCGGCCCGCTCGCCACCGCGAGCAGCGTATAGCCGTCCGGTGCGCTTTTCGCGACATAGTCGGTGCCGATGCCGCCGTTCGCGCCGGGCTTGTTCTCTACGACGAAGGCTTGCCTGAAGGACTCGGTCAGCTTTTGCGCCAGCGTGCGTGCCCAGATATCGGCGTTGCCGCCGGCGACGTACGGCACGATGACGCGCACCGGCTTCGCCGGATAATCCTGCGCCGCCCCGGCGCCGGCGAGCGTCAAGAGCAGCAGTGCGAGCACGGTTTTCAGCGCGCTTATGATAGGCGAATGCAAACGCTCGAGCGCTCGCACCGCAAGCCGGCCGAGCCGCTGCCGGCGCATGCGGCCGACTGCCACATGCATGTGTTCGGGCCTTACGATCGCTTCCCGCTCGCGGCCGAGCGAGCCTACAACGTGCCGGAGGCACCGCTCGGCGCGCATGAGCGGATGAAAGCCCAGGTCGGCCTGGAGCGAACGGTGCTGGTGCAGGCGAGCGGCCACGGCACGGACAACCGCGCCATGCTCGCGGCACTGGCCGGGCTCGGAGCGCACGGCCGCGGCGTCGCCGTGGTCGCGCCGCAGACACCGCTCGCCGAGCTGCAGCGCATGCACAAGGCCGGCGTGCGCGGCGTGCGGCTCAATCTCTATACCTTTGCGGCACGCCACCCGGGCGAACCGGCGGCGCTGCTTCGTACCTACGAGCGCCTGGTCGCCCCGCTCGGCTGGCATGTGCAGCTCTTCTGCGCAGCCGAGACGCTGCTTGCCCTGGCGCCGGCCATCGAGCGTGTGAGCGTGCCCATCGTCATCGATCACATGGGCCTGCCCGACGCGGCACAGGGTCTGGAGCAGCCCGTTTTCCAGCGCGTTCTCGAGCTATGCGCGAGCGGCCGCGCGTGGGCCAAGCTCGCTGGCGCCGATCGCATCACGCGCACGAGCGGCAAGCTGCGCGACGCGCTGCCTTTCATGCGCGCGCTCGCCGACGCGGCGCCGCAGCGCCTCGTCTGGGGCTCCGATTGGCCGAACATCGGCTTTCATTCACGTGAGCAGGTGCGCGACGACGAGCTGCTGGCGCACCGCGAGCTCGACGCAGGCGAGCTCCTCAACCTGCTTGCCGAGGCGGTGCCCGACGCGCTAAGACGCGAGGCCATCCTGGCCGGCAACCCCGCGGCGCTCTACGGCTTCCATTGAGAGCTGCCGCCCCGGGCGGGACGGCAGTCTTACGCGCGGTCGTTAGAGCAGGCCGAGCAGTTGGTTCAGCAGCCGCGCCAGTTCGGGTTGTCGACAACCCGGTGACCGAGCCCATGGACGGGGCAATTACCTGAACAGTGGCTACGGCGCCGGCTGGCGCACCGAGGTCGCTCGGAAATCGTGCGTCACCTCGTAGATGAGCGCCGGCACCATTTCGTCGCGCGGGTTGGCGTTCCTCATGCCGCCGCTGATGCCCTGCTCGGAAACGCTGACGGCGCCGA
>Ga0075426_10002692_pt1 | contig 12687 bp, 14 predicted proteins | sample SoiMethybrSBSTD5_FD_75304 | JGI IMG/M metagenome (GOLD analysis project Ga0075426, IMG submission 75304) | Bulk soil microbial communities from a Populus tree surrounding site in Tennessee, USA - Soil MetaG P. TD hybrid SBSTD5 | ecosystem: Environmental > Terrestrial > Soil > Tree plantation...
GCCTTCGTGGGCCAGATCGCCATCGCGCTGCGCAACGCGCAGCAGATGGAGCAGATCGAGCAGCGCCGCCGGCAGTCCGAGATGCTGCTGGACGTCATGAAGTCGTTCTCGTCCGAGCTGGAGGTCGACCAGCTCCTGCGGCGGATCATGGAGACGACCTCGGCCGTGCTGCAGGCCGACCGCGCCACGCTCTTCCTGGTCGACAAGCGCACGCGCGAGATCTGGTCGAAGGTGGCCCAGGGCGACCGGATGGCGGAGATCCGCGTGCCCATCGGCCGCGGCATCGCCGGCACCGTGGCCGCCACCGGCGAGACGATCAACATCCCCGACGCCTACGCCGACCCGCGCTTCAACCAGGAGGTGGATCGGCGCACGGGCTACCGTACGCGCACCATCCTGTGCGCGCCGGTGCGCGACGGTGCCGGCGCGATCGTCGGCGTCTCCCAGGTGCTCAACAAGGTCGGCGGGCCCTTCACGAAGGACGACGAGAGCCTGCTGGCCGCGCTGTCGGCCCAGGCCTTCATCGCGCTCGACAACGCGCGGCTGTTCGAGTCGATCGTGCAGATGAAGAACTACAACGAGTCGATCCTGTCCTGCATGGCCACCGGCGTGATGACGCTCGACCGCGACGGCACGGTGACCAGCGTCAATCCGGCCTTCCGGCGCATCTTCGGGGTGCCGGAGACGGTCGCGGCCGGCGGCGGCGTCCGCCACCTCCTCGACGTCAAGCGCAACGAGGCGTTCGTCACGCGGCTGGACGCCTGCGCGCGCGTGGGCGAGGCCCACGCCGAGTACGAGCTGAAGTACGCGCTGACCGCCGAGGAGTCCGTCAGCCTCAACGTGAGCGTGGTGCCCCTGCTCGACAGCAAGAAGCGGCCGCTCGGCGTGGTGGTGGTGGCCGAGGACATCACCCAGGAGCAGCGGCTGATGTCCACCCTCTGCCGCTACGTGACGCGCGAGATCGCCGAAGAGGTCATGAAGCAGAAGGGCCAGATGCGGCTGGGCGGCACCCGGGCCCCGATCTCGATCCTGTTCTCCGACATCCGCAACTTCACCTCGATCAGCGAGCGCCTGGAGCCGGAGAAGATCGTGGAGTTCCTCAACGACTACTTCGCGGCCATGGTGCACGAGATCTTCGCCCACCAGGGCACCCTCGACAAGTTCATGGGCGATGGGATCATGGCCGTGTTCGGCGCGCCCATCAGCCGGCCCGACGATCCGGTGCGCGCGGTGCGGGCCGCGCTCGGCATGCGGCGCAGCCTGCGCGAGTTCAACGCGCGCCAGCGCGCCAAGGGCGGCGTCGAGGTCGACATCGGCATCGGCATCAGCCACGGCGAGTCCATCTCCGGCAACATCGGCTCCGAGCAGCGCATGGAGTACACGGTCATCGGCGACTCGGTGAACCTGGCCTCCCGCCTGGAGGGCCTCACCAAGAACCACCCCTACAAGATCCTGATCAACGACCAGATCTACGAGCAGGTGAAGGGCGAGTTCGAGTGCATCCTCATCGGTGAGGAGCGCGTCAAGGGCAAGGCCCAGACCGTCCAGGTCTACGGCGTGGTTGATCCTTAAGGGGGGCCTCGAAGGGCCCCCCTAGCCCCCCGGACGTTCGTCGCGCCCCGGCGGAGCCGTGGCGCTCCTCTAAACCCGCCCGCTGGCAGCGGGAATGCAGCCATAGGGCGGGATGCGGAACTTAGTGATCGCGATCGTGGCAGTGGGCGTGTTGACGGGGTGCGGCGCCGCGCAGCGGAGCGAGCCGGTCTCGGCGAGTCCGGCCTTCGGTGACGCTCAGCTCCGCGCGGACCAGAACGTGTGCCTGCAGCAGGCCATCGGCCAGGCCGACAAGAAGTCGGTGCCGACGTGGGGCCAGACGATCAACCGCGAGGCCTACGACGACTGCATGCGCAGCCGCGGTTACTAGCCGCGGCGGGACAAGCCGCCGGCGAGCATGGTGAGCGACATCATGCTCCAGAGCGACATCGCCTGCGCCACCGCCGCCCACGGCGCCCACGCCAGCGCGGCCACCGACGCCGCGCTCGTCGGCCGCCCCTCGTAGACCACGCGCGTCTTCGAGGGCATGATCCACGCCTCCCCCGACAGCACTTCCTCGCCGTGCTGGTTGACGCACACGGTCTGAAGACGGATGCGATTGCGCTCGCGGATGACCTCGATGACCTCGGCCCGGGCCGTGATGGTGTCGCCGGCCTTCACCGGCTTCACGAACTTGAGCGACTGCGAGAGGTAGATGGCGCCGGGGCCCGGCAGCCGGGTGCCGATGACGGCCGAGATCAGCCCGGCCGTGAAGATGCCGGGCGCGATCGGCACCTTGAACGGCGTGCCGGCCGCATAGGCGGCGTCGCTGTGCACGGGGTTGTAGTCGCCGACGGCCTCGACGAACGCCGCGATGTCGTCCTGCTCCACCACGCGCGTGAGCTCCGCGCGGTCGCCCGGGGTGAGGTCCGCGATCGTCTTGCCGATCATGCGCGCTCCTTGTCGAGACGGCGGAGGATGGCCTGCACGCCGTCCTCCACGCGCTCCAGGCGCTCCTCCAGCTCGACGATCTGCTTGGCCACCGCGGTGAGCTGGGTCCGCGAGGCGAGGTTGAGCGTGTTGACCGCCTGCTCGATGGCCTGCTCGCCCTGCTTCTTCATGGGGGCCTGGGCGGCCAGCATGCCCTCCAGCGACTTGCCCATGAGCTGGGCGAAAGCGTCGGTGGTCATCGCCTGCCCCAGCACGCGCGACCACGCCTCGATCCACTGATCGAGGAACTGCTTCCACTGCGCGAACAGGTCCGGCGAGGCGGGGGTCTGGGCGAACATCCGGGCCCACTGCTCGAGGCCCTGGTTGAGCACCGGACGCCAGAACGCCAGCGGATCGGGCGCCGGCGCCGGAGCCGCCTGCGACACCATGCGGGTCCAGGCCTGGGTCGAGTCCTCCAGCTGTTTGCGCCACATCTCGAAGAACTGCGCGGTCGCGGCGGAAGCGTCCGTCATGGTCATCCCCTCACGAGCGCGAGGCCAGCCAACCGGAGACCTTCGGCCAGCAATGGGTGGCGGCGCCGCGACCGGCGATCAGCGAGATGTGGCCCCCGGGCAGCTCGATGTAGTCCTTCTGCTGGCTGCTGACGACGTCGATGAGCGCGCGCACGCAGGCCGGCGGCGCGATGTAGTCTTCCTTGGCGCCCACCACGAAGATCGGGCAGCGGATGTTCTCCAGGTGCACCGGCCGGCCGCCGAACACCAGCTCGCCGCGGACCAGCTTGTTGGACTGGTAGAAGTCGCGCACCCACTGCCGGAAGAACTCGCCGGGAAAGGCCACGTACTCGTTGGCCCACTTGTTGAGCGCCGTGAAGCCCTCCACGTACTTGTCGTTCCACAGGTTCCACCAGAGGTTGAGGTTGGTGGAGATGTCCATGGTGGGCTTGAGCAGCTTGAACCCGGCCTTCACGAGGTCGGCCGGCACGCTGCCGAGCGTGTCCACGAAGCGGTCGACGTCGAAATACTTCTTGTCGAGCCACAGCCCGAAGATGCCGATCTTGGAGAAATCGATCGGCCCCGCCATGTTGATGAAGTTCTTCACGCGGATCTCGGGATGCGTGGCGATGAACGACGCCGACAGCGGCGCGCCCATGCAGTATCCGAGCACGCTCAACTCCTCGGTGCCCGAGGTCTCGAGCACCTTGCGGGCCATGCGCGGCAGGATCTTCGTCACGCAGTCCTCGAAGGTGAGGTCGTTGTCCTCGGGCCCGAACACGCCCCAGTCGAGCAGGTAGAAGTCGAAGCCCTCGCGCGTCATGTGCTCGATGAAGGAGCCGCCCGGCAGCAGGTCGAAGATGTAGGGCCGGCTGATGCCGAGGTTGGGCACGAACAGGATCGGCGTGCGGTGCTTCCGGCTCGAGGCGTACCGGTAGAGGCGCGACTTGTTCCGCTTGTAGATCTCCTCGCGCGCCGTCTGGCCCGTGCGGGGCTCGGCGGCCGTCGCCAGCTTGCCCAGGTTGGCCAGGCGGCGGACGTTGCGGTCCAGCTCCTCCTGCCATTGCCTGACGACGTCCGGCGAGGCGGGGGTCGCGCCGGCCGCGAGCCCGTTGGTGAACCGCTCCACTACATCCGCGAAGCGCTCCTGCCCCATCGAGGGAGCCTCCTCCCCACTTCCCCTCCGATCGCCCGACCCGAACGGGCCGGGGCTCGGTGTGCTGACGGGCTCAGTATAGACCGACGACGCCGCGGCGCGTCAACCTGATTCGCGCGCCGCGGCACGTCTGTCTTCCCCTCCGATCACTCCAATCACATGGAGAACATCGAGCCGAGCTTCATGGCGAGGCCCATGTCGCCCTTGACCTTCAGCTTGCCCGACATGAACAGCATCTGGCCCGACTGCTTGCCGGAGAGCATGTCGATCCAGTCCTGGGCCGCGATCGACAGCGTCAGGTTGGGGCTCGCCGCCGCGCCCTGGTTCACCGTGCAGGCGCCGTCCTTGATGACGGCGTTCCAGGTGCCGCCGCCGTCGCCGCTGATGTCGTACTGGATGGTCGCGTTGGTGCCGGCCGCCTTGTCGGCGCGGAACCGGCCCGGCATCGCATCGAACGACTCCCTGACTGTCGGCATCGTCGTCTCTCCCCTCTTGTATTCGCCGTCGGGGCGGCTGCGCAGGGCTCCGCCGCCCGACGGTCGGGCTGAGAACCGGCCCGGTGAATCAAGTGATTAGAAAGTGAACAAGTCCATACCGCCGGTGATTGGCAGTACGGCGCCCGTGATGTACCGGGCGCGCTCGGAACAGAGAAAGGTGATCGCGTTCGCCACGTCTTCGGGCTCGCCTTCCTTCTGCATCGCCACTCGCTTGACCATGCGCTCGTAGAGCGGGCTCAGGCTGGCGTTGGGCGCGATGATGCCCGGCGCCACCGCGTTGCAGGTGACGTTGTAGCGGGCGCCCTCCAGCGCGACCGACTTGGCGAAGCCGATCACGCCGATCTTGGTCGCCGAGTACGCCGTCTGCCCGAAGCCGCCCATGAGGCCGGCGATGGAGGCCATGCACACGATGCGGCCCCAGCGCCGCTCGCGCATCCCCGGGAACACCGCGCGCGTGACCTTCATGGTGCCCGTGAGGTTGACGGCCACGTTGAACTCCCAGTCCTCGTCGCGCATGTCCTTGAGCTGGCCGACCGTGTAGATCATCCCCGCGTTGTTCACGCAGATGTCGACCGGCCCCAGGTCCTTCTCGACGCGCGTGACGACGTCCTGCACCTGGCCCGTCTCGCGGATATCGCACGCGTAGCCGCGCGCCTGCCCGCCACCCCTCGCGATCTCTTTCCCTGTCTCCTCCGCGCCCTCGGCGTTGAGATCCACGATGGCGATCTTGCAGCCCTCGCCGGCCAGCGCCAGCGCGTCGGCCTTGCCCAGGCTGCGGGCGCCCCCGGTGACGAGGGCCACCTTGCCGCGAATGCCGAGGTCCATCAGCGCCCCTTGAACTCCGGCTCGCGCTTGGCGAAGAACGCCTGGATGCCCTCGGCGGCGTCCTCGCTCTTGAGCGTGGGCATGAAGGCGTCGATCTCCACGTCGATCGAGCGCGCCATGGGCGCTTCCAGCCCCTCGTCCACCGCCTTGATGATGGCGGCCATCGCCAGCGGCGCCCGCTTGCCGAGCTGGCGTGCCAGCGCCTTGGCGTCGTTCAGCGTCTCGCCTTCCTTGCACAGGCGGTTGACCAGTCGCAGCTCCAGGCACTCCTTGGCGGGAACCTGCGTGCCGAGCAGCAGGAACTCCAGCGCCTTGGTGCGGCCGATCAGCCGCGGCAGCCGCTGGGTGCCGCCGTAGCCCGGGATGATGCCGAGGTTCGACTCGGTCTGCCCCATGCGGGCCGTCTCCTTGAGCAGGCGCAGGTGGCAGGCCATGGCGATCTCGCAGCCGCCGCCCATGGCGTGGCCGTTGATGGCGGCGATGACGGGCTTGGGAAAGCGCTCGATCTTGCGCATCACGCTGTTGCCGAAGCGGATGAAGTGATCGACGTCCCCGCCCGAGAAGGCCGAGCCGAGGTCGGCGCCGCCGCAGAAGATCCTGTCGCCGGCCCCGGTGATGATGACCGAGCGCACGCCCTCGTCGGTCTGCACGCCGCTCAGCGCGGCGTTCAGCTCGCGCATCAGCGGCTCGCTGATGGCGTTGGCCGGCGGCCGGTTGAGCGTGATGACCGCGTAGGTCTCCTCGCGGGCCAGGATGAGCGTCTCAAACCCCATTACGGATGACTCCTTTGAGAAAGATCGTGGCCACCGCGTCCGCGGCCTCGGTCAGCCGGTACCCACGCTTGCCCAGCACCCACGAGGTGGCCACCTGGTCCATGGCCCCGAACAGCACCTTGGTGGCCACCTTCACGGGCAGGTCGGGCTCGAACCGGCCCGAGGCCACGCCCTCTTCCAGGATGGACCCGATCAGGTCGAAGTAGGCCGAGACCTCGTGGGCGGAGGCGCCGCGGAAGAACTTGTGCCCCTGCCGGAGCTCGATCTGCACCACCTCGGCCAGGGCCGGGTTCTGCTCGAGCACGGTGAAGTGCAGCCGCACCAGCCGCCGCAGCTTGGCCTCGGGATCGGCCTCGTCGGTGATCTCCCGGCGCAGGTAGGCCACGAACTCCGCCATCTTCTCGCGGAAGAGCGTGACCAGGATCTCTTCCTTGGTCTTGAAGTAGAGGTAGATGGTGCCGCTGGCGATGCCGGCCTCGCGCGCGATGTCCGACACGCGCGAGCTGTAGTAGCCCGTCCGCGCGAAGACGCGGATGGCGGCCTCGATGATCTGCTGGGGCTTCTCGGGATCTCGCATTCGACGACGGCCTCGTCACCTGAAGGGATGACTGAATCGCGGTTCATTCTACGGGTGGGTCCGAAAGCCTGTCAACGCGTGTTAGAGTCCAGCCCATGCAGATCAAGTACCGCATCGGCGTCATGCCGGGCCCGTGGCCGGCCGCCGGCCGCGACTACTTCTGGCGGTTCGTGGACCTGTGCGAGAAGAGCGAGATCGACTCGGTGTGGTTCTCCGAGCGCCTGTCCTCCCCGGTGCCCGTCCCCGAGCCGATGACCGCCATGGCGGCCATCGCCGCCCGCACCACCCGGCTCAAGTTCGGCCCCAGCGTGTTCATCACGCCGTTCCGGACGCCGGTGCTGGCCGCCCGCGAGATCGCCATGATCGACTACCTCTCGGGCGGCCGCATGCTGCCGGCCTGCGGTATCGGCGTCGAGCAGGAGCGCGAGTTCCAGGCCGCCGGCGTGCCGTTCAAGGAGCGCGGCCGCCGCACCGACGAGGCCATCGCCATCATGCGAAAGGTCTGGGCCGAGGACGAGGTGACCTTCGCCGGCGAGTTCTGGAAGCTCGACCGGATCACCGTCCTGCCCAAGCCCGTGCAGCGGCCGATGCCGCTGTGGATCGGCGGCAACAGCGAGGCCGCCATGCGCCGCGCCGGACGGCTGGGCGACGGTTGGATCCCGTCCTTCATCACGCCGGAGCAATTCCGCGTGGGCGTGGAGAAAACGCAGGCCTTCGCCGCCGAGGCCGGACGCGAGGTGCCCGCCGATCACTTCGGCGTCCTGTTCTACTACCACCTCGATCCCGATCCCGCCGCCGCCCGCGCCGCCGCCGCTCCATTCATTCCGCGCGGCCGCGTCGACGACGCCACGCTGGCCCGCTGCACGGCGTTCGGCCCGCCCGATCTCGTGCGCGAGCGCCTGGAGCAGTACGTGGCCGGCGGCGGCTCGAAGTTCATCCTGCGCCCGATGGGCCCACCCGACAGCGCGCTCGACCAGCTCACCCAGCTCGCCACCGACGTCGTCCCGGGCTTTCACCGGCGGGATGGCTGACCCGCCGCTGGCCCCGACCACTGCGTAAGCTGCTCCGCCTGAGCCCGGCCGAGCGTCGTCTCCTCGTGCAGGCGGCGTGGCTCATGGTCACCGTGCGGGTTGCCCTCACCGCGTTGCCGTACCGCCGGGTCGAGCGCCTGGTCTCGCGGTTGGCCCGCCGGCGCGCGGCGGTGCGGGCGCCGACCGAAGGCATCGCGTGGGCGGTCGCGGCCGTCGGCCGCCGCCTCCCGGGCGCGACCTGCCTCGTGCAGGCGCTGGCCGCGTCGATCATGCTCGGTCGGAGCGGCACGCCGGCGATCGTGCGCATCGGCGTCGCCCGCGAGCGGGGCGGCCCGCTCGAGAGTCACGCCTGGGTCGAGAGCGAGGGGCGCGTCGTGATCGGCGACGACCATCTCGACCGTTACGTTCCGATCGCCACCTGGGGCTCGTCCTGAGCGGCGGCGGCGGGCTCTGCCGGACGCGCGCACACATTTTTCGAAACGATCGGTGAGGCGGTGTGCTTACATCGTCTCGTGACGCGTGAGGATCGGCTGATGGAGGACAAGGCCAACGGCTGATCTCGCGAGGTGGACGACGTCGCTGGCGCCCGAGACGCAGCTCCTGCTCTGCTGCGCCCGGGTCGAGTCGACCGCCACCGCCCGCGCCCGTCTCGCCGCCCTGCAGGCCGGCCCGCTCGACTGGGACGTCATCCTCGACGAGGCCGCGCGCCATGCCATGATCCCGCTCCTGGAGCAGCACGCTTCCGCGCTTCAGCCGCCGCCGTGGGCGACCTTGCGCCTCGAGCGTGAGCTCACCGTCGTCGCCCGCCGCAGCGTGACGCTGACCTCCGAGCTCGTGGAGGTCATGGCCGGGCTGAAGAGCGTCGGCGTCAGCGCCACGCCCTTCACGGGCCCGACGCTGGCCGCGGCCGCGTACGGCCGGGTCACCCTGCGGCAGTTCGACAACCTGGACGTCCTCGTCCATCGCGCCGACGTAACCGCGGCCGAGCGCGTGCTCCTGCGGCGCGGCTACCAGCCGGCGCCCGGGGCCGAGGGCCGGCGCTTGGGCCCGGTACGCGGCTACGTGCGCGGCGACCTGCCGCTGACCCTGCACTGCTCGCTCGCGCCGCGCTGGCTCGGCAGCCGCGCCAGCGTGGCCGGCCTCTGGGTCCGGCGCCGTCCCGTCGAGCTCGACGGCGTCCGCGTGCCGGCGCCGGGGCCCGAGGATCACCTGGTGCTGCTCGTGCTCCACGCGGCGCAACGGGTGTGGGGACGGCTCGGCTGGCTCGCCGACGTGGCTGCGCTGCTGGAGCGGCATCCGAGACTGGACTATGCCGCCGTCCGCTACGAGGCGCGGCGCCAGGGGATCGAGCGGCTCATCCGCCTCGGGCTCGGCCTGGCCCAGGCGCTGGTGGAGGCGCCGCTGCCGCGCGAGGTGGCGGCCTGGGTGCGACGCGACCGCCGCCTCGACGATCTCGTGCGCGACGTGTGCGCGCGCCGCCTGCGTCCCGCCGCGGCACCGCCCGGCCTGCTGGAGTCGGCGCGCTTCCAGCTCCGCAGCCGGGAGCGCTGGAGCGACCGCGTGCGCTACGCCGCGCGGGGCGCCGGCACCGTGCTGGCGCTGCCGGCGCGGATCGCCGCCCGCGCGACGAACGGGCTGCGCGAGCGCAGCCGCCGCGCCGCCGTCGTCATTCCCGCATTCCACCGCTGAAGCGCCGGAAGTAGCGCCACACGGGGTCTAGCAGGTAGAAGCGCGGCGGGGCCGCCAGGTAGGGCTCCAGCTGGCTCGTGTGCCGGCGGCCGAAGGCCGAGGTCAGGAAGCGGTCCACGTCGAACGGCTGGTGGGAGTCGGCCATCACCACGAACTGCTCCGGCCGCTCCACGCCCTGGGCGGTGATGACCCGCCGCGGATTCAGCCGCTCGGCCAGCGCCGCGATGGCGGGGCCGAGGCGCTCGCGAAAGCCCGCGACGTGCTCGGGCCGCGCGAGGAGCAGCGCCGCCGCGCCGTGCGTGCTCGCCTGCGGCACCGAGGCGTACTCGTAGAGACTCTCGAGCCGGATCGAGGTGCCGGGCGCCTCCCCGTAGCGCCGCTCGGTCTCGTCGAGGGCCTCCAGCAGGGCCTTGCGTCCGCTTCCCATGACGGCGGCGTCGTCCTCGTAGATCGCCAGCGAGAGGAACTCGCGTCCGGCCCCGTGCTCGCGATAGACGGCGAGCTCGAGCAGTCCCGCCATCCGCGGCACACCCTCCTCGTGCACGCGGATCAGGTCCTGGCGGAAGAACGCCTCCTGGCCGTCCCGGGCGACGCAGCGGCGCAGGAACAGCGGCACGCCCTCAGCCCTTGAGGATGTCGATCAGCAGCGAGGGCTCGATGTTGCCGCCGGAGAGCACCACGCCCACGCGGGCCCCGGGCCCCAGCGGCAGGTGCTTGCCGAGCACGGCGGCGGCCGGCACGGCGCCGGTCGGCTCCACCACGATCCGCGCGCGCAGGGCCAGGAAGCGCACGGTCGTGCGGACCTCGGCGTCGCTCACCAGCAGCATGTCGGTGAGGTGGCGCTGGAGGATCGGAAACGTCAGCGCGCCAGGCGTGGTCAGACGGATGCCGTCGGCGATCGTCGGCGGCGGCGGAATCGTCACGCGCTCGCCCTTGCGGAAGGACAGGTAGGTGTCGTTGGCGGTGTCGGTCTCCACGCCGAAGATCTGCAGCCCGGGAAACAGCGCGCGGGCCACCGTGGCGCAGCCGGCCATGAGCCCGCCGCCGCCGACCGGCGTCAGCAGCGCGTCGAGCGACGGCACGTCCTCCAGCAGCTCCAGCGCGGCCGTCCCCTGCCCGGCCATGATGGCCGGATCGTCGAAGGGCGGCACCAGCACGCGCCCGGTCTTCGCCACGATCTCGCGCGCCACCTGCTCGCGGTCCTGCGTGTGGCGGTCGTAGATGACGATCTCGGCGCCGTAGTTGCGCGTGGCCTCCAGCTTGAGCGGCGGCGCGTCCTTGGGCATGCAGATCACGGCGGTCGTGCCCACCATGCGGGCGGCCAGCGCCACGCCCTGCGCGTGGTTGCCGGACGAGAACGCCACCACGCCGCGCTCGCGCTCGGCCGGCGTGAGCGTCAGCAGCTTGTTCAGCGCGCCGCGGATCTTGAAGGCGCCGGCCCGCTGGAGGTTCTCGCACTTGAAGAACACGTGACAGCCGCTGGCGTCGTCGAAGGACTGCGAGGAGATCACCGGCGTGCGGTGGATGCGATTGCCGAGACGGCGCGCGGCGGCCCGAACGTCGTCGATCGTCAGCGTCATGGCGGCCGATTATGCCCGGGCCCGCCGCTCGCCGCAATACGACTTACGGAGGGGAAGAGGGGAACCCTCCTCGGACGGGTATACTGCTCCCATGCGTGCACTGCTCACCGCCGTCGTCGCGCTCGTCGCTCTGGCCGGCTGCTCCGTCCTCTCCATCGATCTCACGCCGCGCGTGCGTCCGCTGCAGGAGGAAACCGTCGAGGGCCACGGCGACGCCAAGATCCTCATGATGGACGTCTCCGGCTTCATCTCCGACGAGAGCCCCGGCAGCGTGCTGACGATCGGCAATCCGCCCGCGCGGGTGCCGATGCTGGTGCGCGTGCGCGAGGAATTGAAGAAGGCGCAGAAGGATCCGAAGATCAAGGCCCTGGTCCTCCGAATCAACAGCCCCGGCGGCACCGTGACCGCCTCCGACATAATCTTCCGGGAGCTCGAAGAGTTCCGGAAGGCCACGGGCGTGCCGGTCATCGCCTCGATGATGGACGTGGCCGCCTCCGGCGGCTACTACGTCGCGCTCGCCGCCGACACGATCGTGGCCCATCCCACCACGGTGACCGGCTCCATCGGCGTCATCATGATCAGTCTCAACGCCGAGGGTCTCATGCAGAAGGTCGGGCTGGCCGCCAACACCATCAAGTCGGCCGAGCACAAGGACATGGGCAGCCCCTTCCGAACGCTGACGCCGCAGGAGCGCGCGATCTTCCAGTCGGTCATCGACGATCTGCAACGGCAGTTCGTGGCCAAGGTCGTCGAGCGGCGCAAGCTGGCGCCGGCCGCCGCCGCCGCGCTGGCCGATGGCCGGATCTACACCGCCGAGCAGGCGCTCGCGCATCGGCTGATCGATCGCATCGGCTACGTCGCCGATGCCGTCGACGTCGCCCGCCAGGCGGCCCGGCTGGACGAGGCCAAGGTCGTCATCTACAAGCGCCCCCGCGAGTACCGCGCCACCTACTACGCCAAGGCCGAGGCCGAGGCCGGGGCCCTCACCACCCTGTCGCAGCTCGCGGGACTGACCGGCGCCGGGCCGAAGTTCCTCTATCTCTGGTCGCCCTGACGCGGGTCGCTGGCAAGCGGATTGCGGGACTCCTCCCGAGAGGGTTTCGAACAGGAGGGACCGCAAATGCGTTCACTGACATCGGTCATTGCAGGGCTGGCGCTGGCGGCCGGCCTGGTCGCGTGTGCGACGCCCCAGGGGGCGTACCTCAACAAGGACGAGCCCGAGAACCGCCTGCTCAGCTCGCAGATGAGCGGCACCGTGACGCGCGTCGATCAGCCGCAGCAGGTCATCATCCTCGACAACGGCCAGATGTATCGCGTGACCAACCCCGACGCCGTCTACGTCGACGGCCGCCCGGTCGCGCTGTCCACCGTGCAGCCGGGCAGCACGGTGGTGATCCGGTCCGGCACGCCGGTCTACTACCAGAACGGTCAGTACGTCGTGGTCCAGCCCGGCACCAGCGGCGCCGTGGCTCCGGGCGGCACGCTCACGTCGTCGCCGCCGGCCGCGGTGGTGACGTCGCCGGGCACCACGGTCGTCACGACGGCGCCCGGCACGTTTCGCATGACGGGGCGCGTGGTGGACGTCGA
>Ga0075426_10002693_pt1 | contig 12686 bp, 17 predicted proteins | sample SoiMethybrSBSTD5_FD_75304 | JGI IMG/M metagenome (GOLD analysis project Ga0075426, IMG submission 75304) | Bulk soil microbial communities from a Populus tree surrounding site in Tennessee, USA - Soil MetaG P. TD hybrid SBSTD5 | ecosystem: Environmental > Terrestrial > Soil > Tree plantation...
TTTCTCTCAAGACAACCCGTGCGCCGAACGGTTGAGTTGACGCGGCGGCGCGAATTCATTCAAGCATCGCCGGACCACTTATGATGCGAAACACGCTTCCGCCGCTCGCGTCCAACGATTTGTTGGGCATCGTCGACAGGGGCGACGGTTTTCCGTCCAGTTGAAACGGTTTGTCGAAAGCGCCGGATTCGAGTTGCGACAACGTTTCAAGCCAGTCAACCCTGAGAATGAAGCAGCCTCGCATAGAAATGATTTTCCCTTCGGCGACCGTCATCCCAGACAAGACTCGCGACGCCGGCCGTTGGCGCGAGCGATATTTTCTAAGTTGCAGTGAAAACGCATCAGAGTTGAGAATGCGCAATCCCAGCAAGCCATATAAGCCGCCTTCGTGGTTCGCGTTAGTAACAAGATTAATGCATGCCTGTTCCGCAGCATATTCCTGGAGGAGCCTGCGCAAAGCAGTTTCTCCATTCGAATAGCCTGCATATCCAGCAGGCCCGATCGTAAATTGCGACGCAGTCAACAGAGTTTGATAGGCCTTCTGACCGTCAGGGGTCAAACCAGGTGATGGAAGGGCGGGTTTGCGCCGCTATCGGCGACGCGAAGACAGCGAGCATGATTGGTAGAAGAAGACGTCTCATTGAGTCAACAGAAGATGCCCAACGGTTGAGTTGACGCGGCGGCGCGAATTCATTCAAGCATCGCCGGACCAGTTATGATGCGAAACACGCTCCCGCCGCTCGCGTCCAACGATTTGTTGGGCCACAACGCTAGCGACGAAGAAGAAACAAACCCGTAATGGCAAACGTGACACCGAGCAGACGCTGCCATGACACAGGCTCCCGAAAGAATACAATGCCCGCCACAGCCATGATGGCGGCACCACCAGCAAGGATGGCGGGAACCGCCGAGAGTGGGCCACCGCGCTGAAACAGCAAGAAGAATGCGACGGTGCCTGCCCCAACGCAAATGCCCGTGAGCGCGGAATAGTTGAAGCCGACCCAGGTAAACTTTTGCTCCCAGCGCCCAGAGAACCAAAGGAATCCGAGGTAGCTGAGGATCGCGAGCGCCGCAACGCCCTCCACGACGAACCCCCCGACACCATCACCGATTTGTGCCGAGGCCAGCCGCGTAAAGATTTGGTGCGCGCCGTAGAGCACGGCGGCAACAACTGCGAACCAAAACCATGCTGCCATTAGCTCCCCTCGATTCTTTGTGGCCCAACGGCGGAGTTGACGCGGCGGCGCGAATTCATTCAAGCATCGGCGGACCAGTCATGATGCGAAACACGCTCCCGCCGCTCGCGTCCAACGATTTGTTATCCACCACCGCTCTGGACAAAACGAATACTGTTACGGTCTGGGTCACGCACATACATTTCGCGATTGCCCCAGCTTTGATTGGTCGGTTCGAGATCAATCATGACACCTTTGGCCCTGAGTTCTCTATGAAGTTCGTCCACATCTTCGACCCCAAGAAAGACCACGCCGCCCGCCACACCGTCGCCAGGAAAAGACGAAACATGCAACTCAACGTTGTCTCGCATTAGTCCCATGTAGCATGGATCCTTTTGCGTTTCGTCAATGCGATACGCGAACAGTTGGGTGAATCCCAGACTTCTGCAATAAAACTGTTCTGCCGTAGCGATGGCGTTCACATGCAGGACTGGAATCGCGAACTTAAACATTACATGGCCTCAAAAGGTGGATAACGGTTGAGTTGACGCGGCGGCGCAAATCAAAGCACCCTCCGCCGCATCAAGCAAGTTACGAAACACGCTCCCGCCGCTCGCGTCCAACGATTTGTTCGGCGGCGGCATAGTTATTCTGTCGCTTTCGGAGAGCCTCCGCCTTGCTCGACGTTCGGCATACTGTCAGCCTCGGCAGCACGAACTCGCCTACGCACCTCCTCGACTGCCGCGAAGTAAGCTTCGAGCTGCTCCTCTTGAGTCTTCCCGAATGCGTGTGGTCGGTCAAGCAAGCGTCGGTGTAAGTCGTAGAATTCGGACTCGCCGAGCCGAAAGGCGCGAAGCTTGTCGGCAATCTTGAGACCGCGGTGGAAACTCAGCGCCAATGCAACGTGGCTCGAAACTGCGACAATAAGCCACCGTTGAGATCCCTGGACGCCTATAGTGCCCAGCAGGGGGACGAGCCAGGATGAGACGATGGTCCAGCAGACACAGTAATAGTGAAATCGTCTGTGAACCGTCGAATGTTTCTTCCAGAATCCGAGAGTTCCAAGGATTCGGGAATAATGGTCATTCAGGCGCTTCTTGGCGGTGTCCGAAAAATGAGCAGCCTCATCAAAGGAAGCACCTCCAGGGTGAAGTTCGACCCCGCGAATCATCGGAACAATGACAGGCAGGAGGGTCAGGAGGGCGATGGCTCCGTAAATGATCGCTGCGATGTCCCAATTATTCATATTGAGATTACCAAAGCCGCCGAACGGTTGAGTTGACGCGGCGGCGCGAATTCAATCAAGCATCGCCGGACCAGTCATGATGCGAAACACGCTCCCGCCGCTCGCGTCCAACGATTTGTTGGATGCCGTCGCTATAAATCAAAGACCGTGACCCATTCGGCTTTGGCCACGTGGTAATTCAAGGTTCGCATCAAGAAGTCCACAGCGTTACGCATATGCCGAGCGCCGTAAATGACGCCGACGGTTTTAGTGCCGCCCGATTCATACACCCGTTTGATGTTACCGAGCAACGTTCGGTCACGTTCGTCGATTAAGAGAGAATCCAAATCTGCAACGCGCTCGTCTTCGAGAAGAATCTCGTCTTCGGAGGGCAAATCCTCCAGAGCAATGTTCTCCGCGAGGGTTTGTCTGGTTCCAAAGAACAACAGATACAGAATGTAAACCGGAAGAAGAAAAAATAATTGAATGCGTAGAAGCAATGGCAACGAAGACCAGCGTGCGTCGAAAGCATTGCCCGCCATGTCGGCATTAGTAACCTTGCCGCGAAATGCAGCAGCTTTCAGCGCGTCCTGCTGCGTGACCAGCTCCATGCGTTTGATGCGTTTGACGATACGATAGGAAAGGGTCAATAGATTCGCCCGCTTCGATGCCACACCCTCGGCGAGGATGAGGTCGCAGGTCATTAGACGTTGGGCGATTTCGTCGTAGAAGGTTTGCGAACCGACGTGAATCATCGGGAACAAAAAGAAGTCTGGCGCACCGTCCTTTTTCAAGAGGTAGACGGCGGATCGGACGTTGAAGGAGTTCTTTTCAATAAACTGCATTGGTTAAAAGATGAAGGCATCCAACATTCTGTTTCATAATCCCCGCGTGGCGGTACTTATGATTGACTAATAATACGCTCAATTCCGGGATAAAACATCAAGCCTCTCATTACTAACTCCTGCCCGAATTTTGCCACGGATCACCAAATATCCGAGCAAGAACGGCTTCCATAATGCGCCTCTATCCGTCGAACGATAATACCGTTTGATGCGGTATTATCCGCTGCCATGACCAATCGAAAGCTGCTCGATCAGGTAAGCGATATTGCGCGGTTTAGACATCTCAGCCTGCGCACGGAGGAGGCCTACCGCAGTTGGATCAAACGCTACATTCTCTTTCACGGTAAACGTCATCCGCGCGAACTCGACGCGCACGCCGTGCGCGGCTTTCTGACGCATCTTGCCGTCACCGAACGAGTCGCAGCTTCGACCCAAAATCAGGCGTTCAATGCTTTACTTTTTCTCTATCGCCAAGTTCTGCAAATGGACGCTCCCGATATCGAGGGAGTTGAACGCGCGCGCCTCTCGCGCAAGCTGCCCGTCGTTTTCACCAAGCAGGAATCAACTGCCGTCATCGCGGCAATGAGCGGAATACCGCGTCTGATCGGGTCGCTGCTCTATGGCTCGGGACTGAGAGTCATGGAGGGAGTTTGGTTGCGTGTGAAGGATATCGATTTTTCCCGAAACGAAGTTGCGGTGCACGACGGCAAAGGCGAGCGCGACCGCCGGACGATGCTGCCGCGCGCCCTCAAGGAATCGTTGCGGCATCAAATCGAACACGTACACCAACTACATCGGCGTGACTTGCGCAACGGTTTCGGTGAAGTGTATCTGCCGTACGCGCTCGAGCGGAAGTATAAGAATGCATCCCGGGAGTTCAATTGGCAGTACCTGTTTCCAGCCGACAAGCTCTCCGACGATCCGCGCACAGGCAAGATCAGGCGTCATCACATTTCGGAGCAGAATGTGCAGCGCGCCGTGAAGGCGGCGGTGCGGAACGCCGGAGTGAGAAAGAACGGCACGTGTCATTCATTTAGACATAGCTTCGCGACGCACCTGCTGGAGAACGGTTACGATATTCGGACCGTGCAAGAGTTGTTGGGTCACAAGGATGTTCGCACGACGATGATCTATACGCACGTTCTTAATAGAGGCGGCAGAGGAGTAAGAAGTCCGTTGGATGGCTAAGAACAATGAGGGCTAATGAGGACGAGTGATCAGTATTCGATTCAAGGCGCTGAGAGGGCGATTCTTAGAGAACTTTCCGCGACTCGGTGCCGGTCATCTGCTCGATGCGGGCGAAGAACGCTTCGACGTTTCTGCGGTTGCGGCCAAAGTCGTAAAAATTTTCTCGCGCCGTGCTCTTGCTTTCTACTTGAAGAACTGAATTTGGCAGGATGTTAATGCGCACGTCGTGAGCCCATACAAAGGCACTCCAGGGAACTCGTGCCTGAAACTCGTTTTCAGTTGAGCCTTTGTCTGTCCAATGCAAACTCTCGATCGCAGCCCTCACCGCGGCTGGTAGTTGATCCTGCGCGAGGTGAAATGCGCGACTCTCAACATAGCGCGGGTGCAGAAATCCAAATGCCATGTCAGTTCTTCAGAGTGTTAGTCTCAAAGTGCCAGCGCGAATTATATGACGCTCATGCGGCGTGCACGAATTATCTCCGCGGCTTCTCCGGTGGCGGCGAAAAATAATTCTTTGTCACCTGATACAACACTCGAAATGAAAGGTAAGTTAGGCCGACGGACAGCCAGAAGAAAACGAAATAGCTGAGGCCGTGTTGTTGCGTTATCAAGTACACGGCGAAATAAGCCGAACCGGCGAGGGCGGGCAGAAACAGAATCCAGATTCCAATCAGCACAATTGGCTTAGGCCGGCTGTCGACGGCTTTACGAAGCATGAATCCCTGAGCGTGAATCGAGCCCATCGGATCCAACGTGGCCGCAGTCGTGATGGGAGCGCCGCATTCGCGACAGAAGGTTTCGTTCGCATCAATTAATGCCTGGCACGAAGGGCAAGTGATTTGATGGTCGGTTTTCATTGCTCGTTAAAGAACCGCGACCAAAGGGATGGGTGTGTCAGTACCGCGAGCGGTAGCAAGCGGATCAGAGGACGAGAATAAAGGTAACCACTTTGATCCCGTCGCTACCGCTCCGGGTACTGACACGAACTTCGCGGCACTAGAATCCTGCCGGTCTCTCTTTCACAACATTGAATGTTCGTTCAAGCACGACTCCGACCTGGCCCAGCAACCCATCGTCAAACAAGCGCCCCAGGATAGTGATGCCGTGCGGCACGCGACGCGGTGGATTGAATCTGGGCAGAGGGTTTGCCGGATCGGGAGCCCAGTCGCTTCGCGCTTCGGACACTTCGACGAAACCGGCGCGCATCGTCAGTGAGGGATGTCCCGTGAAGTTTGTGATCGTCAACTGCTCATCGCGCAGCGAAGGTACTATCAACAAATCGACCTCTCTGAATACCCGTGCCATTTCGAGGGCGACTTTGCGCCGCAAGCGATCGGCTTGGACAAAATCTACTGCCGAAAGAAATCGCGACTGCCTAAATAGGTTGGGCCACGCGTCTTTGACCTGAACTTTCAACTCGCGCAGTTGATTGTTAAGCGCTAGTTCTTCGAATGACGCCGCGCCTTCGGCAAACAGGATCGGCATCAAGGAACTATACGGCCAATCGGGCAGCGTCACTTCCTGCAAATGCATGCCGAGTTTCTTCATTGTCTCCATCGCGCTGCGGTCGACCTCCGTCGCTGGGCTTTCTTTCATCCACGGCGCGATGTAGCCAACTTTCAATCCAGCGATTGAAGCGTTGGCGTCGAAATCGAGACGAGAAGGCACGCTCGACGGATCGCCCGCGTCCGCTCCGCTGATCGCGTGCAGCACGAGCATCGCGTCTTCCACTGAACGCGTCATTGGGCCAAGTTTGTCGAGGGACCAGCACAAGGTCATCGCGCCGGTGCGCGCGACGCGCCCGAACGTCGGCCGCAGACCTGTAACGCCGCAGCGCATCGCCGGGCTGACGATGCTGCCGCCGGTTTCGCTGCCGACAGAAAACGCTACGAACGCGGCGGCGGTGGCGGCGCCCGGGCCGGCGCTCGATCCCGACGCGCCTTCTTCCAAAAGCCAGGGGTTCATCGTTTGCCCGCCGAACCAAATGTCGTTCAGCGCCAGCGCGCCGAGCGAAAGTTTCGCGAGCAATACCGCGCCGGCTTCATTCAATCGACGGACAACAAACGAATCGGCGGATGGAAGGCGATGGCGAAACGGCTCAGCGCCGTAAGTCGTGGGAATGTTTTTGGTGTCGAGCAAGTCTTTCACGCCGTACGGAATGCCATGCAACGGCCCGCGATATTTGCCCGCAGCGATTTCACGGTCAGCTTGCCGCGCGCGGGCTAGCGCGTGATCTTTCGTCAGAGTGATGATCGATCTGATTTTCGAATTGAATCGTTCGATCCGCCGGAGATAGATATTCGTGAGCCGTTCAGACGTGAGTTTGCGCGACTCGATCCAACGCGACAGTTGCGTTACTGGAGCGAAGGCGATGTCGTCATCGTTCGAAGGAAGAGGCGCTACGGTCGCTCGCGATCTTATGAATTGATCGCGGGCTGGCTCGACTTTGAGTCCGGGGAGCATTGGATTCCAAAGCGTCGCAGGTGCATCGGTGTCTTTGATCGCGACTTTGCGTGGACCGGTGCGACGTTCTAGATATTGCGCCAGCGAGGTGCGCCAGGTATCCGCGGCTTGCTGTCTTTCCGCCGGCGTCAACGTCACCTGCATCAGCTTTTCAGCTTCCGCGAACGTCTGTGGGGTTACCGGTGGACCGGCGCCGGGTCCGGTGCCGAATGTTGGCGGTGCTCCGGCGGTCGCCGGAGTTGGCGAAGGTGTTTGAGCGCCGACCGTCAGCGTGTGTTTCCAGGCAACGGTACCAACGAGCGCAGCGAGCGGCGCGCGAATCAGAAATTGACGACGAGTGTTCATAGTGGGAGAGATTATTCGTTGAGCGATGAAGTGAGCAAGCGTTGAAGTTACAATACCCCGAGGTCGGGGAAACGAATGGGACAAAGGTGCGACGGAATTAAGTGATTGTTTGATTTTTCTCCGCGCAGCGGAGACTTGAAAATAGCCCAGCACCTTAGTGCTGGGTAATGACCAAAAGGGCGTCTCAAGCCCGCGAAGCGGGCGACAGGGCTCTTGAATCAACCTCTGTCGCCCGCTTCGCGGGCTTTCAATCACTACTAACCGATCTACCCAGCACTAAAGTGCTGGGCTACTTTCAATCGTCGGCTACGCCGACGAGTTCGTCGCTCGTGACGTGAAGACCTCACAATCGTCCGTAGCTTCCGTGCACGATCTTCGTTGTAAGGTAGCGTCGAATTCTCGATTACCGCATAAACCCGCTGCTTATCTTTCTCGTGAAAGTTGCGAATGAGAAAGACTATCTTTTCACCGAGAAATAGTTCTTTCTTAAATCCTGCTTCGGCGCCGTGATAGTAAACCAGCTCCTGACCTTTCCGCAGCGGTCCTTTGAAAGGTTCGATCACATCGCAGACGATTCGCCAATCTTCATAGCCCACGATGCGATTTACAATCTCGGCTTCGCGCACATGTACGTGTGCGACAACTTTCGCGGACCTGTAATCCTGCCTGAGATAGCTCAGCGGCGGCCACTGATCGTCCTGAGCGACGGCCGTCACCGATAATACGAAGAGCAAAAGGAAAACCGCGGAAAGTGGTTTCATCATTTTGTGAAAAACCCCGGATCCATCAGATACCAATTAACCAGGCCGGCAGCGAGACCGATGCCGAATATCAGCAGCACGATGACCTTGTCAGCGGTTGTCTGCGGCTTTCCGGTTTTGGTCGGGAAGATTAGGAGAAACAGACCGCCGACGATTCCCACTGGTCCAAACGCCGCGAGCTTCAGTGAGTACTTGCCCTCAGTCATCAATTGGCGCCAGCCGAAATAAGTCAAACCAGCGAACACCAGGATGATGAAGAGTGCGAGCAGACGCGCCTTGAGATGCTTCATCGATTTCTCCTTCGGAGCATACTCCGAATTTAACGAAGAGTTCTCATTTTATTCACCTGTTGTTAACGCGCAAGCTTTAGCATCGCGCTCGCACAATCCCCGATAGTTCCGAACAACTTCTTTGACCGCGTCGTAATCTAAGTTAGTGGCGACGCAGTCATCGCCCAGAGAGGTTTATATGAGCGCGCGACAAATTACTCTGCCGTTTCGAGCGAAACGAGTGGAGACCCGAACCGATGATAATGCCGACTTGATTGGCCGCACCTACATGGACGGCGATGCGACCATCACCGTGATCGAAACCTGCCTGAACGATCAGCGCCGCGTAGTGGTTGAGCGAGACATCGACGGCCACACCTGGTCCATGCCGGCGTGGCTGATGCGTCTGGTGTTTAAGGAGAAGAGGAAGCGGGCGGCGTAGCGATCTTGATTTTCGCGTCTACCCTCAAGCATCCTTTTTGCATCGGATGCATTGTAAAAGTAACCTAACGGATTCCCTGGACATCTAGTCAACCTGCTTTCCCGGCCGCGTCAAACATAATTTATTCCCTTCGCGTCAATAGAGGTAAGGGGATAGATTTTGCGGATCGACCCTTATAATTATAGAGTGCGATCGTGCGCGTAAAGTTTGATAAGAAGAAAAGCGAAGACCTAAGGAGGAATCCAAACCGTGGCATTGGTTTCGAAGAGGCACAGAAATATTCCGCCATCCGTTCTATTTGGACCAGCGCGAGGACTATCCGGAACAATATCGTGCGATTGGATGGGTAGGCGGAAGACTCTTTTCCGTTGTGCTTGAAATCCGAGTTGACAAAGGCGGAGAATACTACCACCTCGTAACGCTGTGGAAATCAACCGCGAGCGAGCGAAAGCTATATGAAGAAAACCTCTAAAGAAAAAAAACCTCTATCCGCAGAAGGAATTGCGAGGCTTGCGGACAAAGGAGGCGATATCTCTTCCTTTTTTACCAACAAAGGAAAAATGATGCCCCCTGTGCGCCCCACTGTGAAGATTGACGAATTGGCCTCTGATTTCACTTCGATTACGCGAACACTTCATCGCTATCAAAAGAGTACTAGACAGCTTATGGAGAGGGTGCATAGACGCGATTTGGTTTATGAATTCTTCTTTGTTTTCTCGCGTTTCGAACACTCTCTCGCCATGACCAACTATCTGACCGAAACAAAAGGGGGAGTGTCGGCCGACTGGGATAAGTTCGCCAGAGAAATCAACGAATCGTTTTTCGGGAAACCGTCGCCCGAAGTAAAAAGGGCAATTAGGTATTACGAAGCCGCTCCGCCCAAGAAACAGATTGTTGATTTTGACAGTTTGACGTGGAAGGACGTGGTTCCGGAGACGAACTATCAGTTAGAAAAACTTCTGGTACTAATACGAAGAGTTCGAAATAACCTTTTTCACGGGGAGAAGGTCGGCGTTCTGTTAGAAGGTAATTCTCAGCGTGACGCGAAATTATTGGCGTATGGCCTGACGATTCTTTACGCCTGCTTACAAAGTAGTCCAGAGATTCGAAGGAAGTTCTTTAGTGAGATGGACATCGAAACAGAGGAAGAAGATGATGAACTGATTTCTGCTTGAGTCTAATGATCTTCTGTCAGAGTTGGAACCTCTCACTTCACCGCCAACGTCATCTTTGCAAAATACTCCGTCAGGTTGCCGCGGTGTTCCATCACTTCGCGTTTGCCCCACGCGATGATGTAGACGGAATAGGTTCCTGCCGGCAGAGAGATTTCGTTGCCGCCGGTCGCGTAGAAACGGTTCTTGTCGCCGATGTTCTGCTGATACTCGTTGATGAATTCGACGTCTTTGCCGCTCGCATCCTGCTTGTAAAAGATGATGCCAATGAAATCGACGCCCACAGGCGTGGGGTTCTTGAAGAGCACATCAAAACCGGCATTCGCTTTCCACTCATTCGATCCTCCGACACAATTCCAACGGTCGTCAACCGATTTGCAGATCCAAACTTTGCCTTGACCTGCCGCCGTGTTGCCTACGGCGCGCGGCCCGACGGTGTCAGCGCCGACGGTGAAATCAGATGTAGCCCAGACCTGCGACTTGTTGTAGTAGTTCGCCAGCCGGACAAAATATTTTCCCGGCTCGTTGATCGTGAAGCGCGCATAAGCCGTCGTATGATTCGGCGAGACCGCATAGTCCGTGTTCTGAACGTACTCGCCGTTCGCATCGTTCTTCGTCACCATGAACGTTACGCCCGCGCCGGTCGGAACGGGTGGAAACGAATAGACGATGTTGACGTTGCGCAGCGTGCCTTTGGGGCTGAAAGTTTTGGTGGGATTAATGCAGGTCGCAGTTTCGACGACGCTGATGCCGTACTGCTTCTCAGTGATCTTCAAATCCTCGCAGGTCTCGAGTTTGTATTGAGCGCGAGCAGTTGCCGCGACAACAAGCGAGACAGAGAAAGCCAAAACAAGCGAAAAGAAACGTCGGGTGAACATGAGCGAAAGCTCCTTTCGTGGTCGCGAGCATCCTTGCTCGCATTTGAAAATTCGCGGCGAATACTAGCTTGACCAAAATCGGCCGTCAACGAGCTCGCGCGTACACTGTTCCATTCCAGCGATAAACGATCCGACGCAGCTTGCGGCCGTTGGCATCGATGCCGCGATCGTTTGGGCTCTCTTCGTAGGCGCTGAAGCTCTGGGCCATCTTGCCGTTAACGATAATTCTCAACTCGCCGGCATTCTTCGGCAGACCAAAATCCTTCGGTTCGCCCATCAGCATGTCTGAATAAATCTGGTTCGTGGGTTTGCGGCCTTCGCGGAAGAAATTTTTCGGCAGCGCTTTGTTCGTCACCGGATCGATTTCGAAATAATAATTGATCAGCGAAGGCGGCATGCTGTTGGCCGTCTCGACTTCGACGATCTGTCTGCCGTTCAATCGCGCGAAATCGATGCCGACAGAATTATCCACGCGCGAGTAGTAGCCGTTCAGTAATTGCGAAACATAAACTCGACCGCCTTTGCGATAAAGCAGAAACGCGTTCGATCCGTTGTATCCAGTCGAGTAACAAGGATCGGCGATCAGCGCCAGCCGCATTTCGTTATTCCCGAACAGATCGAAGCTATAGTCGCCGCGCCTCCATTCTTCCTTTTCTTCGTCAGTGAGCGCACCCGCGCTGCCGTGAATCTTGCACGCATTCAACTCATCGACACTCGCCTGCCACCACGCGGCGCTGGTGAACTGTTCGAGCGATTGCACAAGACGGCGAATGGCGCGGGTTCTCTCGGGCAGCTTCAGAATCTTATCGTCTGAGTCGTTGGGATTATCCGGGCAATCGTATTCGAGTTTTGATAGAGGCTTGTACGCGGCGAACGTTGCCTCGCGACAAACCGGGGCAAGCTTTTCTTTTTGCGCGAACGAAATGACTGGCGAAAGAAAAATCAGGAGCAGAAGCAGGGAAACATGTCGGGTCATCATCAGAAGAAACTGTTTACAAACTCACGAGGAGTTGCTGTGTATCGTCATCCCAGCGCCACGCGGCTTCGCTGCCCTTCAAGTGAATACCGCCGAGCCACTCGTCGATTCCGTTCCTGGCGACGAAATCTTCCTTGCCTTCCAACGCTGCGGCGCCGTGCTCAGTCAGTTCAAATGAAGAAAGAAAAATTCGCCCTGGATCCAGGGTTGAATTGCCGCCGTTTATGAGAAACGGATTGGGCGCATTTGCCAGACGCTTCAGCTCGAGATAAAGCTGCGCGTCGCCAAAGCCATATCCGCTTTCGTTCCGCGTGAAAGCGGGAAAGAGAGATTTGAACTTGTGATAACCGTTCGCGATCAGCTTCAGGCCGGCGTTTTCAACTCGGCCCAAACCGTTTCGGGTTGAAGGAAACCGTTGCAGGTGTTTGCGCAAAGCGGTCTCGAGAAACGGAAGCGCCGAGAGGTCGGTCTTCAAAAGTGAAATCAGCGCCAGCGCATCGGCCGCCGAGTATGCGCGCCACGCTTCAGAGGCAAGTTGCATTTGCCCGGCAGTCACTTCCTTCCGATCGGGAAACAGCGATGACAACTGCTGCTCATTCAACTGACCCAGGCCATGAAAGTTTTCGAAGCCCGGGAAATCACCGATGCAGATCAAACTCAGCCGCATCTGGCCCAACTCGCGCTGCCCGAACCAATCAAGCAGATAGATCAAATGCACCTGGCAGAACAGATCGTGTTCGAACCAGAGCACGACTTCTTCGTGATCCGAAAATGTCCGCAGCGCTTGATGTTGGGCGCGCAATTCAGCTTCGCATTTTTCAAACTTCACGCCGTAGGATTGGGAGAGATGCGCGGCCCGCAGCTTCAGAAAATCTTCTTCGGCCAGGTGGCCGGGCGCCGGCCCGCAAACGAGGGCTTCGCGCCAGGCGAGATGTTCGCCCGGCAGA
>Ga0075426_10002697_pt1 | contig 12675 bp, 13 predicted proteins | sample SoiMethybrSBSTD5_FD_75304 | JGI IMG/M metagenome (GOLD analysis project Ga0075426, IMG submission 75304) | Bulk soil microbial communities from a Populus tree surrounding site in Tennessee, USA - Soil MetaG P. TD hybrid SBSTD5 | ecosystem: Environmental > Terrestrial > Soil > Tree plantation...
CTCATCGCCGTGCTCGCGGACATGGAGTGGAAAGGCGTGCGGGTCGATCTCGAGCGTCTCGGGGAGATCTCGCGGTCCTTCGCGCGCGAGCTCACGGAGCTTGAGCGCGCGATCTACCAGGCAGCAGGCACGGAATTCAACATCAACTCGACGCCGCAGCTCCGTCACATCCTGTTCGAGAAGCACCAGCTTCCGATTCTCAAGAAGACCAAGACCGGTCCGTCCACCGACTACGAAGTCCTGGAGCAGCTCGCCGTCATGGGACACGAGGTGCCCAAACTCCTGATCGAGTACCGCGAGCTGTCGAAGCTCAAATCCACTTACGTGGACGCGCTGCCCGGGTTCATCAATCCACGGACGGGCCGCATCCATACGAGCTTCAACCAGGCGGGCGCCGCCACCGGCAGGCTCTCGTCCTCGGACCCCAACCTGCAGAACATCCCGGTGCGGACCCCGCGGGGCGAAGCAATCCGGCGCGCGTTTGTCGCGTCGCCGGGAGCCGAGCTGCTCACTGCGGACTACTCCCAGATCGAGCTGCGGTTGCTCGCCCACCTCTCCGGTGATCCGGCGTTCGTGGAGGCGTTCGAGAAGGGCGGGGACATTCATCGCCAGACCGCGGCCGTCATCTTCGGTGTGCCTCAAGAGCAGGTCACATCGGAGATGCGGGGGCAGGCCAAGACCATCAATTTCGCCACGATTTACGGCCAGGGGCCGTTCGCCCTATCCCGCCAGCTCGGCATCACCCTGGACGACGCCAAGCGGTTCATCGACCAGTACTTCACCCGCTTCGCCGGCGTGCGTGCGTGGCTCGACCGGACCGTCGCGGAGGCCCGCACCAGGGGCTACGTGGAAACGCTGTTCGGAAGGCGGCGCTACGTCCCCGAGCTCAAGGACCGCAACTTCAATATCCGGGCATTCGGGGAGCGCACCGCGACCAATTCCCCCCTGCAAGGTTCGGCGGCCGACCTGATCAAGACGGCCATGATCGGAATCGCGCGGTCATTCCGCGATCGGAGTCTCGCCTCCCGCATGATCCTGCAAGTTCATGACGAGCTTGTATTTGAGGTTCCTCATGGGGAGCGGGAGACCGCAACGGAGGTGGTAAAAAGCCATATGGAGGGGGCGGCCGCCCTCCGCGTGCCACTCGTCGTAAGTATCGGTGTGGGAACGAATTGGGTCGATGCCAAGGGATAAGCATAGCTCTTGCAGGAATGGACGTTGGCGCTAACTATTCGTGGCGTCGGATCCGATCGTGCGCGGTCCGACGCCCTTTCGCGCCCGGAGGGTAAGCGGTGATGTCTCGACGTGGCTTCACGTTGATCGAGCTGCTCATCGTGGTGGTGATCATCGGGCTCTTGGCGGCCATCGCCATCCCGAAGTTCTCCAACACGAAAGAGAAGGCGTACGTGGCGGCGATGAAGTCCGACCTCCGGAACCTCGCGACGGCGGAGGAGGCCTTCTTCTACGACAGCTCCAAGTACACGTTGAATCTCTCGCTCATGAACAACTTCACACCGTCGACCGGCGTCGTGTTGACCATGAACCAGGCGACGGGGTCGGGCTGGGCGGCGACAACGACGAGCCTCTACGCCCCGGGCCGGCAGTGCGCATTGTTCTCGGGCAACGCGAACCCGGTCGCCCCGGCGACCATCGAGGGCCGCATCACCTGCCAGTAGGCCGGCCTTATCGGGAGTTCGAACGCCGCCGCGAGGGGATGTGCTTCGCCCTCGACGGCGGCGTTTGGCTTCATCGGCATCGGATCCGCGACGAGCCGATGGTCCACCTCGTGAGCGCGGACAAGGAACGCCTGCTCGCGCTCGGCAACGAGCTCGAGCTCCGGCCGGAATGGCTGCAGTACAAGCCACTCAAAGACCCGAGGACAGGAATCAGAGTACCGGCGTGGCATTGGGACTTGTGGGGGACGCGGCTGAGACTCTTAGACTGTTCTAGCTCCTAGTCACTGTTTTCTCTTTCCATCTTTGGTGCGCGGACTCCCGGCCACCAATTCCATCGTCCCGCGATGTGCATGATCGCGGGGACCAGCACCATGCGGATCAGTGTGGCGTCGAGCAGCACGGCCGCCGCGAGCCCGAAGCCGATGAGCTGCACCGCCAGGACTCGCGTGAAGGCGAACGTCCCGAACACGAGGATCATGATCAATGCCGCGCTCGTGATCGTGGAGGCCGTCGCCGACAGCCCTTCCATGGTCGCGTGGTCGTTCCGGCCCGTCTTGTCGAACACCTCTTTCACGCGGGTGAGCAGGAACACCTCGTAGTCCATCGAGAGGCCGAAAACGATCGCAAAGACGAGCACCGGCACCACCGCCCAGATCGCCTGGGTCGGCCCCGAGAGCCCGAACAGGCGGCCACCGTACCCGTGCTGGAACACGAGCACCGTGAGTCCGAACGCCGCCCCCACCGACAGCAGGTTCAGCACCACGGCCTTGATGGGCACGAGCAGCGAGCGAAACGCCACGAAGAGCATGATGGCGGTGATCCCGAGGACGAGCCCCACCGTGTCCGGAAAGCGCCTCATGAGCTCTTCTTGGGTATCGACGTTCGACGCGGCGAAACCGGCGACCAGCACCTCCGCCCCGTTGAGTGCCCGCACGCCGTGCGACACGATGGCGCGTACGCGCCGGACGACGTCCATGAGGCCGGTGAGCGATACCGTGTCGGCGGGGATGACGTCGAGGAGCGTGACGCGGTTGTCGGCGCTCAGGTACGCGTCGAAGAACTTCGGGTTCTTGGCTCGTACTTCGTCGGGTTCACTGTAGTAGATGGCGAGCTGCAGCGTGGACATCCCGGTCTTGATCGTCGCGACGCCGCGGACCTCTTTCACGCGGGGATCCTTCCGGATCGAGTCGGTGAGCGCTTTGAGGCCGGGGAGGCGGCGGCCCGAAATGGCCGACTCGCCTTCGGGTAGTTGGACTACGACGCGAACGGGCTGGATCACGCCGCTCGCGCCCATTTCGCGAAGCGCCTCGAGCCCCTGGCCCGACTCCGACTCGGGCGGAAACCAGTTGGTGGCGGGGAGGCCCAGGCGGATCTGGCTGAGGGGAAACGTGAGCAATGCGACGGCCATGCCGCCCACCGCGACGGCTCGCCAGGGGCGATGGCCGAGCCAGCGGGCCCACCGCTCCCAGCCCGTCGGCGCGTGGAACCGGGCGAGCGGGCGCGCCAACCACTTCGGGCGGTCGATGTTCCGCCCCAGCAATGCGAGTACCGCGGGGAGAAACGTAGTGGCCAGCAACACGGCTACGGCGACGACCAACAACCCCCCAACACCCACCGAGCGGGTGTCCGAGAGGGGGGTCGTGACGAGCGCGGCGAATCCGACCACCACGGTCAGCCCCGACGTCACTACCGCCGAGCCTGCCGTCTCCACCGTGCGGATGGCGGCGTCGGCCGCCGAGAGGCCGCGGTTCAATTCCTCGCGAAACCGGGTGACGATCAGCAGCGAGTAGTCGATGCCGACGCCGAGCCCCACCATCGTCGTGATGTTCAGCACAAAGACGGACATCGGTGTGTAATGGGCGGCGATGGTCACGAGGCCGAGCGCGATGGTGATCGCCAGGACCCCCACGATAACCGGGAGCGCCGCCGCCACGAGGGCCCCGAACGCGACGATGAGAACCAGCAGCGTGAGGGGGAGAGCACGCTGCTCGCCGCGCTCGGTGTCTTCGGCGCTGATGGTGCGAACGTCGTGGTCCAGGGCAGGGAATCCGGTGACCATCACGTCGAACCCGGCGGCGCCGGGGGCCTGGGCCAGCGCGTCGCGGATCACGGCGCGCAGGTCAGGCACGAAGCTCGCACTCAGGTCGCGCGTCGATTCCGGCGTGAGCGCGGCGATGAGGAACGTGGTGCGCCGGTCCGCGCTCACGAAGGTGGACTCGCCGATGGAACGAAGCGAGATCACCTGGCCGACATAGGGACGCCGCTCGGCCGCTGCCTTCAAGGTGTCGAGGACCGTTTCGAACCGCGGGTTGGTCCAGCGGACGGGTCCGTGCACAACGATCGCCACGTAGTCGGCGAATGGGGTCGGGAAGGCTTTCTTGAGGAGTTCGGTGGCCCGGCTGGCTTCCGTCGTCTCGCTCCCGCTGCCGCGCAGCGCGAGGGCCTGTTGAACATGACACGCGCGCGGCCCAAACAAGAGCGCCAGGGCCGCCCACGCCGCGATGACCCACCCGCGCAGGCGGATAATGGGTGCGGCGGGCAACGTGATCACTTATTGGCCAAGCATAGGCAGGCCACAATCATAGAGACCGCAACGGACCAAAGCTAGCGGCGCAACCGCGCTCGCTCCCATATTGCGCGCATGCTCGAACGACGCATTCTGATTCTCGTGTCCACGCTCGTCGTGTTCCTCGTGTCCGCCGCCCTGTGGAACACCTTCGTGCATCATCCCTCGCGCGCCGCCGAGGCGCCCACCGCCGCGGCCGACAGCGTGACGACTTCGCCCGGCGCGCAGCCGTTGACTCCACCCGCCTCCCCGGGCGTCGCCCCGTCGCCGCCGCAGCCGGCCGCGGACGCGGGAGGCCCAAGCTACATCGTCCTGCTCGCACGCTCCGAGATCCGCCGACGCATCCGCGCCAGCGCGGGCCTCACCTACATGAGCGACATCGTCGCCGCGAGCCCGGACTCGGAGATCCATCGGTGGGACGGGCGCGTCGGGTCGCCGGTGCGCGTGCTGCTCGCGCCGTCCACGACGGCGAACTTCCAGCCGGCGTTTCTCGATCAGGTTCGGGCCGCGTTCCAACGCTGGATCGAGGTCGGCGTCCCGGTCCGCTTCACCTTCGACGCGGACACGTCCACGGCGGAGGTACGGTTCCAGTGGCGCATTCAGTTCGATGGAGAGAAGTCGGGGCAGACGGAGCTGCAATGGGATGACGAGGGCAAGCTGACGGGCGGAACCGTCACCCTCGCGACCTTCGACCCTAAGGGACAGCCGCTCGGGCCTGACGATGTCCGCGTGATCGCCCTGCACGAGATTGGACACCTGCTCGGGCTCGACCACTCCCACGACACCGGCGACATCATGTACGCGCAGCCCAAGGTTCGCGACCTCTCGCCGCACGACATCGCCACCGTTCAACTCCTGTACGACCTCGCGCCCGGCTCGCTGCGCGGGAGCCGCTGAGCGCGCGGGGTGGCTCCGCTATATTGAAGAAGGGCGGTCGGGCAGGCCTCATGACGCATCGCAGCATCGTCTCCTTTCTCTCGCACGAAACGCCGGATGGCGGGGCGGCCAGCCTCGCCCAGGCGCTGGACGCCCGGGTGCGCGAGGGGACGCTCACCGAGAAGCTGGCGGACGGAGCGGTGCGCTGTTTCGCCTGCGGGCATCGCTGTCTCGTCAAGCCCGGCCGCCGCGGGATCTGCAAGGTCCGCTTCAATAAGGACGGCACGCTGTACGTTCCGGCCGGTTACGTGGCAGCCTTGCAATGCGATCCCACCGAGAAGAAGCCGTTCTTCCACGCGCTGCCCGGATCAAACACCCTCACGTTCGGCATGCTGGGGTGTGACTTCCATTGCGGCTACTGTCAGAACTGGCTCACCAGCCAGGCGCTGCGCGACGAGGCAGCGGGAGTGCTCCCGACGGACGTGACGGCGGACAGTTTGGTGCGCCTGGCGCTGCGGCAGGGAGCACGTCTGGTGGGCTCGTCCTACAACGAGCCCCTGATCACGGCCGAGTGGGCCGTCGAGGTGTTCAAGGCGGCTCGCGCACAGGGGCTCAAGACCGCGTTCATCTCGAACGGCAACGCCACCGCGGAGGTCCTCGACTTCATCCGCCCCTGGACCGACTGCTACAAGATCGACTTCAAGGCGATGGATGACCGGCGCTACCGCGAGCTCGGCGGCGTCCTGCAGCACGTCCTCGACGCCATCCGCATGGTGTACGAGCGCGGGTTCTGGCTCGAGCTCGTGACTCTCGTGGTCCCCGGCTTCAACGACGACAGCGCCCAGCTTCGCCGGGCCGCGGACTACGTGGCCTCCGTGAGCCCCGAAATCCCGTGGCACGTGACCGCGTTCCACAAGGATTACCGGATGACCGATCCCGACGACACCTCGGCCGAGACGCTCGTGCGCGCGTGCGAAATCGGGGCTGCGGCCGGCCTGAAGTTCATCTACGCCGGCAACCTGCCCGGTCGGGTCGACCGGTGGGAGCACACGTGGTGTCCGGATTGCGGGGAGCTCTTGATCGAGCGCTACGGCTATACGATTCGCCGGCAGGGGATCGCGAGCGACGGCCGCTGCGGCGCGTGCGGCCGGCGGATCCCGGGCGTCTGGTGCTGACCGCGCTGTTCGTGGTGCTACAGATGGGACCGGCCCCCTCGGCCCCCGAGTCCGCGCGGGCGCGCTTCGACGCGGCCACGTTCGACGCCCTCGTGCAGGAAGGAATCCGCGCGGGCGCCTATCCCGGTGCCGCGCTGATCATCGGTCGGCGCGACACCGTGCTGTATGCGAAGGGCTACGGGCATTTGACCTGGGCGGCGACGAGCCCAGCGGTCGACCCGGAGAGCACACTCTACGATCTCGCCTCGCTCACGAAAGTCATTGCGACGACGACTGCGCTCATGCTGCTGGTGGAGCGCGGGCAGGTGCGGCTCGATGCCCCCGTAGCCACTTACGTCCCGGCCTTCAACGGCGCGGGGACATCGGCCATCACGGTGCGAGAGCTCCTGACGCACACCTCGGGGCTACGGGCCGATATCCCGGACGCCGAGCTGAAGGCGATCCCCGACAGCGCGAGCCTCATGGCCCGCGTCCTGCGCGAAACTCCGCGCGTGGCGCCGGGCACGCGCGTGATCTACAGTGACCTGAACGCCATCCTGCTCGGCGAGGTCGTGCGTCACGCGAGCAGCGAGCCGCTCGACGTCTTCGCGGCCCGCGAGATCTTCGGGCCGCTCGGGCTCCACGAGACCATGTTCCGACCGCCAGCGACCTTGCGGAGGCGCATCGCGCCCACGGGCGTCTGGCACGGGCACGCGATCGCCGGCGTGGTGAACGACGGCAGCGCGTTCAAGTTGCGAGGTGTGTCGGGCAACGCCGGGCTGTTTGCGCCGGCGATCGATGTCGCGCACTTCGCGCAGTTCGTCATGCGGGGGGGGACGCGCCCGCCCTCCGACGGGAGGCCGCTGCTGCGCGCGGAGACCGTCCGGTCGTTCACGTCCAAGGCGACGGCCTTTGGGCCCCGCAGTGAAGCTCGTGCGCTCGGTTGGCAGGCCTTACCGACGGGAGAGAGCGTCTCGAGCGCGGGCACGCTGTTCGGCCAGCACAGCTACGGGCACACCGGCTGGACCGGAACCTCGCTGTGGATTGATCCCGATCGCGACCTGTTCGTCGTGTTGCTCACGAACCGTGCGTACGCGCCGCGCGCCCGCAAGCCCTTCACCATACTCAAGCAGGTTCGCGGCTCCGTCGCCGATGCGGCGGCCCGCGCGTCCGATGCCTCCTGAGCGTCCCACGCTCATCTACGACGGCGAGTGCGGGTTCTGTCGGCAGTGTGTCGACGCCGTGCGCCGGTGGGACCGGGAACATCGGCTCGTGACGATCCCGTTCCAGGATCAGGCCAGCGTGGCGGCGTTCGGCATCCCGCTCCCCGCGCTCGCCGCGGCGATGCATTTGGTTCGTCCGGATGGACGAGTGTTCGCGGGCGCCGACGCGGCGCCCGAGATCCTGCGCCTCCTGCCCGGGAAGCGGTGGCTGGCCTGGGGATTCCACATCCCGGGCGTATTGCCCGTGGCGCGACGCGTGTACGCTCGCGTCGCGCGCCAGCGCCGGTGCCTGGTGCGTGGGTACGCGGCCAACTAGGTTCGGGGAATGGAGTCGATGGTGAGGAGTGATCGATGACGGCGCCCGTGACGCTCAATGACGACTCGGTCCGCAAGGCGCTCCGGCAGGTAAAGGATCCGGAGCTGGACATGAGCATCATCGATCTCGGCCTCGTGTACGACGTAGAGATCGTCGACGGCGAGGTACGGGTGAAGATGACGCTCACGTCGCCTGGCTGCCCGGCGGGGCCGATGATCACGAATGACGCCTACCGCGTGCTCCGGGCGCTCGAGGGCGTGAAGGACGTGGACATCGAAATCGTCTGGGAGCCGTACTGGACCCCCGAGCGCATGGATCCGAAGGTGCGCGCGCTGATGGGACTCTAAGCGAGCGCGCCGAGGAGCGCGTCGCCGAGGGCCTCGACTTGCCAGCGCCGGAGCTCGCCCCCACGGGCGAGCCCGGCGCGATCTTTTGGTAGGGGTTGCGCGCGGGCCACGGCTTCGAGGCTAGAGCGCGCGGCCAGGATGCCCGGCTCGAGCCCGAGCTCGGCGGCGACGCGGTTCCGCGCCGCTTTGAGCCGCTCGACCCGTGCCTCGACCGCCGGATCACGGGGCTGGCGGGGGGGGCGTTCGACCCGGGGCAGCTCGCGCTCGGGCAAAGCGAGGGCCCGCTGCACCGCTCCGACCAAGGCGGGGCCGTGCCGGCTCGCCAGGGAGTCGGGAAGCCCCACGATGCCTCGCAGGTCCGCGGCGGCGCGAGGCAGCGCTTTGGCGACGGCGAGGAGCGCGTCATTGCCGATGATCCGGAACGTCGCCCGGTCCTGCTCGGCTGCGACGGACTCCCGCCAGGCGTACAGCTCTCGCAGGGCGGCCAGCTGCCGCGGCGGCAACGTCTTTGCCCCTTTGATACGCAGAAACACATCCGCTCCTTCGGGAGTGCCGGTCCATCGCAGGTCTTCGAGCCGGGTGAACTCCTCCTCCGCCCAGGCCAGCCGGCCGAGCGCCAGGAGACGCGCTCGCAGCGCCTCGCGAAGCGCGGGCAGGTGCTCCGTGTCGGCCGCGGCGTAGGCGAGCATCGCCGCGGGCAGCGGCCGCCGCGACCAGTCGGCTTTCTGGTGCTCCTTGGCGAGCTTCACCCCCACGTACTTCTCGAGCAGCGCCGCCAAACCGACGGCCGGCTCCCCCGCGAGCTGCGCCGCGATCCGGGTGTCGAACAGCCGGCGCGCTCGGAATCGGTAATCGCGATCGAGCGTCCGCAGGTCGTAGTCGGCATCGTGGAAGATTTTCTCCACGGCGGCGTTCCCGAGGAGCGTGCCCACGGGGGAGAGATCCGCCAGCGCGAGCGGATCGATGATCTCGGTACGGGTCGGGCTGGAGAGCTGAATCAGGAAGATCCGATCGCGATAGCGGTGGAAGCTGGCCGCTTCCGTGTCGGCCGCGACGCGCGGCTCCTTGGACAGGGCCGCGATCGCGTCGGCGAGCGCTTGGGGCGTCTTGATGTAGTTCACTCTTCCTTGCCGAGCTGTTCGAAACCCGCGGCGATCTCCTCGAGCGCCTTGGCGAGGGTCTTGTAGAATTCGGGGTCGGCCGGCTGGGGTGCGCCTCCCAGCGGATCGCCGGCGCACTTACGGGCGGCGCGCGCGGCATGACGGATATAATCGGTAGCAACCCGCATCGTTTCCTCGGGATCGGGGTGTCGGTGGCTGATCCGGTGCAGCTGATCCAAAAGATACGCGCGGTGCTCGAGCCCCGGAGCCTGGGCGCGTGGCCCACGCCGCTCGAGCACGCACCGGCGCTCGCCGCCGCGGTGGGAGGAGGCCTGGCGGACCTCGCGCTCAAGCGTGAAGACCGCGCGTCCGTCCGATACGGCGGGAACAAGGTCCGCGCGCTCGAGTTTCTCTTCGCCGGTACGCCGGCTGGCACGGTGTTCGTCACCGTGGGCGCCACCGGCTCTACGCATTGCCTCGCGACCGCCGTGCATGCCGCCGCGGTTGGGTGTCGCGCGGCGATCGCGCATTTCCCTCAACCCGATACCGCGGAGAGCCGAACGGTAGCCGCCGCGACCGCCGCGCATGCGGCCTTCGTGGTACGGGCGCGCGCCCGTGTCACGCTGCCCTTCGCGGTGGTCGCAGCGTGGCGTCGGGCGCGCCAGCTCGGTCCCCGTCGCTGGATCCCCGGCGGCGGCGCGCATCCGGAGGCCGTCGTGGGTCACCTGATTGCCGGCCTGGAGCTCGCGGATCAGGTGGATCGACCGCCGGACGCGATTGTCCTGCCCTTCGGCACGGGCGGGACCACGGCCGGCCTCGCACTCGCCGTCGCGACGCTCGGTTGGCCGACCCGTGTGCTGGCCGTGCGCGTGGCGCCCGGGATCGTGGCGAATCGGCGGCGGTGTATGGGGCTCGCTCTCGGCGCTCAACGCATCCTCGAACGCCACGGCGTACCGCTCCGCGCTCCCCGCTCCCCAGAGATCGTGGACGGGGTGGGCCGAGGGTACGGGTGGCCGACGCCCGACGGGGAGTCCGCGCGGTTGCTTGCCGCCGAGCACGGCATCACACTCGACCCCACGTACGGTGCCAAAGCCTTTGCAGTGCTCATGCGGCGGGCTGCGGGTAACGTGCAACGGGCGGTATTCTGGCATACGTTTGCCGTCCCAGGTCCCGCGCTGGAGCCCGCGGCTTGACGCCCTTTCCGCCGGTCGAGGTGACGGTCTACGCGTACGACTGTGACGCGTTCGGCCATCTGAATCAAGCGGCCATGCTCACGCTGCTGGAGCGCGCGCGTTGGGATGCCCTGGCGCGCGGGCCCGGGATGGATTTGTTCGACCGCAACGGCGTCTGGCCCGTGGTGCGCAAGACCACGATCGAATACCAGGGGCCCGCCTATGCGCGTGACGTGCTCCGAGTCGAGACCGTCGTCGCACATCGCGGCACGACCAGCATGACGCTGCGCCACGCAGTACGCCGGATCTCCGATGAGGTACAGGTGGCGGAGGCCGAGATGGTCTTCGTCTGTGTCGATCGGCTCGGTCGCGCGACGCCTGTCCCGGACGAAATCGCGCGGTATCTCGGTCCTCCTCCGCCTCGGCCCGGCGCCGGGCACCAGCCGCTCCGGGTGTCCGTGGGAGACGTCGAGCTGGCCGTGGAGGTCCGCGGCGAGGGCCTGCCCGTGGTGTTCGTGCATGGCTTTCCCTTCGACCGTACCATGTGGCGGCACCAGCTCGCGGCGCTCTCCCGCGTCCGGCGCATCGCGTTTGACCTGCGGGGCGTGGGCGGATCGGGAGCGCCGCCCACGGTCGACGGGTACTCGCTCGGGCGTTACGCGGACGACGTGATCGCCGTGCTGGACGCGGTCGGCGTCCGTGAGGCAGTGCTCTGCGGATTGTCCATGGGTGGCTACGTGATCTTCGAGCTGCTGCGACGGCATCCGGATCGAATCAAAGCGCTGATCTTGGCAGATACCAAGGTCGAGCCGGATTCAAGGGAGGGGAAGCGCGACCGGGATCAACTCATCGCGGCGGTCGAGCAGCAGGGCGCCGATGCCCTGACCGATCGGCTGCTCCCTCGCCTGCTCGCCCCGGCGACACAGACCACCCAGCCCGAAGTGGCGGAACAGGTTCGGGAGATGGCGCGGCGCTGGTCCGTGCCGGCCCTCGTCGGTGCGCTGCGTACGCTGCGCGACCGGCCCGACTCGTCGGACACGCTGCGGTCGGTGCGGGTGCCCACGCTGATCTTGGTGGGCGACGACGACGCGATCGCGCCGCCGGCCACTGCGCTGGCGATGGCGAAGCTCCTTCCGAACGCTCAATACCATGTCGTGCCGGCGGCCGGTCACCTGGCGCCACTCGAGCAGCCGCTCGCCACCAGCCGCCTGGTGGCGGATTTCCTCCGCGCGATCCCCTGAAAACAAGCCCCCCCCCGGGTGAGCGGAGGACGTCAGTTACGATCCCTTACGCTGGGGTTTGCCGGGTGGGGTCGCACTCTGAAAGACGTCCCGATTCTTGGCGATGAACGACTTCCACTGAGGCGGCGTGTCTTCCTCGGGGAAGATCGCGGTGACCGGGCATTCCGGCTCGCAGGCACCGCAATCGATGCACTCATCGGGGTGGATGTAGAGCTGGTCCTCTCCTTCGTAGATGCAGTCCACGGGACAGACATCCACGCAGGAGCGATCCTTCAGGTTGATGCACGGCTCGGCGATGATGTACGTCATGTAATCGCAAACATAGAATCGGTGACACGCGAGTCAAGTCCTGCACCTGGCGCCACTTGTCTTCATTGAATCGCGCCCGGGACAGCGATCCTGGTCAGCGCCGCCAGCACCACGACGAGCGAAAGATACTCGAGGAGCATGGGTTGGTCGGCTTCATCGGGCGCGGAGCTGAAGCCGGCGCTCGCCGCGGCGGCGAGGGCGATCAGAAGCAGAAGGCCCTCGTGGGTCACGACATAAATCGACGCCGCGACTGCGGCGGCAAGCCAGCGATGGACGCGAGTCAGCGCGCGGAAGCCACGGCCCCCGTCGAGCTGCCACACGGGAAGCAGGTTGAACAGGTTCACCCACGCGCCGAAATGTCCGATCGCTCCCCACACGCCGACGCGTGTTGCAAAGTAGATGCCGTACGCGGCAGCCGCAGCGCCCAGTCCCCAGAGCGGTCCGGCAAGGCCGACCCGCGCGTCTTCCCGAGGCGTCGCCGGATATTGCTTGAGACGGATCACGGCGCCGAGGCCGGGGATGAACATCGGCGCCGTCGCCTTGATGCCGTAGCGCTGGAGCGCCTGCACGTGCCCCATCTCGTGCACATAAATGGAAAGCACGATGCCGATCGCGAACTTCCAACCCCACAAGGTCCAATACACACCGGCGGAGAGGAGCATGCTGAACAGCGTGCCGGCTTTGGTGAGTCCGAA
>Ga0075426_10002698_pt1 | contig 12675 bp, 10 predicted proteins | sample SoiMethybrSBSTD5_FD_75304 | JGI IMG/M metagenome (GOLD analysis project Ga0075426, IMG submission 75304) | Bulk soil microbial communities from a Populus tree surrounding site in Tennessee, USA - Soil MetaG P. TD hybrid SBSTD5 | ecosystem: Environmental > Terrestrial > Soil > Tree plantation...
GAAGTCTTCTCCAGTTCCCGCGTTGTGTTCCGCGACAATCCCGGCACCATTGACCTGCTCGAAATCCTCCTGGGGCGGGTGAAGATCCAGATCCAGAAGATCGGCGGGCAGCCCAATTACAACAAAGTCCGCACTCCCACGGCGGTGATTTCCGTCCGCGGCACGGTGTTCGACGTAAGCGTCGAAGATGAAGACGGGACCACACAGGTGGTTGTCGAAGAAGGCTCGGTAGGCGTGCAGCACGCGCTATTGCCGCGCGGCGATCCGAAGATTTTGAATGCCGGCGAGTGGATCCGGGTATACAAGAACCAGCCGCTGCAAGCCAAGAGCGTGGACCGGGGCGGCGTGCTGCGTGGCGCGATACGAGCCGCGGGAGATGCCGTCTACGAAGTGATCTACCGGACCGCGCGCACGCCCACTAGCGGTGGCGGCGGCGTGCCGACCGGAGGCGGAACCGGCGGCGGCACGGGCGGCGGCGTCGGCGACAAAGGCGGCAATGGTAACGGCGGCAATAGCGGTGGCACGCCACCACCTCCTCCACCACCCCCGCCCCCTCCACCTTCACATTAGCGGCCTGTCAGGCGATTCTCTGTAAGTGTCAGGCCGGACGTGTCCGGCCCCTACATCGCACTACTCGTAGGGGCGAAGCACGCTTCGCCCACAGTTCGGGGCGGTTACGAAATCGCAGGGACACCGTGCGCCACTTTACGGTTTCAGCGCCAGCACGGCATCGAGCGGCGCGCCGGTCACGCGGCCCTGCACGTCGCGGAAACCCGCCGCTTCTAGCAGCGATCGATATTCGCCCAGCGTGCGCTCCCGGCCTTCGGTGCACACCAGCATATTGAGCGATTGCATCAGCGCGGGCGTGGGGCCGGTCTTGTCTTCGGCCAGGAGCTTCTCGGCGAGGAGCAGCGCGCCTCCCGCCGGCAGACGCGCGTAGATCCTGGCGAGCAGCGCACGGATCTTTTCTTCCGACCAATCGTGAAGGATGCGGCCGAGGGCGAACAGATCGCCTTCGGGCAGCTCATCCGAGAAAAAATCACCGGCGATCACCTCGACGCGTGAGGCAGCCGGAGACAGGCCGACCTGCTCGCGTGCCAGCGCCATGACGCGCGGCAGATCGAAAACCGCGGCCCGCAGTTTCGGATAGCGCTCGCAGGCGGCGATGGCCAGATGGCCGGTGGCGCCGCCGAGATCGACCAGCCGGCGAAAACGCGAAAGATCGAAAGCCGCGACGACCTTGGGCGAACTCAACACGCCGAAGCCGTGCATGCCCATCAGGAAAGTGCGCATGGCTTCGTCGGTTTTGAAGAAATGATCGAAGAGCGGGCCCTCGGCGTTGAACGCCTGCTTCCAGCGGTTCCCGCCCTCGCGCACCGCGTCTTCCAGATGCGCCCACAGCCGGAACAGAACATCGTTTGAATAAAGGATGTAGCCGGTGAGCGTGCGGTCGCTCGTGCCGCAGAGGTAAGTGCTCGCCACCGGCTGGTTAAAATACCGGCCGTCCTGCTTGCGCAGGAATCCCAGGCCTATGCAGGCATCGAGCAGCCGCTCGAGCGGTTCGGCGTGCGCGTGAATCTCGGCGGCGACGGTTGCGGCATCGGCCGGCGCACGCTCCAGGCAATCGAACACCCCCAGCGCCACGGCGGCGAACATGGTCTTCGAGCGGCGGAAGGCTTCAATCAGGTCGATGACGGGAGCGGGGTCGGGCGTGTCCATCAGGGTCTGAAATGATCGTAACCGAGAGGCGCGAGCGGCCGCCCGGAAAGCAGGACGCGGCCCGCCTGTCCGCGGCGGATCACGCCGATACGCGTGAGCGGCAGGTTTTCGAATCGCGCGGGAACGCGCACGCCCGGTGGAATCGTAAAGAGCAGCTCGTAATCTTCGCCGCCATGCAATGCCTGCTCGAGCGTCGCGCCTGGAAAAACGGGCGGCGCTTCGATCTCGGCCGCAACCTTCGAAGCCACGCAGAGCCGCCGCAGGTCGAGCGAAAGGCCGTCGCTCAAATCCATGGCGGACGTGACGTGCAACTTCTGGCGCAAGTAACTGCCGAGGGCCAGTCGCGGCTCCGGGTAAGTGTGCCGCTTCCAAGCGCGGCCGCGGCGCGTCTTCAGCCCCAGCGCGGAACCGCCCAGTTGGCCCGACACGTAAACCGCGTCACCGGGCCGCGCGCCATCGCGCCGCAGTGCGCGCCCTTTCGGTACCGAGCCTGCAACCACGATGTCGCAAACCAGGCGCTTGGATCGCGAGAGATCGCCGCCCGCCAGCACCGTGCGCGCGGACGCAGCCAGCTTGAGGAGCCCGGCGTAGAAGCCATCGATCCAGCGGCTATGGGCCCATGGCGGCAGACCCAATGACAGAAGGCAGAATAACGGATCGCCGCCCATGGCCGCGATGTCGCTCAATCCGCGCGCCAGCACCTTGTGGCCCACCATGCCCGGAGTATGCGTGGAGCGCTTGAAGTGGACGCCTTCAATGAACAGGTCGGTCGTGAACAGCAGGTCTTCCTTTGCGCCGCGCGGCCGGAAGATGGCGCAGTCATCGCCGATACCCGCAACAATGCTCGAGCCGCGCGGAATGGCGACTTGCCGCGCGAGGCGCGCGAGAATGCTCTCCTCGGTCAACTCCACAGGTTAGGATGCGGCGAGGGCGGCTGTCTATGAGCGCAGGGGGCGAGGAGGTCGGTCGCTCCGGACGATTACCAGTGGGCCTCCGTGCAGGGACACCTCTTCTTCGCAGGTGTTGCCGTTGAGAAATGAAAGCGTAGATGGCCAGAGAACGATATGGGCTTCCCTCTTTGCTGGTCGGGCCGGAAGGTCCAGTCCTTGGCTGCTTGCATCGCAGCATCGGAGAGCAAAGGATGCCCGCTCACTAACTGGATGCACCTAACTTGCCCTTTTTCGTCGATCACAATGTCTACGAACACGTATCCGTGTATCCGCAGTCCATGCCCGAGTGCAGGTAGTTGGGGTGCAACACAGCGCGTCGCTCTTTTGACCAAGGCATCGGAGCTCAGCCAGATCGGCCGTCCCTGTTTGTCCATCAGGACCGGACCTTCAAGAGCACACACGCTCGTGGCAGATGGGGCATTAGCCTGTGCCGAGCCGAAGAGCCAGAGTGCTCCGATCAGTGGCAGGGCGACATTGCACCACCAAATCAGCTTCATATATGGAAGGACACCGTAGGCAGGAAAGAGTTCCTGACTCGTAACGCCCCAAGGGTATTAACCAAAGGCTATGATTTCCTTCTTGACCCACTTGTAACCCATCTGAGAAAATATAAGGGTAGTTTCAAATGGTTGTTCGCACAGGCAACGTGAGAGCTGGGATGGGCTACGAGCGTTTTCCGTCGTAGCTTTTTTGTTGTCCGGGCCTCTTTTTTTGCCGGTAGCGAACAATGTTATAGGAGAATTTGTAGTGAAAGAAAAAGGTGTTGTGAAATGGTTTAATGCCGCCAAGGGTTATGGATTTATCCAGCGCTCCAGTGGCGACGATGTGTTTGTGCATTTCTCGGCCATTCAGGCAAACGGGTACCGAAGCCTGGATGAAGGTGCGGAGGTTGAGTTCGAGGTCAAGCAGGGTCCCAAAGGCCTGCAGGCCGAGAACGTGAATAGAGTCTAAGTCACCTTTCCCCGACATTCATAACGAGGAGCCGCCCATGCTGGCGGCTTTTCTATTTAGATCCCCACAAATTCCCGCCCGATCATTTCGCCTGGAGCGGCCGCAGTCCGAATTCCATGTGCAGGCGGATGCTCTCGATCCATACCGGCCCCCGATCCTGGTTATAAGCCGGATTCGCGACGCGCTGCAGATCGAAGGTCGCGAACAAGCCGGGGCGGAGCCGCGCGCTGTAATAGCTTTCCCAGACGTATTCGGGCGCGTAGTTGAGCCTGCCATCGCCGATGAGGAAGTCGAGGCCGCCCCGCGCCAGGTAGACGGCATGCACGCCCGAAAGTCCGCCGGCGGTGAAGGAAGTGGCAGCGACATCTTCTTTTCGCCTCCAGGTGGTTCCTTTGAACGAGACTCCGCCGCTCGCCAGGCGGTCGATGGCCGTGAATGCAAAGTCCTGGGTCTTGCCGTCGTTCCAGCCCAAGCGCGCGAAGAGGCCGGCATCGCGCGAGACCTGCTGTTCAATGTTGAGGCCCGTTCCGTACTTGAGAGTTCCTGGGCGGTGCATGGCAGTGACGTCCGGCGTGGTTCCGGTTTGCGCGGCCCGGCGCAAAGCATCGCCGTAGCTGCCGGAGTCGGTGTGATTCAGGTAGCCCAGCAGCCGGATCGCGCCGGGACGATCTCCCAGTGAGTAGCGGCGCTCGCCTTCGAATACATCGCCACGATCGCGGAACAGGCGCCGGTCGAACCGCAGCCCGTTGGCCTTTCTAGCCTCGGCGGCGCTGCCATATCGCAGGGACCAGTTGCGCGTGTGGAACTCGTGCACCATGCCCCACGTGTAGCCGCGCGTGTCAGCCGGATAATCCCAGGCGCCGTTGTACATCACTCCCCAGGCCATGAATTGCGTCCGCGGATCGTGCGTGTAACTGTTGTTGTCGAAAAAATCGGTGAGCGAGAACCTGCCGACGCTGATGGTATATCGCGTCATGGGGCGTTCGCCCGCAAGTTGGTTGGCTTCGCTCTCTAAGTGTTCCGTGGCGGCGCCGAAGCCGAAATCGTGAGAGAGGTAGAGCCGGGCGAGGTAAGGTTTGGGAGTCGCGCTGGCGACGCGCGGCAATTCACCGTTGGGAGCGTTGGCGATTCCATTGACGCCGCTGAATCCCCGGCCGCCCGCGATCTCCGGATCGAAGTAGAGCTGAGTATTGTGACCGAGATTCAGGCCGAAGAACAGCGTGGTGGTGAGCGAAACCACGTGCTCGGGATCATCCTGAAGACTGAGCGGCCCCTGATAGGGAGCGTTAAAGGTGCCGTGAACCTGGCCGATCGACGTAGCCTGATAGTAGAGATTCCAGCGCTCAGGCACCGGCTGAAGGGGCTCCTGTGCATCCTGGCAACGGCCGAGCTGTACGCAACAGGTCAGGATGGCCGGCAGGAGTTTTCTGAGCACGTATTTTTCTCGTCTGATATCGCGCGGATGAGTGCGGCTGGATTTTTCATCGTACTTAACTATAGTTAAGTATGCAAGCAATTTTATGTTACAGATTGCTTACGGTATAAACCCGGGAAGTTCCCGCATGGGCTCAACCGCTTTCGATCGGTCGTTTTTGTCGAGCGGAGTTCCGTGCAGCCGTGGACATTTGGCTTAGGACCGGACGTGAAACGTGTTATCCCCACAGGAGTCTTTTGAACCAGCGATATTGAACAGATGAGGATGGGTCTGGGGATGGCCCAGGCGCAGACCGAAACACATCAATCTGCCACTGGCTATGAGCCCAGGCTGCTTTAGCGCTTGTTCGACTCTCGTCAGCGCTGACTTGATCCAGTTGCGTTGCTGTGAGGCCGTGAGTGGCGCCTGGATAAAGTTGTTGCTTTCACTTGACTGGTATCAGCACCGGGGCGTCCTTATTCTTCACTAAAAGCACGAGGAGCTTAGCCGGTATCGTGGTGCTTGCGTTGCGGCCAACTACATGAATATCATTGGGACCTTCATAAAAAGTCTGGCCTGGCGTGAGCGTGACTCCTTCCCCGCCTTTCACCTGCATCACAACGGTGCCCTCCAGCACGTAAACGAATGCATGGGCATTGTGCCGATGAATCGGATCCGTAGAGCCGGGAGGATACACTACCGTGATCATCAGACCTTCCTTACCGGGAAATTCCGGGAGATCTTTCGACATGATTGGTGTGACCTGAGCGTCCTGCGCAATCAGGGCGCCGGCGATGAGAAATGCCGGCACTAACAGGAATCGTGAGCTCTTCATCATGGTTCGCCTCCTCTGCCCTTATGCCGACTGCAGACCCGCCTTTGCGACTTGTTTTGTAGCGTTCAGCCAGTCTTCGAAACGCGTCTCGCCGAATCGCGCGTCATCGCCGGGAACCAACGACCTCTCGCTCACCTGGATGCCGTAGTACCGCCCGTGCGGGTCGGAAATCACCTCGCGGGGATCCTGAAACGCCGCCAGGGCCCGCCGGACGAGTTCATCGAGACGAAACTTTTCCGGCCCCCCGATTTCAATCGTGCCATTCACGGGTGAGCTCGTTGCGATTCTGCCTAGCGCACTGGCTACATCATCGGCTGCCATCGGCTGGAAGAGCGCAGGAGGCAGGCGTACCTGGTTGCCGTCAGTGGAATAGTCGGCGATCTGCTTTACGAACTCGAAGAACTGCGTCGCGTGGACGATTGAGTAGGGAATCGAGGAGGCCTTGATCAAGTTCTCCTGAGCGAGCTTAGCGCGGAAGTACCCGCTTTCGAGCAGACGTTCCGTTCCCACGACCGACAGCGCAACGTAATGTCCGACACCCGCGGCCGCTCCATAGGCGAGGAGGTTACGGGTTGATGTCTCGAAGAACTTCAGCACAGCTGTGTCCTCCCATGAAGGGGCATTCGTTACATCGACGACCACCGAGGCCGCTTTCAGCGCATCTGCGAGTCCCTCGCCGGTAACGCTGTTGACGCCGGAATTGGGCGATGCGGCTACTACTTCCTGCCCGTGCTCACGAAGCTTTTTGACAAGCTTCGATCCAATGAGTCCAGTACCGCCAATTACTACGATTTTCATGATTGTCCTTTCGTGGTTAACCCTGGCAATTCCAAATTGCCGGTTATTAGCTACGACCGAACAGCCCATCGCTTCGTAACACGCTGCTGGCTGTCCGTCGTTTTCAGACTGCCATCAGCGGAGCCGTGAACGATCGCATCGGCATTGAGCCGTAGCCACGGCGCCGCATCGCCAGGCCGGGATGGCGACTTTACGCCCAAGTGGAGACTCTGAGCCAGCCTCGCGCCAAGGAAGCTGGGACCAACGCCCCCGAACCGGACTCATTATCCGGCCGCTAACTTTTTCGCATGCGGCGTGCCGATGTACGGGAACTCCTTCAGAATGTCGGTGTGGGGCTTGAGGCCTGTGGGCGGACACTGGTTTTTCGTCAGGAACGCGAGGCGGTAATTGATCACGTCGTCAGTGAAGACGCGCCCGTTGGGATACTTCGCGGGCTTCAACGGATCGAAACTTAGCACGTCGGGAAGTGTGCGCTCGTTGTCTATCGCGGCAATCCCTTCCTCACGCGTGTAATTGCCCGTATGCCCCATCAGATGCACGAACTGGTCGAGCCATCGCTTGCGGTCGTTGACCGGCTCGCTGGCGTTGTATTCCTCCTTGGTGTCATCAGTGTTGAAGAAGCTGCTAACGCTCGGATGGCCCGCTCGATCCACGTGAAGCAACTTGCCGTCTCGTCTTACACTGCATCGCCCCCAGATATGGATCTCGGGCTTGGGATTGAGTTCGCTCGTCGGCAGCTCGATCACAGTCGAAAACACGTTCGCTTCCGTATTCGAATCCACGCCGGTCCATGGAGACTTGCCGCCGAGATGAGGCTCGGTAAAGTTCCGTTTGCCGCTGGTATCGAACAGGTTCTTGATTCCGTCGAAGTCGAAAAAGAACGCGTCGCTGCGGCTGCCGGCAAAAAGTTTGATGCTGCCCGCGGTCAAGATGTTGGGCTGGGGTCCGAACGAGACTTCACCATCCGAGATGATTTTCGTCCCGACGGCTTCCGCTGAGCGCGACTCCGCCCCCTTCGCCATGAATACGTTCACGGTCTGCGTGCCGTTCTGCGGTTTTGAGAACACATAGCTGAACGCGATGTCCGTCAGGTAATCGCCATCGTTATCGATGTTGAGACGATAGATTGCCTCGGGATGGAGTGCGTCTGCATTCGGATTTGCATTGAGGACGATCACGGTCCTATTCTTATCAGCGGGCGACTGGAATGCGTACAGATCGCAGAGGTCGAGCCGTTGATCGCCCAGCGGCGGCCCGAGACTGAGCCCAGTGAAATGGTTCGACATTGCCCCTCTCCTTTCTATTGGTCGATTGATTATAGTCGAGAATTTGAAATCCAGCTCACCCTCGATCAGGACCATTGTGAGCAGCCACACATAAACGATGAGGGTGAAGCCTGCTCCTTAACGATGGCAACGTGACTTCGCGGTTTGACGTTTGCAGCGTGGGTCAGTTCCATGCAGTCTACGGGACCGTAAAAGCTGTGCGACCGTTGCATGAGAGGTCCCCCACTTGGCTGCATAACAGCCCAAACCGTTGCGGTGGTCCCCTCGGGGGAGGCCGCTCGATGCCCTGCTGGCCGTGAAACCCTAGTCAAACTTTCGGAAACGCCGGGTCCCAGTTCAATCCGCGGCCCAGCTAAGACTGTGGCGGAATGCTCGGCCCGGCAGCGCGATCACAACTCCAAGAACTCGTTCAGGGCCTTCGCCAACTCTCTGGCGCGGCGCTTGATGAACGCCTCGTAGGCATCAGGTAACAAAGAATCCTCGTTCCCAAAAGGAATAAACTGTTCCCTGGCGAGGCGCTTCTGTTCGACGGTCAACTGTCCATACGCTACCTTCGGGTCCTCGTCCTGTAGAGACGCATTGTCCGCTCTGGTGAGGACGGCGTAATTACCCATGGTGTTAACTTCGACGTCTGCTTCAACGTGCTCTACGAATTTTCGTGGGAAAATGTGGTGAACTTCGAGCCCCTGCTTCCCATCCGCGATCTTGCAGGCGTCTGCCAAGAGTTCGCCGCTCGACCAACTCGCAGCGTGCCGGTCGACTAGGTATGCCAAATAGATTTGCATGAGCGTGCCCGTCATCTTGGACTCGGCCAAAATGTCATCTTCCTTTAATTTACGCAGCCTCGCCCTGGGTATCGCTCCCGTCAAAACCTCCGCGGAAACGCCAGGACCGGCCTTGGTAAGGTGGCGCAGGTAGTGATCGATGGCTGATTCGGACGCCTTGCTGAAAGCACCGGCCCAAGCGGCCAGGCAGAGGAAACGTACAACCGTTCGCTCCTCATGCTTCGAAATACGCCCTCCCTTTAGATGGGCGAAGTACGCAACGGGTAGCAACGCACTTGTCGAGGGTAGCCAGCGCCGGCTGGTCCAACCCATCCTCTGAACTAGTTCAATGGTTGCACTGAGAGAATTCTGAGTATCCTCCCAGCTTTCTTCGATGGCGGGCGAGCCGGCCGTCCAATTCTTGGGCAACTTCGAAAAGCGGGCGGTACTGCGACGAATGGTCCCGAGAGCGCGCGTCAGAAACGCAAAATTGAGGCCCAGAGCAACGCATGCCCGCCGCCTGGCAAAGTTACGCATCGGCCCGAGAATCGATGCGGTGGTCTCCTGGGCTAGTTGCGCGGCTGCTACGTCTCCTCCGCTAAGGTTCACCCCGCCGCTATTAAGTCGCCTAAATATCTCGATCGCTACATCGACCTCAGCAGACGGGTTCGAAGCGAGCTTAGAGGTTTCAATCTCTTGGCAAAGAACATCGGCATCAAGCATTGAAGTTACGTGTTGCAGCTTCGTACGGATCTCATCTTTCTCTGTGTCCGTGTCCGCGATGTGGCCCTCCTTGACAAGACGACGTATTACCGCACTGATGTTAGACATCCCTCGAAGATCGTCCGTTTGGATGACGTCGCTGAGCGCGATCAGCTTAGGGTCCAAGTTTTCGATCCTTCTCTCGACACCCTTCTTATGTCCTTTCAGGAAAAACCTGTCGTTGATGACGTCGAAGTAGCCCCGCCAGCTCATCGCCTGACTTTCCTTCCTACCCGGAGGCGGAAGGAGTATGTCATTGGCATCATCTTTGATGGCCCTGGAAAGGCTGGCAAGGCGCTGCTGGCCATCTAGCAGATACTTCACCGGTTCGCCGGAAACGGATTTCTTGAGATGATGATCCTTCCTGGGTTGATTACTGCTAGGGCGCCACAGGAAAAATCCTCCGATGGGCCAGCCCTTGTACAGTGACTCAAGAAGCTTCTCAACTTTCTGCGGCCGCCAGACGTAGTCGCGCTGCATGTCAGGCAGAGCAATGTCGCCCGTATCGAACTGCCGGATCAAATCGATTAGCTTTTCCATATGCGATAACTTCTTTCATCGGCGGAGTAATCATGGCATGGAACGCCACGCCTGGCCCGTGTCCCAGCAGGTTTCACGACGCATTATTGTAACTCAGCGCGGCCAAATGTCTTTCCAATTGGATGACTTCGAGTGTCACACTTTGGCCGTTCCCGGCCATTGGTCCCCGTCACGTCAACTTGACGCAAAACGCCCAAACCGTTGCGGTGGTCCCCTCGGGGGAGGCCGCTCGATGCCCTGCTGGCCGTGAAACCCTGGTCAACCTTTCGGAAACGCCGGGTCCAGTTTGATCTCTTCGATCTGCGCCGCGTGCCGCGCCGGGTGCAGCGCAAGTAGCAGCAGGCAGCGGTAACAGTCGATTTCGCCGAGCAGCGGGTGCGGCGTGAACAGGTTCCGCAAGTCCTGCGCGCATTCGCGCGCATAGGCGATGGCGCGTTCGTGGCCGGCGATTACATGATCGCGTGCCTCATCCACGGAACGGAAGCGCCCGCCAGGCCGCACGCTTTCGGGCGCGCCAACTTTCCGGCTGCGATCGACCACCGCGCGCGCGAACCGGTCATCTTTCTCAGGGTTGAGCGCTATGCCCTGCGGGTTCGCAACGCCTTTTACCAACAGGCCAAAGAGTGCATCTTCTGTAATCGCGATGTGCTCCACGCAATCGGCTATCGACCAGCCATCCGGCCGGGGCCTGAACTGCGCCTGCTTTTCAGAAACGCCGGCGATGGCGTGGAGCAGGGCATCGCGGCCTTCGATCAGTTGCTGGATGGCGAACGCGCGCTCGGAATTAGTCATGGCTTGATCCCACGGGTATTGTAATTGGTACTCGTGATGACGACAACCGTGGCGATCACAGCACTGGTGATCTTTTTAAACTGGCCCTAGGACGTTCCGATTATTGACTGGGGCAGCCTTCAAGTACCGATATTTCATCAGCACCCTTAATATGTGGTGTTTAATGGAGCCGACACCGCTTATCGCGGCGTCAGCACCGCGGACTTGGTGGCTAAGGAGAGAACGGCTGAGGGGAAGATGCCGAGGAAAAACGTTCCGAGGGCGGGGAGCACCAGCGCAAATTTCAGACTGGTGGTAAGGGGTTCGGCGGCGGCTACAGCCTCGCTCGGCTCGCGCATGTACATAACGACTAAGATGCGCAGGTAGTAGTAAGCCGCCACGGCGCTGTTCAGCAAACCCAGCACCGTAAGCCAGACCAGGTGCGATTGGAGCGCGGCCCGAAAGATATAGAACTTGCCGAAGAAGCCGCCGGTGAGCGGTACGCCGATGAGCGACAGCAGAAAGACGGCCAGGAGCGCGGCGGTGAAGGGCTGGCGCGTGGCGAGACCCGAGAAATCGTCCACACTCACGAAGCGCTCGCCTTTGCTCGAAAGGTGCGTGACCACGGCAAACGCGCCTATGTTCATGAGCGCGTAGGCCGCGAGATAAAACATGGCAGCGGCAGTTCCGGTTTCCGAGCGCGCGGCAAACGCCACCAGCACGTATCCGGCGTGGGCGATCGAGCTGTAGGCCAGCAGGCGTTTGATGTTCGACTGCGTGAGCGCGCCGAAGTTTCCGATGGTCATGGAAAGCAGCGCCGAAAGCCAGACCAGCGGCTCCCAGCCGGACCCGATCGAGCCGAAGGCGGTCATGAAGATCCGCAGGAAAACGGCGAAGGCGGCGGCTTTGGGTCCGGCCGACAAGAATGCCGAGATGGGCGCCGGCGCGCCCTGATAGACGTCAGGCGCCCAGATCTGAAACGGAGCGGCGGAGACTTTGAAGCCGATGCCCACGAAGATCAAAGCCGCCGCAAAACCCACCAGCATGGGCGAAGGCGCCATATCGCGCGCCGAGAGAACACCCCGGATGGCGGCGAGATTCGTCGATCCGGTGAGACCGTAGATCCACGCGATGCCATAGAGCAGAAACGCGGTGGCGAAGGAACCCAGCAGGAAATATTTCAGAGAAGCCTCATTGTTGCGCTTGTCATTCCGGAGATAACCGGCCAGGATGTAGGACGCGATGGAGGAGATCTCGAGGCCGATAAAGATCATGATCAGCTCGTTGGCCGTCACCATGACGCACTGGCCGGCGATCGAGAACAGGATCAGCGCGTGATACTCGCCTGTTTCGGCGCCTTCGCGATCGAGATACCGGTAAGACGCGAGCACGATCAGAATTCCGACGCCGATCAGCAGCACGCGAAAAAACGCGGCGAAGCCATCGGCCAGCAGCATGCCGGAGAACGCCGGGCCGGGCGTGCCGTAGGCCATGACCGCGGCCGCAAGCGCGCCGGCGAGTCCCACCAGCGAAATGTTCCCGTAGAGTTTCGGCCCGCGCTGCCCTGCCAGAGGGTCGATCACCATGAGCAGCACGCCAGTGATGGTGAGGATCATTTCCGGCAGAAAGCGAAGTAGCTCGACGCTTTTCGGAAAGAACTCAGCGGGCATGCGGCACCTCGCGAGCTGTGAGGTACGTGGCAGACGGAGGCGCGGCGACCCGGAACCGCACGTTCATTCTAGAGTGCTCGAGGATCGCGGCGTTGGCGCGCGTAATGGGCGGCAAGAAGCTCGGGGTATAGACGCCCATCCAGACCATCATGGCGATAAGGGGCAGGACAGCAGCCCACTCGCGGTGGTTGAGGTCGAAGACATGCCCGGCGACG
>Ga0075426_10002699_pt1 | contig 12674 bp, 12 predicted proteins | sample SoiMethybrSBSTD5_FD_75304 | JGI IMG/M metagenome (GOLD analysis project Ga0075426, IMG submission 75304) | Bulk soil microbial communities from a Populus tree surrounding site in Tennessee, USA - Soil MetaG P. TD hybrid SBSTD5 | ecosystem: Environmental > Terrestrial > Soil > Tree plantation...
CGCGGGCGAGCGCGCGGATCTGGTCGAGCGCGACGACGTTGGCCGGGTCGGACACCGCGATGAGCAGGAGCTTGCGCTCGGCGTCGTAGCTCACCGGGAGCACGTGGTAGCGCCGCGCCATGTCCTTGGGTACCAGCGCGATCGCCGCCGGGTCGACGATCGTGTTCTCGAGGTCGATCGACACCTGCCCGAGCGTCTCGGACAGGATGTCGCGGATCGTGGCCTCGGTGACGAAGCCGAGCTGCACCAGCACCTTGCCGAGCGGCGCCTTGAAGCGCTTCTGCTCGGTGAGCGCGATGTTGAGCTGGTCCTGGCTGATGATGCCCTTGCCGAGGAGCGTCTGCCCCAGCGGGATGCTCGCGAGCGGGCTCGCCTGGACGGTCCCCATGTCGGGCATTTAGTGCGCGAGCTCCGCGAGGCGGCGCCGCGCCGCCGCCCGGTCGAATTGCACCGCGCCGGCCTGTGCGGCGGCGAGCGCCTGGCTGTAGAACTGTGCGGCGAGCTGCGCCTTGCCGAGGTGATCGAGGCTCACGGCGAGGTTGAACGCGACGTCGGCGCTCGTCGGATCGAGGCGGTGCGCCTCGAAGAACTGCGTCTGCGCTTCCGTCCAGCGCGACTGCGACGCGTAGAGGCCGCCGAGCGTGAAATGCAGCGCCGAGCTCGCGGGATCGCGCGCGATGGCGCCGAGGAGCTGCGACTCGAGCCGGTCGGGCGCGACCGCCTGCGCGGTGGCGCCGAGGCCGGCCAATGCGGTCGCGTTGCGCGGATCGATCTCGAGCACCTTCCGATAGTACGCCCGCGCGGCGTCGCGATTGCCCAGGCGCGCGTCGACGGTGGCGATGCCGAGGAGCGCGTCGACGCTGAACGGATCCTGCGTGAGCGCGGCCTGGTAGGTGCGCCGCGCCGTCTGCAGGTCGCCCGCGACGAGCGCCGCATATCCGGAGCGCACTTCCGGCGAGATCGCGCCGGCCGAGTCCGCGCGCGCGAATTTGACCGGGGGAGCCACCGGAGTCGCGGCTTCGCGCAGCAGGTTCGTCATGAGCGTCTGCGCATCGGAGGCCTCGCGCGGCGCGCGGGCGGGCGCGGCAGCGGGAGCCGGTTGCGCGACCACTTCGGCGCTGCGCGCCGGCGCAGGCGCAGGCGTAGCCGCCGGCACGTCGGCTGCGGGCGTGAACGTTCGCGGCGCGGCGCCGGGCTGCGCATCGATCGCGGCGGGCGCGACGCTCGCCATCTGTCCCGCGCTCGCGCCCGGCGGCGGCGCGATCGAGCGCTGGCGCGCGCTCGTTGGCGCGGCTGCACGCGTCGGCTGCATCGCGTACCAGACGTAGGCCGCGCCGGCGCCGACGAGCACGAGCACGACCGCGGCCACACCCCACGCGATCGACGCCTTGCCCAGGCCGGATTTGCCTTCGGGCAGCTTCGCGCGCATGAGCGCCGCGGCCGCCTCGCGGCCCTCGGGCCGGATCGGCGCGGAGTCGCGCGCCGCGTCGCGTATCGGTTGCAGCTCGAGCGACGGCTTGGCGGGGCTCGCGCGCGGCGCCTCGGGGCGCGGCACCTCGACGCGCGGCGCATCGGCGGGAGCGCCCGCGATCGACTGGCGGGCGCTTTTCTCCTGCTCGGCGCGTTTCAGGGCATCGAGGAGCAGGCTCATTTCAGCGGCTTCGGTTCATCGGCATCTTGCGTCTTGCACGGGAACTGCGTCGATCGCGCCCGCTCGCCGAGGTGATCGAGCTTGTCGTCGAGGCACGGGAAGGGATTGCGCGTGTCGCGGAAGAATTCGCGGTCGGGGAGGTAGCGGCGGTAGGCGGCGAGGTCGTCCTCGACGCTCGCGTTGCGCACGACAGAGGGCCTCACGAAGATCACCAGCTCGGACTTCGTCGCGACATCGTTGCGCTTGCTCACGAGGTCGCCGAAGAACGGGATGCGCGAGGCGACCGGAAGCCCGGCACGCTGCGAATCGAAGCTGTCGATCATGAGGCCGCCCAGGATCGCGGTCTGTCCGCTCGCCACCTTGAGCACGCTCTCCATCTCGCGCGTCTGCGTGACCGGGATGAGGCTCGTCACCTTCGCCTGCGCGAGCGACGGGTTGGGGTCCGCCACGGTGTCGATGATGCGCGTCACCGTCGGCCGGATGTTGATCGTCACCATGTCGCCGTCGCTGATCTGGGGCGTCACGTTCATGATGAACCCCACGGGCACGACGTTCTGCGTCGTGGTGAAGGTCGTGGTCGACGTCGTCTGGTTGGTGACCGTGTCGGCCTTGATGGTGAAGTAGACGCGGTTGTCGACGACCTTGAGCATCGCCGTCTGGTTGTTGAGCACCATCAGCTTCGGGCTCGAGAGCACGCGCGTGCGCCCGAACTGGTCGAGGAGCTTGATCGTGCTCGAGATGCTGCCGCCGACCGCCGCGTTGGGATTGCTGTACGCGATCGAGAAGGAATTCGGCGTCGTGTTGTCGAGCGCGAACGGCGTGCTCGGGAGATTCGGCCCGACGAAGCTCTGGCGGAAGCTGTAGCCCAGGCCGTTCAGGCCGAGCGCCGACCAGTCCACGCCGGTCTGGTAATTGTCGTTGAGCGCGACTTCCACGACGGTGGCCTCGATCAGCACCTGGCGGCGCGCGGCGCCCGTCACCTGCTCGAGGAATTCCTGCACCTTCTCGTGCTGGCGCGAGGTCGCGCGCACCGACACGATGCCGGTCTCGGGGTTCACGATGACGGCGGCGGCCTCGCGGAAGGTGAGCTTTTGCTCCACGAACTCGCCCGCCTGCGCCGACTGCGACTCGCCCGGCGTCTCCACCGTGGTGCGCGGCGTGGCCGCCGTCGTGCGCGCGCCGGCGCGAGGCGCCGTCGTTCGCGACTGCGTGGTCGCCCCGGCGCTCTGGCCGCGGCTCTGCACGAAGGTCTCGCTGCTGCCTTCGGGAAGCAGCTTGTCGGTCTCGCGCAGCAGGTCCTTGATGTTCTTCTCGAGCGTCTCCCAGAACCGGTGCTTCGCGAGCGCCGTGATCTGCAGCGTCGAATTGTTCGCGCCTCCCGAGACGGCGCCGCCGCCGGTTGCCGACGCGCCGCCGCCGATGGAGCCGGAGATCACCTGTGTGGCGATGCCGACCGTCTCGCTCACGTCGCGCGACATGTTCACGTAATCGACGCGGTAATTGCGCAGGTACGGCGTGTCGGGCATGACGGTGATCGTCTGGCCGTCCTGCTCCCAGCGCATGTCGACCTGCTTCGCCATGCGGTTGAGGATCTGCTTCAACGTCTGGTCAATGGCGTTGAGCGTGACGGCTCCCTCGATGCCGGGATGGATGTCGAAATTCACTTTCGTCTCGCGCGCCATGGCGAAGAGGACGTCACGCACGGGCTGGTTCGCGACCACGACCGAATAGCGCAGCTCCTGCTCGCGCGCCTCGGGCGGCGGCGGCATCGGCACCGCCGAGACCGGCGGGGGGATCATCGCCGTGGTCGTGCGCGAGGGCATCTCTTCGGTCTGGAGATGGCCTTCGGACTGGACGACCGGACGCGTACCGCACGACGCAGCCGCGAATGCCAACGCGACTGCCGCCGCCGCGGATTCGATCCGCATGCAGGAATATCCCCTAAGTGTTTGTTTTATGGACAGAACCGCCCCTTTCATCCTTTATAGCGTTTTCGGGGCTCAAACGCAAACAAAATCCCCACTTTTCGGTGACGATTCTCGCCCTGAATCGGCCCGGCGTGGGTGGATCGAATGGCTCATGCGGCGCGGTGGCCGCGGCAGTCAGCGGCGGGCCATGCGCGCGTCGTCGCGAATCGCCTCCATCGGACGCACGTAGGGACGGAATTGCCTCAGGCTCGGCGGCAGCCCGTCGAGCGCCGTCGCGGCGTCGGCGCGCTCGCCGAAGGCGCCGTAGAGGACGGCGACGCGCGGAAGGTCCGGATTTCCCGCGGGCACGACGAAGAGCCGCGCGGGATCGACGACGTGTCCGGCTTCCGCGAGATAGGTCTCGAGATAGCCGCGCTCGCGGGCGTCCGTGACCATGAGCTGCACCGAATAGCGCGCGGGGTTGCCGTCGGCGAGCAGATCGCGGCCCGCAGCCAGGCGCGCGCTGAGGGCGGCGAAGCTCGCTTCGCTGCGCACGAGGGAGCCCACGTCGGAGGCCGGCGCGGGAAGCGTGGCGACCACGGGCAGCACCGAGGCCGTGGCGCGCGAGGGAGCGGCGGCCACCGCGGGCGCGGCGATGATCGCCGGCGCCGAGGCGGCGAGCCATTGCGCGCCAGCGAAACCGATCGCCGTGCCGACGAGGAGTCCGAGCGCGGCGGCGAGCGCCAAGCGCCGCGGCGACTCGCGCCGCTGGATCACGATCTGCGTGTCGGAGATCGCGGCGCGCGCGTGGTCGGCGCTCACGCTGTGCGTGCCGGCCGCGAAGGCCGCGAGCAGCGTCTTGTCGGCGAAGATGTTGATGCGCCGCGTGAGGCCCTCGGAAGCCTCGGCGATGATCGCGAGCGCCTCGTCGCCGAAGAGCTCGGGCCCGTGATAGCCCGCGGCGCGCAGGCGAAAGCCCACGTATTCGCGGATGTCGCCGCGCGCGAGCGGCGCGAGCGCGAAGCTGTGCGTGATGCGTTCCTTGAGCTGCCGCATGTTCGGGAGCCCGAGGTGCTGGTCGAGCTCGGGCTGGCCGAAGAGCACGATCTGCAGCAGCTTGTCGGTGCCGGTCTCGAGGTTGGACAGCAGCCGCACCTCCTCGAGCGTCGCGAGCGGCATCGCGTGCGCCTCGTCGATGAGTGCCACGACCTGCTTGCCGTCCGAATGCAGCGCGATCAGCCTCTCCTGCAGCGCGCGCAGCATCTGCGTGGTGTTGGCGCCGGCGACGTCGAGCCCGAGATCGCTCGCGATGGCGGCGAGCATCTCGTCGCGCGTGAGGCTCGGCACGGTGAGATAGACCATCTCGACGGAAGCGGGCAGCCGCTCCATCAGCATGCGGCAGAGCATCGTCTTGCCGCTGCCGACCTCGCCCGTCACCTTCACCAGGCCTTCGCCGGCGGTGATCGCGTAGAGCAGGGCTTCGAGGGTCGCGCCGCGGTTGGCGCCGGAGTAGAAGAACTCCGTGTGGGGCGTGATGCGGAAAGGCGGCTCGCGCAGTCCGAAATGCTCGAGATACATCGTCATGTTCGGCTCGGCGCCTCCCCCGGATCGGCGAGGCCCAGTTTAGCACCCGTGCGTCCGGCCGATTCGAGTTTTCCGTACAAAGTGCTGCGCGATATTCCCAGCAGCTTCGCCGCCTGCGACATGTTGCCCTGCGCGATCTCGACGGCGGCGTCCAGATAGCTTTGCTCGAGCGCCTTGAGCGCGCCGTCGAGACTGAAGGGCTTGCCCGAGAGCAGCTCCGCCTTCGCCCGCGCGACCGGATCCGCTTTCGCCTCCGCGGGCGCGAACTCCGCCTCGAGCTCCTGGGCGCCCACGGTATGGCCCGCGTATTTCGCGGTGAGGCGGATGACGATGTTCTTGAGCTCCCGTACGTTGCCCGGGAACGCGTAGGCGAGCCAGCGGCCGCGCGCCTCCGCGGCGAGCTCGAAGGCGGAGCTTCCGGTCTTCGTCGCGTAGAGCTCGCGGTAGTAGTCGAGGAGCTTCAACTTGTCCTCGCCCAGGTCGCGCAGCGGCGGCACCGCGAGCTCGAAGACGGACAGGCGATGGTAGAGGTCGGAGCGGAAGCGCCCGCGCTTCACTTCCTCGCGCAAGTCGCGGTTGGTGGCCGCGACGATGCGCGCGCGCGACACGCGCGTCTGCGTCTCGCCGACGCGCTGGTATTCGCCGTTCTCGAGCACGCGCAGCAGCTTCGGCTGCAGGTCCGCGGGCAGCTCGCCGATCTCGTCCAGGAAAAGCGTGCCCTCGCCGGCGTCCTCGAAGTAGCCCGACCGCGCCTGCTGCGCGCCGGTGAACGCGCCCTTCGCGTAGCCGAAGAGCGTCGGCTCGACCAGCGTGGGCGAGATCGCGGCGCAGTTGAGGGCGAGGAACGGCTCGGCTGCGCGCGGGCTCAGGTGATGCAGCGAGTAGGCGACGCGCTCCTTGCCGCTTCCCGACTCGCCTTCGATGAGCGCGGGGAACGACGATGCCGCGTAGAGATCGATCTGGCTCCTCAGGCGGCGGACCGGCGGGCTCTCGCCGATGATCGCGCGCACGCTTTCGGCATCCTCGTCGGGACTGCCGGCGGCGGGCGTTTGCAGCGCGCGCTTGAGGAGCGAGCGCAGCATCTGCGGCTCGCAGGGCTTGGGCACGAGCTCGCCCGCACCCAGGGCCCGCGCGCGCCGCGCGTTCGATTCCTCGTTCTGTCCGGTGAGCACCAGGATGCGCACGCCCGGCACGTGCGCGAGGAGGTCGCCGATCAGCTTGAAGCCCTCGTTCGGAAGGTGCGCGACCGGCGGCAGCCCCAGGTCGATGAGCGCGATGTCGGGCGGCGCTGCCTCGCGCAGCCGCGCCACCGCCGCGGCGCGATCGCCCGCGACCGCGACCTCGTAGTCGGAGCCGAGCGCGAAAGCGAGGCTCTCGGCGATGAGCGGATCGTCGTCGACCAGCAGGAGCCGGGGCTTCTTCACCGCTCGATTATAATTCCCGCGTGTCCGATGACATCCTCGTCGACGTCGCCGCGGTGAACTTCTCCTACGGGCGACGGCAGATCCTCAAGGGAATCTCGATGCGCGTGCCGCGCGGGAAGATCGTCGCCATCATGGGCGCGAGCGGCAGCGGAAAGACGACGCTGCTGCGCGTCATCGGCGGCCAGCTTCGTCCCACGTCCGGCGAGGTGCGCATCGCCGGCGAAACCGTGCACACGCTCGACCGGGCCGCGCTCTACCGCCTTCGCCGGCGCATGAGCATGCTGTTCCAGTTCGGCGCGCTCTTCACCGACATGAGCGCGTTCGAGAATGTCGCCTTCCCGCTGCGCGAGCACACGCACCTGCCGGAGACGATGGTGCGCGACCTCGTGCTCATGAAGCTCGAGGCCGTGGGGCTGCGCGGCGCGCACCGCCTGATGCCCCAGGAGCTCTCCGGCGGCATGGCGCGGCGCGTGGCGCTCGCGCGCGCGCTCGTGCTCGATCCCATGCTCGTCATGTACGACGAGCCTTTCACAGGGCTCGACCCGATCGCGCTGGGCACCATCGGCCAGCTCGTGCGCAAGTTGAACGACGCGCTCGGCGCCACCTCCATCGTCGTCTCGCACGACGTGGTCGAGGCGATGCAGATCGTCGATTACATGTACTTCATCTCCGAGGGCGTGATCGTGGGCGAGGGCACGCCCGAGGAGATCCGCCGCTCCGGCGCGCCCTACGTGCACCAGTTCGTGCACGGCGAGACCGACGGGCCCGTCCCCTTCCATTACCCGGCGCGGACCTACGCGCAGGACGTCGGCCTTCAGCGCGGGAGCGCCGGCCATGCGTGAGCAGCTGCAGCGCCCGGTCGCGCGCCTCGGCCGCAACGTGATCGGGACGATCTGGCGCGCGGGCTCGATGGCGCGCTTCTTCGGGCTCGTCCTCGCCTCCTCGGGCACCAGCTTCCAGCGCTTCCGCCTGGTGATGCGCGAGGTCTATTTCAGCGGCGTGCTCTCGCTCGTGATCATCGTCGTGTCGGGGCTCTTCGTCGGCATGGTGCTGGGGCTGCAGGGCTTCCAGACGCTGCAGAAGTACGGCGCGACCGAGTCGATCGGCGTGCTGGTGGCGCTCTCGCTCGTGCGCGAGCTGGGACCCGTGGTCGCCGCACTCCTCTTCGCCTCGCGCGCGGGCTCCGCGATCACCGCCGAGATCGGCCTCATGAAGACCACGGAGCAGCTGAGCGCCATGGACATGATGGCGGTGTCGCCCATGGCGCGCGTCATCGCGCCGCGCTTCTGGGCCGGCATCATCTCGATGCCGATCCTGTCGCTGCTCTTCTCGGCGATGGGCGTCTTCGGCGGCTACATCATCGGCGTGGTGCTCATCGGCGTCGACAACGGCGCCTTCTGGTCGCAAATGCAGGCGGCGGTGGACTTCCGGTATGATGTTTTGAACGGCATGGTGAAGTCGTTCGTGTTCGGCGTCGCCGTGACCGTCATCGCCACCTTCGAGGGATACGACGCGCCGCCGACGGCGGAAGGCGTCTCGGGTGCGACGACGCGCACGGTGGTCACGTCGGCGTTGATGATCCTCGCGCTCGACCTCATCCTCACCGCCTTCATGCTGCGCGCCGCCGACTGAAGCCGCGACGGGGAAAAAGACGTGGAAAGAACGACGATCGACCTGTGGTTCGGCGCTTTCGTGACGGCGGGCTTCATCGCCCTGCTCGTGCTCGCGCTCAAGGTCGGCAACCTCGGCGCCGAGCGCGCCGCCGACACCTACCGCGTCGAAGCGCGCTTCGACAACATCGGCGGGCTCAAGGTGCGCGGCCCCGTGAGGAGCGCGGGCGTGCTCGTCGGGCGCGTGGCCGAGATCCGCTTCGACAACGCGCACTACCAGGCGACCGTCGTGCTCGCCCTCGACAAGCGCTACAGCTGGCCCAAGGACACGAGCGCTTCCATCCTCACCTCGGGGCTGCTGGGCGAGACGTACATCGGGCTCGACGCGGGCGGCGACGACAAGAAGCTCGCCGCCGGCGACCGCATCACCATCACGCAGCCGGCGGTGGTTCTCGAGAAGCTCATCGGCCAGTTCCTCTTCAGCAAGGCGCAGGAAGAGCCGAAGAAATAGTGCACCGGAACGCGGCCCGCGCGTTGAGGTCGAATCCGGTTCCCCAAAAACCCCGAGGTTCCCAGCCATGTTCCGAATCGTTGCAACTTGCCTCGCGCTCCTTCTTCCGGCGGCGGCAGTCGCGCAGGAAGCGCCCGACGCGCTGGTCAAGCGCGTCGCCGACGAGGTGCTCGCCGTCATCAAGGCCGACAAGGACGTGCAATCGGGCAACCTCACCAAGGTCGTCGAGCTCGCCGAGCAGAAGGTGCTGCCGCACTTCGATTTCGAGCGCATGACCCGCCTTGCGGTGGGACGCAACTGGTCGCAGGCGAACGACGCCCAGAAGCAGGCGCTCATCAAGGAATTCCGCACGCTGCTCGTGCGCACCTACTCGAGCTCGCTCTCGGCGTACCGCAACCAGACGATCGACGTGAAGCCCTCGCGCGTCACGGCGCAGGACAAGGACACGATCGTGAAGACGGCGATCATCCAGCAGGGCGGCCCGCCGATTTCCATCGACTATTCGATGGAGAAGATGGATTCCGGCTGGAAGGTGTACGACGTGGTGATCGAAGGGGCATCGCTGGTGACGACGTATCGCGGCACGTTCAACGACCAGGTGCAGCGCGGCGGCATCGACGGCCTCATCAAGACGCTGCAGGAGCGAAACCGCCGCGCGCCCGAGCCGCCGAAGGCGCCGGCGAAGAAGTGAGCGGGCAGCCCTCCTCGGAAGTCCTCGCGCTCGCGGGCGAGCTCACTTTCGCCACCATTCCCGGCGTGCTCGTGCAAAGCGCGGAGTTCGAGGCGCGCACCGACCTTCCCGACAAGCTCGTCATCGATTTCACCGGCGTGAGCGGCGTCGATTCGTCCGCGGTGGCGCTGCTGCTCGAGTGGCGCCGCCAGGCGCTCGCTCGCGGCAAGACGCTCGTCTTCACCAACCTGCCGGCGAACCTCGTCGCGCTCGCCCGGCTCTACGGCGTCGCTGACCTGATCCAGACCGCGTGAGCGCGGCGGTCGAGGCGCGCGGCGTCGCCAAGCGCTTCGGCGCCGTCGCCGCGCTCGCCGGCGTCACGCTCGAGGTCGAGCAGGGCGAGTTCTTCGGGCTCCTCGGTCCCAACGGCGCCGGCAAGACGACGCTCATCTCCGCGCTCGGCGGGCTGGTGCGCGCCGACGCCGGCAGCCTCACCGTGATGGGCCACGACGTGCGCGCCGACTACCGCGCCGCGCGCCGCGTGGTCGGCATCGTGCCGCAGGAAATCGTCTTCGATCCGTTCTTCACGGTGCGCGAGACGCTCGAGATCCAGTCCGGCTACTTCGGCCTGCGCGCGAACGGCCGCTGGATCGACGAGCTCCTCGAGCGGCTCGCGCTCGCGCCCAAGGCGAACGCCAACATGCGCGCCCTCTCCGGCGGCATGAAGCGCCGCGTCCTCGTGGCGCAGGCGCTCGTGCACCGCCCGCCGGTGATCGTGCTCGACGAGCCCACGGCCGGGGTCGACGTCGAGCTCAGGCAGACGCTGTGGGGCTTCGTGCGCGAGCTCAACGCCGCCGGCCACACGATCGTGCTCACCACGCACTACCTCGAGGAGGCGCAGCTCCTGTGCTCGCGCATCGCGATGATGCGCGACGGGCGCATCGTCGCCATGGACTCGACCGCGAAGCTGCTGGCGGCGTTCTCGCAGCGCGTGCTGCGCGTGCAGCTCGAAGGTTGCGAGCTCCCCGCGGCGCTCGCCGCCGCCGCCACGCGCGAAGCGGGCGGCTGGTGGCGCATCCCCGTCGCCGACGCCGCGCACGTCGAGCAGGCGCTCGCGCGGCTGCGCGAGGCGGACGCGACGGTCGCCGCGATCGAGGTCGCCGAGCCCGAGCTCGAGGAAGTCTTCGTGAAGATCATGAGGGAGCATGCGAGATGACCCCCTCCCCAACCCTCCCCCAAGGGGGAGGGAGCGAACGTTGCGAGCGTTTTCGCGGTACATGACGCCGTCGAGATCGCGCACGTGAGTGGATTTCCCACGCTCCTGTACAAGGAAGTTCTGCGGTTTTGGAAGGTGAGCTTCCAGACGGTCGGCGCGCCCGTCCTCTCGGCGCTCCTGTACCTCGTCGTCTTCGCGCACGCGCTCGCCTCGCACGTGCAGGCCTTTCCCGGCGTGAGCTACGCGCAATTCCTCGTGCCGGGGCTCGCGATGATGTCGATGCTGCAGAACGCGTTCGCCAACAGCTCCTCCTCGCTCATCCAGTCGAAGGTCACGGGCAACATCGTGTTCATCCTGCTGCCGCCGCTCGCGCCCGGCGAGATCTTCCTCGCGTATCTCCTCGCCGCGATGGTGCGCGCGCTCACCGTGGGCCTCGGCGTCTTCGCCGCGACGCTCTGGCTCGTGCCGGTGCCGGTGGCGCATCCCCTCTGGGCCGTCGCCTTCGCCGTCGTGGGCTCGGGGCTCACCGCCGCGCTCGGCATCGTCGCCGGCATCTGGGCCGACAAGTTCGACCAGCTCGCCGCGTTCCAGAACTTCATCGTCATGCCGCTCACGTTCCTCGCGGGCGTCTTCTACTCGATCCATTCGCTGCCGGACTTCTGGCGCGAGGTGTCGGCGCTGAACCCGTTCTTCTACGCGATCGACGGCTTCCGCTACGGCTTCTTCGGGCAATCGGACGTGGCTCCCTGGAAGAGCCTCGCAATTGCGAGCGCCGCCTTCGCTGCCCTATCATTCGTCACTCTGCTGCTCCTTCGCCGGGGCTACAAGCTGAGGCACTAGCCGACCATGGTCGAAGCGAGCTCGATCGAGCAATCCATCCGCGCGGGCCTGCCGGTCACGCACCTCGAAGTGCGCGGCGACGGCACGCATTTCGAGGCGGTGATCGTGAGCCCGTCCTTCGCGGGGCTCACGCGCGTGCGCCAGCACCAGCTCGTGTTCGCGGCGCTCGGAGCCCGCATGCGCGACGAAATCCACGCCTTGTCGATGCAGACGTACACGCCGCAGGAATGGGAGAAGCGCTGAGTGCACAAGCTCTCCATCCAGGGCGGCGTCGCGCTCGCGGGCGAGGTCCGGGTCGCCGGCGCGAAGAACGCGGCGCTGCCGATCCTCACCGCCTCGCTCCTCACGGCCGCGCCGCTCACGGTCGCGAACGTGCCGAGCCTGAACGACGTGCGCACCATGCTGCAGCTCCTCGAGCGCATGGGCGTGAGGGCGCGCCGCGACGGGCACACCGTGCATCTGGACGCCGCCCAGGTCACCGATCCGGTCGCACCGTATGAGCTGGTGAAGACGATGCGCGCCTCGGTGCTCGCGCTGGGGCCGCTCGTCGCACGCTTCGGCGAGGCGCGCGTATCGCTGCCGGGCGGTTGCGCGATCGGCGAAAGGCCGGTGGACCTGCACATCAAGGGGCTGGAAGCGATGGGCGCGGAAGTCTCGATCGACGCGGGCTACATCCACGCGCGGGCGAAGCGGCTCAAGGGCGCGCGCATCTTCATGGACACCGTGACCGTCACCGGCACCGAGAACCTCATGATGGCGGCGTGTCTCGCCGAGGGCGAGACGGTGCTCGAGAACGCCGCGCGCGAGCCCGAGGTCGTCGACCTCGCGCGCTGCCTCATCGCCATGGGCGCGCGCATCCGCGGCCACGGCACCGACGAGATCGTCGTCGAGGGCGTGCGCTCGCTCGGCGGCGCGACCCACGCGGTGATGGCCGATCGCATCGAGGCGGGCACCTTCCTCGCGGCGGCGGCGGCGAGCCGCGGACGCGTCACGCTCACGCACGCGCCGGTGGCGAGCCTGGACGCGGTCATCGAAAAGCTGCGCGAGGCGGGAGCGGAGGTGACGGTCGCGGGCGACCGCGTGAGCCTCGCGATGCCGCGGCGCGCGCGGTCCGTGTCCGTGCGCACGGCGCCGCACCCCGGTTTTCCGACCGACATGCAGGCGCAGTTCATCGCGCTCAACAGCACCGCGGAGGGCACCGCCTTCGTGACCGAGACCATCTTCGAGAACCGCTTCATGCACGTGCAGGAGCTGCGCCGCC
>Ga0075426_10002701_pt1 | contig 12668 bp, 16 predicted proteins | sample SoiMethybrSBSTD5_FD_75304 | JGI IMG/M metagenome (GOLD analysis project Ga0075426, IMG submission 75304) | Bulk soil microbial communities from a Populus tree surrounding site in Tennessee, USA - Soil MetaG P. TD hybrid SBSTD5 | ecosystem: Environmental > Terrestrial > Soil > Tree plantation...
GATCCCCTATTTCGGCTATGCCCGCCAGGACCGCAAACCAGGCCCGCGCACGCCGATCTCGGCGAAGCTCGTCGCCAATTTGATCACCCACGCCGGCGCCGACCGCGTGCTCACGCTCGACCTGCACGCCGGCCAGATCCAAGGCTTCTTCGACATCCCCACCGACAATCTCTACGCCTCGCCGGTGATGGTGCGCGACATCCGCGAGCGCTTCGATCTCACGAACGTCACCGTCACCTCGCCCGACGTCGGCGGCGTCGTGCGCGCGCGCGGGCTCGCCAAGCGCATCGACGCCCCGCTCGCCATCGTCGACAAGCGCCGCGAGCGGCCGAACGAATCCGAAGTGATGAACGTGATCGGCGAGGTGGCGGGCCAGACCTGCATCCTGATCGACGACATCGTCGATTCCGGCGGCACGCTGGTGAACGCCGCCGACGCCTTGCTCGAGAAGGGCGCCAAGGATGTCTATGCCTACATCACCCACGGCGTACTGTCGGGCGGCGCGGTCGCGCGCGTCACCGCCTCGAAGCTGAAGGAATTGGTGATCACCGACTCGATCCAGCCCACCGACGCCATTCGCGCCGCGCGCAACATCCGCGTGCTTTCGATTGCGCCGCTGATCGGCGAGGCGATCGGCCGCACCTCGACCGAGGAGTCGGTGTCGAGTCTGTTCTACTAATTATAACCGGGCCACCTCAGATTATTATTATCGTCTGAAAAGGATCGGACCATGAGCGATCGCGGTCTGATGCAGGAAAGAAAATTTGAAGGCACCCTAAGTTGCGAAAACAATCAATTGCCAATCTCGTTCAATGCAAACTTGGATTTGCATGGAAACTTCCAGTTCAAATTTGAAGACATTCCAGTAAACAAAGAAACCAAGTTCATTCTTACCTTTTGGCATGAGCGCGATTCAAATCAGCACTTCTCGATCAACGCGACCACCGGTGATGGAATCTCGTTTAATACTGATCATTTGTATTTCACGTCTATTGGACCCCACGCTGATCACGAGCGTGGTCACTATTACGTTCTAAAAGGCGCCTGTCAGAAAGGTGTATTTCGCAGGAAACTAAATGAAGCCGTTGATAAGCCCTGCCTTCATTTCACTTTGAAGGGATTCGAATCATTTCCCTGGCTTCGCTATGAAAGCCCCATGGGAAAAATTATTATGGGAGGCAATATTAATCCCGAGAACGCAGATCTGCTTACGGGTCAACTTGAGCTGAGATCGGTAGAGACTCCCAAAGATATCAATGCTTGGCAAAAGGAAGCTGGTGAGCTCTTGGATCGCATTTGTTGTATGATGTCTTTTGCAGTCGGCAAAAACATACAGATTGTTGTAACTAAGCTTTTTTACGCCGATACACTTGAAATTGTGGTCACCCCAAAGACGGTTCGCGACTCGGCACAAATGCCGCCGTTTCATCCGCTAAACAGACAACCAATTTTTAATTGTGTAGTACGCTTCTGCGTCGATCAGCCAAAAGAGACCGCAAAACTTAGGTTTGCAATCGACTGGCTAACCATGGATGCGACATATACGGAAGTGCGGTTAATACAAGCAATGACGGCAATTGAAAACTTGATTGCCATCTTACTTAAGGAGAGTGAGCGATCCATTTTCAAGAATTCGAAGAACTTCGTTGAACTCAAGCGACGTCTTGAGACAACAATAAATCAGTTCGCCGCATCTTGCGACGAACACCAATCAAATCCGAACCTGGGAAAAGATGTTTCAAATAAACTAAATGAGTTAAACCGGCGCTCGCTCAAAAAAAACATGCTAAAACTTTTTGATCAATACTCTGTGCCAATTTCTGACATCCGAAATGAAATCTCACATGCGATTGAAGCACGCAATAAAATTATACATCGCGGAAGATACTATGAAGATGGAAAGAAGCTGCCAGATTTGTGGAATCACGTGACAGTAATTCGTGAGCTTCTGGTCCGATTATTGCTTTCAATTATTCAGTTCGAAGGCAGGTATGAATCTTATTTCGGCGTATGGCATTCAGCCCATTTTCCTCCCAGCAAACCTACTAAAGGCTCGTGAATATGCCCATCACGAGTTACGCTCAGAATTTCGAGGACGTGATGCTGGCGCGCGCCTTTCCCGGCGCCGCCGGCTTCTACGTCGACGTCGGCGCCAACGATCCCGACATCGACAACGTCAGCCGCCACTTCTACGAACGCGGCTGGTCGGGCATCAACATCGAGCCGCTATCCGCCAACAGCGCTGAGCTGCGCAGAAAACGCCCGCGCGACATCAACCTCGAAATCGCCGTCGGCGAGGAAGAAGGCACGATCACCTTCTACGAGATCGGCAAGTGGCACGGCTACTCGACGACCGACGCCGCGCTCGCCGCGCAGCACCGCCAGGACGGGCTCAAGGTCGTCGAGCACACGGTGCCGGTGCGAAAATTGTCGGCCATTCTCGACGAGCACGCGGCGGGGCGCGCCATCGACTTTCTCAAGATCGACGTCGAGGGAACCGAGCTGTCGGTCCTGCGCGGCGCGGATCTCCGCCGCCACCGGCCGAAAATCATCGTGCTCGAATCGAAGATGCCGGTCACTCTCAACATGGTCGACCGCGTCGACGAGGTGCCCGACCGCGTCGAGGAGTATTCCGATTTCCTTAGCCCCCTCGGCTATCATTTCGTCTATCACGACGGGCTCAATTCCTTTTTCCTCGCCGAGGAAAGCCGCGCGCTCGAAAAGGCCTTCACCCGCCCGCCCGGCACCTTCGACAAGATCGCGCACGCGGCCTCGATCCGCCCCTATGAGGAAGAGATCGCGCGTCTGAAGCGGCGGCAATGGCTGATCGCGGCGGTGTCGACCCTGATCGGCACGGTTGCCATTCTCGTGCTGCTGTTGAAGCTGAAATAACGGCCGTCAGGGCCGGGCGGCGATATAGCGATAGCTCGGCAACATGCGCTCGGCCCACAGCCGCAGCACCTCTACCAGCGCCTCGCGCTCGACATAGAAGCAGTCGGTGCCGTCGACGATCGGCAGCAATTTTTCCGGCAGCCGCAACTTGCGCAAATCGGCGCAGCGCGGCGCATAGGCGAGATAGCCGTCCTCGGCCGCCTCCAACAGCTCGTAGCGATAAGGCTCCCCAAGCCGCGGATTCTTTTGCCGGCCCGCCGCGATATAAAATCCGTTGCCGACATCGTAGAGCGCGAACAATTGTTCGCTCGCGGCGCGATCTTCCGTCCAGCCATAGAGGCGGCCATCCAGCCGGAGCGTGCCGCTGGTGCGCTTCTCCCAATTGCCGTCATTGTTCACCAGTTCGTCGTAGCGGCCGGCCGGCACCGGGGTCACCGCCTGCGCCTCATCGAACAGCGCAATCTTCGACGCGACGCAACCGGTAAGCAGAAGCGCGAGCGCCGCGGCGACGGAAAATAAAGGCGGCTGAAAGCGCATCTTCCCTATCTTTTTCCGCGACGAAACGCGCGCCAGCAGTGGCACGGCCGGCGCGGCCTCGACAAGCCGGTTGTCGCGCCGGTCCCGCGTTGCATCGCAGCGCCGATGCCGCTATAGCAACGCCGCCCGGCGCCCCGCACCCCTGGAGGCGGCCCGGGACTTAGGAAAAGGATCGAGACTATGGCTGCCAAGCAAGAGCTGAAGGCTACCGCGCGTCACGGAGTCGGCAAGGGGGCCGCCCGTACCGCGCGCCGCGCCGGCAAAGTGCCCGGCGTGATCTATGGCGACAAGAAGCCCCCGATTGCGATCACACTCGACGCCACCGAGCTCACCCGCCGGATTTACGCCGGCCACTTCCTCACCACGCTGTTCAGCGTCGACGTCGACGGCGAGAAGCACGAGGTCATCTCGCGCGGCTTCCAGCTCGACCCGCTGCGCGACCAGCCGACCCATGTCGACTTTCAGCGCGTGGCGCCGGGCGCGACCATCCGCGTCGCCGTGCCGATGAAATTCATCAACCACGACGCCGCCCCCGGCATCAAGCGCGGCGGCACGCTGAACATCGTCCGCCACACCGTCGAATTCTTTTGCCCGGCGGATGCCATTCCCGATTTCATCGTCGCCGACCTTACCGGCCTCGAAATCGGCCACTCGCTGCACATCTCCGCGGTCAAGCTGCCCGAGAACGTCCGTCCGGTGATCCGCGATCGCGACTTTACGGTGGCCACCGTCGTGTCCTCGTCGGGCTACCTCGAAGAGCAGTTGCTCGCCAAGCAGAAGGAAGCCGAAGCCGCGGCGGCCGCCGCCGCCGGCGCCCTTGCGGGCGTCGAGGGCGCGGAAGTCGTCGAGGGCGCCGAAGGCGCCGTACCGGCAGCGCCGGGCGCCGCCGCCCCGGCCGAAGCAGCCGCGGCGCCGCCTGCGCCCGAGCCGAAGGGTGGCGACAAAGGCAAGAAGTAACGCTTGCCGGGAGGCTCGCCATGTTGCTGTTCGCGGGGCTCGGAAATCCGGGACCGCGCCACGCAGGAAACCGGCACAATATCGGTTTCCTCGCCGCCGACGCCATTCACCGCCGCCACCGGCTCGCGCCGTGGCGGCGGCGTTTTCACGGCATGGCGGCGGAAGGCGAGATCGCGGGCGAGCGGGTTCTCGTCTTGAAGCCCGAGACCTTCATGAACGACTCCGGCACGGCGGTGCAGGCGGCGCAGCATTTCTACAAGCTCGCGCTCGAAGAGGTCGTCGTGCTTCACGACGAGATCGATCTCGCGCCGGCGAAAGTGCGCGTGAAGATCGGCGGCGGCAACGCCGGCCATAATGGGCTGCGCTCGATCACGGCGATGTGCGGAAACGATTACATGCGCGTGCGGCTGGGCATCGGGCATCCGGGCGACAAAGAGCTCGTCCACGCCTACGTGCTCACTGATTTTTTCCAAGAAGAGCGCGGTTGGGTCGCGGCGGTCTGCGAGGCGGTCGCCGACGCCGCCGAATTCCTGGTCAAGGGACGGCCGGAGGAATTCCAGAACCGCGTTCACCTTGCCCTGCAGGCGCGCGGCGTCCCGCAGGCCGCCGATCAGGCCGCCGATAACGGGCCCGCGGCCTGAACCGGCACGAAGGACAGCCATGGGATTCAAGTGCGGCATCGTCGGTATGCCGAACGTCGGCAAGTCGACGCTCTTCAACGCGTTGACGCAGACCGCCGCAGCGCAGGCGGCGAATTATCCGTTCTGCACCATCGAGCCCAACCTCGGCGAAGTGGCGGTGCCGGATTCGCGGTTGGAGACGCTCGCGAAAATCGCGCACTCCGCCGCGGTCATTCCGACCCGGCTCATCTTCGTCGACATCGCCGGCCTCGTGCGCGGCGCCTCGAAGGGCGAGGGCCTCGGCAACCAGTTCCTCGCCCATATCCGCGAGGTCGATGCCATCGCCCACGTGTTGCGCTGCTTCGAGGACAGCGAGGTCACCCACGTCGAGGGCAAGATCGACCCGCTCGCCGACGCCGCCACCGTCGAGACCGAATTGATGCTCGCCGACCTCGACAGCCTGGAGAAGCGCATCGACGCGCTGGAAAAGAAAGCGCGCGGCAACGACAAGGAATCGATCCTCGCCCTCGACCTCGTCCGCCGCTCGATCGCGCTGCTCGCGGAAGGCAAGCCCGCGCGCCTCGTCGCCCGCAAGCCGGAGGAAGAGCAGGCATTCGGCATGCTCGGCCTGATTACCGCCAAGCCCGTCCTCTATGTTTGCAACGTCGACGAGGCCGCGGCCACGACCGGCAACGTATTCTCGAAGAGGGTCGAAGCGAAGGCGAAGAGTGAGGGCGCCGCCGCGGTGGTCATTTCCGCCAAGATCGAGGCGGAGATCGCGATGCTCGCCCCCGCCGAGCGCGCCGACTATCTCGCCGCCGTCGGCCTCGAGGAGCCCGGTCTCGACCGGCTGATCCGCGCCGGCTACGCCCTCCTCCATCTCGTCACCTATTTCACCGCCGGGCCGAAGGAAGCGCGCGCCTGGACGATCACCCGCGGCACCCGCGCGCCGCAGGCGGCCGGCGTCATCCATACCGACTTCGAGAAGGGTTTCATCCGCGCCGAAACGATTACCTATGACGATTACGTCGCGATGAACGGCGAAGCCGGCGCACGCGAGGCGGGAAAATTGCGCCTCGAAGGCAAGGATTATGTCGTCGCCGACGGCGATGTGATGCATTTCCGCTTCGCCACCTGAAACCGCGCGCCACGCAGGGCTGTCTTGCGCCGCGCCGGATGACAAATCCCGCTTTCCATGCTTGATCGCAGGGCCGCAATCTCCAACCTGTTTTGCCATGTCCCGCATTTATTTCGAAGACTTCGTCGCCGGCGCCGTCACGATCTACGGCCCGCGCACGGTCACGCGCCAGGAAATCATCGCGTTTGCCTCCGAGTTCGATCCGCAGCCGATGCATCTCGACGAGGAGGCGGCGAAGAAAACGATGCTCGGGGGCCTGTCGGCCTCGGGCTGGCACAGCTGCGCGATCATGATGCGGCTCCTATGCGACGGCCTCGCCCTTCATTCGAGCTCGATGGGCGCGCCCGGCGTCGACGAAGTGAAATGGCTGAAGCCGGTGCGGCCCGGCGATTCACTGTCCGCCCGCGTCACCGTGCTCGACAAGCGCGCGCCAAAAACGAGGCCGCACATGGGCTTCGTGCAATTCCGCTGCGAAATGCTGAACCAGCACGGCGAGGTCGTGCTCGAAGCGAACTATCCCGGCATGTTCGCCAAACGAAACCGGGAGGCGGCGGAATGAAATTCTTCGACGATATCCGAATCGGCGACCTGCGCGAATTCGGCAAGCACACCTTCACCGTCGAGGAGATCAAGCGCTTCGCCGAGAGCTTCGACCCGCAGCCGTTTCACCTCGACGAGGAGGCCGCCAAGCGTTCGCATTTCGGCGCGCTGTGCGCCTCGGGCTGGCATACGACCGCGGCGTGCATGCGTCTCATCGTCGATTACCACAAGCGCCTCGCCGCCGAGATGATCGCGCGCGGCGAGCAGCCGGCGAAGATCGGCCCCTCGCCCGGCTTCACGAACCTGAAATGGCTGAAGCCGGTTTATGCCGGCGATACCGTCGCCTTTGCGAGCGAGGTGTTCGAAATGCGCCCGATGGCGTCGCGTCCGCAATGGGGCGTCGTGCGCATGCGCACGATCGGCACCAACCAGAAGGGCGAGCGCGTCTACGAGATCGAAAACACCGCATTCATCGAGCGGCGCGCGGCTTGAGCGCAGCCGCGGCTTCGGCGCGTAACGAGCATGACCCTGAACTTCAATGCCCCTCGAAACTGACGAGCGTGTGCACCGCGACGCCGCGCAATTTGAGCCGATCGGAACCACCGAGGTCGGGAAGGTCGATGATGAAGGCCGCCGCCACCAGCTCGCCCCCCGAGCGGCGCACCAACTCGATCGCCGCTTCCGCGGTGCCGCCGGTCGCGATCAAATCGTCGATCAACAGCACGCGCTGGCCCGGCGCGATCGCGTCGGCGTGGATTTCAACCGCGTCGACGCCGTATTCAAGCTGATATTCCTGTCCGATGGTCTTGTGCGGCAGCTTGCCTTTCTTGCGCACCGGCACGAAGCCCTTGCCCAATTCGTGCGCAACCGCGCCGCCGAGGATGAAGCCGCGCGCCTCGATGCCGGCGACGAGATCGATCGCCATGTTCACGAAGGGCAGCATCAGCCCGTCCACCGCCGCGCGCAGCCCGCGCGGGTCGAGCAACAGCGTCGTAATGTCGCGGAACATGATCCCCGCCTTGGGATAGTCGGGGATCGCGCGGATCAGCCGCCGGAGATCGACGGCGGGTTTATGTTGGCGCGCGCTCACAGCACCCTCCCCGCCACCGCGTCGAGCTTTTGCATCAGCGCCGGATCGCGGAATTCCGCCGGCGTAACGATGGCGAAATCGAGCGCACGGTCGGAGCCTGCCGGGCACGGCTCATGCTCGGCGGGAAAATCGCGCGCGAGCCGCGCCACGAGCCGCGCCGCATGGGAGGAATTTTCCTTCATCACCGCGAGAATCGACGGCACGTCGACCGGGCCGTGCTCCTCGTGCCAGGCGTCGTAATCGGTCACCATCGCCGCCGTAGCGTAGGTGATCTCCGCCTCGCGCGCGAGCTTCGCCTCCGGCATGTTGGTCATGCCGATCACGCTCCAGCCTTCGGCCTCGAAGGCGAGGCTTTCGGCCTTGGTCGAGAACTGCGGTCCCTCGATGCAGACGTAGGTACCGCCCTTTTTATGCGCGATGCCTTCGGCCGCCGCCGCGGCCGCGATGCGCTCGCCGAGCTTCGGTCCGACCGGATGCGCCATCGACACGTGCGCGACGCAGCCCGGCCCGAAGAAGCTCGCCGCGCGCCGAAAGGTGCGGTCGATGAACTGGTCGACGATCACGAACGTTCCCGGCGGCAGATCCTGGCGGAACGAGCCGCAGGCCGAAAGCGACACGAGATCGGTGACGCCCGCGCGCTTCAGGCTGTCGATGTTCGCCCGGTAATTGATGTCGCTCGGCGGCATCCGGTGGCCGCGCCCGTGGCGGGCGAGAAAGACGACGGGCTTGCCGCCGATCTCGCCCCGCCGCAGCCTGTCGGACGGCTCGCCCCACGGGCTGGCGATCGACAGCTCCTCGATCTTGTCCAGCCCTGGCAAATCGTAAAAGCCGGAGCCGCCGATAATTCCCAGCACCGCGCGCGTCATGCCCCGCCCCGCGAATCGCCCCGAATCGAACGCCGAAGCAAAGCATCGAAACCCGCGCCGCAACAATGCCGATCCCGGCCCACGCCGCGGGCGGCCGGGGAGCGCCGGCCGGTTGGCCGTTCGCCTGCCATGGTGTGAATCCTCCCGCCGGATTAGGATTGTTCACGACTCGTCACGGCAGCTGCCTTACTCAGGAGAACGATCATGGCCAAGGGCCAAATGCGAAGCGGGCGCGAGAAGAAGAAGCCGAAGCAAGAGAAGAAACCCCATCAACCCTCGGCCTATGCCCAGCAATACAAGGGCAAGCCCTCGACGACACCGGTCGCGAACATAAACGTGAACATAAAAAAGGAAAACTAAGGCCGCGGCCTCGCGCGAATATTGCTCGAACGTCGCCGGCGTATTCGACCCCGCCGTGTTGCCGCGGCGGGATGGCCGCAAGGCCGAGCGAACGCGCTGATTAGCCGTAGGCCACGCATTTTTCGCAAACGGTCCCGCGCACGTCCTTGCGCAAATGCGCCTCGCGCAGTTTGACGAAAGCGGGTGAATTCCAGGCATCCATGAACGACTGCTTGCCGAGATCGGCCATGGTCCAGTTCGACGTGGCGTCGAAGCTGTGCAAGCCGGGGCGGGTCCGTCCAAACGTCAATCCGCGGCGGGCCTCAATGCAGGTCGGCCCACACCTTCTTTTTGCTGAGATAGGCGAGCCCGCCGAACACGATCAGGAAGATCATCACCTGGAAGCCGATGCGCTTGCGCGCTTCGAGATGCGGCTCCGCCACCCACATCAGAAAGGCCGTGACGTCGCGCGAATATTGTTCGGTCGTTGTCGGCGTGCCGTCGGTGTATTCGACCTGGCCGTTCTGCAACGGCGGGCGCATTGCCGTGCGGTGGCCGGGGAAATAGTTGTTCCAGAACTGCGTTGGCGGCAGCGTCACGCCCGCCGGCGGATCGCCGTAGCCGGTGAGATAGGCGTAAATGTAATCCGGCCCGCCTTCCTGATACTGCCGCACGGCGTCGAAGACGACCCACGGAAAGCCCGCTTCCGCGCCGCGCGCCTTGGCGATCTCGGAGAAATCCGGCGGCAGCGCGCCGTTGAAGCGCGCGCGGGCGGCCTGCTCGTTGGGATCGGGCGATGGAAAGAAGTCGGACAACCGGCCCGGACGATCGAACATTTCGCCCTTGTCGTTCGGCCCGTCGTTGATGCGGTATTCGCTCGCCACCTGCTTGGCCTGCGCCTCCGAGAATCCGGGGCCGCCCGGCTGCGCCAGGTTGCGGAAGGCAACGTGCTTCATGGCGTGGCAGGCGGAACAGACGTCGCGATAAACATGGAAGCCGCGCTGAATCTGCGCGCGGTCGAAGGTACCGAACGGCCCCGCGAAGCTCCAGGACTGGCGCGGCGCCAGCGCCTGTTCTTCGGCAACCGCCGAAGAAGCCGTTGCCAAGGCGCAGGCGAGGATCAAGGCGGTCTTGCGCATGATGTCCCCGCTCAACCCTTCCGCTCGGGCGCGCGCGCACCCATCGCCACCGCGGCGGCGCTCTTCTCGGGCAGCACCGGCTCGGAAATCGAAGCCGGCAGCGGCCGCGGCGTTTCGAGATAGCCGAGCGCCGGCAGGATCACCAGGAAGTACAGAAAATAATAAGCCGTGAGGACGCGCGCGACGATCACGTAGCCGCCCTCGGCCGGCTTCGAGCCGAGATAGTCGAGCCCGATGCAAACCGCCACGAACACCCAGAAGAATTGCCTATAGAGCGGCCGGAAGCGGGCCGAGCGCACCTTCGAGGTGTCGAGCCAGGGCAGGAAGAAGAGAACCAGGATCGAGCCGAACAGCGCCACAACGCCCAGAAGCTTGTTCGGGATCGCGCGCAGGATTGCGTAGAACGGCAGGAAATACCATTCCGGCACGATGTGCGGCGGCGTCTGCAGCGGGTTGGCCGGAATGTAGTTGTCGGGGGGAATGCCGAGGAAGTTCGGGATGTAGAACACGAACCAGGCGAGCAAGATCACGAAGCAGATGAGCGCAAAATTGTCCTTCGCGGTGGCATACGGCGTGAACGGCACAGTATCGCGGTCCGATTTCACGTCGATGCCGAGCGGGTTGCCCTGCCCGACGTGATGCAACGCCCACAGATGCAACACCACGACCCCCGCGATCATGAACGGCAGCAGATAATGCAGCGAGAAGAAGCGCTGCAGCGTCGGCTGGTCGACCGCATAGCCGCCCCACAGCCATTGGGTGATCGCCCGCCCGAAACCGGGAATCGCCGAGAATAGATTGGTGATGACCGTCGCCGCCCAGAAGCTCATCTGGCCCCACGGCAAGACGTAGCCCATGAACGCCGTCGCCATCATCAGCACGAAGATGATGACGCCGAGAATCCACAGAACTTCGCGCGGCTCCTTATAGGAGCCGTAATAGAGGCCGCGGAAGATATGGATGTAGGCGGCGAGGAAAAACAAAGAGGCGCCGTTGGCGTGAATGTAGCGCAACAGCCAGCCGTAATTCACGTCGCGCATGATGTGCTCGACGGAATCGAAGGCTCCGCTCGAGGTCGGCGTATAGTGCATCGCCAGCACGACGCCGGTGACGATCTGCACCGCCAACATGAAGCTCAGGATGCCGCCGAAGGTCCACCAGTAATTCAGATTGCGCGGCACCGGATAGACGACGAAGGAGTCGTGCATGAAGGAGAGCACCGGCAAGCGGCGCTCGAGCCACTTCAGGATCGGATTTTTCGGTTGAAAAGTGCCGTGCCCAGCCATGATGCGCCCCGCCTTCAGCCGATCCGGATCATGGTGTCGGAAGCGAATTCATAAGGCGGCACTTCCAGATTGGCCGGCGCCGGGCCTTTGCGAATGCGCCCAGAAGTATCGTATTGCGATCCGTGACAGGGACAGAACCAGCCGGCATAATCGCCTTCGTGGCCGAGCGGCACGCAGCCGAGATGCGTGCAGATGCCGATCACCACCAGCCACTGCTCCTTGTCTTTCTTCACCCGCGCTTCGTCCGGCTGCGGATCGGGAAGATCGGATAGCTTCACCGCGCGCGCCTCGTCGATTTCCTTCTTGGTGCGGTGAGAGATGAACACCGGCTTGCCGCGCCACTTGACGGTGAGGATCTGGCCCTCGACGATCGGCGAAAGGTCCACTTCGGTCGAGGAAAGCGCGAGCACCGAAGCGTCCGGATTCATCTGATTGATGAGCGGCCAGGCAGCGGCGGCGGCGCCGACAGCGCCGACCACGGAAGTCGCGATATACAGAAAATCCCGTCTTGTCGGTTGCTCGGCCGCCTTGGTCGTCGCCACGATTCAGTCCCTGCGTTAGGTCGCCCATCCAAGCGAGCGCCGCGATACGAAATCGATGCCCCCGCCCGACCCCGCTCGCGGCGCATGACCGGCGCCTGTTTCGACGGCTTCTAATTGCATCGTTGCCCGCTATTGTCCAGTGTTCGCGTATGCGGCAACGCGATTTCCGGCTTGCGCAATTCGTCGAAGGATCAGAGCTCCTTGCGAGATTTTCCACAGGCGGCTAGCCGGTCATGATCATCGCCCTGTTTGAGCCCGACATTCCGCAGAACACCGGCACGATTCTGCGGCTCGGCGCATGTCTCGGCATCGCCGTTCACATCGTCGGTCCCGCCGCCTTCCCCACGACCGAAAAAGCATTTCGCCGCGCTGGGCTCGATTACCTCGATCATGTGAGCGTCGTGAATCATGTTTCGTTCGCCAACTTCGAAGACTGGCGCAAGCAGGAAGGCCGCCGCGTCGTGCTTCTCTCCACCAAGGCCGCGAGCGCGCATGTCGATTTTGCCTACCGCGAAAGCGACGTGCTGATGTGCGGGCGCGAATCCTCCGGCGTTCCGCAAAGCGTGCATCGGGCGGCCGACGCACGCGTGCGCATTCCGATGCGGCAAGATTTGCGTTCGTTGAACGTGGCGGTGAGCCTTGCCATGGTGCTGGGCGAGGCGCTGCGCCAGACCGAGGGGTTTCCCCGTGGTTGATCCCGTCGAACGCAAGGCCAGGACAAG
>Ga0075426_10002703_pt1 | contig 12663 bp, 13 predicted proteins | sample SoiMethybrSBSTD5_FD_75304 | JGI IMG/M metagenome (GOLD analysis project Ga0075426, IMG submission 75304) | Bulk soil microbial communities from a Populus tree surrounding site in Tennessee, USA - Soil MetaG P. TD hybrid SBSTD5 | ecosystem: Environmental > Terrestrial > Soil > Tree plantation...
TCGGCGCGGCCGGTGACCTTCTGGCGGGCCTCCAGGCGCGGGATGCCTCGACCGATCTGAGCTGGCATTGAGCGTCGCCGCTGTAGGGTGGGCAAAGCGAAGCGTGCCCACCATGTGAGGTTCGCGTGGGCACGGCGCTTGCGCGCCTTTGCCCACCCTACGAGCTACGCCTCCTGCGCCAGCACGTGATCGGCGATCTCGGCCCGGGTGCCGATCCATACGTCGGGCGACTTGGCGGCCGCGCGCACGATCTGCTCGAAGTACCAGGCGCCGCGCGGGTGGCCAAAAATGTGCGCGTGCAGGGTGACGTCGAGGATCGCGAGCTCCTTCTTGCGCGCGCGTGCGATGCTGAGGTTCTCGTTGAAGGACTCAAGCATCAGCTTCGGCGGATTGCCGTATTTCATGAACGGCATGTCGTTGACGTCGGTGCCGAGCGGGATGGCGACGATCTTCCTGTTTCCGTAGGTGAGCACATAGGGCAGATCGTCGTCGAACACATCGCCATACCAGGTATAGCCCGCCCCGGCGAGAAGCTCCGGAGTCTCGGCGCGCGAGGTGCCGCGCGGCGACAGCCAGCCGCGCACCGGCTTGCCGGACGCCTTTTCCAACAGCGCCGTGCAGCGCGCGATGTTCTGCTTCTCCTCGTCGATCGACAGCAGTGCCGGGACGACGTCCATGGCATAGGAATGCGAGAGCACCTCATGGCCGGCGTCGGCCACCGCCCTGACTGTCTGCGGCGCGCGCTCGGCGATGATCGCGTTGGTCATCACGCTCGCCTTGGCGCGCTGACGCGCCAGGGCGTCGAGAATGCGATAAATGCCGCGCTTGACGCCGTAGGCGGCCCAGGAGATCGCCATCGTGTCCAGCACGCCGGCCGGCAGCGGATTGCCCATCGGGCTGATGCCGGGCGCCTTGCCGTCGGACCATGCCTCGAGGCAGACGTTGAACACCACCGCGATGCGCTTCTTGCGCGGCCACAGCCATTTTCGATCGTTCATGCCCTGATGCTCCCAGCGCTCGCTTGCCCACGGCCCGGGACTATAGCGCAACGCTGCGGCTCACATGAATGCCGTGATGAGCATGCCGGCCACGGCCGCTGCCATCACCCCGGTCGCGATCCAGCCGATCGCCCGCAGAAGCCCTCGGACCACGAAGTCGCCCATGATCTTCGGGTCCGCCGTCATCATCATCATGATGGCCATCACCGGCACGGCGACGACGCCGTTGATCACGGCGGTCCAATAGAGCGCCTTGATGGGGTTGATCGGGGAGAAATTGATGAGTGCGCCGAGCATCGTGGCGAGCGCGATGGTGGCGTAAAAGGCCTTTGCCGAATTCGGCTTGCGGGCAAGACCGTTCGGCCAGCGCCGCGCTTCCGCCAGCGCATAGGCGGCGGAGCCAGCGAGCACCGGCACCGCGAGGAGGCCGGTGCCGAGAATGCCGAGCGTGAACACCGTAAAGGCGAGCGGGCCGGCGACCGGCCGCAGCGCGTCCGCTGCCTGGGTCGAGGACTCGATGTTGGTCACACCGGCGGCGTGCAAAGTCGCCCCTGTGGTGATGATGATCGAGAGCGCCACCAGGTTGGAGAAGGCCATGCCGATATAGGTGTCGAGGCGGATACGCTCGAGCTCGTCCGGCCCCTGCTCGGGCGCCTTGATCAACGGCCTGCGCTCGGTGACGCGCCGCGTGTCCTCCACTTCCTGCGAGGCCTGCCAGAAGAACAGGTACGGACTGATGGTGGTGCCGAGAATAGCGACGACGGTGGTCCAGAAGTCGACGTCCGTCGTGATGGTCGGAATGAAGAGTCCGCGCGCCACCTCGCTCCACGGAATTTTCACCACGAGCACGGTGCCGAAATAGCTGAACAGCGAGAGCGTCAACCAGCGCAGCACCGCCGCATAGGACTTGTACGGGATGTAGATCTGCAACACGGCGCAGAACGTCGCCAGCGCAATGACGTAGAGGAGCCGCGGGCCGCCGATCAGCAGGCCGAGCGCATCGGCCATCGCGCCGAGATCGGCGCCGATGTTGATCGTGTTGGCGATGAGCAGCAGGAGCACGATCACCTGCAGCACCCAGTTCGAGTAGTGCATGCGAATGTTCGCCGCGATGCCCCGGCCGGTGGTGCGGCCGATGCGCCCGCTGATTTCCTGGATCGCAGCCATCAGCGGATAGCTGACCAGCATGGTCCAGGAGATCGCGAAGCCGAACTGCGCTCCCGACTGCGAGTAGGTGGCGATGCCGCTCGGATCGTCATCCGAGGCGCCAGTGATGAGCCCGGGGCCGAGCACCTTTACGATCCGCGGCTTGCGGTGGTGTCCGGCCTTGTTGCCCGCGCCCTGATCCTTTGGCTGGGTGCTCACGTCATCTCCCGCAGATGCCCGGCCATCTGCGGCGGTGGGCAGTGGTTCAACGCGCTGGAATCGCGCCGGGTTCCGCGGAACGGAACATCACGGCGCCGCTGGCGGCGCGACCGAAGCATCCGGCTGATCGCTGCGCTTGAGCGCGTCGGCGACGAAGCCCGACGATTTCATCTCCTCGATGAAGCCATGAAGATAGCGCGCGGCCTTGTCGCGCCCCTTCACGGTCCCCATCGCCTGGCGGATCTCCATGAAGCGTCCGTCGAGCACGCGCACGTCCGGATTGGTCTTGGCATAGGCGACGATGGGCTGCTTCACGCCGGCGGCCGCATCCAGCTTCTGCTGCACGAACAGGTCGACGCCGCTGTCGCCCCGCACCAGCTGCGCATGCTTGAGGGTGCGCGACAGGTAAAGGTCGTAGGCCGAGGCCTTGTTGACGCCGATGCGCACGCCATCGCGGTCGACCTGGTCGACCGCCTTGAGGGGCGAATCCTTCGGCACCATGTAGACGCCTTCGATAATCACGTAGGGGGCCGTGAACGCGACCTCGGCGGCGCGCACCGGTTCGATCGCAAGAAACACGATGTCGCTTTTTCCAGCCTTGAGCGACTCGAAGGACTTGCCCGCCGCATCGTAGGTCGAGAGATCGACCGGCACCCCGAGCCGGCGGCCGAGCTCGTGGGCGAGATCGGCCGTGACGCCTTTCGGCTTACCCGTCTTCTCGTCCGCCTGCGCCAGGACCGGGTTGCCGAGGTTGATGGCGACGCGCAGCCGTCCCGTGGGGGCGAGCTCCTGGACGATCTCAGGCGAAACGGCGTTCATGGACGAGGCTCCTTGGGAATGGGCGACCGAGTTCTGCGCAACGGAGGCCCCGTGCGCAACCGCAAAAACGAGCATTGCGGCAGCCATCGCTTTCATCGTCCCGCCCTCCTCCGTTGTCCTGTCATGCCCGCGGTTCGCGGTCAGGCAGCTCACCGCCTTAACGGCCACCCTCCGGAATCCGGATCAGCTCCTTGAGCTGCGCCGCCGTGAGCGGAGCATTGAGAAACTTGAACTGGATCGCGTCCTGCATGCTCTCGTCCGTGCCGACCACGCGATCGATCTGCAGGCTCTCCTTGGGAATGAACTCGGCGAGCATGCGCTTGACCGCGCTCTCGGGCAGCTTGGAAAACGCGACGTAGCGCGTGACCGCGTCGGGGCTCGCATACATCCAATCGAGCGTCTCGCGGTAGGCGGCGAGATAGCGCGCGATCGCATCCTTCTTCTGCTCCAGGGTGTTGAGGTTGGCGATCTGCACCCGGATGGTCTGGCCGCGGATGCGCGGGATGTCGCTCGCGCGGGCGACGAGCCGGATCTCGCCCTTGGCGAGCGGATCGAGGTTGAACGGTGCGACCGACCAGCCGACGTCGACCTGTCCCGACATGGCCTGTGTGGTCGTCGCGGAGATGTCGCCGGTCGCAACGGGCCGTGCCTTTAGCCCGTTGTCGGCGATGAAGTGGAGCACCGCGATATGGGTCGAAGCGCCCGTGGTCGAATAGGCGATAGTGGTGCCCTCCTTCGAGTCACGCAGCGACTTGAGCGGCGAGGACGCGGGCACGTACCAAAACAGCTCGCGCGAGCCGGTCGAGCTCGCGCCGATGATGCGGATCGGTGCATTCTTGGCGAACGCACCCATGACGCCGAGCGTCCCGGCCGAAAGACCGACATCGACCGCGCCCGAAATCACCGCCTGCAGCGTCTCGCCGCCGCCCGCCGTATAGAGGATGTCGAGATCGAGCCCGTGTTTCTTGAAGATGCCCTGCTCCTTGCCGAGCTCAGGGATCGCCCCCTCCCAGCTCCCCCGCTGCGGCGAGGCGATCTTCAGGAGGTCGGCTGCAGCCGCCGGCGAGGCGGACGCAAGCGCCAGGACTACGGCGACGACATTACGCAAGGTCATGCAAGTCTCTCCACTCAGCGTGTGGGGTGGCGAAACGGAAGCGTACCCACGCTGAGACATCCGCGTGGGCGCACCCTACGACTCAATCATAATGCAGGCCCAGCTCCTTCAGCGCCGGGCCCCAGCGTGCTGCCTCCGTGCGCATGAAGGCGGTGAACTCCTCGGGCGTGCTGGTCTGGATATAGCCGCCGGTCGCCTCGGATTTCTGTTTGACCGCCGGATCGTTGAGGATGCGCACGACCTCGCGGTTGAGCTTGTCGATGATCGGCCGCGGCGTGCCCCGCGGGGCCACCAGGCCGAGCCAGACCGCGAGGTCGTCGAACGACCCGAGACCCGCCGCGTCCTTGAGCACCGGCACGCCGGCAAGCGCCGGCAGCTCACGATGGTCCATGCGCGCGAGCGCGCGCACCTGACCGCCCTTGATCAACGGGACCGCGATCACGGTCGAGGCATAGACGAGATCGACGCTGCCGGCGAGCAGACCCTGCGTCGTCTCGGGGGTGCCCTTGAATGGCACATAGAGGATGTCGAGGCCGGCCGCCTTGTGAAACAAGTGGCCCATGAGCTGCGCCGTGATGGTGCCGCCGCCGAAGTTGAGCTTGCCCGGATTGGCCTTGGCGCGGGCGATGAGCTCCTGCACGGTCTGCGGGCCGTCAGAACGGACCGCCAGCACCGAGACGGTCTGGGTCGTCAGCGTGATCGGCGCGAAATCGGCGAACGGGTCGTAGGGCAGGCTCTTGTAGAGGAACTGGTTCATCACCAGCGTCGAATCGATCGCCATCAGCAGCGTGTAGCCGTCGGGCGCCGCGCGTGCGACCGCCTGCGCACCGATGATGGTGTTGCCGCCCGGCCGGTTGTCGATCACCACCGGCTGGCCGAGGGTCTCGCTCAGCTTCTGGCCGATGACGCGCGAGACGAGATCGCTCGGGCCGCCGGCCGGAAACGGAACCACGATGTGGATTGGCCTGTTGGGATAGCTGGCCGCGTCGTCCTGCGCGGCCGGGCAAGCGGACGTCAGCGCGGCAAGCGAAACGAGAGTCGCAAATAAAGCCCGGATGCGCACGCTCCTGTCCTCCCACGCACGGCGCCACGATTCTCGTCCTTCGCTGTGCTTCGCTCTTGCGAGTCGCGCGCAGGGCATTATTCAAGTGGCCGGCGCCAGCCAGATGAGAGTATCGCATTGACCAAGAAGACTGCCAAGAAACGCAAGACCCGCCATCAGCCCGGTCCGTTCCGGGTCGCACGCTCGCGGACCGGTCTCGGCCTCTTCGCCGAGGCGCCGATCCGAAAGGGCCGTTTCATCATCGAGTATTGGGGCAAGCGGGTGCGCTGGGCCGACGTGGAGGATACGGAAAACAAGTATTTCTTCGACGTGAGCAAGCTATGGGCGATCGACGGATCGGATCGCCGCAACACGGCCCGCTACATCAACCATTCCTGCAAGCCCAACGCCGTCCCCTACGAAAGCGGAGGCAGGATCAGGATCTACGCGAAGCGGACCATCCAGCCCGGCGAGGAGATCACCTACAACTACGGGAAGGAGTATTTTGACTCCATACTTGCGCCGATTGGCTGCAAATGCGCGGCGTGCGCGCATGGGGGGAAACCGCGTAAGATCGGCGCGAAACACCGGCGCAATGGAGGGAACGGGTGAAGGGTAAGATCGGGCTCGAAGAACATTTTGCACTCGAGGAGACGCTCGCCGACGGCAAGGGATTTTTTCCCGATCACGTCTGGCCGGAATTGCGCGGGCGCCTGATCGACATCCACGAGCGGCGGATAGCCGAGATGGACCGTAACGGCGTCGAGCTGATGGTGCTCTCGCTCAACGCGCCCGCGGTCCAGGGCATCCCCGATCCGGCCGGCGCGCACGATCTCGCGCGGCGCGCCAACGATTTTCTCGCCGAGCAGGTGAGCAAGCGCCCCGACCGCTTCCAGGCGCTCGCCGCCCTGCCGATGCAGGATCCCGAGCTTGCCGCCCGGGAGCTCACCCGCTGCGTGAAGGAGCTCGGTTTCCGCGGCGCGCTGGTTAACGGCTTCTCCCAGGTCAACGAGCCGGACAGCATGGTCTATTACGACCTGCCCCAGTACTGGCCGTTCTGGGAGACGGTGGAGCGGCTCGACGTGCCGTTCTATCTGCATCCGCGCAACCCGCTGCCGAGCCAGCAGAGGATCTACGAAGGCCATCGCTGGCTGCTCGGCCCGGCCTGGGCCTTCGCGCACGAGACGGCGGTGCACGCGCTGCGGCTGATGGGGAGCGGCCTGTTCGACAAGTATCCGCGGCTCGCGCTCATCCTCGGCCACATGGGCGAAGGCCTGCCGTTCCACATCTGGCGGGTCGACAACACGAATGCGTGGGTGAAGAACCGCCACAACTATGCGGCCAAGAAGAAGATCGCGGACTATTTCGCCGCCAATGTGCACATCACCGTGTCCGGCAATTTCTGCACGCCGGCGCTGCTCACCGCGCTCCTGACGCTCGGTGCCGACCGGATCCTGTTTTCGACCGACTGGCCGTTCGAGAACGTCGATCACGCCGCCGAATGGTTCGACACGGCTCCGATCAGCGAAGCGGACCGGATGAAGATCGGGCGGACCAACGCGATCCGGCTGTTCAAGCTGGAAAGCCACTGAGCTCGGGGGCATTGGCCGCGCAAGCCGGCAACCACGTGATCCATACGGCCGGCCGTGAGTACTGGATGCCCCGCTTGCGCGGGGCATGACCTCGCGCTTTGATGATGCACAGCGCCAAGGCGCTCATCAGAACAGGCCGAGTCGGAGGACGCCATGGAATTCGGCTACTTCACGCTGAGCGACAATCATTACGAGAACAACCAACGCACGGCAAACGAGTTCGTGGCCGACATCGCCGACGAGGCGCTCTACGCCGACCGGCTCGGCATGCATTCGGCCTGGATCGGCGAGCATCATTTCAACTCGCTCGGCGTGCTGTCCTGCCCCGACCTGGTGCTGGCCTACATCGCGGCACGCACGCAGCACATTCGTCTCGCCCCGGCGGTGACGGTGCTGCCGTTGCATCATCCCATCCGGGTCGCCGAGCAATGGGCGAGCCTCGATCTGCTGAGCAACGGCCGCGTCGACTTCGCCGCCGGCCGCGGCTACGACAGCCGCGAATACGCACCGTTCAAGGTGGATTTCGCCGACAACCAGGGCATCTTCGAGGAAGGCATGGAGCTGGTGCGCCGCCTGTGGTCGGCGGATGAGCGCATCTCGCATCATGGGAAGCACTACTCGTTCGACAACGTGCGCATCACGCCAAAGCCGGTGCAACGCCCGCTGCCCGCGTATGTGGCGTCGTTTTCGAAGCCCTCGATCGAACTCGCGGCCCGGCTCGACTGCGGGCTCGTCGTCGCGCCCTTCGCGGCCGCGATGAGCTATGGGGGCCTCAAGCAGGTCGCCGATCTCTACAAGGAGACTTGCGCCAAATACGGCCACAGGCCGCGCCGGCTGGTCTGCAGCTATTTCACCCATTTCTACGACAACCCGCAGCAGGAGGCCGCGCAGCGCGCGCGGCAGATGCGCTACTACAAGGAATGCGTGATCCCGGCCTTCCCGGGCGACCCCAAGACGGCACCGCCGAGCTATCGCTATTTCGTCGAGATCGTCGAGCGCCTGCACAAGGTCCGGGCCGAAGACCTGACCGAGAATTCGGTCCTGCTCGGCTCCTCGGCGCAGATCACGGACACGCTGAAGAAGGTCGAGGCGGCGGGCTTCTCCGAGGTGATCCTCTATTTCAACGTCGGGATGAAGCCGCACGCGCAAGTGAAGGAGGAGATGGACCGCTTCATGCGCGAGGTGGCGCCTGCCTTCGAGGGAGCGCACAACCAACGGGCCGCGTAGGCCGCCGCCAGGCGACGTCCTCAGCGTTACCCGCCATTGATCTCCTCCCCACCGTCCGGGGAGTGAGATCATTCATTGATCCCATCGATGATCGTCACGAGTTCGTCGCTCAATTCCATCAACTCGCGTTGAATTGCGATATCCTCGCTCCGGCCGGCGATCTGGACGAGTCGCACGACTATTCTTTCCAGCTCTTCGCGAGCCTGCAGCGTGATGCAGAGGCCGTCTGCCATGGCCCCCCCTCCGCTCCCTGCGTTGTTAGCAGCGCCCTAATGTCACACCGAGCGCGCGCTACCATGCTAGTATGCACCCAAACGGGTCAAACGGTGCGGTGACGTCGCGGTACTCCGGTCGGATGATCTGGATTGCCAGCAGATGGCGTCCGGCTATGGGCTTGGCTCCGCTAAGTCGTCTGCGAGGCGTGCGCGTGCAGCGTGTGCAGGACCAAGGTCTAATGCTTGGTTGAGATGCTTGCGGCCAAGCGGGCGAGAGCTGTTCGGTTGTGAATTGAGAGCTTCTGGTAGATGTGATGAAGATGAATTTTGATTGTTCCATCCGAGAGATGCAGCTCGCGTCCGATCTCCTTGTTCGAGAGACCCCCGCACACGAATTGCATGATCTCATACTCACGGCGCGTTAGCGTCGTCGGCAAGCGCCCGGGGTCATCCTGTGCGGCGTTGGCAAATCCCGGCGGCTGTTCGGGACGCGGGAAAAGCCGAAGTCCTGACGCCACGTGCCGAAGGCCACGCAGCAAAAGCTGGGGCGCGGACTCCTTGGGAATGACACCGTATGCCCCGTTCGCAATGACACTCGGCACATCCCAGCCATCATGTAATGGCGAGAGATAGACAACTCGCGTCGACAGTTGCTCCACCTTCACGGTCTCAAGAACTTCGAACCCGATCGGGCTTGGCCGCGAGATATCAATGAGCGCCAAATCTGGAGAGAGATCGCGTATCGACTGAATACAGGTCGCGCCATCGCGACAACTGGCGACGACATTGAAATCGCCTTCAGAACCCAACATGGCCAACAATCCGTGCAAAACCACGGGCTGGCGGTCGGCGATCACTATAGTGATACCCCGCGGAGCCATCGATACCTCCGGGTACGCTACACAAATTCCAAGCCGGAAGATGCCTCCATGCCGAACTGTTACAATTATTGCCCCATTTGCGTCATTTCTGTGGCGCAAAAGCGGCGACCCGCTCATTCTTGCCTCACCCTGTCTTTTCGCGACCGCGCGCGCGTCCGCCGCGGCTTCGCGCCCACGCGACAACATGCGGCCCCTCAAGCGCACGAACTGCCTGCGCCCGCCATATCTGTCGAATTATATCGAGGCAAAGCGCAACAGAGCTCGTGCGCGCGGAGTTGAGAGCTTGCGGCGCACGGTGCCGCTCGCAGCACACACACCAGTCATGACTAGCGACGGAAACGGCCTGCCGGTGGAGGCGCGCGAGCGCTTGGAGCGCATCGTGATCGAGCTCGTGGGAATTGCCACCCGACGCGAGATTGATCCTTCGCTGCGAGACGAACTGATACGATTGGCGGCTCAGATTTCCTCGCTGCTCGAGGGCAGCAATGATCCGACAGACCAGGTGTGAGCTCGCTTGGCTGCCATTCGACCGCAACGGTCTCGGCGCGGAATTGTACGCCTTCGGCTTGCAGCTCGTCGCGAGCTCGCGGAAGTTCTCGATCAGGCCGTTCTGGACGACCGCCACCACGTCGCTGGCGCGATGACGCACGAAGCTGCTTTCGCCTGCAGGAAAAACGTCAAGCCATCAAGGATCTTACGACGCAGGAAGCGCCGAACGCGGAAGGCGTGCTGCTCGACGTAACGTCGTGCATCTTGCGAGGACAAGCGCTCATGAGCCATTCCAAACCGCTCCGAGCGACGCCGAAGGCTTTCGACGCAAGCGAGCCCCGAAGAGAAGCCCCGCGATCCGTCGATGACCGCCGAGAGTGCCGGTCATCTGATCGGCATCACGGACATTGACGCCGACCTGCATCGGAGCTCTTCGACGCGTCCGGAATGTCCGAACTATATCCAACGGTATATACCGTTTCTGTTCGGATCCACTCATAGTGGTAGTACTCATAACGGGCGCGTGGATCATGATCCGATCTTTTGGGTGGAGGGAAACCGTCACAGCATAAGAATTGGAGTGCGACCATGCAGCGCCGGCCCTTTACGACGGTCCTTGTAGGACCAAGCGCCCTTCTTCGACATGGCCTTGCTCGCATCCTCGAAGCGGAAAATTTCCGAGTGATCGCCTCGGGAGCTCATGTTCAAGATGTCGCGCCCACCTCGCAACATCAATCTCTCCTGCTCGTCATCGACGCGGGCGATTCCCCGAACGCCGCCCTTGCCGGGATCGAGCTGTTTAAGAAACAGAACCCTTCCGGGCGCGTTGCGCTCTTAGCGGACAACTACATCGTCGGCGACATGGTCTCTGCCTTTACGGCAGGCGCCAATGTCTGTTTCGCAAAGAGCGTGAGCTGCGATGCCTTCACGAAAGCTCTCGAGTTGATCATGTTGGGTGAAACGATCCTTCCGCCGCAACTCCTGGCGGTCATCGGCAGCCATCGTCGCGACCTGGACGATTCGAGCCCAATCATTCAAAAAATGCACCGCAACCCATCGCAGCCGACGGATACCACACCGCCACTGTCGGCCCGGGAAAAATGCATTCTTCGCTGCATGGCCGACGGTGATTCAAACAAGCTCATCGCACGCAAGATCGACATCGCAGAGGCGACGGTCAAGGTTCACGTCAAGGCGATTCTTCGCAAAATCAGGGTGCATAATCGGACACAGGCTGCCATCTGGGCGATGAACAATGGCGCGTCGCTATGGTCATCAGTACCATCCCCACAGCCGCTCGTGGACATGTCGCCGCCTCCGCCGTTGGTGCCGGACGCCCCGACGGAGCCGCTTCAGTTGCCGCCCCCGAAAGCTCACTGCAATCATGCGAAGACCCCTTCGCTGCCGAACATCACCAGCGTGATTCGCAAATCCGTGGCACGCAGAACCCAGGCATGATCGAGCGTCGGCGCATGAGCGCTGAATAGGCTCTGTCAGAGACGGGGAGGCGCAAGCGATCGGTTGAGGCGGCCGCTTGCTCCTGCTCCTGTTTCGTAAGGGCCGTGGAGGGGATTATTGCCTGGTCGAAAAGTCGAAGGGACCAATCACGGGTTTTCGCATATCGAACCTGACCCTCAGGCGTATTGCGCGTCATCGCCGCCGGCTCTCTCCGGATTTCTTGGAAGACTTGCAACGGCCGCTCTGGGCGGCCGGCTGAGCGCTCTTTTTCATCGGCACAAGTTGTGTCGCCGACAAACCGACGTGGGTTGCAGACTCCCACTAAGTGGGTACCACGTCGTTTGCAGGGGCCATCCTCTTGCGCGCTCGCCCGTTCACTTTCCGGACGTCTAGGGTGTGAAGCGGCGCCTTCCAGGTCGCGTTGGACTGGAAAGCGGCGTTTTGAGTGGCCTGAAACGGAGACCGGCCGCAACGGGTGCATCATTTCCAGTCGAGCTTCTTCTCAGCATTTAGCACGCGAAATTAGATGTTCCTTTCGCTGTCCATGGAAAGCATTGGTGCACCGAGGAGCGCTCGCTCGCCTGCCGCAGCGAGACGCTTTCGTCGAGTCACTGCTGCTGGATCGGGAATAGCGAACACAATGAGGTCTGGTCATGACACGCTTAAAGATCATATTGACGACGATCGCCTGCGCGCTGGCGCTCCATGGCTCGGCTTACGCCCAGACCGTTGGAAGCCGGGGTGAAGCTCCGCGGACCGCTGCCGCGATCAACTCTCCAGTCGTCCTTGCGAAGCAGAAGCCAGGATTCGCTTCCGCTTCCGCCGGCCAACTGGTCAAACAGAAGCTCAATGCCTGGACGCTGGGCCTCGCCGGCGGCCTAATCGAGGGGGCTCCACTTCGCTTCGCTTACGAGATGGCCCGGGTCGTGGATGACGGCGACAACTTGCATGTCCTTCCGATCGTGACCCGTGGCCCGCAGGAAAACGTCGAGGCGCTTCTTTACCTCAGGGGCGTGGATGCGGCCATCATCAACTCCGATGCGCTTGACGAGTTCAGGACGTTGGTTCCCGACATCCAGAACCGGATCAATTATGTCCTCAGCCTGTTCCACTCCGAGCTGCACGTCTTCGTCCGCCCGGAAATCAAGTCCCTGAAGGATCTCGAGGGCAAGCGCGTCAACTTTAACACCCCGGGAACTGCGGCCGCCTATTCGGGCCCGATCATTTTCGACCGTTTACAGATCAACATCGAAAAGACGTTCATTCCTCACCCCGTGGCCTTGCAGCAGATGAGGAAGGGCGAGATGGCGGCTGTCGTATTCGTCACGTCGAAGCCGGTCGATGCCTTCGCCCGGTCAAAGTGGGAGCCGGGCTTCAAGTTCCTGCCCGTCGAGTATGGTCAGCAGTTCGAGGATCACTATCTGCCGGCCAACCTCACGGCGACTGACTATCCCGGGTTGATC